>Ga0247841_10004393_pt1 | contig 24274 bp, 20 predicted proteins | sample LaCruzMarch2015__2_FD_192410 | JGI IMG/M metagenome (GOLD analysis project Ga0247841, IMG submission 192410) | Freshwater microbial communities from meromictic Lake La Cruz, Castile-La Mancha, Spain - LaCruzMarch2015_18m | ecosystem: Environmental > Aquatic > Freshwater > Lake | place: Spain... | reverse complement strand
CAGGCGCGCCGTGCCCACCGTGCCGGCCACCACATTCAGCATGTACTTGCCGGGCGTCAACGCTTTCTTATCGAGGGTGTCACTCAACTTTGCCGACGTCGTTTTTTGCATGACAATGATGGAGGGTTGCGCACCGCTGTCGACACTGCCGCTGACATCGCAGGGGAAGGCGTTGACGATGACTGAATCAACGCTGGCGGCGACACTGATCACGGCATCGGGCGCGACCGGCCCGGCCAAGGTGCCAAACTGATCCAGTGGCGGCTTGACGCGGGCGGTTTGTCCGCCGATGGTGACGCCAAACGGCAAGGTGGCCGCCGCCGCTGTTGGTGTGGCGGGCGCCGCGCTGGTGCTGGCGGCGCCGGTCGTGCTGGTCGTGTCCGCCGTGCTGGAAAACCAGCCGGTGATGTCGCGCCAGCAGGACGACAGCAACAACAGCACACCGCCCATGAGCATAACCTGCAAGAGTGATTTGCACTTCATGGCAAACTCCGTTGAAGTTAAGGGCCGCAAAACCGTGCAAACAAATTATAGCACAATCGCGCCAATTAATTCACCACGCCAGCGTGCCCCGGATCCGGCAGTTGGTATGTGGTGTTGCTCCCCGCCGATCGCCGCCGGCGGCGGGATCGGTGGAAGCAGAGATTGAGAAAGGATGCCGGCTCGCCTTTTTACTCAATCTTATTCACCCACGACGCAAGAGAAGAGATGCTGAATATCCAATATTGAACACTCAATAAAAATGAATTACCGCAATTCGTTTTGCACAAAGTGGTTTTGCAATAAAATCATTTTTCCCTGAAACCGCTGCTGAATATCGAATATTGAACAAGGAATTACCAATGATGAAGGAAAAGACCACGGAAAAGAATGAGGAACCGCTAATGACCGAGAATGTTTTTATTAATTTGTTCGCCGTGAACAAATTATTGGACATTCCTTGTTCGATATTCGATATTCGTATGCCTTGAATCACTTTAGCAGCAAGGGCGTGGGGGTCGCTACGCACCCCCCCGCTCAAAACCCGGGCGTGCGCTGGCCAGCAGGCACGCCAGGTCGATGGTCGAGAAATCCGTGATCGTGGCGGGCGCGTTCGGCAGCAGTGCCGGTGTGCCGACCCCGACGCAGTGCATGCCGGCGCACAAGGCGGCGGCCACCCCCGACTCGGCATCCTCAAAGACCACGCAGAAAAACGGCGCGACCGCCAGGCCGGCCGCCCCTTTCAAGAAAATCTCCGGATGCGGTTTCGCGCGCTGAATGTCGTGGCCCGTGACGACGGTCCGGAAATACTTGGTCAGCCGCAACGCGGCGAGCACTGCGCCGGCATTCTTGCTCGACGAGCACAGGCCGAGCGGCACGTCGCGCCGCGCCAGCGCGTCCAGAAAACCAAGCACACCCGGACAGACATCGGCGATGGTGATGCTCGCGAGCAGTTCCTTGTAATACTCGTTCTTGACATTGGCCAGGCGTTCTTTTTCGGCGGCCGGCAGGTTGATGCGGTTGTGATCCAGAATGACCTGCAACGAAGCCAGCCGCGGAATGCCGCGGCACAGATGATTGACCTGCTCGTCGAAAGCCCAGCCCTGTTCATCAGCCAGGCGCTTCCAGCCGAGATAATGGTATTTGTCGGTGAAGACGACGACACCATCGAGATCGAACAAGGCGGCGCGAATAAGTTGGCGCATCAAGATAACTCCCCGTGTAACATTATATAAGAGCAGCAGCTAACGTAGTAGTATAACAAAAACCGGGTTCATCATGATAGCGGAATTTGAGTGCCGGCAAAACGAACGCTTGCGCTGCGCGGGCGTTTTCGCTACTATAATCCACCTATGCAACGTTTTATACAAATGTACCCACAGCGAGGCGCATGAATACTGACCATGCCGACTTGATCTACCAAGGCAAGACGCATACCTTCCCGGTCGTCACCGGCACGGAAGGCGAGAAAGCCATTGACATCAGCAGCTTGCGGCGCGAGACCGGCTTGGTGACCTACGACAACTCGTATCAAAACACGGCTGCATGCCACAGCGCGATCACCTATATTGACGGCGAGCGCGGCATCCTGCGCTATCGCGGCTACCCGATTGAGGACATTGCCGGCAAAACCACGTTCGTCGACACGGCCTACCTGCTGTTGCATGGCGAGTTCCCCGGCAAGGAGCAGCGCGCGCTGTTCTCGCGCAAATTGACCGAGTATTCGCTGGTGCATGAAGACATGATCCATTTCTTCGACGGCTTTCCGCGCGGCGCGCACCCGATGCACATTCTCTCGACCATGATCAACGCCCTGGCCACCTTTTACCCGAATGTCGACTTGCTCTCGTTGCAGGAGGACATTGATTCAAGCGCGACGCGGCTGATCTCGATGGTGCGCACCCTGGCGGCCTTCGCCTACAAAAAATCGATTGGCGAGCCGATGGTCTACCCGCGCCACAACCTTTCCTATTGCGCCAATTTTCTGAACATGATGTTCCATTCGCCGGTCAAACCCTATGAAATTGACCAGGACATTGTGGACGTGTTGAACCTGCTGCTGGTATTGCATGCCGACCACGAGCAGAATTGCTCGACGACCACGGTGCGCATCATCGGCAGCGCGCAGGTCAACTTGTACGCCACGATCTCGGCCGGGATCAGCGCCCTGTCCGGCCCGTTGCATGGCGGCGCCAACCAGGAAGTGATGAACATGCTGCGCCAGATCCGCGACAGCAACGCGACGATTGACGCGATCCTCCGGCGCGCCAAGGACAAGGCCGACCCGTTCCGCCTGATGGGCTTCGGCCATCGCATTTACAAAACCTACGATCCGCGCGCGCGGATTATCAAGGAGGCCTGCGACAAGGCCCTCAAGAAGATGCGGGTAAGCGACCCGCTGCTTGAGATTGCCATTGAGCTTGAGCAAAAAGCGCTGGCGGATGAATATTTTGTCAGCAAGCATCTGTATCCCAATGTTGATTTTTACAGCGGCATCATTTATCGCGCGCTCGGCATTCCCGAAAACATGTTCACGGTCATGTTTGCGCTCGGCCGTCTGCCGGGCTGGATTGCGCATTGGAACGAAATGCTGCGCGACAAGGATCGCAAGATCGCGCGCCCGCGCCAGATTTACACCGGCCTGCCGCTGCGCCACTGCAACGAATCACCGCGATAAATTATTGGAGACTTGACCCATGGCCGGCCTGCTCGACACACTTCCCCGGATTACTTCGGCCCGCAGCCGGCGGTGCTCCAGTTATGACCGCGGCGGCGGCAACACCGACTGCATCCGCATCGCGCCGGGCGCCACGGTGACGCTGGCGGAGATTGCCGGCGCCGGCGTCATCCGCCATCTGTGGTTCACGTTCAACCATGCCGACCCGATGCACCGCCGCAACCTTGTGCTGCGCATGTATTGGGATGGCTGCGCGCAGCCGTCGGTTGCATGTCCGGTCGGTGATTTTTTCGGGCAAGGGTGGGGCGAGCGTTATAATTACGTGGCGCTGCCAGTCTGCGCCGCGCCGAAAGATGGAAATGCGCTGGTCAGCTATTTCCCGATGCCGTTCGCGCGCGGCGCGCGGCTCGAACTGGAAAACCAATCGGCGCAGGCATGCGACGCCTGCTACTATTACATTGACTACGAGGAGTGCCGCCCAAGCGCCTGCGCTGACGGCCGGTTCCATGCCTGCTGGCGGCGCTCGCTGCATCAGCCGGCGGCCGGCGCGCAACTCGAATGGGGGATGGGCCAGCATGCGTTCAATGTGACCGACCGGTACAATCATCCGATTATTGACACGCGCGGCCGCGGCCATTATGTCGGCGTGCAGTATTATGTGGACAGTCCGACGCCGCTCTGGTATGGCGAAGGCGATGACATGTTTTTCATTGACGGCGAACCGTGGCCGCCCTCGCTGCACGGCACCGGCACGGAAGATTATTTCAACACGGCGTGGGGGCCGAAGGAGCAATTCACCCATTTGTACTTTGGCGCGCCGCGCATCAATGCGGGACAATCCGACTGGTTCGGCCGCACGCATGTCTACCGGTTTCACCTCGAGGATCCGATCCGCTTTGAGAAATCCTTGCGTGGTAGTATTGAAGTCGGCCACGCCAATTGCCTGCAGAGCGACACGGTGACAGTGGCGTACTGGTACCAAACGCCGTGCGCGCCAGTGCCACCATTGCCACCGGCAGCGCAGCGGCAGAACATGCCGGCGCTGGGCATGCACGAACTGCAACGCTGGCGCGGGGCGTTCAACGAGCTGCACGGCAAGGCGGTCTGGGGCCATGAAGACTGGCCGCCGGCCGTCAAGCGCGCGCTCGAGCGCCGCTTTTTCAAGAAATCATTAGGCACAGCGAGCGCCCGTGCGGCAGCCGCCCGCGAGTTAGCCGCGCAGCAGCGCATGTTGCGCCGCCGCGTCACACGTTCTTCGTAATCCCGCATTTTTCACCACCAACCCTCACTACTATGAACGGTCCACTTTCCCAACTCGCGACATTGACCAACGCGCGCACGCGGCGCATTTCAAGCTATGATCGCAGCGGCGGCAATTCCGACAGCGTGCCGATCGAGCCGGGTGAAACGGTCACGATTGCCGAGATCGCCGGCGCCGGCGTCATCCGCCACATCTGGTTCACAATCGCCCACAAAGACCCGATGCACCGCCGCAACATGGTGCTGCGCATCTATTGGGACGGCAATGAACAGCCCTCGGTGGCCTGTCCTGTCGGTGACTTTTTCGGCCAGGGCTGGGGCGAGGAGTACAATTTCATCAGCCTGCCCTTGTGCGCCTCGCCGCAAGCCGGCAAGGCCTTGAATTGCTATTTCCCGATGCCGTTTGCGAAGGGCGCGCGGATTGAAATCGAAAACGAATCGAGCGGGCGCTGCGATGCGTTTTATTATTATGTTGACTATGAGACCGTGCCCGCCTTGGCGGATGATCTGGGCCGCTTTCATGCCGGGTGGCGCCGCTCGCTGCATCTGCCTGCGCAAGGCGTCGAGAACGAATGGGCCGCGCTGTACTCGTCGGTCGAGCCCAATCTGACCGATGCGCACAATCATCCGCTTTTGTCGACGCGCGGCCGCGGCCATTATGTCGGCGTCAATTATTACGTGGAGTCACCGTCGCCAATGTGGTACGGCGAAGGCGATGACATGTGGTTCATTGACGGCGAGGCGTGGCCGCCTTCGCTGCACGGCACCGGCACGGAAGATTATTTCAACACCGCCTGGTGTCCGCGCGAATTGTATCAACATCCGTATTTTGGCTATGGCCGGATCAATACCGGCCAGACGGGCTGGCTGGGCCGCACGCATGCCTATCGTTTTCATCTTGAGGATCCAATCCGCTTTGCCAAATCCTTGCGCGGCAGCATTGAGATCGGCCATGCCAATTGCGTCATGGCCGACATCGTGACGGTGGCGTATTGGTATCAACAGCCTTGTGTGGCTGCACCGGCATTGCCGCCGGCGGCCCAGCGCCAGAACATGCCCGGCATTGGCGCGCTTGAAATCCATCGCTGGCGCGAGGCGTTCCGCTATCTGCACGGCATGAAGGCGGTGTGGGGTAATGAAAAACTGCCGCCCAAGACACAGAAGGAGCTGGCGCGGCGTGTGGCCAAGAAGCCGCTGATGACTGACGCGACAAGGCAAGTGGCCGCGCGCGAGCAGGCCGCGCAGCAGAAGATGCTCAACCGGCGTGCGGCGAAGAAGCGCTGAGCGCGCGTTCGACCGAGGCCATGTCCTTGAAGCCGCTGCCCGTCAGCAGCAGCACGGCACGGTCACCGGCGGTGATGCGGCCGTGGGCGCGCGCGGCCAGCAGGCCGGCATAGGCCGCAGCCGCAGCCGGTTCGACAAACACGCCGGTTGCGGCCGGCAGCGCGCGCAATGCGGCCAGAATTTCGTCGTCCGCCACGCGCAGGGCATAGCCGTCGCAGGCGCGCAGGGCGCGCAGGGCCAGGACTGCATTGCGCGGCGCGCGCACGACCAATGAATCGGCGCAAGACGCCGCATCGGCACGCAGGGCCGTGCGGCCATCCTCGCCGCGCTCCCAGGCCGTGGCCAGCGCATCGGCGCCCGCCGGTTGCACTGCCACAAGGCGCGGGATGCGTGTCAGCCAGCCCAATTGCTGCAAATCGTAAAAGCCCTTGAACATGCCGGCCAGGATCACGCCGTCGCCGGTCGGCACGAAAATCTGGTCGGGCACATCAAAGTCGCACTGCCAGGCAATCTCCCACGCGGCCGTTTTCTTGCCCTCAATCGTCCATGGATTGTAGGCCGTGTTGCGGTTGTACCAGCCGTGCGCCAGCGTGGCCTGCAGGCTTTGTTCGAAGCAGTCGTCGTAGGTGCCGTCGACCAGGTGCAGGGTTGCGCCCAAGGCGGTCAATTGTAACAGCTTTGGGCGCGGCGCATGGCGCGAGACAAACAGATGGCACGGCAGGCTGGCGGCGGCGCAGATGCCGGCCAGCGAGCTGGCGGCGTTGCCGGTCGAGGCGCACACCAGGGTGTCCACCTTGTGCGCCAGCGCCATTTGCACGACCAGCCATGACGCGCGATCTTTGTAGGAATGCGTCGGCTCGACCGTTTCGTCTTTCAGCAAGATGGTGCGCAGGCCGGCCTGCTGCGCCAGGCGCGGGCTTGGATACAAGGGCGTGTTGCCGACGTCGAGCAGGCGCGCGGCGTGCGGCAGCGGTGGCAACAAGGTTGCCGTGCGGGCCGATGCCGGGGCATGCGTGCGGCGATACCGGGCGTAGTCGTAGACACATTCAAGGACACCCTGCAGTGGCAGGCCGGGCTGCTGCTGCGCGGCGCAGGCGGGGCAGACATATGCGGGTGCCTGCGCGGCCGGATAATCGCGGCCGCAGGTGACACAGCGCAAGACATATTCGGCCGGCGCGCCCATTGTTCTTAAACCAGTCTACCGCCTGGCCAGATTACACCGTGAAGATTTCCTGCTCTTTGTGTTTCAGCACGACGTTGACTTTCTCGATGAAATCGTCGGTCATCTTCTGCACTTCCTTTTCGGCATGGCGCAGGTCGTCCTCGGTGATCGTGCTGTCTTTCTGCAGCTTCTTCAGCCGCTCGTTTTCTTCGCGGCGGATATTGCGCACGGCCACGCGCGTTTCCTCGGACATGTGCTTGATGTGCTTGTCGAGATCGCGCCGGCGCTCTTCCGTCAGTTCCGGGATCGGCACGCGCACCAGCCGGCCGTCATCCACCGGCGTGATGCCCAGGCTCGACGCCTGAATCGCCTTGACAATGCCGGGCACGGCGTTTTGATCCCAGGGCTGGATCACGATCAGCCGCGGTTCGGGCGTGTTGATGGCGGCAATGTCGCGCAGCGGCGTATGCGTGCCGTAATAGTCGACTTTGATGTCCTGCACCAGCGCCGCTGAGGCCTTGCCCGTGCGAATGCCGGCCAGATCATGCTGCAGGTGTTCCAGCGCCTTTTGCATGCGGGCGCGTGCATCTTGGAGAACTTGGGTGTGCGTCATAACCAGCAACTCCTGTCAAAAATGATGAACAAAACAATACTGCCCTAAGTATAGCAAAAACGCCGGCGCAATGCGCGGCGCGGAGATTGGGAAGGGACGCCGGCGCGCGTTTTTCCCTCAATCTCATTCACCCACGACGCAAGGTCGTGGGGGTCTCTGCATGCAAAGAATGTGGGAGCCGCCTCCGTGCGGCGATTCTGCTGCATCGGGGCATGGAAGCCCCTCCCACTTTACAGCAACGGCGCGGTCGGCAGACGCGGCAAGAAGAAGAAGTGGGGAGAATGACCGGCGCGCGTTTTTCCCTCAATCTTATTCACCCACGACGCAAGGTCGTGGGGGTCTGGCAGAAGGGATGCTGAATATCGAATATCCAACACTCAATATTCAAGTGCGAAATATCTGCGCAGAACTTCATCTTTGGATATTCCTTGTTGGATATTGGATATTCGCATTCCCTGAACCCTGAACCCTTTATCGGCGCGGTCGTGGGGGTCTCAGGCGCATTCGGATATCTGGCGCGGCGAATGTGCTATAATCTATTGCATGATCATTCTCTACGACGAGAACATTCCGTATGGCCGCGAGGCCTTTGCGCAACTCGGCGACGTGCGCGCGTGCGCCGGGCGGGCCATGACACCGGAGCACGTGCGTGCGGTGGATATGCTCTTCGTGCGCTCGGTCACCAAGGTCAATGAAGCATTACTGCGTGACAGTCGCGTGCGCTTTGTCGCCACGGCCACCAGCGGCAGCGATCACCTTGACCATGCGTACCTGCGCCAGCGCGGCATTCAGGCGGTGGACGCCCTCGGCTCAAATGCCGAATCAGTTGCGGAATATGTCATCACCGGCCTGCTCGAGCTGGCGGCACGGCACAGCCTGATGTTGCGCGGCAAACGCATGGGCGTGATTGGTGTCGGGCACGTTGGCACGCTGGTCGCGCGGTACGCCGCGGCACTGGGCATGACGGTGTTGCTGAATGACCCGCCGCGCCAGCGGGCCGAGCCGGATTTCCCGGGCGTGGCGCTGGCTGCGGCACTGGATGCCGAGATTGTCACACTGCATACGCCGCTGACCAGCGCCGGGCCCGACGCAACCCACCATCTGCTTGATGCGCGGCGCATCCGCGCCCTCGCGCCGCAGACTATTTTGGTGCATACCTGCCGCGGCCCGGTGGTGGACACAACCGCCTTGCTGCAACGTCTGCGTGACCACCACGACCTGATGGTGCTCATGGACGTCTGGGAAGGCGAGCCGGTTGTGGCAAATGATTTGCTGCACCGCGTCTTCATCGGCACGCCGCATATCGCCGGCTATTCCTGGCCCAGCAAAGTGCGCGCGACCGGGATCATTCATCGGGCGGCCTGCGCGTTCCTCGGCCGGCCGCCGTGCTGGCACGCGCCCGCGCTGCCGCCCGGCGTGCTGGCGCCGCAGATCACCGTGGCGGCCGCGCCCGCGCCGGAAGCCGCGCTGCTGCATGTGGCGCGCAACGTGTACGACATCATGGCGGACGCGGCGCGCCTGCGCCAGCAACTCGACTTGCCGCCCGACCAGCACGGCCCGCATTTCGACGCCCTGCGCAAGAATTATCCCTTGCGCCTCGAATGGCCACAAGCGCAATTGCACACCGTGTCGCCAGCCCTGCGTCCCTTGTTCGCCACTCTTGGTTTTTCATGCGTCTCCTGATCCGCCTGCCCAGTCTGATGCTGCTGTGCGCAGCGGTTGCTGCGGCCGACACCGGCGAGTGGTTTTTCTCCTTCGCGGTCACCTCGCGCACTCATCTAGCTGCACTCACCCCGCTGGTCTCGATTGCCAATGTGCGCGGCACGACCGTTGTTGCCTATGCCACCGCCGCGCAGTTTGCGCGTTTCCAGTCCCTGGCGATGCCCTACACCCTCCTGCCGCATCCCGGCACGTTGTTCACCCCGCGCATGACGGACGACCCGCGCGCCGTGCAAGCCAAGGGCGCATGGGATGTATACCCGACGTATGGCGCCTATACCTCGATGATGTATGGTTTTGCGCATGACTATCCAGCCCTGTGCCGCGTCACCAATATCGGCAATTCCGTCAACGGCCGCCAACTGCTCTGCGCAATCCTGTCGGACAATGTCCGGACGCGCGAGGACGAGCCGCAAGTCTTGTACAGCGCGGCCATGCATGGCAATGAAACCACCGGCTATATGTTGCTGTTGCGCCTGATTGACTACGTGCTGACCAATGCCGGCAGCATCGCGCGCGCCTCGAACATCATCGCCAATGTCGAGTTGTGGATTAATCCGCTGGCCAATCCGGACGGCACCTATTACGGTGGCAACAACACCATCAGCGGCGCGCGGCGTTACAATGCCAACGGGGTGGAGCTCAATCGCAATTTCCCCGATCCGGAAGACGGCCCGCATCCCGACGGCAACGCATGGCAGCCGGAAACCGTGGCGATGATCCGGCTCGCCACCAACCAGCATTTTTCCCTTTCAGCCAATTTTCATGGCGGGGCCGAAGTCTTCAATTATCCATGGGACACCTGGCCGCGGCGCCACGCCGACGATGCGTGGTTCATCCGCATTGCGCGCGCCTATGCCGATGCGGCCCACGCGAACAGCCCGGCCGGCTACATGACGGATCAGGAAGACGGCATTGTCAACGGCTGGGACTGGTATGAGGTCAATGGCGGGCGCCAGGATTACTTCACCTATTTCGCCCGCGGCCGCGAAGTGACGATCGAATTGTCCGACTACTTTGTGCTGCCCGAAGCGCAATTGCCCGCCTATTGGAATTACAATCGCGATGCGCTGCTGGGCTACATCGAGGAAAGTTTGCGGGGCGTGCGCGGCGTGGTCACCGACCCCCTGGGCGCGCCGCTCGCCGCGTTGATCAGCATTCCCGGTTATGACAAGGACAACTCCGAGATTATGACGGACCCCGCCTGCGGCGATTTCCACCGCCTGCTCAACGCCGGCACCTATCATTTGCGCGTCACCGCGGACGGGTATCCGCCCGTGCTGGTGTCCAATGTGCTGGTGGCGGCCGGCGGCTGCACGCGCACCAATGTCGTGCTGGTGCCAGAAATGGGCCTGGGCGCCGTGGCGCTGGGCCTGACAATTTTGCTGCGAAAGACTATACTACACCACAACCACCTGCACAAGGAGCACGTATGATGACCCGCTTTACCATGACGATGCTGACCGCGCTGGCCGCGCTGTTCGCGATCCTGTTTCTCTATCAGCAGCAAAAAGCGACCGCGCTGCAACGCAAACTGGACGAGCTGCAATCGCTGACGATTAGCACCCAGGACGCGACCCAGACCATCACGGTCAACGATACCACTTTGCAACACCAGGTGCAGACGCTGCAAGTCGCGCATGATGCCGCCACCAATCGCGCAGCCGAGCTGGCGCAGGCCGTGCAACAGCTCGAGACTGCCACCGCCAGCAATCAGGTCATTGCGGCCGCGGCCATGACCGCCGAACGCGCCCTGACGGCCCCCACCGCCAAAAAAACAGATGACAGCGCCAAGGGTTTTGCCCAGTCACTCGCCACGCTGTTGAAAGATCCAGCCATGAAAGACACGTTGCGCACCCAAACGAAAATGGCGCTCGAACCCATGTACGCCGGCCTGATCCAGGATTTGGGCTTGCAGAACGAGGATGCCGACGCTTTTCGTGAATTGCTGGTCGAGCGCCAGATGGGCGCCGTCAGCCTCAGTGCGCAACTCATGGACGGAACCCTGTCGGCGCAACAAGAAAAAGACGTCATGACCCAGATTGAACAAGAGCAGGCGCAGGTCGACGGCATGATCAAAAACATGCTCGGCGACGAGAATTATGCGCGCTACAAAGACTATCAAAAAACGGAACAGGAGCGCATGGTCTTGAGCCAGTTCCGCCAGCAATTGTCGGGTACGGATGCCACGCTTGATCGCGCCACCGAGGACAAACTGGTGGGCGCCATGGGCAGCGCGCGCGAAGAGTTGCGCAAGAGCGGCGACTACTTCGACGCCCAAAAATCGCGCCCCAGCGAGTACACCAGTGACGCGGTCACCAAGTACCTGCAGCAGGAAGAGCGCATTTCTGCAAGCACGCTTGACAAGGCGCGCGCGTTCATGTCGCCCAAGCAATTCGAGAAATTCCAGGCGTTTCAGGAGTCGCAACTGCAAATGCGCGCCGCCCAGATGAAAATGGCGCAACGCATGTTTGACAAGTCCGCGCAAGGACAAAAATGAAGGCGGCGCATGTGTTTTATAAAAAAGGCTGCGCGCGGCGGAGGCTGCGCTGCTTATAGAGCCGTTCGGTGAAACCGCCGTTGCGCTCAAACGCCGCCGCTTGTGCAGCCAGCTGCCGGTCGAGCAGATAAATGCAAAGGTTCAGCAGGGAGAGTGCGCCGTTGGCGGCCAGCACTGCCGGCAGAGCCACGGACGGACACGAACCACCACGGACATCTGCATCAGTCGCCTTGGATTCCGTCCGTGTTTGTCCGTGTCTGTCCGTGTTCTGCGCTGCGTCCGTGGTTTGCGCTTCGTTTGTGTTCTGCGCTTTGCTTTCTTTTGCCCGGCGCACCTCGTCGGCCACCCACGCGCGAAATTCATCCAAGGTTGCGCAGCGCAGCGCCTTGAACCGCTGCAACGCCGGATGCGCCGGCGCCCAGATGGGCAGACCCCGCTGCCGCAGAAAATCTTCAAAGTCCAAACGCAGTTCTTCCAAACTGCCTTTGGCCACACCGGTAAGTTTCATCTCCATTTTCTTGGATGTGGCTGAATCCACGCTGCCTTCCGCAATATTCTGCCGGCCGCTGCGAGCCGCCTGTACCATCTGATCATGGGTGCGACTGCGCCGCTCAATGAATTTATCACAAAACAAAACCGTCACATCATAGATCAGAGTCGATAGCTGAAATGTCTTCAGCTTACGATAGCCGCCGTGCTTTGGAATCAGCCCATCATCCGTCCGTGCCTGTCCGTGTTCGTCCGTGTTCATCTGCGTCCGCCTTTCTGTCCGTGCTATTTCGTGTCTGTCTGTGTCTATCTTTCTTCTCCGCAGTAGCGCCAGGCGTTGCCTATGCGCGCCGACAGGTCGGGTGCCGTCAGCGCGGCCTGGCCGGTATGTGCGGCGGCAATGTCGCCGGCCACGCCGTGCAAATAGGCACCACTGCGCGCGGCGTCGCGTGGCGGCAGGCCCTGGCCTAGCAATGCCGCAATCACGCCGGCCAGGACATCGCCGGCGCCGGCCGTGGCCATGCCCGGATTGCCGCTGAGATTGATCGTCGCCGGCAGGCCGGGCGCGGCAATCACGCTGTGAAATCCTTTTAGAACCAAAACCAGACGGTGCGCCTCGGCGAACTGCTGCGCGGCCGCCACACGTGCGGTATCCGTCGTGCCGCACGCACGGCCGCCGCACAGGCGCGCAAACTCGCCGGGATGCGGCGTCAGCACCGTCTGTGGTGGCAGCGCATCAAACAGTGCGGGCTGCGCCGCCAGCAGATTCAATGCGTCGGCATCCAGCACCAGCGGACAATGCACCTGCGGGAGCAGGAGCGCCAGAGCGGCGGCGGTCGCCGGCGCTTGGCCAAGCCCCGGCCCGCATGCCAGCGCGGTGAATTTTGGCAAAAACGCGCACAACTGTTGCGCGCCGCGTTCCGTCAGGATGCCCAGCCCGTCGTCGTCGAGCGGCAGCGTCATGCAGGCCGGCATGCCCGGCGCGACGAGCGGCAACAAGGAACCCGGCACCGCCACGGTCACGAGGCCCGCGCCGGTGCGCAAGGCTGCCTGCGCGCACAGGACTGCCGCGCCGCTCATGCCGCGACTGCCGGCGACCACCAGCACATGCCCATGCTGATTTTTGTGGTCGGTCAGCGCGCGGCGCGGAAGCAGTTCGCCAACTTCGCGTGCGGAGAGGCACTCCCACGCAACGCCGTCGTGCGCATCCTGCGCGGCGCGCGGCAAACCAATGTCAATAATTTCAATGCGCCCGCACCACGCCGCGGCCTGCGCATCGAGCATGGCACGTTTGGCGTGGCCGAAGGTGACTGTCCATGTGGCGCGCACGGCGGCACCGAGCACCGCGCCGGTTGTGGCATCAAGGCCGGAGGGTATGTCCAGCGCCAGCACGGGTGCAGCCTGCGCATTGAGCGCGTCAATCGCCGCGCGCGGCATGCCCTGCACCGCACCCTGCGCGCCCGTGCCGAGAATGCCATCCACAATCAGGTCGCCGTGCCAGCGTGTCAGCCCGGCCTGCACGCCCGCCTCGTCCACGGCCATCGCCACCGGCACGCTCCGCGCCTGCAATCGTTGCCAGTTCAGCAGCGCATCGCCGCGCAAGGCCGATTCCGGCGCCAGACTCAGCACCTGCACCTGCCGCCCATGCTCAAACAAATAGCGCGCAACCACAAAGGCATCGCCGCCATTATTGCCTTTGCCGGCCAGCAGCAGAATGCGCCGCGCCGGCGGGGCCGCCACGCGCGTGAGAAAACAAAACGCGCCATAGCCGGCGCGTTCCATCAAGACCTCCGCCGGCGTGCCTGCCGTGATGGCCTGCGCGTCCAGTGCGCGAATAGTCTGTGCGGTGAGAAACTGCATATAAGAAAAAAGGGTGGCTCAGCCACCCTGCGAATGCGCACACGACCGGCGCGGTCGTGTGCAACCATCATTGTGTGCGTCGTGCAGCATGCGCTGCCACCACCACTGCCAAGCGTCGCGACTACTTTGCCTTGGCCGCGGCTTTGTTGGCGGCTTTGGCCACGCGGGAAATACGGCGCGCGGCGGTATTTTTGTGCAGGGTGCCGGTTTTCGCGGCTTTGGCGAGCAACGCGGTGGCAGTGCGCACCTTGGCGGCGGCGCCGGTGGCGTCACCCGTGGTTGCGGCAGCGCGCACGGCTTTGACCGCTTTCTTGACGGCGGTTTTGCGCGCCACATTGCGCGTGCGGCGCAGCTTTGACTGCCGCAGACGTTTCTCTCGATGTTCATGCCAGGCCATTGCGTCGGTCTCTCATTGTAAGTTACAAAAATACATGCAAACATGTTGTGCAGCATAAAGTATAGCGAAATGCCGCGCGGGTGTCAATTGCCGGTTGGTTCCGGCTGGTTCCGCTGAAATTCCAATATAAGAAACACACTCACCTTGGTAGTGCAGTGCTGCTGCCACTGGCTTTGCCAGATCCGCCAGCGGCGCATGCGCGTCAACTTTTGCACACCAAGTGGAAGAAGCAGATGCAGCATGCTGATATTCCGATATAAGGACGCTGGCCTGAAGTGATCCTGACCTTGCGTGGGTGAGATGCCACACTGCGCTGCATCCAGGGAGCGCATTCAGGCGGATGAAGCCGTTGGAGTTCAAGCTTTAGCTTGTCACGTAAATATCTGGTGAATTCTCGCCGCGCGGCACAACGCACGGCAACGCACCACGATGCTGATCGCCACCTTCGTTCGTGACGAGCGAAGGTACTCAACGGCACAAGCTAAAGCTTGTACTCCAACTGCGTCAACTGCGGTGTTTGCGCGTCCTTGTCTTCCTTCGTCTACTCAAGCACGCCGCCCTTCCCACCATAGTGTGCGTTCCTTATATCGGAATTTCAGTGCAGCATGCGCGGTGCGCGTGGTTGCCTTTCCTTCACCTAATTTTGTTTTGTTGCAAAAAAAATACCGTATGCCGATAAACACTCGATGTTTTCACAAAAAAAATCGCAAAGCAATGCATTTCAATGTTTTACACGTCACTTCGGGTAATGCGTGTGAAGTTCCGAACTTGGCCGGCCCCGCACCGCGGTCTATCCTCACGTTTTACAATGGTTTGCGCGGGATAACGGACGCCGGTCGCTTGGCCGCTTGACACCGGTTTGCTTTTTATGATTGCCTGTGCTATGCTTGTCAATATCTCGTGGAGCGCTGCACGCGCAGAAGCGAGATATAGTATTTTTTTGATTTTTCAGCAATATTGGCACAGAGGAGAGCGCATGCCATGATTGCGGCGCAGTTGGAAGATATAAGTCAGCAGATTTGGGACATGAAATACCGCTACCACGCGGACAACGGCACGCCCATTGACCAGACGGTCGAGGATACGTGGCGGCGTGTCGCGCGCGGGCTGGCCGTGTACGAGCGTGACCGCGACCACTGGGAGCGTGCCTTTTTCGAGTGTCTCCGCGATTACAAGTTCCTGCCGGGCGGGCGCATTCTGGCCAATGCCGGCACGAATCGCAAGCGCGTCACGATGTTCAATTGCTATGTCTTGAACCGGATTGAGGACTCGATGGAGGGCATCTTCGAGACCGTCCGCAATGCGGCCCTGACCCAGAAGCAAGGCGGCGGCATCGGCATGGATTTCTCGACGTTGCGCCCGGCCGGCGCCTACATTCGCGGCGTGCAGGCCCATGCCTCCGGCCCGGTCAGCTTCATGCGCGTCTTCGATGCCACCTGTCGCACGATCCTGAGCGCCGGCCAGCGCCGCGGCGCGCAAATGGCCGTGCTGGCCTGCTCGCATCCCGACATCGAGGCCTTTATCGACGCCAAGCGCGACGGCCAGAGTTTGCAGATGTTCAACCTGTCGGTCGCCGTCACGGACGCCTTCATTGAGGCCGTCAAAGCCGGCAAGCCGTGGGACCTGGTCTTCGACGGCCGCGTCCACAGAACCGTGCCGGCGCGTGACCTGTGGGATCGCATCATGCGCTCGACCTACGACTTTGCCGAGCCCGGCATCATCCTGATCGACCGCGTCAACCAGTACAACAACCTGCATTATTGCGAGCACATTTGCGCGACCAATCCGTGCGGCGAGCAGCCTTTGCCGCCGTTTGGCGCGTGCCTGCTCGGCTCGGTCAACCTGTCGCGCTTTGTGGCGCGCCCGTTCGCGCCCGACGCGGCCGTTGATTATGCCGCCATCGAGGCGGTCGTGCGCACGGCGGTGCCCATGCTTGACAATACGATCGACATCTCCCAATATCCGCTTGAACACCAGCGCGATGAAGCCCTGCGCAAGCGCCGGATGGGCATTGGCGTGACCGGCTTGGCCGACATGCTGGTGTTTCTCGGCCTGCGTTACGGCACCGCGCCGGCCGCCGAGGAAGCCGGCAAGGTCATGCGCGCCATTTGCCATACCGCCTATCGGGCCTCGATTGAGCTGGCCAAGGAGAAAGGCGCATTTCCGGCGCTGGAGCGCGACAAACATCTCGGCGGCAAATTCATCGCCGCCCTGCCCGAGGACATTCGCGAGGGCATCCGCCAGCACGGCATCCGCAATTCGCATTTGACGTCGATTGCCCCGACCGGCACCATCTCGCTGTTTGCCGGCAATGTTTCGAGCGGGCTCGAACCGGTCTTCGCCCTGTCCTACACCCGCAAAATGCTGGCCGGTGGCGGTGACAAAACGATCGAGCAGGAAGTCCGCGATTACGCCTACAACGTGTACCGCGCCAAGCATCCGCACGCCGATCCCAAGACGCTGCCGAAGTATTTTGTCACGGCGGATGCCGTCAGCCCCAGCGAACACATCGAGATGCAGGCCGCGCTGCAAGCGTATGTTGACAGCTCGATTTCGAAGACGATCAATGTGCCGACCAGCCTGCCCTTCGCCGCGTTCCGCGATATTTACCTGCTGGCCTTCGACAAGGGCCTGAAGGGCTGCACCACTTTTCGTCCCAACGCCAACATCAGCGGCGTGCTTGTCAGCAAGGATGCGCCCGCTGCCGCGGCGCCTGCCGATGCCACGGCGCGCGCCAAGGCCGACCTGCAATCCACCGATGCCGCGTTTATGAGCGCCCGGCCGATCCAATTGCGCGGCACGACCTACAAGTTGAAATCGCCGCTCTCCGCCCAGGCCCTTTACATCACGATCAACGACATCACCGAGGCCGGCGGCCACGTGCGCCCGTTCGAGCTGTTCATCAACAGCAAGAATTTGCAGCATTTCAGCTGGATGGTGGCGATGACGCGTTTGATCTCGGCTATTTTCCGCCGCACGGCCGATCCGTCTTTTCTGGTCGAGGAGCTCAAGAGCGTCTTCGACCCGAACGGCGGCTACTTTAAGCAAGGGCATTATGTGCCGTCGCTGGTGGCGGAGATCGGCGAGCAGATCGGCCAGCATCTGCAGAAGCTGGGCCTCGGCCCGCGCGCCGACGACGAGGACGAGCCCGCGCAGCCCGCCGCCAAGGCGCCGGCCAGGGCGACCGTGATCAGCAAGCGGTGAGCAGCGGTGCTTAGCCGTTAGTCTGTAGTCTTTTAAGTCCTTTAAGTCCTTTAAGTCCTGTGACCAAGCACAAAGCACCAAGCACAAAGGACAGTTCTAATTTTGTGTCATTACTGCGCCCGGCGCCGCCACAGCAGCGCGCCCCACACGGCCGCCGCACTGCAGAGCGGTTCGGGAATGTACTCAAGGCCGGTGTAGGTTCCGCTCGGCAAGTCAAACGACGCGCCATATTCCGTGAAATTGGTGATGTTATAGCGGCGCAGAAGGCCATTGCCCTCTATCGCCCAGATGAGTTGCTCACCCTCCGCCAGACCGCCAATGCCGCTCATCAGGGTGTGTTCACTGCCCACCTGCGCGCCGGTCGCCGGATTGATCTGGCGCAGAATGCCGTTGCTTTCCACCGCCCACAGATAGCTTGCGCCGAACGCCAAGCCGCTGTACAATGCGCCGCCGCCAAGCGTGTGTTCACTCACCTGGCCACCGGTCGCCGGGTTGATCTTGCGCAGGATGCCATTGTGTTCAAGTGCCCACAGGTATCCGTCGCCGAAGCCCAAGCCGACGTAGGGCCCGCCGCCCGGCAAGGTGTGCGACGTGCTTTGCACCGCGGTTGCCAGGTCGAACTTTTGCAGCATGCCATTGGTGTGCGCCGCCCACAGGTAGCCCTCGCCATACGCCAAGCCGCCATACGCGACGCCGCCCCCTTCCAGCGTGTATTGCACAATTTGACCGCCGGTGGCCGGGTTGATTTCGCGTATAATGCCGTTGGCCTCAAGTGCCCAGACGCTATCGGCGCAGGCACTGCGCGCCATCAGCATTCCCGCCACCACACTGATTACCCACATCGTTTTCATGCAAACTCCCGCGGTTAATGATTGCGCATTGCGCCATAACTCAGTGTCACATAATAACACAAATGAATATTGAGTGTTCGATATTGGCTATTCAATCTCTTCTGCCAGACCCCCACGACCTCGCGTCATGGGTGAATGAGATTGAGTAAAACAGGCGCACCCGCGTCCCTTTTTCAATCTCTGCTTCCACCAATCCCGCCAACGGCGGCGATCGGTGGGGAGCACCGGCACATACCAGCTGCCGGATCTGGGGCAAAAGCAAAGCGCCGTGAGAGAGGAGGAACACTCACGGCGCTTGGAGCACTGCGACTTCGCAGCAGGGAGGAGCAACACCACAAGGCAGCGCAGCAACTCGAACGGGCGCACGCCGGGCGTGCGCGTCAGATCATGTCCACGGGAAAATGACGCGGTGAATCTCAAGACCGTTGATTTGATGGTGTTTGCAGCGGCCGCACAGCCGGTTGTAGCGGCCATGGGCATTGAAGTTGTGGAAGCACTTCAGGCATACGCGTTGCATTTTCTTGAGTGGCATGGTCATAATTTCAATCCCTACAGGTTAAGCAGTCTTGGTTGATACTGGAATGGCAGGTGGTGTGCCAATTGATATAACTAATTGCATTGCATTATGATGGAATATTCCGTGGTGGGCCGGCTGGGCGCGCGTACGGAGAAAAGGTCGAATGGCACGTACAAAAGGCAGGGGTGTGGTATAATACATGATGATGAACAAACATGCGGCGATATTGATTGTTGGCAATGAGATTTTGTCGGGGCGGACGCGCGACAAGAACGCATATTTCCTGGCCTGCGCGCTGAAAGAGATCGGCGTGCTGGTCAAGCGCATCGTGGTGATCCCGGACGTGATCGGGCAGATAGCGGCGGAAGTCAACGCGCTGCGGCACGCCTTTGATTATGTCATCGTCTGCGGCGGGATCGGGCCGACGCCGGACGATGTGACCCGGCCGGCGGTGGCTCTGGCGTTTGGCGTGCCGTGCGAGCCGCACCCGGAGGCGGTGCGCATCCTGCATGACTATTATAAGGAGCGGGCCAGCGCGCGCCGGCTGGTGATGGCGGAGCTGCCGCGCGCGGCGGCATTGATTCCGAACCCGAACACGGGCGCGCCGGGCTTTGCCGTCGAAAACGTGTTTGTCTTGCCGGGCATCCCGGAGCTGGTGGAAAGCATGTTTGCACACGTGGCGGCGCAGCTGGTGCATGCGCCGTTTGTGGAACTGGAATTCCCGGTGGCACTGGCAGAGAGCGAGTTTGCGGATGTGATGGACGCGGCCGTGGCGCGCTTTCCGGCGGTTGAGATCGGCTCATATCCGTCGTGCAGCGCGGGGCAATGGCGTTGCGTGCTGGTTGTCAAGGGCGCGGATGCGGCGCAGGTGCAGGCCGCAAAGGCGTGGCTGCACGCCGCCATCACGGCGCGCGCGGAGGCACTGCGTGAAGGACATTAGACGATGGATGGGCTGGTGGGCGCTGGCGCTGCTGGCGCCGGGCGCGCTCCTGTGCGGCGCGGCCGCGCCGCAAACCGTGTATGATAATGCCGAGTTGAAAACGACCTGGCGCGCGGCCGCCGATGCGCGCGCCCAAGCCGAAGTGCGCTACGAGCAGGATGTGCGGCTGGCGTATGACCGGTCCTTCAACGAGTATCATGCGACGCGGCGCGCATTTCTGGCGGCAACCGCCAGCAATGATGTGCGCGCCATGAATATCAGCCTGGGCGCGAGTGATCAAGCATATGCGCGGCTGTGCGCCGTGTATCCCGCCGGCGCCGTGCCGGCCGACTTGCCGACGGCGGCGCCGCCGGCCGACTTGCGCGCCGCGTATCTGCGCGCGGCGGCGGTCGCGCGGGCAGCCTGGCTGGCGCAATTGCGCCTCGACCCGGCCGCCGCCAAGCTGGTGCGCGCCATGATGTCGCACCCGGATTTTGCGTATCACACCGCGTTGCTCGACCGCGCCGGCAGCACTCCAACGGGCACCCTGTCGTTGGCGTGGCTCACGACGATCTATGCCGCGCTCGTGCAGCAAGAGCCATGCACCCTGGCGTACTGGTACGGTTTGGGCAGCGCCTATTATCTACAGGGGCAGACGCGCGCGGCCAATCGCACGATGCATCAGGCGGTCGAGCTGTTTCCCGATTCACTGTATGTGCATTACCAACTGGCGCGCACCTGCGGCCAGGGTGCGAACGAGACGGCGCGCGCGCTGGCGCACTTGCGCTGGATCACGGAGCGCACGCAGGATCGCGCCTGGCTGTGCAAGGCCCAGACGGAACTGGCGCGCCGGTATCTGAGCGCGGGTGACACCACGGCGGCGCGGCACAGCGCCGAATTGGCGATTGCGCAGATCAATCCCGCGCGCGATGCCGCGCTCCTGCCCTATTATGTCACGGCGCGCCGCACGCAATGCACGGCCTTGCTGAAAGCTGGCCAGACCGACAAAGCCATTGCGGCCCTGGTGGATGCGGCCCGCACCGCGCCGCGCGATGTGCAGATCCAGCAAGATGTCGCGGCGCTGTATTTCAGCCTGGCCACGGCGGACGAGGACGTCGATCCGCACTACGCGGAACAAGCCATGACGTGGCTCAAAAAAATGACGCAGCTGAGTCCGGCACCGGCGGATGCGTATGTGCAACTGGCCCAGTTGTGCCTGCGCATGCAGCAGGCGCAGGAGGCGGAGGCCTATGCGACGCAGGCCTTGGCCTGCGCGCCGGCGTCACCCAGCGTGCTGACCACGCTCGCGTTTGTGTATCGCGCGCAAGGGCGCACCGGCACGGCGCGGACATTGTTTGAGAAAGCGCTGGCGTTTGACGCAACCTGCGCCGCGGCGCGCGAAGGATTGAACCAGCTCGACGCGCAAGAAGCGGCCCGCGGCACGCGCAACACCAAAGACTAAGGATGGAGGAATGGTGCAGCGGCAGAGGCAGCTCCGCGGCCATATTGCCGCGCACGTGGAGAGACCCCCACGACCTTGCTGCTATAGGGTTCAGGATTCAGGGAAAAATGGTTTTGCCTCAAAATCATTTTGTGCAAAATGAATTGCCGCAATTCATTTTTATTGAGTGTTGGATATTGGATCTTCATCATCTCTTCTGCCAGACCTCCACGATCCCGCCGCTGACGGGATCGTGGGTGAATAATATTGAGTAATAAGGCGCGCCGCCAACCATTTTCTTTTTCGCACTAAAATTGCTATACTATTGGGCTGGTAAAGAATTTCGGTGCGGGCGGCACGCGCACGCGCGCCGCACCGCATATTTTGTTTGACATTGGGAGATGCACCTATGGCCGAGCAGCTGGACAGTTTGCTGAAAAAGATCCACGACGAGGCAGTTGCCAAGGCGGATGTCACGGCGCGCGAGCGCCTAGCCGCCGCCGACAAGCAAGCGGCGCAGCGGGTGGCCGAGGCTGAGCGGCGGGCCGCCGCGATTGTTGAGGCGGCCGAGAAAAACGCCGCGCAACTGATTGAGAACAGCAGGCAGTCGCTCGAACAGGCCGCGCGCGATTTGCTGATCTACCTGCGCCAGGCGATCCAACGCGAATTCGAGGCGCTGATCAAGGATGCCATGCCGGAGATAGTGCCGATCACGGTCGTGCAGGAGATCCTGGTGCGCCTGGCCAGCCAGGCCGACCTTGAAAAACGAACGGCCGACGGCGTGCGCGTGTTTGTCAGCGAGAATGACTACACGGCGCTGGCGGAATTTTTCCTGGACCGGTTCCGCGAACACATGCAGCACGGCGTCGAGTTGCATCCACTGCCGTCGATCAAGGCCGGCTTTCGGATTGCGTTCACCAACAAGAACGTGGTCTATGACTTTACCGACGATGTGATCGTGCAGATGCTCTGCGAACTGGTCAATCCCATGTTGGAAGACATCCTCAACAAAGCGGCGACGCACAAACAGCCGTAATGGTTGTGATCCAACACCCGTGGTAGTCGTAAGAGCATGAGCACCGCCTATTATTATGTGTTGGCAACACTGCCGCACCTGCGCATGGGCGACACTGCCCCGGTTGGCAGTGACGCGGTGCGGGCCTTGTGCCGCGACTGGCTGCCGGCCGCCGACCTGTGCGCGCTGGCGGCGGTGCTGGACGAGTCGGACGAATCGGACACGTCCGACAGATCGGACAAATTGGACGGGCCGGTGGCGGCATGGCGCGCGTTTGACACGGCCCTGCGCAATGCGCTGGTGACGGCGCGCGCGGCTCGCCGGGGCCTCGAGGCCGCGCCTTATTTGCGCGCGGCCGATCCGCTGGATGCATACACCCGCGCGCTGGTGCAGGAGTGCGTCAAACTGGATGACCCGCTCAAGGCCGAGCTCGCGCTTGACCAGGCGCGCTGGGCGTTTCTTGACAATCTGTGCGCCGCGCACGCGTTTGATTTTACTGTGCTGCTCGGGTATCTGCTGAAACTGCGCCTGCTGGAACGCTGGCAGGCGCTGAACGCAGAAGCCGGCGCGGCATTCCTGGATGTGATGCTTACCGGAGTTTCCACAGCATGAGCCAAAAAAACGGACGGATCGTGGCAGTCAACGGCAACATGATTACCGTTGAATTTTCATCGAGTGTGATTCAGAACGAAGTCGCCTTCGTGCTGATCAATGGCGACCGGCTGAAAAGCGAAGTCATCCGCGTGCGCGGCGACTACGCCGACCTGCAGGTCTTCGAGGACACGCGCGGCCTGAAAGTCGGCGACAGTGTTGAATTCACCGGCAATCTGCTGGCGGTGCAACTGGGGCCGGGCCTGCTCGGCAAAGTGTTTGACGGGTTGCAGAATCCGCTGCCGGAATTGGCCGAGCAGTGCGGCTTCTTTCTCAAGCGCGGGACGTACCTGCCGAGTTTGTCCGACACCCAGACCTGGGCGTTTACGCCGACCGCGAACGTGGGCGACGAAGTGCGCGCGGGCTCGTTTCTCGGCCAGGTGCCGGAAGGCATCTTTGCGCATCGCATCATGGCGCCGCTGGCGCTGCAGGGCGTCTGGAAAGTCAAGGAAATTGCGGCTGCCGGCACCTATGCCATGGCGGACAAGATCGCCACCCTGGTCGCGCCCGACGGCCGCACCCACGCGGTCAGCATGACCCAGACGTGGCCGGTGAAAATCGCCTTGCGCGCCTACAAGGAGCGGCTGCGCCCGAGCGAGCCGCTGACCACCAAATGCCGGATTATTGACACGTTTTTTCCGGTGGCGAAAGGCGGCACCTACTGTATTCCCGGCCCGTTTGGTGCCGGCAAAACGGTCTTGCAGCAATTGATCAGCCGTTACGCCGATGTGGACGTGGTGATTGTCGCGGCCTGCGGTGAGCGCGCCGGCGAGGTGGTCGAAACCTTGCGCGAATTTCCGCAGCTCGAGGATCCGCGCACGGGCCGGTCCCTGATGGAGCGCACGATCATCATTTGCAACACCAGCTCGATGCCGGTGGCGGCGCGCGAGGCCTCGGTGTACACGGCGATCACGCTGGCGGAATATTACCGGCTGATGGGGTTGCAGGTTTTGTTGCTGGCCGACTCGACCTCGCGCTGGGCGCAGGCCTTGCGCGAGATGTCCGGCCGGCTCGAGGAGATACCGGGTGAAGAGGCGTTCCCGGCCTATCTCGAGTCCATCATTGCCAGCTTTTATGAGCGCGCCGGCGTGGTGCGCTTGCACGATGACACGCTCGGCTCGGTGACAGTCGGCGGCACGGTCAGCCCGGCCGGCGGCAATTTCGAGGAGCCGGTGACGCAAGCGACGTTGAAAGTGGTCGGCGCGTTTCACGGCTTGTCGCGGGAACGGTCGGAT
>Ga0247841_10004392_pt1 | contig 24276 bp, 29 predicted proteins | sample LaCruzMarch2015__2_FD_192410 | JGI IMG/M metagenome (GOLD analysis project Ga0247841, IMG submission 192410) | Freshwater microbial communities from meromictic Lake La Cruz, Castile-La Mancha, Spain - LaCruzMarch2015_18m | ecosystem: Environmental > Aquatic > Freshwater > Lake | place: Spain... | reverse complement strand
GGGATATGGCTGGATGCATAAAGCAAGCAGCCAAGCACACCAAAAAGAAGTATTTGATTATATAATAAAAAAGAAAACAGTAATGCCCCGGACTGTCTTAAGGTATGCGATTGAAAAAATGCCAAAAGAACTAAAGATAAAAGCAATGAAAAAATAGCACAATTGTTTAATAATTAAAGATCCCATCAAAGTCGGGTATGTAATATGGAAAAGAATGTTGGGTGGTTCTGTGCTATGAAAAAAATACCTCTAAAAAAAGATTTTCCATTTTTATTAACAACCCTGCTTTGAATTGAATAAATCCTTTACTTTTGAATTTTAAATTTATTGAAGATGTCTTCTGTTGAAGAATTAAAATCCCTCGCTACTCAAGTGCGCCGCGATATACTGCGAATGACACATGCTGTTAATTCAGGGCACCCCGGTGGTTCACTTGGATGCACCGATTTCTTGGTCGCTTTGTATTACGATGCAATGGAGCATGATCCTAAGAATTTTACAATGGACGGAACCGGACAGGACGTGTTTTTCCTTTCAAACGGGCATATTTCGCCCCTGTGGTACAGCGTTCTCGCACATGCCGGATATTTTCCTGTAAAAGAATTATCAACTTTCCGCAGATTAAATTCGCGACTGCAGGGACATCCTGCCACAGCAGAACACTTACCGGGAATCAGGATAGCATCGGGTTCCCTGGGACAAGGATTATCTGTTGCAATAGGCGCGGCAATTGCAAAAAAGCTGAATAATGATAATAGACTCGTTTTCACCTTGCATGGTGATGGCGAATTACAGGAAGGACAGATTTGGGAAGCCGCTATGTTTGCAGCAGCAAAAAACATTGATAATCTTATTGCAACTATTGATTATAATGGGAAGCAAATTGACGGACCTACTGAAAAAATTCTTTCCCTCGGTAACCTGAAAGCAAAATTTCTTGCATTTGGATGGGATACTCTTGAAATGAACGGAAACGATATGGAAGAAGTAATTCAAACTTTAAAAATTGCGAAAGCACATACAAAAAAAGGTAAACCAGTCGTTATATTAATGAAAACCGAAATGGGATTTGGCGTTGATTTTATGATGGGAACACATAAATGGCACGGAGTTGCACCAAACGACGAACAACTTGCAAAAGCGCTGGCACAATTGCCGGAAACGATTGGCGATTACTAATGTTAAATGATGAATGTTTAACTATATAATTTGAAGCAGAAATTTTTACATATCGCAATTTTCTTTATCATCATTCTCCTGCCTGTATTTTCTTTTTCACAGGTAAAAGAGAAAGAGAAGCCAAAGCCCACCACAAGGATATTGATAGTATTTGATGCCTCGCAAAGCATGTTTGGCAGATGGCAGAGCGATATGAAAATTACGATAGCCCAGAAACTTCTGTCGAACCTGCTCGACAGTCTGAAAAATGTTCCTGACCTTGAATTGGCATTACGCGTATATGGTCATCAGAAGCCTTTCCCACCACAGGATTGCGACGATACAAAACTCGAAATCCCATTTTCTAAAGACAATACTGATAAAATTAAATACAGGCTCAAAACTTTAGTTCCGAAAGGAACTACGCCTATTGCAAGTTCTCTTGAACTTGCAGCAAATGATTTCACCCCTTGTGAAAATTGCAGAAATATTATTGTTCTCATCACTGATGGTATTGAAGAATGCGGCGGTGATCCATGCGCCGTATCAAAGGCGTTGCAAAAAAAAGGCATTGCCCTGAAACCTTTTATTATTGGCATTGGCAAAAACTTTTCTTCTGTTTTCAATTGTGTTGGAACATACTTCGATGCATCAAGCGAGCAGGAATTTCATCAAGCCTTGAATATTGTTATTTCGCAAGCTCTTAATTCTACTACAGCACAGGTAAATTTGCTGGATTCTTATGGAAATCCAACAGAGACAAATGTAAATATGACTTTTTACGATAACTTTTCCGGTCTTGTAAAATATAATTTCATCCACACAATGAACAATATGGGACTGCCTGACACATTGGTTTTAGATCCTTTAACTAACTACAATCTGGTTGTTCATACGATCCCTCCTGTTGAAGTGGACAGTATAAAACTCACACCAGGCAAACACAGTGTAATTCCTGTAGATGTTCCTCAAGGTTATTTAACTCTAAAAATGGCTGGTAATAATATGAAAAATGTTAGTGATATTGGAGCGATCGTGAGGCAGGCAGGTAAAATGGGAACGCTCAACATCCAATCATTTAACCAAACCGAAAAATATATTATTGGAAAATACGACATGGAAATCCTTTGTTTACCGCGCTTGTATATAAATGATATAGATATTGCGCAAAGTTCCACTACCACTGTTGAAATACCTCAACCGGGAATTGCAGTAATACAGATATTAGCAAACGGCTATGGCAGCCTATATCAGGAAAATGATAACAAGCTAAAATGGGTCTATAATCTTAGGGAAAATACAACACAAGAATCTTTGATCCTGCAACCTGGAAAATACAGAGTTGTTTTCCGAACAAAACACACTAAAAAATCCGCCTATACCGTAGAGAAATCATTTAAAGTACAATCTGGTTCATCAGTTACTATAAAATTATTTCGGAATTAACCCATAATACTACATGAAAGTTTATTCATTCACTGATCAGAAAGACACCCGTAGTGGTTTTGGAGAAGGCTTGCTTGAGCTTGGCAGAAAAAATCAGAATGTTGTAGCGCTCTGTGCCGACCTTACCGGTTCGCTGAAGATGGATGCATTTGCAGCTGAATTTCCTGATAGATTTATTCAGGTTGGAATTGCAGAAGCCAACATGATAGGCATAGCAGCAGGTTTAACGATAGGCGGGAAAATCCCGTTTACAGGAACTTTCGCCAACTTTTCCACAGGTCGTGTGTACGACCAGATCAGGCAATCAGTCGCATATTCAAACAAAAATGTAAAGATCTGTGCTTCTCATGCAGGTCTTACCCTTGGCGAAGATGGAGCCACTCATCAGATATTGGAAGATATTGGCTTAATGAAAATGCTGCCTAATATGGTTGTTATCAATACCTGCGATTTTAATCAAACTAAAGCTGCCACTATTGCTATTGCAAATTATACTGGTCCGGTTTATTTGCGTTTCGGCAGGCCAAAAGTACCCAATTTTACTGCAAAAGACCAACATTTTGAAATCGGAAAAGCGCTTGTATTAAATGAAGGTAAAGATGTTACGATATTTGCGACTGGTCACCTGGTATGGCAAGCCATAGAAGCGGGACGTATTCTCGCGGAAAAAGGTATTGATGCCGAAATAATAAATATACATACCATTAAACCTTTGGATAGAGAAGCTATCATACAGTCTGCCATGAAAACAAGATGTGTTGTTACAGCTGAAGAACATCAGATGAACGGAGGATTAGGCGATAGCATTGCCCAGTTATTGTCAAGGGAACTTCCTACACCTATAAACATGGTTGCTGTAAACGATAAATTTGGCGAAAGCGGAACACCCGAAGAACTGATGGCTAAATACGGTTTGAACATATCTGACATTGTGAAAGCTGTAATGTGTGTTATCACTCGAAAACAGCACATCACATAAAAATATATAACTTATCACTGTACAAGCTGATTCATGAATCACGGCTAATATTGAATTGAAAAAAACACTATCTTAAAAATAAATTTCAAACTCATGAAAAAAGTGGTCTTTTTATCAATGCTTTTTGTATCACTTGTACTTTCAGCATTTTCTCAACCTCTCATCGATCAGAACGATATGCCAAATATTGGCGATACCATTAGAGTCGGAACTACAATCAACATCAATGGTATTGATTATACGCTTACCGGGCAAGATTTTCTTTGGGATTTTTCTTCATTGAATTATTTGTCGCAACGCGTAGATACTTTTGTTGGCATTACTTCCACACCTATTGCATATCAATTTGATTTTAATAATCCTTTGGACCAAACACACAAAGCCACCATTGCACAGCCTCGGCCGGATATTAACCAAATGCCTTCTATCCAATTTACCGATGTATTTAATTTTTTTAAAGAAACCTCTGCTTCTTATACACAAGTCGGTTTTGGCGCAAAAATTAACGGTGTTCCAATGCCAATAAAATACGACAATCCCGATGTGTTGTATAAATTCCCATTAACTATAGGCGACCTGGATTCCTCTGAATTTTCTTATAACATGCAAATTCCAGCTCTTGGATATTACGGCGAAACAAAAAAAAGAGTGAATTTTGTGGATGGATGGGGAACAATCATTACTCCGCTCGATACATTCCATGCGGTGCGCGTTCTTTCCACCAGTTACATACATGACACAATCCATATTGACTCTTTGGGTATTGGATTTCCTCAGGACAAAACAGAAAAAGAATACAAATGGCTTACCGACACAATGGGCATACCTGTTCTGAAAGTGATAGAAACATCAGGTATTGGAGGAGGTACTTCGGTCGAATACATTATTAAGTATGTTAATTCTTCTGGTTTTTCCAGCTATGAAAATTCTCTTACATTTTTTACTATTTATCCCAATCCGGCATGTGAAAACACAAACATTTATTTTTCTACAAGAAAATCTTCTGAAATTGAATTTCATATTTTTGATATAACAGGAAGAAACGTAAAAACTATTTCCGGCAAAGAATTTCCTGCGGGTTTTCATTCCCTGCCACTCACAACCGGAAATTTGCAAAAAGGCATTTATTTTATCAGGATTTCAGATGACAATGTTTCAAAAGTGATCAAATTACAGGTGCTTTAGCACATCTTCATTTGTAAACAACCTTACACTTTCTTAAACTTAACTATTTCAAAATAAATATATCATTATATCATAATTTATATATTTTTGCACAATCAATATTGAAATATTTTGGGGTGTAGTCCCGCATGTGCTGGATACCCGCCTACCCTGCCTACGGCAGGCAGGCGGCAGGCGGGACTCCGCCCGGTTTATCGCGTCCCGACTTGGTCGGGAAGATCACAGGTTCGAATCCTGATTAAAAATGTTCTTTATAATATTTATAATTGCTTAATAATATTTCGGGGTGTAGCGTAGCCCGGTTTATCGCGCCTGCTTTGGGAGCAGGAGGTCGCAGGTTCGAATCCTGCCACCCCGACATTCTTTATTTTTTTTAAAGTACATTGCTTTTGCAATAAAAATAATAGTTTAAGCTGCTGAATAATAAAATTACCAAACTTTTGATAATCGTATATATGTAAATTATTTTTTATATCTTTGCGATTATAAATAAAATAGTATTCACTAAAAAAACAAGCACAATGAACAAAGCACAATTAGTAGATGCAATTGCTAAAGAAGCAAAATTAAGCAAAGTAGATTCCGGTAAGGCATTACATGCAGCCATTAGCGCAATCAGCAAATCACTGAAAAAAGGTGACAGAGTTGCTTTAATAGGATTCGGAACTTTCTCTGTAGCTAAAAGAGCTGCTAGAACTGGTCGCAATCCACAAACCGGCAAAAAAATTAATATTGCTGCCAAAAAAGTGGCAAAATTCAAAGCTGGTTCTGAATTAGCAAAAGCTGTAAAGTAAGTTAAATTTAATTTTTAAGAAAAAGGTCATCGGATAATGGTGACCTTTTTCTTTTTTTATAATTTATATTTCCTATATCTTTGCAAGTGTTTTCAGCGTATATAAAATCATTTAGTACTTAGTAAATTTTAATCAACATTCTGAAAGCCTTATGGTTTCGTAGCTCAGCTGGATACCTGCCTGCCGGCGAGCAACAGCCAAATGAATTCAATAATATGGTCTCGTAGCTCAGTTGGATAGAGCAACAGCCTTCTAAGCTGTGGGTCGTGGGTTCGAATCCCGCCGGGATCACTAATAATACGGGAGAAAAGGAATTCCTGTTAATATTTTACAAATTAATAATTTTCTCCGAATTTTTACTCACTTTTCCGGCAGCTAATTTTTGTTTTGATAACTGATTTCTACAAAATAGCCATTGAATCTCCTTGTTATTAATTTTTATCACTACTGTCCGACTAAATTTTCAGAATAATTTAAACTGATAAACAGGCACGGATTATTAACCCGCCATGCATATAGGTTTTTTCAAGAATTCAATAATATCCACATGGTTCATTAAATGCAAGCGTATTATTGTTGCGAAGTTTGAAAAGGCAAATTTTATATTTGCTTTTTTCTTGATAATGCTTAAAAGCAAGTGTGCAATTAAAGTTACCCATATTTGAATTTTAATAGCATTATCGCTATCTCCGATAAAATATCTCAATTGGTATAATAAAATGACACGGAGACTTGGAAAAATATCAATAAAAAAAACCCCAACTTTTCAGTTAGGGTTTTTTTACTTTAGTTTAAACTACCTTTTTGCAGCAGCTTTTTTCTTTACTACTTTTTTAGCAGCTTTTTTTTTAGGAGCAGCTTTCTTTACTGCTTTTTTAGCAACTTTCTTAGGAGCAGCTTTCTTTACTGCTTTTTTAGCAGTTTTCTTTTTTGTAGCCATTGTTTTTTAAATTTTAAATTTTTAATTTTACGAGACAAATGTAAAACATTTTAATTTGAATAAATTACTTTTTAATAATAGTTATTAATAAATTTGTTAACAATTGATTGTGAATAAAACTAAAAACACATGTTACAGGAAGAAGACAATGCTTCTACATTGAAGGTAAATCAAGGCATTCAGCAGCCTCCATCTGTAAATTAAGAAGCCATAAAAAATCCATTCAAAAAAAAAGAATTACATTTTCTTTGAATGATTATGTAAGCGAAATTATTTCAGGAAACGGAATTGTTCTTAGTCAGGCTATAACCCTTGTAAAAAGCGCTCTTCAGAAACATTATAATTTTGCGCAAAAAATAATTGAGTGATATATACCGCATTCGGGAAATTATGCGAGTATTGGTACCACAACTGTTCATTGAGTTGGTAGAAGTACATTCATTGAAGTATTTGGTAAATATATTACAGGACATGGACGTAAACTGGCAGTATTGACAATAGATACAAGCAGTGAAATTTTCAAAGAAAAAGCAAATACTCTTTCTCTGTCATTGGAAAATATTTTTTTTATAAACGGTTAGTTATTAATTATTTTTTTTTGTTTCGGTTGGTTCATGAACAAATAATATATCAGGAATGAGTGATGTGTAAATAATTTTTATTTATTATACTGCAAAAATATTATTTTTGGTGCGTAATTGATATTATTATGTTGCGAAATTTATTTTTTTTATCACTGCTTTTTTTATTTGTCGTTACCGGTTGCACTAAAACAAAAACCGACTACTGGCAAAACGGCAATAAAAAATTGGAACTCAAATATTACAACAGCAAGATGGACGGGTTATGCACATGGTGGTACGAGAACGGCACAAAACAAATGGAATGCAATTACTCCGGCAACCTGCTTCAGGGTAAATCGACACGCTGGTATTTTAACGGAAACATACAAAGAATAGATAACTATATCAATAACCTTTTGAATGGCTTATCTATTCTATACTATGAGAAAGAAGCAAAAAAAGCTGAGCTCAATTATAAAAACGATACACTTGATGGCGCTTCTAAAGAATGGCATGAAAACGGACAGATTAAAATCACCGGCTCGTACAAAAAAGGCATGTTTGAAGGTACATGGATTTATTGGAACAATATAGGGATAAAGGTTGGGGAGGGAAATTATGAAGCCGGTACAGGGATTCAGGAAGGATATTATACAAATGGCAAATTAATGAGAGAAATACATTTTGTAGGCAATAAAAAAAACGGACTTGAAACATGGTATGATGAATCGGGTAAAATAACCAGGAAAATAGTTTACGAAAACGATCATATCACTTCTGAAAAAGTTTTCTGAAAATATAATAAGGTATTTTAAATTTTTAAACATGTCATTTCACACTGAAGAAAGTATCAGAACCGAAACCTTGATTGCAATTGCAAAAAAAATGATGCTTGCAGCAAGGACTGCTCCGAAAGCCAGAGGTATTGATAACATGGAAATCGCACTTGTCGAAAACCATGATATCGAAATGATCTCCAAACGGATGAAAAAAATAGGGGAAGAAAGCAAAAGCCCGTCAATTTTGCGCGATGCCGACAACATTTTACAGGCAACTGTTATAGTTCTTATCGGAACAAAGATCAAAACAATTGGATTAAAGAAATGCGGGCTCTGCGGGTTTAAAAACTGCAATGAAAAAGAAAAATATCCCGATGTTCCCTGTGCTTTTAATACCGGCGACCTCGGAATTGCTATCGGCTCAGCAGTGAGTGTAGCGATGGATCATCGCGTTGATAATAGAATTATGTATTCTGTAGGTATGGCTGTAACGGAAATGGGATTACTCGGCAAGGATGTAAAAATCGTATATGGCATACCACTCAGCGCCACTTCAAAAAACCCATTCTTCGACAGGAAGTAAAATTTTTTATTCCGAAGCTATTGCTCCTTTCCCATGCAAAAGCTTTTTGTATTTTAATGAAGGGGACTGAATGAGATTACCCAGACCAAGCTTATCCCATTTTTCATCAATTTTTCTGATGGTATCATCATTCATCACCGTTACATTCGGCCATTGACGGCGGAAATCATCAGTTAAAGGAGATTTTTTTGTGCCGTCAATAAGGAGTTTATCGGTAACATAAGGATTGTTTGATTTTAAAATTATACAATCCCTGGCAGGGTCAATGTTGTTCAAAACACTCCAGACAACATCGCCATAGCACAAAATATCAAGACCTGATTCGCAAAAAACAAGAACGGAAATATTTTCAAAACCTGGTTCAGTCATGATAAACTCTGCAAGATTTTTCACTTTTCTCTCTGCTGATTTTTCAATTGAAAAAATTATCACCGGAATTTCTTTTTTCAGCAAATCTTCATTGATAGTCTTAATTTCCGGATATTTTTTAAATATTAAATTTCTATTGATTTCCACTGAATTTCCATGAATATAGTTTTTATTATTTGTGGCATCAATCCCTATTTTTCCACCATAAGCAAATTCGCTGCTTGAGTGATCCAGCACATCCATAGGTCCTCTGCTAAATACTATATCATCATTAATCTTGATATTTCTGAAGATGTGTTTAGTCAACGACAGGGCATCATGAATGTCAGTATCTTCATTTACTATGATCATCATTTTATTGAACATCATCTGTCCGGCGCCCCACAAGGAATTCATTACTTTAACTGCGTGCCCGGGATAATCTTTTTTTATCTTTACGATTGCAAGGTTGTGAAATACTCCTTCCAAAGGCATTGACATATCAATAATTTCAGGGAGCATTGTCATCCTGATCGGCGTAAGGAATATTCTTTCTGTCGCTTTACCAATAAAAGCATCTTCCTGCGGTGGAATTCCCACAATAGTTGCCGGATATACGGCATCATGGCGATGAGTGATGCAGGTGATATGAAATTTTGGATACCAATCGGGCAATGAATAATAACCTGTATGATCACCAAAAGGGCCTTCCCATATCAATTCTTCACTTGGATCAACAAATCCTTCTATAACAAAATCAGCATCCGCAGGTACTTCAATATCCTGCGTCAGGCATTTTACGAGTTCTACTTTTTTCTTTCTGAGAAATCCGGCCAGTAAATATTCATCAATATTGTCAGGCAGAGGTGCGGTTGCAGCGTAAGTATAAACAGGGTCGCCACCAAGTACCACAGCAACAGGCATTTTTTCCCCAAGTTTTTTATATTCCCTGTAATGGCGGGCAGAATTTTTATGAATATGCCAATGTATAGCAGTCAGATCACTCCCGAAAACCTGCATTCTGTACATTCCGACATTCCGGATTCCATTAACAGGATCGACAGTATGAACAAGCGGCAGCGTGAGAAACTTTCCTCCATCATGCGGCCAGCATTGCAACACAGGAAGTTTTGTAATATCGGGCTTTTTCATTATTACTTCCTGGCAAGGCGCTTTTTTACTTATTACTTTTGGCATAAGTGAAGCGATTCCATTAAGAGCAGGCAGTAATTTTAATTTATCTATAACCCCTTTTTTCGTGGATAATATTTGTTTGAAAAGGTTTTCCATTTCAGCGCCAATCTCTTCCATATCCTTTACTCCAAGCGCCATACACATACGCTTTATGGATCCCATAGAATTTATCAGCACCGGAAAATCCGTTCCTGTATTTTCAAACAGCAATGCCTTTCCTCCTGCTTTACTAACACGATCGGTAATTTCAGGGATCTCTAAAACAGGAGAAACAAATTCTTTTATTCTAATGAGTTCTCCTGCTTTATCAAGCGCAATAATAAATTCATGAAGATTTTTATACACAAATTTGAAATGAAATTATTCAACAACAATGTAGTTAAATGAAGGATCCGTGCCTAAAATTTAGAGCCTGCCTGCCGGTAGGCAAATACTTAGAATGCTTATGTGATATGTTAAATTTATGATGTCAAAAGTAAAATGTGGTTTTTTGGTATTTTGATTTTGCCATTTACCATTTTCCCTGCCTACCACCAGGCAAGCATTTTAACTTCAAGTCCTGATTAGTTACAAAAAACTTTATTGAACAATCTTTTTATTTAAACGTTCTTTTTTGCTTACAGGTGCAAATAATGAAGAATTGGACGATTTTTTTACCTGATCGTCATATCGTATTGTGGCGCCATCCCACCACATCTTCCCGGCTTGAATATTTACATCGCCTTCATTAATCATAAGTGAATTCAAATGCTCATCAAAATCTCCGGAAATCAGTTCTTCCGGTACCTGCGGGTTTTCATATCCTTTCTCTACCCCTATTGCAATCCATGTAAACTCAACATTCGCTTTACCATTATTGTTTTCGATAACAGTGAACCCGTTTTCATTGATACCGGAAATATAAATCCCATTAGTTTCTCCTAATGGCGTTACAGTTACCACAACTCTTTTTTCAGACGAAATGATATTTATAAAATTCTCATCAAAAACAACGTTAGCTTTTCCATTTTCGAGTTTAGCAATACCATTTGCAGAAACATTTACATTCATTGATGTAGTAACATAAGAAGCAACTTTTTTTGCGCCGGATGATGAAGATAAGCGGGCAATGATATCATTTGTATAAGTGGTCCCGTTTACGTATAAGCCATAGCGGGTTCCTTTAACTGTTAAACCATAAATGTTACCGGCAATATGAGCTCCCATAAAATCGCCAAAACTTCCGATACCAATACCGGCGCTCTCCCATACTGATAAAGAGTTATTCGGATTTATCAGTTTACCATTACCAAATGACGTACCGGAAGAAGAAAAGTAACCACCGTATTCATTAGAAGCAGAAGTTATATATCCCAGGCAACCCCACGAAACTCCAGTACTGTTTACAAGGCCGAAAACACCGCCGCTTCTTTGACCCCAGCCGGTTCCAACATCATCCAAGCCGCCATATAATCCAAAATGATACATTTCTGTATTTGTCGTTACATTATTTTTTGCATATCCGTATCCCCCATTATAACTTGTCTCTGTGCCATAACCAGTCCCTGGTGTAATTGAATCTAATGCTCTTGAATATGATCCACATTTAACTCCTGTAAATGCGCCTCCGCTTCCGGATGTTAAAAAAAATGTCGTGGTGTTATTTCCCGCTGCCATGATACCTGTTCCGGTAAGATTACTATTGGTTCCCCATAAAGCTGCAGACTGGTTTTGAGCAGTAAATGAAACAATGGCATCACCTGTAATACTGGTGCCTGCTGCTGCAGTATTTCCGGAAACAATTGGGTTGTTTGTAGCGATAGTTTGGTATACTTCTAATTTTTGTACAGGAGTTGTAGTACCAATACCTACTCCTGTCCCATTATCAAAAATCTGGCTACATGTTAAGGTAGATAAAGGATTTATTTTAGTAACAAAATCCAGAGTACCGCAGGAAATTGTTCCAGTACCGGTTGGTCCAATTGAACCTGTTGGACCTGTTACTCCATTCACTCCTGCAGTGCCTGCAGGGCCGGTTGAACCGGTTGGTCCAATTGAACCCGTTGCACCTGCCACTCCCGTTGCGCCTGTCGCTCCATTTACTCCTGCAGTGCCTGCAGAGCCGGTAACCCCGTTCGCTCCGGCCGGACCTTGAGGGCCTATTGCCTGCACCCATTGTGTTCCATCCCAATACCAATAACCTACTTCACCTCCGGTCATTCCTGCATTGGTGTTAAAAACCAGCAATGAAGTGGCAGGAGATTGTATTGTGCTGACATCAGAAGTGGAAAGCAATGAAACGCGCGGAATTAATAGTCCTTTAGATGTACTTGATATATCAAGCATCGCTGATGAATGGGGAGAATTTCCGTTATCATTGATAGAAACGTTCTGCTGAGCGAAACATACACCTGGTGTCAAAAAATAAAGTGCTACAGGGAACAATATTGTTTTGGCTATGAATAGCTTTGTTTTCATGGAATTTATTTAAAATGTTTATATTATAATTTATATTGTTTTTTCAAAAATAGCAAAAAATATTTATTTCGGTACTTTACCTACCGAATAAAAACTATTTCGCATATTTAAAATTCTTACCAGGATATTGGGCTGTTGTTCCCAGCATTTCTTCGATCCTGAGCAGCTGGTTGTATTTTGCAATTCTTTCAGAACGGCATGCTGAGCCGGTTTTGATCATTCCTGTTTTAAGCGCTACTGCAAGATCAGCAATGGTGCTATCTTCAGTTTCGCCCGACCGGTGACTTATAACAGCAGTATATCCATTTGCTTTTGCAAGTTCCACGGCATTGATAGTTTCAGTAAGTGTTCCAATCTGGTTTAGTTTTATCAGAATAGAATTTGCAACACCTTTATCAATACCTTGCTGTAAACGTTTTACATTGGTAACAAACAAGTCGTCGCCTACTAATTGTATTTTTTCTCCCATTGCTTTTGTCATCAGTTTCCATCCGTTCCAATCATCTTCCGCCATACCGTCTTCAATAGAGATGATGGGGTATTTTTTTACCCATTCTTTCCAATAGTTCACCATTTCGGCAGGTTTCAATTTATCACCGGACGATTTACGAAAGTGATATACTTTTTCTTCGGGTATAAAATATTCGGAGGCAGCAGGGTCAAGAGCGATGTAAACGTCAACGCCCGGTTTGTATTTTGCAGTTTCAATAGCTTGAAGTATAACCTTAATAGCTTCTTCGTTCGATTTCAGATCTGGTGCAAAACCCCCTTCATCCCCAACATTCGTTGAATATCCTTTTTTCTTCAAAACATTTTTCAGGTTATGGAATATTTCCGTTCCCATGCGAATTGCATCGGAAAAAGTTTCTGCGCCCACAGGCATAATCATAAATTCCTGGAAATCGATGCAATTATCTGCATGCGATCCACCGTTCAGTATGTTCATCATCGGAATAGGAAGCATATTTGCATTTACTCCGCCAAGATACCGGAAAAGTGGTTGTTCTGATTCCTGTGCCGCCGCTTTTGCAATTGCCAGCGAAACTCCCAAAATTGCATTTGCACCAAGATTGGACTTGGTTGGAGTTCCATCCAGTTCAATCATCCGCTTATCAATTTCGATCTGTTCCGAAACATCAAGTCCATTTAGTTCTTCCCTTAATGTTTTATTAATATTCTGAACTGCCTTTAACACTCCCTTGCCAAGATATATGTCTTTGTCATTATCTCTCAGTTCATGAGCTTCATATATCCCGGTAGACGCTCCCGATGGAACGGCTGCTCTTCCCACTACGCCACTGTCGGTGGTTACATCAACTTCAATTGTTGGATTTCCTCTTGAATCAAGGATTTGTCTTGCCTGAATATGAATTATCTGACCCATAATATTAATGTTAAATTCGAAGCTAAAATTACGTATTATTTTCAAAAAAAAAGGATAAAGTATTTATACTTTATCCTTTGTATATTTTCAAAAAAAATTATTCTTTATTTTTAGTTTTAACAGAATCTTCTTTTTTTCCTTCTGTAGTTTCAGTATTAACTTTATTTTCCGGAAGTTTTTCCACTTTGCCTGCCTGTCCGGTAGGCAGGGTAGGCAGGCTTTCTACTTCCGGAGTTTCTTTTCCGGCAGTTTCATTTTTCGGAGCTTTTTCTTCCAATTCTGTTTTTTCTTTTTTGCCGCTATCTTTTTTAGCGCCCCCACGGCTTCTACGGGTGGTTTTTGCTTTCGTATCTTGCTTTTCAACAAGAAGATTTTCGTTATAATCCACTAACTCAATCAAGCACATATCAGCATTATCACCCTGACGGAATCTGGTTTTAAGAATTCTTGTATACCCTCCGGGTCTTTGAGCAATTTTTGTTGCTACTTCCCGAAAAAGTTCAGTAACTGCTTCTTTGTTCTGCAAATAGCTAAATACAACTCTTCTTGAATTCGTTGAATCTTCCTTTGATCGGGTGATAAGAGGTTCTATGTATGTTCTGAGCGCTTTGGCCTTGGCTAAAGTCGTATTAATCTTTTTATTTTTACTTAAAATCAACGAAGCAGCCAGGTTTGCAAGCATTGAATGCCTGTGAGCGCTTGTTCTTCCTAAATGATTGATTTTTTTCCCGTGTCTCATTTTCGTTATTCCTTATCTAATTTATATTTCGACAAATTCATTCCAAAATGCAAGTTTTTTGCCTTGACCAACTCCTCAAGTTCTGCCAATGATTTTTTACCAAAATTCCTGAATTTAAGGAGGTCATTTTTGTTAAATTGAACAAGATCTGCAAGAGTTTCCACATCTGCAGCTTTCAAGCAATTTAATGCTCTTACTGATAGATCGAGGTCAACTAGTTTCATTTTAAGTAACTGTCGCATATGCAGCAAAGTTTCATCAAATTCTTCGCTTGATGCTTTTTCCTCAGTATCAAGGGTAATTTTTTCATCAGAAAAAAGCATGAAGTGATGAATCAGTATTTTCGCTGCCTCTTTTAAGGCATCCTTCGGATTAATTGATCCATCAGTAATTATTTCTATAATCATCTTTTCATAGTCGGTTTTCTGCTCCACGCGGTAGTCTTCCACGCTAAATTTCACATTTTTTATAGGAGTGAAAATTGAATCGATAAAAATGTTACCAATAGGCGTATTGAGTGTCTTGTTCTCTTCCGCCGGAACATAACCCCTTCCTTTATCAATATTAAGTTCAATGGTAAGTTTCACTGAAGGGGCCATGTGGCAAATAATCACTTCAGGATTCAAAACCTGAAAACTAGACATGAATTTATTAATATCACCGGCTGCAAAAGTTTCCTGTCCGGCAATTTTAACTATTACTTTTTCACTATTCACTGATTCGATCTGACGTTTAAAACGAATCTGTTTAAGGTTAAGGACTATTTCGGTAACATCCTCCACCACACCTTTAATGGTAGAGAATTCGTGTCCCGCTCCTTCAATTTTTACGGAGGTAATAGCAAATCCTTCGAGTGAAGACAGCAATATTCGCCGGAGAGCATTTCCGACAGTAATACCGTATCCGGGTTCTAACGGACGGAATTCGAATTTTGCTTTGAATCCATCGGATTCCAGCATGATGACTTTATCGGGTTTTTGAAAAGCTAAAATTGCCATTAAAATATATTGTTAAATGTTTAAAATACTTATTTATTACTTGGAGTATAATTCTACGATAAGCTGTTCCTTTATATTTTCAGGTATCTGATCTCTTTGCGGGTAACTAACAATTTTTCCTGACATTGTATCAGAATACCATTCCAGCCATGCATGCTTATTAGTCTTCGAGGCAAGAGAGTTGGTAATAATTTCCAGAGATTTGGACTTTTCACGCACACCCACAATATCACTTACTTTAACAGTAGCAGAAGGAATATTCACCACTTTTCCGTTTACAGTAATATGCCTGTGTGAGACTAACTGTCTTGCGGCATCCCTGGTTGGTGCAATTCCGAACCTGTAAATCACATTATCTAATCTTGCTTCAATAAGCTGAAGAAGGTTTTCTCCTGTAATACCCTTTTTACTTGATGCTTTTTCAAAGGTATTCGCAAATTGTTTTTCAAGAATTCCATAGGTATATTTTACTTTCTGCTTTTCCATCAACTGCAAGCCATATTCCGATGTTTTTCTTTTCTTTTTAGAACTCCCATGCATACCGGGAAGATAGTTTTTCTTTTCAAAGTACTTATCGGGTCCGTAGATCGGGTCTTTGAACTTTCTTGCTATTCTGGTTTTTGGACCAATATATCTTGCCATTTTTATTTAATTTTTAATGTTTAATTTTAAATGATGAATTAAATTTTACTTTGACAATTCAACATTTATCATTTATAATTTATCATTTTTTTATACTCTTCTTCTTTTGGGAGGTCTGCACCCGTTATGAGGCAATGGTGTGATATCAACAATTTCCATAACCTCAATACCTGCGGCATGAATATTTCTGATTGCAGACTCTCTTCCTGCACCTGGTCCTTTTACAAATACTTTTACTTTTCTCAAACCAAGGTCGTAGGCTCCTTTTGCACAGTCCTGAGCAGCAGTTTGAGCCGCGTAAGGAGTGTTTTTCTTTGATCCTTTAAATCCCATCTTTCCAGCGGAAGACCAAGAGATAACCTGTCCGTCTGTATTGGTTAACGAAATAATGAGGTTATTGAAAGAGGCAAAAATGTGTGCCTGCCCAACAGTTTCAACTTTTACGATCTTCTTTCTTGTAACTTTTGTTGTTTTTGCCATATTTATTTATGCTATCAACTATTATTAATACCTGTTATTTGCTTCACGTCATTTATTGTCATTTGCCTGTGACGTCATTTTATATATTTTCGTTACAATTAATGACCATTTGTATAATATTATCCTTTTGGAACTTTCTTTTTATTAGCAACAGTTTTTTTCTTACCTTTTCTTGTCCTTGCATTATTTTTCGTCCGTTGGCCTCTTAATGGCAAACCACTACGATGGCGGATACCTCTGTAACTAGCAATATCCATAAGGCGTTTTATGTTCATCTGAGTTTCTGAACGAAGGGATCCTTCTACCTTGAATTTATCATTTATGACGTTACGGATTCTTGTTTGTTCATCATCGGTCCAATCCTGAACTTTTTTGTCAAATTCGATCCCAGCTTCTATCAATATTTTACGGGCATTGCTTCTTCCTATGCCATAAATATATGTCAGGCCTATTTCTCCTCTTTTATTTTTAGGTAAGTCGATACCTGCTATACGTGCCATACTTTATATGTTTCTTGTTTGTTGTTATTCTGTTATTGGTTTCAAGTTCAATGTTCATAATTCTTTAATCATCCCTGTCTTTGTTTGAATTTGGGATTTTTTTTGTTGATCACATATACCACTCCCTTTCTGCGAACAATCTTGCATTCTGGAGTTCTTTTCTTTACTGATGTTTTTACTTTCATTACTTCTTTAATTAATATTAATGCTAAATCGTTATTTATATCTAAATGTTATTCTTCCTTTTGTCAGATCGTAAGGTGACATTTCAATTTTCACCTTGTCGCCCGGTAAAATTTTGATGTAATGCATCCTCATTTTACCGGAAATATGAGCAATAATCACATGTCCATTTTCAAGTTCAACCCGAAACATAGCATTTCCCAATGACTCTACAACTGTTCCATCCTGTTCTATTGATAACTGTTTAGCCATTTAATTTTTTTGATTTCCTAATACTTTTTCAATTTCAATAAATGATGTTAATATTTCTGCTTTGTTTTTCCTAACAACTACTGTATGTTCAAAATGTGCAGATGGTAAACCGTCAATCGTTTTAATCGTCCATCCGTCAGATTCCTGTATTACCTGATGCTTCCCCATGTTGATCATAGGCTCTATGGCTATAACCAACCCTTCATGTAACTTAATCCCACTACCCCTTTTGCCGTAATTCGGCACTTCCGGTTTTTCATGGAGATTCTTTCCTATTCCATGTCCAACAAGATCTCTCACTACCGAAAACCCAAAACTTTCTACATAGCTTTGTATTGCAAATCCTATATCACCCAAGCGCTTTCCTGCAACAGCATTTTCAATGCCTTTATACAGCGATTCCTTTGTGGTTTTCAGAAGAAGCAACACTTCCGCTTCTACCATTCCAACTGCAAAAGTATAAGCTGAATCGCCATAATACCCATTCTCAAAAACTCCGCAATCAATAGAAACAACATCGCCATCTTTCAATTCGGTTTTTCCGGGAATTCCGTGAACAACCTGATCATTCAGCGAAATGCAAATCGTTGCAGGAAACCCTCTATAGCCTTTGAAAGCAGGTTCGGCATTATGATCCCTGATGAACTCTTCTGCAAGTTTGTCAAGAGCGCCGGTTTTTACTCCCGGCTTTATATGCTTGCATACTTCTGCTAAAGTTTTACCAACAAGCAAAGAACTTTTTCTTAATTTTTCTATTTCTTCGTCAGTTTTGTAATATATCATTTGACCAACTCCGACTAACTAGCCATACTTATACTTGAGCGTCCTTTAATCCTGCCCGACTTCATCAATCCATCATAGTGGCGCATTAATAAATGACTTTCTATTTGTTGTAACGTATCAAGGACAACCCCAACAAGAATAAGCAGTGATGTTCCTCCATAAAACTGTGCAAACTGGCTATTCACTCCTACAAGACGTATAAATGCAGGCATAACCGCTACTAATGCCAGAAACAATGAACCGGGTAATGTGATTCGGGACATCACGTTATCAATAAAATCAGCTGTTTTTTTCCCTGGTTTAACACCCGGAATAAAACCTCCGTTCTTCTTCATATCTTCCGCCATCTGATTTGGATTCACAGTAATTGCAGTGTAAAAATATGTAAACACAACTATTAAAATTGCGAATGTAAAATTATACCAGAAGCCATTAAAATCAGAAAATGCAGCAGCAAAGCCTGATAATGTTTCGGAACTAGCAAAGCCGGCAAGGGTTAGTGGCAAAAACATAATCGCTTGTGCAAAAATGATAGGCATAACGCCAGCCGCATTCACTTTTAATGGTATATACTGACGCACACCTCCATATTGTTTGTTTCCAACAATTCTTTTGGCAAACTGAACAGGAATTTTTCGTGTGCCCTGAACAAGCAGAATACACAGGAGAATAACTAAAACAAGTATAAGCAGTTCGACCACAAATATTACAAGGCCACCACCTTGTTCTTCCATCCTTGAGAAAAACTCTGCAAATAATGCAAAAGGAAGCCGGGCAATAATACCAATCATAATGATAAGGGAAATACCATTACCAACACCTTTGTCGGTAATTTTTTCACCCAGCCACATAACAAACATAGTACCGGCTGTAAGGATTATTATGGATGATACCCAAAAAAAAGTAGAAGGAGATGAAATTCCCGGATCAAACGGAGATATTGCTTCATTAGGTAATTGTGATATTACATTGCCAAGGTATGCAGGAGCCTGCGCTGCTGTGATAAAAACTGTAAGATAACGTGTGATCTGGTTCATTTTTTTTCGTCCGCTTTCACCTTCTTTTTGTAACTTTTGGAAATAAGGTATAGCCATTCCGAGCAATTGTATAACAATAGATGCTGAAATATAGGGCATGATACCTAGTGCAAAAATTGATGCATGCGAGAATGCTCCTCCGGAAAACATATTCAGAAGTCCAAGTAAACCATCTTTTGTTTGAGACTGTAAAGCCCCAAGTTGTGAAGGATCAATTCCTGGAAGTACCACGTATGTACCCAGCCGGTATATAAGTATAAAACCTAACGTATAGATGATCCTTATCCGAAGGTCTTCTATCTTATAGATATTCCTTATTGTCTGAATAAACCTTTTCATTAATTATTATATTTTAGTTGCAGTACCGCCATTTGTTTCGATTGCCTTTATAGCAGCTTCGGAGAAAGCATGAGCTTTAACATCGAGCTTCGATTTAAGTTCACCTTTTGCCAAAATTTTAATCATATCATTTTTAGAAGCAAGTCCGTTAGCAATAATAACTTCGGGATCAATTGCTGTAATTCCTTTTAAATCGGCAAGTCTCTGTAGAGTTTCAATATTAATACCTTTATATTCTACACGATTGAAATTTTTAAAACCGAATTTAGGCACTCTTCTATGCAAAGGCATTTGGCCTCCTTCAAAACCACGTTTTGAAGAATAACCCGAGCGTGACTTTGCACCTTTATGACCTCTTGTAGAAGTGCCGCCCCTTCCGGATCCCTGGCCTCTGCCTATTCTTTTTCTGTTTTTCACAGAACCTTCTGCTGGTTTCAGATTTGATAAATCCATAATTAATATATTGTTTCAAAACATTAGTGCAAAACATTGCAATTCTACTGCAAATCATTAACTTCTATAAATCTCAGTATAGTTGATAGTTGGTTTTGTTTTAAACCTATTCTGTTATTCAACTTCATTCTACAGAAAGCAGATGCTTTATTTTTCTGATCATGCCTTCGATTTGTGGTGTAGCTTCTACTTCAATTACCCTGTGCATTTTAACAATGCCAAGGGCACGAAGCGTTCTTTTTTGACGCTCCGGACGATCGATAGCGCTCTTCACCTGTTTCACTCTGATTTTCTTCATGTTCAGAAATATTATGAAAGTTAATTATCCATTAAATACTTTTTCCATGCTGATTCCCCTAAGTCGAGCAACAGCATAAGGGTCTTTCATCTTCAACAGTGCATCAATGGTAGCTTTTACCACACTGTGAGGGTTCGATGAACCTTTTGATTTTGCCAGCACATCTCTTACGCCAACACTTTCAAGTACTGCACGCATAGCACCACCGGCAATTACACCAGTTCCCTGCGCGGCAGGCTTTAAAAAAACAAGAGCGCCACTGTATGATCCTTCCTGTTCATGGGGAACCGTACCATTAAGAACAGGAACACGAATAAGATTTTTCTTGGCATCGTCAATACCTTTAGCAATCGCGGTTGTTACTTCTTTGGCCTTTCCAAGCCCGTAACCTACTACTCCGTTTTCATTCCCTACTACTACAATGGCCGAAAAACTAAAAGTTCTCCCACCCTTGGTTACCTTGGTTACTCTTTGAATGCTGACCAGTTTATCTTTAAACTCGATTTCGCTTGATTTAACTTTTTTTATGTTTACGTTTGACATAGCAGTTTAAAATTTAAGTCCTCCTTCTCTGGCAGCTTCAGCCAAAGATTTTATTCTACCGTGATACAAATATCCATTCCTGTCAAATACAACCTTATTGATTCCGGCTTCGATAGAGAGTTCACTTATCAGTTTACCAACAGATTTAGCCTGATCAATCCTGGTTACTTTTTTACCGGTAAGTTCTTTAGTTTTTGATGATGCAGAGACCAGAGTTTTTCCGGCTAAGTCATCAATGATCTGAACATAGATCTCTTTATTGCTTCTGAAAACAGTAAAACGAGGCAATTCGGGCGTCCCTTTGATCCCCTTGCGTATCCTCATTTTTATCCTCTTCCTTCTGAAGTCTTTAGTAATAGCCATTCTTATAGAATTTATTTGTTTAAATATTATTTTGCTGCTGCTGTTGCTGCCGATTTACCGGCTTTTCTCCTGAGCACTTCACCCATAAACTTTATACCCTTACCTTTGTATGGTTCAGGTTTCCTGAAAGAACGGATTTTTGCAGCAACCTGACCAATCAGTTGTTTGTCTATGGATTCAAGAATAATAGTAGGATTCTTTCCTCTTTCGGTAGTAGTCTGCACTTTTATTTCTTTTGGCAATTCCATAATAATATTGTGGGAATAACCAAGTGTTAGTTCCAATAACCGATTGTTGTTTGAAACTTTATAACCTACGCCAACAAGTTCCTGTACAATTTTATAACCGGTAGAAACTCCCACAACCATATTATTCAGTAAAGCTCTGTATAATCCGTGAAGCGCTTTATGCCTTTTTTGTTCGGTACTTTTTTTTACAATCAGGTTAGCATCCTGAACTTCAACAGTAATAGCAGGATCAAGAGCTTGCTGAAGTTCACCAAGAGGACCTTTCACGGTTACAACATTTTTATTGGATACATTGACTGTAACACCTTTGGGCAATGCAATCGGTAATTTCCCTATTCTTGACATTATTTTTCCTCCACTTGTTTTAACTAATATAACAAAGAACTTCTCCGCCTATTTTAAGTTTCTTTGCCTCTTTATCTGTCATTACTCCATGAGAAGTTGACAAAATAGCTATGCCCAAACCATTCATCACCCTTGGTATCCTGTCAGAATCGGTATATTTTCTTAATCCTGGTTTGCTGATTCTGTCTAATTTGGTGATAGCCGAAATTTTGGTTACAGGATGATATTTTAATGCTATTTTAATATTACCAGGAACACCCTCTTCAAATTTATAATTCAGGATATATCCTTTTTCAAACAAAATCTTTGTTATTTCCTTTTTAATATTTGAAGAAGAAACCTCAACTATCCTATGATTAGCCAAAATGGCATTTCTAATTCTTGTCAGATAATCTGCAATTGGATCGGTAATCATTATCTATTGTTTTATATATTATTATTAAAAACTTTTACCAGCTAGCTTTTGTAATTCCGGGAATTAAACCATCAAGAGCCATTTCCCTGAAATTGATACGTGATATACCAAACTGACGCATATAACCTTTTGGCCTGCCCGTTAATTTGCATCTGTTATGCAGGCGGACGGGTGATGCGTTTTTTGGGATTTTCTGCAATCCGACATAATCACCGGCAGCTTTTAAGGCTGCTCTTTTTGCAGCATATTTATCTACGAGTTTTTGTCTTTTTACTTCTCTTGCTTTAACTGATTCTTTTGCCATAATAATTTAAATGATGTTATTTCTGATTTTTAACTGGTAATCCGAATTCTTTTAAAAGCGCCAATGCTTCCTTATCGTTTTTGGCCGAAGTAACAAAAGTTACATCCATTCCCGTGATCTTAGCTATCTTATCGATATTGATTTCAGGGAAGATAATCTGTTCATGAATACCGAGTGTATAATTCCCTTTTCCGTCAAATCCTTTGTCGCTAACACCTCTGAAGTCCCTAACGCGTGGCAGCGCCACGGATATCAACCTGTCGAGAAATTCATACATTTTGTCACCCCGGAGTGTTACACGAACACCTATAGGCATTCCTTTTCTCAGCTTAAAATTAGAAATATCTTTCTTTGATTTAGTAGGAACCGCCTTTTGCCCTGCGATCATTGTCATTTCGCTTATTGACACATCTATGAGTTTTTTATCTGCAATAGCAGATCCCATACCCTGATTTATGCATATCTTTTTTAACTTGGGTACTTCCATGTTATTTCTGAATTCGAACTGCTTAACAAGAGCTGGAACGATTTTTTCATTATATTTGGTTTTTAGCCTGGGTTTAAATTCCATTATTTAATTACCTCCCCTGTTTTTTTTGAGTAACGAACTAATTTTCCTTTACTGTCTGCTTTTCTCCCGATACGGGCAGGTTTACCTGAATTATCGATAAGCATCAGATTGGAGATATGTATCGGCGCTTCTTTTTTTACAATACCGCCTTTGGTATTTTTTGCATTTGGTTTGGCGCTCTTAGATACCAAATTGATGCCTTCAACAATAGCCTTGTAATCGTCAATCAGGACTTTCAGCACTTTTCCTTCCTGACCTTTTGAATCCCCTGCTATTACCTTTACGATATCTCCTTTTTTAATATAAATTTTAAGTTTCATAATAAATGTATGATTATAGCACTTCGGGTGCTAATGAAACAATTTTCATAAACTGTTTTTCCCGGAGTTCCCTTGCAACGGGACCAAAAATACGCGTACCCCTTAATTCTTCGGTAGGTGTAAGCAGCACAACAGCATTATCGTCAAAGCGGATATAAGATCCGTCACTTCTTCTAATCTCTTTATTGGTTCTTACCACTACTGCTTTTGTGACGGTACCTTTCTTGATATTACCGGATGGAATAGCGTCTTTCACAGTAACAACTATTTTGTCGCCTACGCCGGCATATCTTCTCTTGGTACCACCTAATACCCTGATGCAAAGAACTTCTTTTGCTCCGCTGTTGTCAGCTACTGTTAATCTAGATTCCTGTTGTATCATAATTATTTAGCTCTTTCGATGATTTCTACTAATCTCCAACACTTATTTTTGCTCAACGGACGAGTTTCCATAATCTTGACAGTATCGCCAATGTTGCAATCGTTCTTGTCGTCGTGAGCCATGAAAGTGGAAGTCTTTTTTACGAATTTTCCATATTTCGGATGCTTAATCTTTCTTTCAACTTCCACAACAATAGATTTATTCATTTTGTTGCTCACAATCAAGCCGACTTTTTCTTTTCTTAGTTTTCTTCCTTCTATTTTTATTGCTT
>Ga0247841_10004390_pt1 | contig 24287 bp, 22 predicted proteins | sample LaCruzMarch2015__2_FD_192410 | JGI IMG/M metagenome (GOLD analysis project Ga0247841, IMG submission 192410) | Freshwater microbial communities from meromictic Lake La Cruz, Castile-La Mancha, Spain - LaCruzMarch2015_18m | ecosystem: Environmental > Aquatic > Freshwater > Lake | place: Spain... | reverse complement strand
GGCCGCAGCAAGTCCATCTGTTGCATCAAGGGTTTCAGGTAATTCCTTTATCTGAAGCAATCGCTGAAGCATGGCTGCTACTTGTTCTTTTGAGGCACTTCCTTTCCCCGTGATGGATTGCTTTATTTTTCGCGGGGAGTATTCGAAAATAGGGATGGTACGGTACAATGCAGCAGCAATAGCAACACCTTGTGCCCGACCCAATTTTAACATTGATTGAACATTTTTCCCGTAAAATGGAGCTTCGATGGCCAGCTCATCGGGTTTGTATTGTTCAATGAGGCTGAGGGTTTTATCAAAAATTATCTTAAGACGTAGGGGATGATCATCGTATTTATTTAATTTTAACACGCCTAATGAAAGCATTTCGACCTTGCTGCCATGGATGCAAATAACGCCATAACCCATGATGGTTGTGCCTGGGTCGATACCCAAAATGATTCGGTCAACGGCCATGTTTGAAAAAATGAAAAACCTGTCAAAAGTAAGGAAAATACTGAACCTGCTGATACAGGTTTTGATTTTTGGAGCGACCTATCTTTTTATTTACCAGCAGGTTTTTCTGAAAACTGACATGCCCGGATTGGTGAAATCGTTTGAAGAGGATCTCAGCAAACCGGGATTCGTACCTCAATTGCTTTTTATCCTCCTGCTCATGATCTTCAATTGGGGCATTGAAGCTATGAAATGGAAAATCCTGATTGACAAAGTTGAAAAAGTGAGCTATGTACGCGCTCTCCAGGCAGTTCTTACGGGAGTAAGCATCAGTTCGTTCACGCCAAACCGGGTGGGGGAATATTTTGGACGGGTATTCATTCTTCGTCATGCCAGTCATATCGAAGGCATACTGATTACCATTCTGGGCAGTATGGGTCAATTGCTCATCACGGTACTGGCCGGAACCATCGCGTTGGTCATTTTCATTCCACACTATATTCCTGAAGCATACTATGCCCATGGATATGTGTATTACGGCGTTGTCGCCCTGGTCATTACGCTTGACCTGTTGCTTCTCGGATTGTTTTTCAATGTGTCGTTCCTGAGCACGTTAAAGGAAAAGATTTTACGGAACGGACTGAAAAAGTTTCGCAGGTTTTTCCGGGTTTTTGCCTTTTATCACAACAGGGAATTGGGGATTGTTCTATTGCTTAGTTTACTCAGGTACATCATTTTTTCGACCCAGTTCTGGTTATTGTTGAGGTTGTTTGAGGTACCTGTCCCTTTTTTTAGCGCTCAGGTTCTGATCTCGCTCATTTTTTTCATCATGGCGGCGATCCCAACCATTGCCCTTACTGAACTTGGAATCAGGGGTTCAGTATCCCTCTATTTTTTCGGAATGTATTTATCGTATTATTTTCCTGTAACCGGATGCTTTAACCTTGGAATATTTTCAGCCTCCATCTTGCTTTGGATGATCAATCTTGGTTTACCTGCTTTGATTGGGACCATCTTCGTGTTCAGGTTGCAATTTTTTCGCAAAACCACTCAATAAATGGAAAAATAACTTCAGAATGGGAAGCGTTCAAACATGACATTTATTCTGGTATATTCAATCCTGCTTCTATTGGTCTTTTTTGCATACACCTGCATGATTGCCGGGTTTACATTTGGTTTGTTTAAGCTTTCAGGGTCTCCGGTTAACCGTTTCAACAGTTCATTGTCCAGGCACTTTAATTCCCGGCCAACTCAAGATTTGCCCAAAAAAGTCAGTGTGATAATACCTGTTCGTAACGAGGCTGCTACCATCGTTAAATGTCTTGAAGGACTTTGGGAACAGGATTATCAGGAGATGGAAATCATCATCACCGATGATTTTTCGGAAGATTATACCTTGGAATTGGTACATCGGTTTGCCAGACAGAACAGTGGATTCCCATTGGTAATTGTGGATGGGAAATCTTCTCAACCCGGGGAAACAGGTAAAAAAAGAGCCATTGAAAGGGCCATTGTTAAGGCTTCCGGGGCGTGGATAATCACGACGGATGCAGATACACACCGCGACGCTCAATGGATTTCTTCGATGATGAAACGGAGCATGGAATTCAATGGCCAGATGCTCCTGGGTCCGGTGGCTTTTTGCAACGAACGAACTTTTTTACAGAAACTGCAAACCCTTGAGTTTTTAGGTCTGATGGGCGTCACGGCAGGTTCGTCCCAACTGGGCTATCCGGTGATGTGCAATGGGGCAAACCTGGCTTACCGGAAGGAGTCCTTCCTCTCGGTTGGCGGTTTTACTGGAAATACACAGCATTTTTCGGGGGACGATCAATTCCTGTTGGCAGCCATCCGCAAACGCTTTGGAGGAGGTGCGATTCGGTTTCACTGGGACAAACAGGCTTTGGTTACAACCGAGCCGGAAAAATCGTGGAAAGGGTTTGTCGCCCAGCGAATACGCTGGGTTTCCAAAAGCCATGGATACCGCGAACCTGCTGTCGTAACAGTTTCTTTGCTCACCTATATGATTCATTTTCTCCTGTTGACGGGTTTTGTCCTTGGAGCATTTTTCCTCCCTCTTCTTATTCCTTCTTCGGCTCTGTGGTTAGGAAAAATCCTTGCCGAGTATCCCATGGTTCGGATCATGGCCCGCTTCATGGATAAAAGGCAATTCCTGGGGTATTATTTCGTAGCCCAGGTTTTTCAATTATTCTATATTGTCATTATAGGGGTTTCTGGACAAATCCTTCCATACCGCTGGAAAGGGCGGACATCAGGGCGTTGGCAATAATCAGGTCGGCGGACAGGGTGATTTTAATGTTGAAAGGATCTCCTTCAATGAGGTGAATTTTTTCTCCGAGGTTTTCCAATGCTGTTGCATCATCGGTGAACGATTCCTTGAAAGGTTGATCATAGGCCTGTTTTATGGTGGAGGCCAAGAAAACCTGGGGCGTTTGAACAACCCGGAAAAGACGACGATCGGCTGGTTTGTTTTCGTTGCCATATATTTCTCTCAGTGATTCACGTAGCGGGACGACTGGTACGCAATTGCCTTCCGCTTGAGCAGCTTCAAAAACAAGCCGGATCAATGCCACCGAAACCAACGGCCTGACCCCATCGTGAATGGCGACCAGATGATCATCGGGAATCAGCGCCAGGGCATTTTTTACCGAATGAAAACGAAATTCTCCGCCCACTGCAACAGTGTGTGGCAGTTGGAACTGGTATTGCCGACAAAGTTTTTCCCAGGAGTTGATATGGTCTTTTGGTAGGGTTACAACCAAATTGATGGATGCATCGTAGGAGAGGAAGGCAGAAATACAGTGCATCAGGACCGGACGTCCACCGAGTACTAAAAATTGCTTTGGAATTCCGGCATTCATCCGGGTTCCGGCGCCGCCAGCAACGATAATGGCCGACTTTTTCACTTCAGGGTTGTGATTTACAGGATAAGCATTGGATTCCCGTAAGTAAAGAATTTATATTTTTTGGAAACTGCCTCTTCGTATGCTTTCATCAGAAAATCGTATCCGGCAAATGCCGATACGAGCATCATCATCGGCGATTGAGGAAGGTGCAGGTTGGTGATCAGGGCATTGGCAATACTGAATTCATAAGGAGGGAAAATGAATTTGTTCGTCCAGCCTTTATAGGGCTTCAACATTCCGGAGATGGCCACGGAGGATTCAACGGCTTTCATGGAGGTGGTTCCAACGGCAACAATTCGATTGCGGTTGGTTTTTGCCTTATTCACAATTTCGGCAGTTTCCGGTTCAATCATCACCTCTTCGGAATCCATCTTGTGTTTGGTCAGATCTTCCACATCGATGGTGCGGAAGTTACCGAGTCCGACATGCAGGGTGATTTCTGCAAAGGAGACTCCCTGCAATTCGAGGCGTTTCATGATTTCCCGGCTGAAATGGAGGCCGGCGGTAGGAGCAGCTACAGCACCTTCATGTTTAGCGAAGATGGTTTGATACCGTTCAACGTCTTCGGGGGTCACGGGGCGGTTATGCAATTTCGGAAGGGGAGTTTGACCCAGGCGTTGAATGGTCTTCTTGAATTCTTCGTAAGGTCCGTCGAAGAGAAAACGGATGGTCCGTCCTCTTGAAGTTGTATTGTCAATTACCTCGGCAACCAGTGAATCGTCGTCGCCGAAATACAATTTATTTCCGATGCGTATTTTTCGGGCAGGATCAACCAGAACGTCCCAAAGACGGGATTCGTGGTTTAATTCGCGAAGCAGGAAAACTTCAATCTTGGCGCCGGTCTTTTCTTTTTCACCATACAGACGTGCAGGAAAAACTTTCGTGTTGTTCAGGATAAAAACATCCCCATCGCTAAAATAATTCAGGATATCTCTGAAATGAACATGTTCGATGGTCTGAGTTTTTCGATCCAATACCATCATGGGCACATCATCGCGCTGTTTCGATGGGTGGTTGGCAATTAAATCGGGGGGAAGATGGAAGCGGAATTGAGATAATTTCATGGTTATCTGGCCTGTTAAAAGGGCGGCAAAGGTAAAGCTTTTTCAGGCAAAAGTCAAGGAAAACTTTGAATATTACCTTTTTCGAAGGAGATGAATACAGGTTTTTTTGCGGGCTTGAACACAATTTTATTCTTCATTTATGAAGAGATCGAGGAGCTGCTCTCCTTCACCGATTTTGAGATGGTATGCATTGATCCCGGCATTTCGGGCTCCCTCCACATGCTGGATGGTATCATCAATAAAAAATGTTTCGCCAGGGTTGAGATGGCTGTCATTCAGGACAAATTCAAATACCTCCTTCCCGGGTTTTTTCAAACCGATCCGGTAGGAGAAATAGGCTTTTTCAAACAGGTCGTTAAAATCGTTATAACCGTATTGCTTTCGAAAGTCCTCCAGGTATTTCAGGTAATGAATTTCATTCGAATTGCTCAGCAGGAAAATCCGGTAATGTTGACGCAGTTTCTCCAACAGCCGCAGGCGGGGTTCGGGAATATCGAGCAGCAGGGCATTCCATGCTTCATCGAGTTGTTTGTCAGTCACGGGTTGAGAGAAATATTTTTTCAACTGCTGCCGGAATTCGTGGGAAGTAATTTTACCATTTTCAATCAAATCAAATAAACCGGAAGATTCCGTGATGGAATACTTTGGATCGAAGGACTTCAACCCCAATTCCATGAATTTTTTTTCGGTACGTTTGATGTCGATATTACAGATTACTCCTCCAAAATCGAAAATGATATTTTTTATGTAGGCAGAATCCGGGATGCAGGAGTTGAGATAAAGCATAGAAGGGAAGGTGTTAACGTAAATCCATTTGCAAAAATGGTAAAAATCCACTAATTTTGCACCCTCATTTTCAATTATCAATTGTCAATTGTCAATTGAACAGGGCCCATAGCTCAGTTGGTTAGAGCAGTAGACTCATAATCTATTGGTCCCAGGTTCAAGTCCTGGTGGGCCCACAATAAAAATAAGTTTTTAATTAAAAGGGTATCAGTATGATACTCTTTTTTATTTTTCCTGTAATGTATTGATGATTCGTCCCGTCAGTTTTAGTGTTTGTTTGATCATTCAGCCGTTATTTGATCAATTGAACCTTTACATACCGCATCTGATCCATATTTTCGCGAATGCCCAGAAGATAGAGTCCGCTGGGAAGGCCGGATAAATCAATGCGGCAATCATCCCACCCAGACCATTCGTAAGTTGTTCGTAAAACGTTACAACCCATCATGTCCTGTACAACGATTTCCGATCTTTGCCCGTTCAATCCGGCATTCTTCAGCGTAATGATTCCTCTGGACGGGTTTGGATAAACGGACAATTCATTTTTCGATTCACGATCTATGCCCAAACAATTAAAGGCTGCCTGTACCGATTTCAGTGCATCAATTTTCCCCCATCCCCAGTCATTACTGCCTTCAGGGCCAATGGGTCCGGTGTAGGAATCAGTACGTGCACTTTCCTGCAAAAACTGTTTTATACGTTCAGGTCCCAAGAACGGATTTGCCTGAAGCATGAGTGCAATGATGCCGGTTGTCATTGGGGTTGCCATAGAGGTGCCTTGCATTGCGGCAAAATACCATTGTGTGGTTCCTTGTTCAACTCTTAAGACAACATCCTCATTGTTTTCATTGTATGCTGTATCATATGAATTTACTGAGGAGACCAATTTCTCTCCGGGAGCACATATTTCCGGTTTTGTCCGACCATCAACTGTTGGCCCCCTGCTCGAAAATGAGGCAAGCTGGTTGAGCGGATCAGCGCTTGTCATGGTTTTACCCTGCATGTTTACGTATGAATCTTTTGTTACGTATGCTCCAACGGTGATGATCTTTTTCGAAGTACCACCGATTTCACCGGTTGTAGAGACAGTATTACCGGCTGTATATGAAGGAATTTTTTCGTTGTTAAGGGTGTCATACAGACTGGCTCCGTTGCTGATCCCATGATTCCAGATATGAACCTGGCTACCTGTACCGGTAACAATAAGTGTAACAATATAATTGCGTTTTAACCGGTTGACCTCTGCAAGGATATTGGGTTTTTGATTCAGCGGACTGTTCCCGACGCCGGTTATGATAAAATTTATGCTATCACCACCAACCATAATGACCTGGTTCACATTCGGATTTGCCGAAGCTGAATAAAACGGAGTTGAAGCCAGAATGGTCAGGTTGTTATCAGAAAAACTCAGTGAAACTGAAAAATCACTATTGGCTGAGCCCCACATGTCGACTTTTCCGGTATTAAAAACAGGATCCTTATCTTCAAAAGCAACAAAAGTTTTGATTGTATCACCAGTAAAAGAATTGTAAAGGTGGAGCGGAGTATCTCCCTCATTTCCGGCTGCACCAGCAACAATCCTTCCGGTACCGACAAGTCCGTCGATGGTTTGATCCATCAATGATGTGCCGTCATGCGGGCCGATATGACTTCCCAGACTGAGATTGACCACAGCGGGTCGGTTCAGGGCTGCCGCTTGCTGAAAAATATAGTTGATCCCATCTGTTATGGCGCTGGCGGCTTCCCCTGAATTGACAAATATCATCTCAGCTGCGGGAGCAACACCCTTATACAGGTTTCCGGAAGTAAGATATCCAGACCCGGCAGCTATACCGGCAACATGGGTTCCGTGTGATTCTGTACTTGAGCTCTTCTGATCAATCAGTGCCTGGGTTCCGACGAATTCAGTGCCATAATTAAATCCGGCAGGTGGCGTTCCGCTTTTATTATCCTGTTCCCATGCTCTGAGGACCCGGTATTTTGATCCCGCTGCATCGTAAAATGTGGGATGGGTATAATCAAAACCATCATCCACAATACCAACAATAACACTGTCTCCCAAGCATGCGCGGGGTATGCCTGTTCCTGCTTGTACCTCTTTGACTTTACATTCGGTGGTGGCATTGTCCAGCTTTTTGTCGACAACACCATCTACATCAACAAAAGTCAAACCTTTTACAGCGCCGAGCTTTTCAACCGAAATCACCGGAAGTGTCACAGACCAGATGTTGGCAAGTCGTGTATTGATATGGACATCAAGATCTTTCAGCGCCTGCTGGTCAATGTCCCGGCCAACCATGATAAGAGCTCCAATAAAATTCTGATTACCCATTGTTCTGACAGGGTAGAACTGTTGCAGCCCGGCTGCAATCTGCGAAGCACTGCTCTTTGAGGAGGTCAATTTCTGAACTTTCAACATGAATGCTTTTGAATTTGACGAAAATTGCACATCCTGAGCAAAGGAAAAACTGGCAAATGCAATTGCGAATGCAAGTGCAAAAAGCGCAGACTTGATGGTTTTCATAAGATGACTTTTGGTTAATACCTATTCCAGTACTAAGTTACAATATAATTTTCTTATGGACAAAAAATATTTTTTTATATGGTTTTGTAATGAACCATCCAGTCAGCTCTTTCAATTCTGCCTGATCAATAAAGGCAACATTTTTTTGAAGATGGAGTGCTTCATGATACACCATACCGGGTATCAACAGCAAAAATCATACCAAATTGAAGATGGTTTTGATCAGACACTGCATATGATCTCACTGAATAATCAGCTTTCTTACAATCCGGGTGTTATTTGAGGCAAGGGAGAGGAGATAGATTCCGCTTTGCTGACATGAAACATCAATGGTGACTTCATGTTTTCCAGCCAGGTAGTGGCCAAGTAGAAGATCCTGTATTTTGACGCCCATTAATGTTTGTAAGGATACTTGAACTGATGCTTCTGAGGGTAAATTAAATATTATCCTGACCTGATCTGTTGCAGGATTAGGTATGCATGCGAGGTTAAGTTCAGAGTGGGTGACCTGCGGAGGTTCGGCCAGATACAGGCAGGGATTCGTAATGTCGGTCACGTAGATATGTTCTGAACTTATAAATCCGGTGCCATAGGGTACAAATACAAAATATTCGCCGGTATCGGCGATTTGAATAGAAGATGTTGTATCCCCGGTTGACCAATGGTACTCGGGGTGACCCTCCTCGGCGATCAGGTAATAATTTGCACCCATTTTCTGGCAGTCCACCTCTGGTTGATGCAGTTGCCATGGCAGGGGGATGTAGTTGAAGGCACGGTAGCTGAATTGCCCTTCGGGGCTATTGATCTCAAGCACTTTTGTTTTATCGGGTTTGACAACAACCATCCAGGGGAACCCACTGTTGGTGTTTCCATAGTCGACCAGGTGATTGCCATTTTCAATGTACTGGTGGTTGCCACAGGCAGTACTGTACATTAAGTTACTATATATGTATTCCCAGACGAGAACCGCGATTTTATTGGTTTCATCAAGCGCATACTCCAATGCACGGCTCCTTGGCGGATTGGAATAGCGACCGTTATCAAAGAGTGAAACAGAGGTATCGCTTACCCGCCTGATATCATGCTGACCGTTAAATCTCACCGGATCATTCGGGAATGAAAACTGATTCTGCTTGCCCCCCAGTCTCCATAGGATATCTTTGGTCGCGTAATCGATCTTGGTAATCTCGTCGAAGTGCCTTAAAGAGAGCAGGATATTTCCGTCAAAATCCCTTTCCACGGCATTGGCATGTGTCCAGTCCACCTTGTTCGGATTAAAAAGCCAGATCGAGTCAACATCGGCAAACTGGTAGTGATCATGACCCTTCCACTCCCAGATGAGTTGTTTATTCTCATCAAATTCCTGAATCACCACCCCGATGACCTGTGCATTTGAGGCACCCGGTGAAGTATGGTTTATTCCAAACCAGTGATATGATGTAAGGTTCATGATCCGTGTCTCTTTACCAAAAAGGAGATAGTGATTGTCAGGAATAATTTGGAAGTCATGGATATCTGTAGTAAAGCCATGAACGCAACCGATGGAATCCACATCTGTAAATGTACTGTCCATGAGGTAGAATTTGCTCCTGTTCGTATTGAAATAGCTCATCCGGCCATTCGGTTGAATTTTAAAATCGTATGTTGTATATGCATTTGGTTGTTCCGGGAAAATGCGGTAAAAAATGATCCGCCCAAAACGGTCCAGTATCAGCAGGGGATGATTATAGTTATAAGGAGGGAAGGTTGTATAAGGCGCCAGGAAATAATAGCCCTGTGTGGCTGCCGAGTCTTCAATCTCGATTGAAAGTGGGGGAAAATTCTGAACATGGCCGGAAAAAGGAAGGCACCAGGCAGTAAAAAAAAGAAGCAAGCCCCGGAAGAGGTATTTCTGTAAAATTTTATTCATATAAAGAGTACTATTTAAAGTAATCATTCTTTTACCTTGCAATTTTAACCCTCTTTATAAAATTCATAAAGAACACCAAAATAATAGCTGTTCCATCCTTTGACAAAATCGGCATACTCCCCGTCGGGAATGTTGGTATGAACCAATTCAACAGAAGTACCATTCCCGTGCCAGTTCATATATCCACAGTTGGTCGCTTCCACCGGCGATTGCATCATCGTTGAAAGCAATAAACAGCCCGGGGGATCCTGCCGGGGCAAAAGTTCCATCATTATCCACGGGAGGAACGCACATGAACCCATCGATGGAGGAAGGCCGCCAGGCATTATTGAAACCTACCATTTTTTGCATGAAATGATCCGGACCAACTGTTCCGTTACAATCGGGAGGGAAAGAAGGGGTGGATTGTCCTCCGAAATTTACCATCGGACCACGGCTCACATCCGCAGTTCCCATGGTTTTCTGCCAGGCAGGATCGGGGCCATTGGGTAAAGCAATGGATTTAAAAGGATAGGAACGGAACTTTAATTTTTGGTTAAGTAATTTCTTTTGAGCCTTCATCACCATGGCCTGATACTCCTCGGGGGAGAGAGCAGGAAGGTCTCTTAAGGGTGGAGTTTCACCCAGAAAGACTCCTTTCCCGATCATTGTTGGATAAACAGGAGCATCCTGAGCATTGACCTCGTAAAAACAAAAACAAAATACCAAAGCAATGAATACGTTCTTTATAGTCATGGAGAGAAGATTGAAAAGCAAAATTAACGTTTTATTGTTATGGTGAAGGATCCTGACAGGTGAATTCATCTCCGGGAACAGAATAAATGTGCAAAGATTTCTGTTACTTTGCTGAAAATTTAAACATTCGGATGAGACATAATGGTTTATTGGGTATCGGAGTTATTTTTTTTCTCCTGATTGTTTCCGGGTCGGTTTTTGGTCAGGCATGGGATTTTATAAAGGAACGGGATGGCATTAAAATCTATACCCGGAAGGAGGGAAATAACAATCTGAAATCATTCAAGGGAGAGATGGACCTGCATACCCAGATGGAGAAAGTGTGCAACCTGATCGGAAATGTGAAAAATGTTGACTGGTGGGATAAAAATTTACGCGAAATTAAAATTCTAATGTTTGAAAAGGACAAACATATGCAGTACTACCTTATATATGGAGCTCCGTGGCCTGTAACGGATCGCGATTTATGCGTTGATGCCACAGTAACAACTGATCCGGTGACGGGAACACGTACCATATATTCTGTTCCGCTACCCAATGTCATCCCTGAAAATCCTGACCTGGTCCGAATAAAAAAATATTGGCAAAAATGGATAATTCAACCCATTGACAATGGAGTTGTTCATGTTATTTTAGAGGGATATGTTGATCCTGCCGGGAGTGTCCCCTCCTGGATTTATAACATGGTCATCACCGACACTCCTTTAAAAATAATGCGGGGGATCAAAAACCGCCTCGAAACAAAGAAACCGGATTGAAACGCGACACGATGTACCGGCGCCTGCTCATGTTCCTTTCCGGGATAATATTGTTGACACTTTCCGTTTCAGCCCAGCCGGATTTGAATTTTAAACAAATCGGAATCACTCATCTTCGCAAGGGGGAGTACATACAGGCTCTGGAAAACCTGAATCTGGCGATCCAGAAGGAACCCTATTTCCCGGAGCTGTATTATCTTCGGGGATATGCCAAATACAGTCTCGATGATTATATCGGGGCAGAATGGGATTATTCAAAATCACTTGAATTGTCGCCCTACCAGCCGGAAGTGTTTATCAAGCGTGCCATTGTTAGAGACCAACAGCTCAATCATACCGGCGCTTATGAGGATTTATCAAGAGCCCTGAAATTGGACAGTACCAACGCGGAGATTTACTTCAACCTGGCCAGGGTCAAACTATCGTTAAAGAAATATTACGGATGTATCGGCGATTGCAACAAGGCGATACAACTCAATTATAATCATGAAAGTATCTATCTCCTGAAAGGCGGGGCAGAAGTTGGCCTGTTGCGTTTCGACAGGGCAATTGCTGCTTTTCAAAAGGCCATCGAAATCAACCCGGTGAATCCCTATTGCCATATACAAATGGGATCTGCGCGAATGGAACTGAATCAGATTGACTCGGCCATCCGGGATTTCAACCGGGCGCTGGAAATAGATTCGACCAATTCCTATGCTTTCTTCAACCGGGCGATGGCACGGATCAAAAAAGGCGACAAATCCGGCTCCCTCGGGGATCTGACGAATGTGATCCGATTGTCGCCCTATAACTCCTATGCTTACTTTAACCGGGCCATCATCCTGAATGAGATGAACGATAAAAAAGGGGCTATCAACGATTTCTCAATTGTGATAAAACTTAATCCAAAGAATATCATTTCGTATTATTACAGGGGACTGATGAAAGCAGAAATCAATGATAACCAAGGAGCGCTTGAGGACCTGACCAAGACGATTGATTTATTTCCCGATTATGCCGATGCCTATTACGGGAGGTACCAGGTTAAAAGCCAGCTCAAAGATCACCATGGGGCAAAGCTTGATTACCAGAGGGCCATTGAATTGAACGAGAAGAATAACCGTCATCCCGATAGTCTGGCAGTTAAAAAGAACTATTTGCAAAGCCTGGTTACCCTGACCGGCGACTTTGAAGTAATGAACAGTCTCAATTTAAAATTCCAGGACCAGTACATCGACATACAGCTGATCCCCATGTTCAACCTCTTCCTGGGGAAGGCAGATTTTAATCTGATCAGGCTGTACGACACCTATCAGAAAAAGCATTATTCCTCCACCATTATTGCGCTGACCAACCAGGCTCAATTGATAACGGATTCGTTGTGTAAAAAGCTCATTGAAGAGCAGACGATGCTGATTGATTCAGGAAAAAGGTTGGCAGAGGTATATTTAAAAAGAGCGGTTTCTTACGCTGCCTTGAAAAAGTTTAACCTGGCCTTTGAAGATTTTAATTTTTCACTGATTATTGATACCAATTGTACATTACCATACTTCTGCAGGGCAAATGCACGGTATGAACTGATTCAACTTATTCAGTCGCTTGACAACTATTCGAATCAAATTACCATCGTTGACAATGCTCCTGCTTTTCAGGATCAAATCAGGACCGATGATCTGGATCATACTTATGAAAATGTGATCAGGGATTATCGGTACGCCATAGATCTGGATCCGGATTTTCCGTTTGCTTATTATAACCGTGGAGTAGTTTATTGCACCATGGGTAATTATGAAAAAGCCATCGAGGACTTTTCGAAAGCCATCGCATTGAAAACTGATTTTGGCGAGGCCTATTATAACCGGGGACTGATCAGGATTCTTCAGGATGAAAAGGGTACAGGATGTGAAGATCTGAGCCGGGCAGGGGAATTGGGTGTGCTTGACGCCTACAGGGTGATCAAACGATATTGCTACAAATAGTCGAGGATTTTTATACTCATACCCGATGAGCAAAAATGAAAAAATCGAATTGGGCCTCCTGATTCTTTTTTCCCTGGGTGTTTATCTAATTGGGATATTCCGGATCCCTTTAATGGAAGTAGATTCTTCCGGGTATGCAGCCATCAGCCACGAAATGTTTACTTCGAAGGAGTTTCTCGAAGTTAAGAACTATGGGCAAAATTACCTGGATAAACCTCCATTTTTATTCTGGAGTTCCTGTGTATCTTTTTTCATCTTTGGGGTGACAGACTGGGCATACCGGATTCCTTCATTCCTGTTTACCCTGCTTGGTTTGTATTCAACGTATCGCCTTGCAAGGTTATTCTATGGTGAACGGAAAGCCTGGTTTGCCCTTCTCATCCAGGTTTCATGCCTGGCTTCATACCTGATCAGTCACGATGTTCGCACCGATACCATCCTTCTTAATGCGGTTATTTTTGCCGTATGGCAATTTATGGAACATTTCACAGGCACAAGGCGTTTATACAATCTATTACTGGGTTTTTTAGGAATCGGAATTGCCATGCTTGAAAAGGGTCCGATAGGATTTATTGTTCCTGCATTTGCCATTCTGACCTGGATTTATTTTCAACGGAATTGGATACAACTTGTACATCCTAAATGGTTATTGGGATTGTTGGTTACCGCGATACTGCTAATCCCTATGTGTATCGGTTTATATCATCAGCATGGATGGGAAGGTATCCGGTTTTACTTTTGGACACAGAGTTTTGGGAGAATCACGGGAGAGAATTCTTGGCGCAATGACACCGACCCTTTTTTTTTCCTGCATACCTTTCTGTGGTCATTCATTCCATGGTCCTTCCTGGCACTTATCGCGTTGTTTTCCAGGATTATTCAAACTTGCAGGCAACGGTTACAGATGGATGCAAATGCCGTCACACCGGCAATGGTTTTTGTGTTGACGTTGGTGGGCATGAGCTTCAGTAACTATAAACTACCCCATTATATTTATGTGGTTTTTCCATTCGCCTCCCTTGTAACGGCCGATTGGAGTATCGATTTTCTGACACGTCAAAAACCATTCTCCAAGATCTTGTATATATCCCATTATGTCTATTTCGGATTGTTAATTATTGCCGGAATATCAATGGTTTACCTGGTCTTCCCAGAGCATCACCGGGATCTCATCTTGATCACCATAATCGCTCTTCTTCTGGTTGCAATCCTTGTTATTTCTCAACAGAACAGGTTTACCCGATTCATGATTGCCGGAGCTGGAGTTACATGTGTTGTCAATCTTATTTTGAACCTCTTTTTTTATCCGCAACTTCTTCAATTCCAAAGCGGGAAACCTGCAGCAAATTTTCTGGAACGAACCCACGCCAACCCGGAGTCGGTCTTCATGATGAATGTCATCCCGAATTCAATATTGTTCTATGGCAAGCATAAGTTCCCAACCATTCATGTGAACCAAGTTGATTCTTTGGTGAAAAGATATCATAAGATATGGATTTATACGAATGAAAATGGATTGGAATCTTTAGACCTGGACGGACAAAAGATTGCCTTCCGGCAGCCATTTGTCCATTTTCCAGTAACCATGCTCAATATGAAATTTTTAAATCCGGCTACACGGGCTGAGGTCATCAAATATAGGTACCTGGTGCGTATTGAATGACCATTAGAAATTTTTTTCTATTTGTATAACACCGTATCTTTACATACTCACTGATAGAACACATCATAATATGGCAGCAGCACTATTGGGAGTAGGCTCCCGCATCAAACATCCCCAATTCGGTAAAGGGGTTATTGTTCAGATCCGATCAGATGCTTATGAAATTACCTTCATTGAGCATGGAACCCGCCAAATCCTTAGGGAATACGAAGGACTGGAGATCATTGAAGCTGTTGAAACACCTTCGGATCTTGCCACCTATGAAAAGTGGGAAAAGAGCCTGATCAGGGTTCTGCGCCGTTTCAGCGATGTACAGGAGACGGTTCCGCTTGGAGGCAAATGGACAGGGGGGAAACTCCTCATGTTACCTGGTGAGCAAGGATTGAAAGAGAAGGAAATTCCCATCGATGCCTTTTTTCACAAAATCGTGATGGTACGCGACCGTCTTCGGGTTTTGGAGCAGAAACTGAATGCCAGTAAACTAACCGATGAAGAAAAGGTAGAGATGCAGCAGTACATCACACGCGTATATGGCAGCCTGACAACCTTCAATGTCCTTTTCAAGAACAAGGATGATCAATTTGTGGGCGATAAAGGGGAGTGATAATAACAATGCTCAGACCGGATCGGAGACTCTCTGATATTTCCACCGATTGTGTGACCATAGCCAGTCTTCGGGTTTATTTTTCAGAATCTTCTCAAGGGTTTGCATAAAAAGGGTAACGATAAATCCCTCGTCAGTCTTTGCGGGTTCTTCGCAAAGCAGGATGTATCTGATCGTGTAGTAGCCTTTTTTCACACGTTGAATATCGGAATAGACGACAGGAACATTAAATTTCCGGGCTATTTGCTCATATCCTTTATGGCATGGAGTATCCTGGTTAAGGAAAGTCATCCACCAGGCATTCCTGGGGTCGAACGGGCGTTGGTCTACCCCCATCAGGAAGATATATGGGCCATGCTTCATTTCATTGAAAGCCCGTAAGGTCTTCTCATAGGGAAACAATTTCATTCCGAACTTTACCCGTGACCGGTTGTAGTACTGGTCGATATATTTATTCATGAACGGGCTGTAAATGACGATGATGGGATGTTTTTGCTGCCGGGATAGAATCTTTCCCCATTCGGAGTTTGCATAATGTGCTCCGACGAGGATTACGCTTTTATTTTGATGGAAAAGATCATCGAGAAGTTCCGGGTTTAAGGCGACAAAACGTTTTTTCAGTGAGCTTTCGCTCAGGGTAGAACCTTTTATGGTTTCTGCCAGCACATCACAAAAATTCCGGTAGAATTTCCGGGTGATCTCATTTATTTCTGCCGGGGACTTCTCCGGAAATGAGTTTTTAAGGTTGGTAGTGACAACTTTCTTTCGATATCCTGCAACGTAATAGGCCACAAGATAGGCAAACCGGGAGAATGCATACAGGAGGGGGAAAGGCATGAACCTGAACAGGTGCAGGAGCAAATAAACGGCTAAGAATTCGAGACGTTTTAACATGTTTCAGGAGATTGTTTTCAGGGTTCTTTTTTGCCGCATGATATCAATACCGGTAAAGTACCCGGAATAAATAGCCCCGGAAAACCCACCTCCGAATTTATCCCATGCCGAGGCTAAAAAAAGGTTTTCAATGAATCGGGAAATGTTGCTTTTCAAAGTTTTTTCCGGACTTTGGGCGAAACCGTATATGGCGCCGTCGGGATTCCGGGTATAGCGTTCGATTGTAAGCGGGGTGGCGGAATCATGGTACGCGATATGTTTACTGACCCCGGGCAGGCAGTCCTCCATGCGGCGGATAAACAATCTTTCTACCCGTTCTTTTTCTGCATAATAATCTTCTCTGTTGAATTTTCTCCAGTATGGTGCATAGTCATCGCAAACGATTACTGCCACGCTCTTACCCTCGGGAGCAAGAGCTGATTCAATTTGGCTGTAATCGGTAAGTACAAAATTCCTTTCTTCAAATCCAAGATGGTTTGTTCGGCCGATATCCTTTAGTTCACGTATTCCCCGAGGGAAATGACAGGTACAGTAGGAGCGGTTTCCAAGATCCTTCAAGGGTGTATCAAAGCAAAGGTAGAGGGTGTACATGGAGGGTCCGATCTCCATTTTCTCATAGTGGGATTTCATCTCCGGATGAATAACGAGTTCGTTAACCACGTTCATCACCGAAGTATTGGCCACGATATAACCGGCATCGGCGCTGAAACAGGAGGATGGGTCCGCGACCATATGGTACTCAACACCTGTGGCCCGATTATTCACGGTTGTAATTTTATTCACCCTGTGGTTCAATCTGACAATACCGCCATGAGCGGTTATATAATCCAAAAAATAGTTGGAAAGCTGTTGCGACCCTTTCTTAATAAAAACCCCGGAAGAGAGGTGAAAGGTGCCCTGAGCCTGGGCAAAATAATCGAGGGAGATGTTGTAGGGATCGTCGGAAAATGCCATAAGATTGCCGCAAAGAGCCAGTTTCAACTCATCGTTGGTGAGGATTGCATCGAGAAAAGTTCCCAGGCTTCGCGGTGGGGTATATTCATTCGACCGGTATTTCCGGTAATTGGCCAATCGGTCAAAGTAGGAGGTGATGCCTTCAAACTGATCAGGGAAATGGCTGGTAAACAAGATTTGAGCTTGTTTTACATCGTGCGGGACAACGATGTCGGTATTTCCATGAACAAAACGATAAAAATCGAGAGGTTGAGGGAATTCGATATGATCAAAGACCCCGAGTTCGCGGAAGATTTTATTTTTCAGATTGCCCCCATCAAACCCATCCATTTCATGCAATCCCACCTCGATGTTAAATTCCTTGTGGCGGAAAGTGGTGGCACATCCTCCCGGGATACTGTGTTGTTCCAGCAGCAAAACCTTCATCCCTTCGTGTGAAAGTTTGGCGCCACAAACCAGGCCTGCCAGACCTCCTCCGATAATTATGGCATCAAAACGTTCGGACATTGGGAGAAAGTTAAATAACCTGATTGTACAGGCGGGAAATGAGATGGTTGTATTTTTTATAGAGATGCCGCCTTTTAAGCTTCAGGGTATGGGACAGTTCCCCGGTCACCGGCGACCATTCATCGCCTACCAGCAATATCTTTTTTATCCTTTGATAGTCGAGGAGTTCTTTATTGAGCGATTTAATGATCTGTTCAAAAAACATATACACCTCTTCCAATCCAATCAAGGTTTCGGGTTGCGCATGCGGAATGTCATGAATGGTGCACCAATCCTTCAGGTTCTCAAAGTTTGGGGAGATGATCGCACCGACAAATTTCTGACCATCTCCGACAATAAATGCCTGATCAATATAAATGGATTCTTTTAGTTTGTTTTCCATCAACTGAGGGGCGATGAATTTTCCGTTTGCCAGTTTAAACAGGTCTTTTTTACGGTCGGTAACCATCAGGAATTTCTTGTCTTTGATATAGCCGACATCTCCGGTGATGAACCAACCTTCCGGATCAAAAGCTGCGGCTGTAGCCTGATCATCTTTATAGTACTGAAGCATTACGTTGGGACCTTTGCAGAGGATCTCTCCGTCATCGGCAATTTTTATTTCAACATCTTTAATCAGACAACCAACAGAGCCCAGCATGACATCCGGGGGTTGCTGCCGGTTGATGGTAATGATGGGAGAGGTTTCGGTGAGGCCATACATGTTGATGATCTTCACACCGGCGGCCCAGAAGATCTTTTCAACCTGGGGCTGCAGTGCGGCTCCTCCACAACCTACAATCCGTATTTTTCCCCCGATGGCATTTCTCCATTTGCTGAAAACCAGCTTATCGGCGATGGACAATTTAAGCTTGTACCATAGCACATTTTTTGTATTGTCGTTGTATCGCGTACCCAGATCAATGGCCCAGAAAAATATTTTCTTTTTCAATCCATCCAGTTTCTGCCCGCGTGCAATGATACTCGAGAGGATCTTCTCAAGGATTCTGGGAACGGCATCAAATCCTTCGGGCTGCACCTCTTTCATGTTAGCCGCCAGGGCATTCATATTTTCAGCGTAATAGATACTCGTGCCACAATACTGGGTTTGGTAATTTCCCAGCCGGCCTCCAACATGGCAAAGTGGTAGAATGCTCAGGTAACGGTAATTCGGATCCAACCTGAAAACATCGGCCGCGGAAATGAAATTGGAAACGAGGTTCTGGTGCGAAAGCAATACCCCTTTTGATTCTCCGGTGGTGCCTGAAGTGTAGATCAAAGTAGCGATATCAGCAGGTAAAATATTCCTCTTAACTTTTTCCAATGCTGCTTCATGACTGGAGGCATTCTTTTTTCCCGTGTCAACAATTTCGAGCCAGTTATGGGCATCCGGGATTTCATGGAAGGTAAAAATTCCTTTCAGGGTTTCAATGTTCCGGGCAAAAGGTTCAAATTTCTGATAAAGGAGTTTATCGGAAATAAACAGGTACTGGGATTCTGAGTGCCGGATGATGTGTTCGAACTCTTTCCGGTGAATGGTAGGGAAAATCGGAACGTGAATTACGCCGAGTTGTGCCATTCCCACATCAATGAAATTCCACTCCGGGGTATTGCTGCTGATGGAGGCGATCCGGTCGCCTTTGGAGAGCCCCAATTCCATTAAGCCGTAGCTGAAAAAGGTTGAAAATTGGATATACTCTTCGCTGCTGTATTTTTTCCATTCCCCCCCCCTTTTACAAACAAACGCATCTTCCTTGTGAAAAAGATCACGGTAACGGTCGAGAATGTCAAATGTTCGGGTAACTTCCATCAGGTTAGGGTATTTCTAATATGCCGGGGGAATAGTCCGGCTCAAAAGTACGAAGATAGATGGGAATTTAAAAGCAGAAAATCCGATTTCTGCTTATTTGTCACGGAGCGGAATGAAACCTATTCCGGCAAATATTTCGTAAAAGTTAAATATTCATTAACAAATCATTAAAACCGGGTACTCAATTGCTTCGATCACGATATTTGCATAAAAATAAGGGAGATGAAAATAACTACTTGCCAGTTCAATGATTCCTATTTTCCAATAATGGATGGAGTAGGAATGACCGCTCATAATTATGCCCACTGGCTTAACCAGAAATATGGAAAAACAGTGTTGGTAGCGCCGAAAGTAAAGGATTATGAGGATGATGCCGACTATAAAGTGCACCGGTTTAAATCTGTGCTGATACCCGGTATGAATCCCTACAGGGTTGGGTTGCCACTGGTGGATTTAAAGTTCAAGAAGAAGTTGAAAAAAACCAGGTTTGATCTTTTACATGCCCATAGTCCTTTTATCAGCGGACAACTGGCTGCAAAACTGGCCAGAAGCCTTGATATTCCTATGGTGGCAACATTTCATACAAAATACAAGGAGGATTTTAGAAAGGTCTTGAACAATGATCTGTTCGTTGATTTTCTGATGAACCTTACTCTTGATTTTTATCAAACTGCCAATGTAGTCTGGGTTCCGAACAGGGCTACAGGCGATACCCTTCGTGAGTACGGATATGCTGGGAAATTCGAAATTATGCCAAACGGCACTGATATGGAGATCCCATCGGTATCAAAGCGGTTGAAATTCCGGAAGAAGGGACTTGAAATTACTGGAATCAATGCGAATGATTTTGTTTTATTGTTTGTAGGCTAGCACCGGTGGGAAAAAAATGTTAAAATCATTTTAGAGGCCTTGTGCATCATGAAAAGCATGAAAGTTCCCTTTAAAATGCTTTTTGTTGGCGAAGGGTATGCCTGTAAAGATATGAAAAAGATGGTCAAACAAACCCAATTAACAGATCAAGTAAAATTTTTAGGATTGATAACAGACAGGGATGAGCTAAGATATGTTTATGCTTTAGCCGACTTATTTGTTTTTCCCTCTTTATATGATAATTCCCCTTTGGTAATTCAGGAAGCAGCTGCCTATGATGTGCCATCGATCATGGTCAGGGGAAGTTCGTCTGCAGAAGGCATTACAGATAAGGTAAATGGGTTTTTGATTGAAAATTCATCTGAAGCGCTGGCGAGTTTGGTCATGGAAATAATGAAATACCCGGAGGTGATAAGGCTTGCCGGTGAAGGTGCCCGTAAATCGATTTATCGCAATTGGGAGTTCATTGCTGATGATGTTTACCACCGGTATTTGGAGATTATCAATAACTATAAGCCGAGGAGTATCAAACCGGCAGATGACGATGAAGATTTGGATTGATGTCAGAATTTCTGAACCAGTTTAAATTCCTGCAAAAGTTTCGAAAATGTCTCTTTGTCGTTAAGGTTTTCCGGTTCCATTTCTCCTTCTATAAATGATTTGATGAACTCATCCTCCCGGTAACGATAGATCCGCCATACCCCTTTATGATATTCAAGCGATGAGAGATTTTCGACCCAATCACCTGAATTCAGGTAAACAACTTCTCCGTCCTGATTGGATATTTTTCGTATTTCAGGTTGATGAATGTGTCCGCAGATCACATGGGAATAACCTTTTGAGATCGCAATTTCTGCTGCAGTTTCCTCAAATTTGTTGATATAGGAAACAGCTGTTTTCACGGTATGTTTTATTTTTTTTGAGAAGGAAATTTTTTCTCTGCCTGTTTTTTCCAGCAGAAAATTCACGATGCTGTTAATCATAATAAGCAGATCATATCCCACTGAACCCAATTTGGCCAGCCATTTGCTGTATTGCATGGTGACATCAAAAACATCTCCATGAAAGATCCAGGCTTTTTTATGATCAAGGTTTATAAGCAATTTATTGGTCAGGCTGAATGAACTGATCTTAAGAGGAATGAATCGTCGTAGCAATTCATCATGATTTCCACAGATATACACCACATTGGTTTTTTTTGCAATGAGGCCGATAATTTGTCGAATGACCAACATATGTGATTTTGGAAAATAGCTTTTCCTGAACTGCCATATATCAATTATATCTCCGTTTAAAATAAGCAACCCTGGTTTAATGCTTTTCAAGTAACTCAGAAGTTCGTTTGCATGGCAGCCAAAAGCACCAAGATGCGTATCTGAGATCACAACAATATCAACTTCCCTTTTGGGTGTAGTGGATGGTTTCATAAAATCGTGACAAAATTACGTACATAGAAGATCAGAATGATATTTATGCAATTAATTCTTCTTTAAGTTATTGTTAACGAATAGTTAACTTTTTATATAGATAAAAAAACATCGACATAATTGCTGAATTTTGCATCGCTATGGAAAAATCGATGCATGTTCAAAATCAATTTTTCACTGAACTGGTTGAAAAGGGTCCTTTTGTTTATATTTTGGTCTCTGCTGATGGAAGGTTGAAATATGTGAGTCCTAATGCAAAGGTGCTTTTTGGATACACTTCAGATGAAATTTTTCAAATGCGGCATCATTCCAAGATCCCGGTTCAGGATCTCCGCAACATTAAAAAGGGAATTCACGAGGTTGTTTCTTCTCCCGGAATAATCAGGGCATTAAATTATCAGGTACAACAGAAATCCGGTTCCCATCGTTGGTATGAAGCTGTAATAGTAAATATGCTTGACAGCATTCACGCAAATGCCATTGTCATTGGAAACCATGAAATTACCAATCGAATTCAGCAGGAAACTACCTTTAGGAATGCGGCTACATTTTTACTTAAAAGCTTCGAAATATGAGTGATGTGAAATTAACAATGAATAAAAAAAATTCAAAGAAGGAAAGAGGTATCCGACTACCTATCTTAAGGGGAATGTTTGTCGGGACAGGGAGAATCAGACAGAAAATAACAATTACTTCGCAAGGCGATGATTAAAGATAACTGCCGAAGAATATCATTGTGCCGGCGATGAGCTTGATAAAGGGACAGATTTTTAGGGGTCTGAAAGAGGTGATGGCCCCGATGATCAGGGTCCAGGTGGCCATGGTTGCAAGCATAGCAGCAGATGCCCTGAAAACGATATGGCATGCAATATTTGGACATTCTCCAAAGGCATTAACCAGTAAAACAATGATTCCGATAAAAATCAGGGTTATCCCTTCAAGGATCCATTCCATGAATACAATTTCCTGCATCTCCCAATTTTTTTTCCCGATGGCGGCCATAATTTTTTTATTCGGCATGGAATGAATGATCCCCCAGGCGATTGTCAGAAAAGCTCCAGTATAAATTAAAATATCCCTGATCATTAAGTTTGTTTTGATACTGCAAATATAATTGAATATTAAATGGAGATAATTTGGATTCAGAACATTTGTTTCAATTGTCAGATGAAGGAGCAGATTTGATAAGTTTGGGTTTTTCAAGTGAACTGATCGAATATCCGGTTTCCATGAATTTATTTTCCATAAAATTCATTGAAATTATGCTATGGTCATGCCTTGAAAATGCTTGCTTCAAAAGGTAGAATCTGCATATATTGAAAATAGAAGGATTTACCGGCATCCCGATGAGTTGAAAAAATCACTCTTCCAGCGCTATGCTCAGGAAGAAGAACTCGTTTCTGCCGGGCCGTGAAATTCAATATTATTATGATCCTTTCATCTTCATGTATGCGTGAATAGGCCAAAATACCTTTATCTCCGTTGATCAATGGCACCCATCGTCCCTCATGAAGTGCGGGATGGGTCTTGCGCAGATGGATCAGCTGACGATAATGATGAAGTAATGAAGATTCGTTACGCTCCTGGTTTTCGACATTGCGGAAAGCTGCTTCATTATTCACCGGCAGCCAGGGTTTCCCGGATGTAAAACCTCCATGGATATTATCATTCCATTGCATGGGAGTTCTGGCCTTATCCCTGCCTTGAAAAAGCGGCCACCATTTTTTACCAAGCGGGTCCTTTATTTCGGTGTACTTGACCTTTCCATTTCTCATTCCGATCTCTTCCCCATAATACACGAAAGGAGTTCCTCTCAATGTAAGCAGAAGGGTTGCTGCCACCTTTGCTTTTTCATCCTTGTATAATCTCCAGGGGAAACGGTCAATGCTGCGAAACATGTCATGGTTAGACAATACATTGCAAGGCCAACCTGTCTCGGGAATGTGGGCATACCAATTGTGGATACAAGAATAATACTTTTTTGCGCTCCACGATCTGAAGAGTAATGAGAAATCGAAAGTCATGTGGATACCCTTTCCCCCTGCAAGATAACTGGCCGCCATGCTTGAATCGCCGGGTGGTAATGTGTATATTTCACCAATCATTGCACGGTTATCATATTGATCAACCAGTTTTCTGAGTTCCTTGACAATCTTATATGATTTTGGCCGGTTTCTTGTAAACCGATGTCGCTGGAAGAACGGGATGCCGAACAAAAGTGGGTTATTGCGGAATCGTTTGTCTTTTGCGATCATATTTATAACATCCAGGCGAAATCCATCCACCCCGAACTCCAACCAGAATTTCACCTCTTCAAAAAATACTTCCGGAAGATGTGGATCCCGCCAGTTCAAATCTGGTTGTTCCTTGAAAAATGAATGAAAATAGTACTGTCCTGTTTGATCGTCGAATTCCCAGGCGCTTCCTCCTGTGGCAGATCTCCAGTTGTTCGGAGGGGCTCCCAAGTGTCCATCCTTCCA
>Ga0247841_10004389_pt1 | contig 24292 bp, 30 predicted proteins | sample LaCruzMarch2015__2_FD_192410 | JGI IMG/M metagenome (GOLD analysis project Ga0247841, IMG submission 192410) | Freshwater microbial communities from meromictic Lake La Cruz, Castile-La Mancha, Spain - LaCruzMarch2015_18m | ecosystem: Environmental > Aquatic > Freshwater > Lake | place: Spain... | reverse complement strand
TCACTTTCTAAAGCAATAATTAAAGTGTCGGCGTGGGATTTGGCAAACTCTAGAAACTTAAAATGACCATAATGAAGGAGATCAAAACAACCGGAAACTAAAGCGACGGTGGCTTTTGGCATAATGATGTTAATATAACATTAAATGATAAAGGCAATATTTTTTGACCAAGATAATACTCTGGTAAATACCCGCGAAGTGTCCGGAGAGGCTTATCGGACAGCAATTAATTGGGTAGCGGCCCAAAAAAGGATTGGGGCAGATAAGTTATGGCAAGATTGGCGGGAGATATTGGATAGCTTAAAGAATTCTAAAAGACCGGAAGAAAGGCAGTTTTCTTATTCACTTTCCTTAATAGTTGAAGAAAAAGATTTAGTCGAAGATGCGGTAGAAATTGAAAAAAAAGTGTTAAAAGAAGTGATTGGGTTAAATAAAGGGGTGAAAGAATTTTTTGAGAAAAAAATTGAGGGAGTTAAATATATTTTATTTACCGAGGATTTTGATGATCAAATTGAAATAAAGTTAGCTAAATTTGGATTAAAAGAAAAATTTGACTTAATTGTGGGAAGTAGTTTGGTAGGATTGATGAAACCGGATATTAAATTTTTACAAATTGCTTGGGATAGATTTAATTTAGATCCAAAAGATTGTTTATATGTAGGGGACAATTACAAAAAAGACTGTAAGTTAGGAGTGGAAAATGGGGGTAGGGCATTGGTTTTTGGTAAGGATTTTACGGATTTTCGAGAACTTTCGGGGGAGAGATTGAAGAATTTAGAATAAGGTGACTGTTGGGGGCTAAAATAGAGCCGGGAAGAGAGGTACAGTGGTCACCGATAATAGAGTTATCGCCGATTAAAACACCGAAAGAATTCATGCCACTACTAACTAGTTTGTTTTTAACAACTGTTTGAATGGGAGTGTTGTCAGTATTTTTGGTTTGGGTAGTGAAATTGGTACCAATTTGGCAATTGTCACCAATAATAGAATCGGAAATATAGCTTGATTTAATAATAGTATTTTTGCCTATCAGGCTGTTTTTGATAGTAACGTTTTCTAAAATACAACCACTTTCGATGTTGACGTTGGGACCAATTTGACAGTTTGAACTGATTTTGGCGTTGGGGGCGATGTAGAAGTTATCCTTTTGAATATGTTTGTTAATCCCAAAAAGATCCCAGGCGTATTTGAGAGTAAGACTAGTTTCAGCAACTTCAATGGCAAAGACAGGATGATCTTGAAGGTATTGATTGAGGGCTTCGATGAGTTGAAATTCAGCGATGGGAAGAGTGTTCATAAAATCGACGAAGTTTTTAGTTAAAAGATAGACACCAACGTTGCGTTGGTTAGACAGACTGGTTAAGTCGGTCGGTTTTTCAACAATTTTAGTGACGCGTTGGTTATCGAGGGCAAACATGCCATAACGGGAGGGATTGGTAGTGGCTTTGGAAAATAAAATTAAATTCTGAGGAGAGGCTAAAAGATTCTGATGTTTGGTCAAATTTTCTAAGTGTTCATCAACGTTGATTTGCTGAGGATTGATAACTAAGAAACGATTTTCGAGAGAAGGGAGGGCTTGGATAATAGCGTTGCCTGTCCCCAGTGCCTTAGATTGAGTATAAAATCTTACAGAAATATGGGAAGGGGTGTATTTAGTAAAAGCTTGTTCCAAACTTTGGTGGTGTTGAGGGGATTGGATAACTTCAATTTTGGTGATACCAAGGCGATCAAGAGATTCGATGGTGCGGGAGATAATGGGTTTGCCGGCAATAATAAAATTACTTTTATGTTGGTGACGACAGGTGAAAGGGAAAAAACGGGAACATTCTCCGGCCGCTAAAATAACTGCCTGGTTGACTAGTTTCATGGGTTAATTTTAACAATTTCTGATATATTTAGCTGATGAAAATTAAAAAAGGTTTAAGTGAAAAAAATATTAAACAATTAATTAATTTTGCAAATAATGATGAATTGGTTCGTAGATTTACTTCTGACCAAAAAAGATTTAGGGATAGGGAAAGTTTTGAAAAGTGGCTGGAAAAAAACCGAAAAGTTTATAGTTTAGTTGATAAAGAAGACAATTTGAGAGGGATAAGTTGGTTTGGACAGGAAGGTGAGGGTTTTACCTTGGCGTTGAGAATTTATAGTGAGGCTAGGGGAAAGGGTTTAGCTTTTGGGTTTTTAAAAAAGACGATGGAGGATTTTATGACAGAGCCGGAATATCGGAATGCTAAAAATAAAGAATGGTGGTTGGAAACTTTAGAAGAGAATGTAGCAGCGATAAAGATATACGAAAAATTGGGTTTTGAGTTGGTGAAAAAAGGGGAAAGTGTGGGTAAACTTATTTTCCGCCGGCACCGCGACTTTGAGTTCGGAAAGAAGTGACTATTCGGGAATTAAATTTTGGAATAAGAGGTTTTTGCTGAAAAAAAGTATTTTTAAAAGGGATCTTTTGATCAAAAGGTTTGGTGCTTTGAGGAGTTTTGAGAGTGTTTTTAGTGTCTTTGGCCATAACTTGATTTAATTAAATTTTTATCGACAATTTGCTTATTGTCGGCTTCACTAATAATAGCAGAAAAATCAAATTTATCAGAGGAACCGGGCGTGCCAGTGGCGTGACCAAAATAAAATCGGTGCTCTGGATTGATTTGACGAAGAGAATTAAGTCGGTCAATAATTTTATTAGTATTTTCTTGATCAACATTGGGTAATAAAACGACAAGTTCGTCACCAGTGTTGTGAATTCGAATAAAGATGTCGTTTTCTCGAAAACAAGTATTAGCAATTAATTTAAAAGTTTCAACTATGTGTTTATCACCAGCTTCGTGGTTAATAGTGTTGTTTATTTCTCTAACCCTGGCTAAATCAATATAAAATAAAGTGATATTTTTTGGTTTTAAGAGTTCTCTTTTTTCATCATTGATTTCTTTGAATAATTTTTCACTGCCAGCGGAATTAAGATAGCCGGTAAGTGAATCATGGGTTCTTTCTTTTTCTTTTTGTTGGCGAATGATTTCTTTATTGGTGATATTACGACCAGTGAGATGATACTGACCATTTTCTATTTTTTCTACAGTTAAACCGAAGACGTCAGATTGACCTAATTCTGGTGAGTCAATACTAGTGACGAAGGAGATGGTGGGTTCCTCTTCCCAATTGTGAGTGACGACACTAGTTCTGAGTTTATTGCCAAGATAATCGGAGATGGGGCTATTCTCTAATAATTTTATTTCTTGTCTTAGGGCGGGGTTGAGAAAGGTGAGAGTAATAGTACTTGATTCTGGTGGGAGGGTGAAAATTCCATGAAAGGCGGAGGTTTTTTGAAGAATTTCGGATTCTTTTTTTAATTTTTCATTCTCGAGCCGAAGGCCAAGTGGGCTACCTGGAGCTGGGCGGACTGGTATGTTGTGCAATCTATCAATGGGCATTATTTATATTTATTATTTTTAATAATCTATCCAGGCCGAGGCCGATGCCGGACACTTTTTTGATTTTAGCAGAGTCGCTAGCAAAAGTGGTATCGATAAAATGGATAGGTAAATGATTTTTTTGACGATAGCTTTTTTCGGTATCGAAAGCTTTTAAAATTGAAGCGGAATCGGTGTTTTCAGTACAGCCATTGGCGATTTCAATGCCATTGATATAAAGTTCAAAACGTTCGCTTGCTTTGGCTAAGGGACTGAGAAAAGCGGGGTAGCCGGTGATAAAAATTGCCTTGTCTTTGGGTAATTTTGGTTCGATTTTGTTTAAAAAATATTGGTTAAAATCTGGTTCATTGTTGGGAAGGTTTTGGGGAAGAGTAAGGGTGGTGAATTCGATATCTAAAAATTTTTGGATAAAATTTTGAGTGGAGGGCATCAGGTCTTGATAAGTTTTACCGATTTCATACCATTCCAGCATTAAAAATTCGGGAGTATGCCAGGGGCTTTCGTTTTCCAGGTCACGAAAACAATGAGAAATGGCAAAACAATTTTTTTGATGGTTGGCTAAAAATTTTTTAAGGGCAAACTCGGGAGAAGTGGGGAGGAAAAAATCTTGACGACGGTGGCTCCAGGTGGTTTTAAAGGCATAAAGATTGGGTTCGAGGGGGAGGGAGGAGTTGAGATAGGGGATTTCAATTTCGGTGAAATTTAGATTCCAAAAATATTGACGAATGGATTTTAAAAATTCTGGTTGGGTCATGTAAATAATTTGATTATATATTTTTTAATCCACAAAAAAATTTAGGGTCGGAGCAGAGAGGATTGTTTAGATAGATAGATGAGTAGTTGGATAGTATTTTTTTAATGGGGTCAGAAAGTGAAGCGATTGATTTAGTTGACTCACAGCAGCTGTAAAATTTGCCGTTTGATTGAAGGGAAAGCATAGAACAAGCAAAATTTTTGGGTGGGTAGCAGGGATAATTTTGACGAATTTCATTGACTTGTTTTGAATTTAAGGATCCAAGGCGATCGGTAAGATAAGTTTTTTTAAGATCAAAAATATTGAAGGAATCTTTGTGGGGGTAAGAATTTTTGGTAATGAGAAAAAATATTTCGACGGGGAAGCCTAGTTTTAAAGCGTGCTCGACGAATTTTTGGGATTTTTTAAAATTACCAGTGCCTCGATTAATATCATGAATATTTTCGGGTCCATCAAAAGAGACTAGAAGCTGACAATTTGCCGGATTTTTGATTTTGTTAAGCTGGTCGATGGTGCCATTGGTGATGATAGAAACAAAAATGTCCAGAGAATTGAGTTTGTTAACTAAACGGGGAAAATTTTTAAGAGTGAAAACCTCACCGCCGCAAAAGATAATTGATTTTAGGTTTAAATGTTTTTGATATCGGTGAACAAAAGAGAGAATTTGTCGATTAGATAAAATGTTTTTGGTTTTTTTGGTATAGCAATATTTACAGTTGAGATTACACAACTCAAGCGGAGAGATGTAGATGTTTTCCAAGCTTCGGATTATTTTAGCTTGGTGGATTCTTTGTGTTCGGTATTCTTTTTGCACCAATGACAGTATTTATTGAATTTAAGTTTATCGGGAGTGTTAGTTTTGTTTTTTTCGGTCAGATAGTTTTGAGCGCCACAAACTGAGCAACAGAGGGCGATTAAAATACGAGGAGTTTTTTTAGATTTAGCCATGGGGTTATTTTAATCGATAGAACGGCAATTAGCAATCAATTGATCAATTGATTGTCGAGAATACTTTTAGCGACAGTGTCGCAAAATAATTCACTACCAAGGGGTGATGGGTGAATAAAATCAGTAGAACTAATAAGTTCTTCCAAACCATTTTGATTAAAAAGACTGGAGTAATAGGCATTCGCCAAGGGTAAATTGTTTTTTTCGGAAAAATTAATTAAATTTTGGAGATAGAGTTTAATGGTGTTGGTTTTTTCGATCTTTTCCAGAGCGGAAAAACGGATTTCTTTGGTGCTATTGGCAAAGACAACAGAATTAGGGGCGATAGTAGCAGCCAGAATTATTTTGGTATTTTTAGACTGTTTTTTGATAAGGTCAATTAAGTTTTGCAAAGCTTGGCTTTGGCGATCAATACCGGTTTGGGAATTGCCAAAATTATTGTAGGCAAAAGATTCGATGAGAAAAATGTCCATGTTTTGAGAGGGGATTAGGGGAATGAATTGCCCAGAAGCAGATTCGATGTCAGTGCTACTATAGCCATATTTTAAAAGATTAAATTTGATGGTGGGAAAATATTTTTGAAGGGATTTTTGACAAATGTCTGGCGAAAGAGTGTTGATCATAGAATCACCAAAGAGAGTTAAGTCGACAGTTTTGCGGTTACTATTAACCGAAAGAGTTGGGGGAATGGGGGTGGGAACTGTTTCGACAATAATAGTGGGGGTTGATGGGACGTAGTTACTGGGGTGATAAGCTTCGAGTAATTGATAGTATAGGGGAAAGAAAGGTAGGGGTGGCATTAGAGACGACGATATTTTTTAATTTGTTTTTCCAGTTGATCTTCAAGATCAACTAAAGCTGATTCTAAAAATTTATGGGTAGTTTCAGAGAAAACCCTTTCTTTGCCGGGGAGGAGCATATCAAAACGGAGATGAATGTTTTTTAATTTATCATATTCAATTCGAAGAGTAGAGGTTTTCATTTCCGCAGCAAAGGTGGTGAGAAATTTTTCCAGTTTTTGGTTGATTTTTTCATCGACCAATTTTTTAACATCATCAGTAAGTTCGAAGTTGTCGCCGGTGATTTGAATGTTCATAATTCAAGGATAACATTAAAGCATTAAGGAAGCGGAATATAGAGGTCTGGCACCGTTCTATCTCTGTAACTTTTATCACGGGAGGCTTATGAGAAATTCACCAGGCAGAATTGGTAATCGGTTCATTATTATTACTGCATTAATTATAAAAATTGAGATAATTAAGTAGGCTAATATTTTATTACGATTAAAAAGATTAGAAAGAGCTTTGGCATAACAAAACAAAACCGTAATTCCCACTATTTGTAGACTTCTAACATGGAAAAATGGCACAAATAACCACGAGATTAATAGGCTGGTTACTAAAGATGTTAACGATATGAACAACAACAAGTTTGACGGTTTGGATATTTTTCGAAAAGTATTTGAGAAAATTCCATAAGCTACAAGTCCAAAAAAGATAAAGGAAAATATTATTTGAAAGTGAGATCCTAAAAAGTATGGAATAAAAAACAATGGATTAGAAAAATATTTTACCCATTCAATTCCACTTAAACCCTTTTTAAAATGATTTACAAAATGTGGTCCCCAAATCGATAAATACATTAAAAAACTAGTAGAAATGGTTATAGCCCTTACCACTATGTTGTTTTTTTCTTTTCCAAACACGCTAGACCAAGCCCATACCAGCAACGGTAAAAAGTAAATAATAAATCCATAATCAAAAAACAATCCAGCCAGATTCACCATAAATGAAGCCAATATTTTTTTAGTCGTTAATTTACCATGGAATAGATACAGAGAAAATAAAATGAAAGTTGTCAGTCCTGTATACATTCTAAATTGCCAATCAAAAATCAAAAAATATCCCGAGAAGGCATAGGTAAAAACTAATAACTGACCTACTTTTTTACCAAGAAATATCTTACCAATTTGGTATAAAAGTAAAAAATTAAAAAAATATAATAACAAAGTGCTTAATCGCAACCAACTTGTATTTGTGGATATAAAAGACCACAATTTAAGTAGTACATAATATCCGGGTGGATGAGTCGAATCCAAATTACCGCTAACAATTTGCAACAATTGATGATCGAGAAGTTTAACGGTAAATTTTTCATCCAACCAAACAGGCATCCTAACGACTAGATAGATTCTAATTAACAAACCCCCAATAAACGCCAATACTGGTGTTTCCAATAGTTTTATTTTTACAAAATCATTTTGACACATTCCGCCAACTTGTGGAAGTTTTATTGAGATATTTGCGGAGGGGACAGGAGTCGAACCTGCATGACCTTGCGGTCGCTTGTTTTCAAAACAAGTTCCTTACCATTCGGAGCACCCCTCCAATTGTTTATATTTTAATCAATTTTTCCTTAAAAAGCGTTTTCTGTTTATTTTAAGAGCCCGGAAAGGAACTTGAATCCTTGACCTTCCCCTTACCAAGGGGATGCTCTACCAACTGAGCTATCCGGGCACGCAGGATATTTTAACAAAAATATGAGCAACTTTGTTTTATCTATTGAAATTTAAGACAACTCCTACTAGAATAGTGGGAGTATGAAAAAAAGAAAAGTTTATTTGGATTATGCGGCGACGACTCCAGTAGATTCTAGGGTGGTTAAAATAATGTTGCCTTATTTTAGTCTATATTACGGTAATACTATGTCATTGCATTCAGAAGGGATAAAAACTTCAGAGGCAGTGGAAAGGGCTCGGGGAATTATGGCTAAAGCATTAAATGCTAAAAACGAGGAAATAGTTTTTACCGGCAGTGCTACGGAAAGTAATAATTTGGCTTTGAAAGGCTTAGCGGAAGCAAATCCGGAAAAAAAGAAAATAATTATTTCCTCAATTGAACACGACTGTGTCAGAAACAGTGCTATTTGGCTTCGAGCTAAGGGTTATAAAGTAGTGATGTTGCCGGTTGATAAAAAAGGGAAAATTGATTTTGAAGCTTTAAAAAAAGAAATTGATGAGACAACTTTATTAGTTTCAATAATTCATGGCAGTAATGAGGTGGGGACGATTCAGAATATTGGAAAAATTGGGGAGTTGTGTCGGGAAAGAGGAGTTTATTTCCATACTGATGCATCACAGAGTTTTGGTAAGGTGCCAATCGATGTCAAAGCGATGAAAATTGATTTATTAACGGCCTCTTCACATAAAATTTATGGACCCAAAGGAGTGGCGATTTTATATGTTCGGGAGGGGGTAAAAATTAACCCAATAATGCACGGTGGTGGTCATGAGGGTGGATTAAGATCGTCAACGGTTAATGTGCCGGCAATTGTGGGAATGGGGAAGGCGGTGGAGATAATGGAAAAATCTAAAGCCGAAAATCTAAAAATAAAAAAGTTAAGAGATAAGTTGATTAGGGGAGTATTGAAAACAATTCCCGATTGTTGGTTAAATGGTAACGAAAAAGACAGATTAAACAATAATGCTAATTTTTCTTTTGAAAGAGTAGAAGGGGAGTCGCTTTTGATGGAATTAAGTAATAGAGGAATTAGTGTTTCGACGGGTTCGGCCTGTTCCTCAAACAACTTGGCGCCCAGTCATGTGTTGTTGGCGATGGGGTTGACCCCGGCTCAGGCTCATGGATCGTTACGGTTTAGTTTGGGTCGAGGGACAAGTGAGGCGGATATTAATTATGTATTGAAAGTATTACTAATTGTAGTTAAAAAAATACGGAAGATGTCGCCGTTTAAAAAATAAAATGAGACAACAATTTTCCTATTCCAAAAAAGTACTCAAACATTTCAAAAGTCCCCATAACCTAGGGAAAATTAAAAATGCTGATGGAGTGGGAGAAGTGGGAAATTTGTCTTGTGGCGATGTGATGAAACTGTATATTAGAGTGGATAAAAACATTATTACTGATGTTAAATTTGAAACCTATGGTTGTGCGGCGGCAATTGCCACCAGTAGTATTACTACGGACTTAGTTAAAGGGAAAAGTATTGAAGAGGCCTTGGCGATGACTAATAAAGAGGTTATCGATTCTCTTGATGGTTTACCACCAATTAAAATTCATTGCTCGTTGTTGTCGGTTGATGCTTTAAATGAGGCAATTTATGATTTTTTAAAAAAGAATGATAAAAAAATTCCGGATTTTTTAGATAAAAGACACGAAAGAACAGTGACATTGCAAAAAATGGAAGAACACGAGCACAAAAATTAAAGTAGAATGGAGTTATAACAGAAAAAGAAATAAAACCATTATTGTTGTATGACGTAAGGCAGGGAACGGTTACTGAAGTGTTTTTAGAAAATGTGAATGAGGAAGAGAAGGTAAGGATGATGGTGGAAATTTTAACTAATGGATTACCTAAAAAGAGAGAAGTGAAAGATAATAAATGAGCCTGAGGCGGGATTCGAACTCGCGACAACCTGTTTACAAAACAGGTGCTCTAACCAACTGAGCTACTCAGGCGGGATAGGGTATTATAGAATAGAACATGGCCAAAAAGAAAATTCTAGTGATGACGGATCATATGCCTTGGGGGCATCGATCGATTGCCAGAGCAATTTATGGGTTTTTAAAAAGTCGGGAAAAAGAAGAAAATTTTGAAGTATATTATGCCGAAGTTAAGTCAGAAGTGGGGGTGGGTAACGATGCTTATACTTTTGCCTATCGTTATTTACCTTTATCTAATCGGATTGCCAAATGGGTTTCCTATTCGCCACAGTTGAGAAAGATAATTGAGGAATCGTCGGAGGCCAATTTACCGGAACCAAAGAAAGTGGTTCAAAAAATAAAACCGGATTTGATAATTTCGGCTTATTGGTTTCATTCCCATTCTTTGGCCAGGTGGCGGGAGAGGGAAAAATTGAAGTTTAAATTGTGGACAATAGTAGCCGATCCTTGGACAATTTTACCAGTGTCCTATAATTTCAAAATTGATTTGCATTTAGTTTATGATCGGGTGGGAGTAGATTTGGGAATAAAAGAGTGTGGTTTAAAAAAGAGTCAAATTTTAGAAACAGGTTGGTGGACGAGACCGGAAATGTTTGGCAAATTTGAGGGGAAAGCAGCTCGTAAAAAATTAGGTTTTAATGACGATAGACCGGTAGTGTTTGTGGGTGGAGGTAGTTTGGGGACAAACTCCTTGACTAAATTATTACCGGCATTAATGTTGATCAAGGGTGAAGCTGGTTTTGTGTTTAACACCGGAACAGATAGATTGGCTTACAACTTGGTGGAACAATACGTAAAGCTATATAAAAGACTAAACAAGGAGGGGAAGGTGATAATCAAAAATTTGGGTTGGATTGAAAATATGGCAGAGGTATTGGCAGGAGTAGATATAGTTTTTGGAAAAGCCGGACCGAATTTTTTGTTTGACGTGGTGGCTTCTCAAAAACCTTTTGTGTCTATCACCCATATTGGGGGACAAGAAGATGGCAATGTGGAAATAATCAAAAAGAAAGGTTTGGGTTGGGTCAAAGAAAAAGGAAATGAAGCGGCTGATTTTCTGTTGGATTACCTGAAAGAACCAAAAAAATATGAAGAGAAGTTCAGAAAAAATATTGAGAAAGAGGCGAGTAGAAACGGAAAAAGTATGGAGATAATTTTAAAGAAAGTGAAGAGAGAATTGGCCTAAGGAAAAGAAAAGCCTGCCAAAAGTGGTTACTTCGATAGTGGCTTTTCCACGCAAAAGATACGTGGGGAGAACTAGTCAATAAAAGCAAAGCCGATACTGACACCCATCCTCCCTTTTTTTAGGTTAGCTAGAAAAAACACCTTCTCAAAGACCGCTTTTTGGCAGGTTGTATAATTGTAGCATGATTACAGTCTCCAAAAAAGTTGAATATAGTATAGTGTTTTTATCATTTTTGTCACACAGTAAGGGTAAAAATGTGTCATTGACTGAGGCGGCAAAAAGGCTTCAACTACCCTATAGATTTTTAGGGCAATTAGCGACAAATTTGAAATCCGGGGGCATAATTGAGTCAAGAGAAGGTAAGAGTGGTGGTTACCAATTAGTGAAGGGTTGGGGGGAGAAAAATCTCTATGATTTATTGGAAACTTTAGGGGAAAATAAGGCGATGGTGACATGTTTAGGAGATAAGGGTTGTGTTCGGATAAAAGGCTGTGCTTTGAAAAAAGTTTGGGAAAAAATTGGGAAAAGCTGGAGTTTAGAATTAAAAAAGGTAAAATTAAGCGAAATATAAACCTCCTTAATCCCCCTTGAAAAAGGGGGACAATAAATATTTTTAATAAAATGGTAAATAAAAAAATAAAAAATAAAATTACAAAAAATATTTTGATTTGGGAAATAGCAGAAAAGTATCCTAAGATAACGGATGTTTTGATGGAAAAATATGGTTTACATTGTTTAGGTTGCAGTATGTCGGCAGTGGAAAGTCTAGAAGAGGGAGCGATGGCTCATGGGATGGAAAAGAAAGAGATTGAAGAAATGGTAAAAGATTTAAATGAGATAGTTAATAAAGTAGATGGAGACCGAAAGAAAAAATAGGATCGAGAAGGCGGCCAAGAAGACCGGAGACGATTAAGAGAGCAATCAGGATAAAACCGTAGCGTTCGAAGGCTTGTTCAACTTTGACGGCACTATCGATAGGGAGAAGGTTGAGAAAAATTTTAGAACCATCTAATGGGGGAATGGGAAAAAGATTAAAAATACCTAAATAGAGGTTGGTGTAGGCTAAAATATAAGTTAGGGCACCGGGAATTCGGGAAAAAATAAAAGCCAGAAGAAAATTACTGAGAGGGCCGGCTAGGGCCACAATAATTTCATCGCGACGGGGGTGACGGAAATTGTAAGGGTCAATGGGGACGGGTTTACCCCAACCAAAACGGGCAATTAATAACATGAGAGTACCTAAAGGGTCAAGATGAGCTAAGGGATTTAGAGTCAAACGACCATAAGCGCGGGGAGTAGGGTCACCAAGTTTGTCGGCGGCCAGAGCGTGGCAGAATTCATGAATAGTAATAGCAACTAAAAGTGATAAAAGGGCAATGAGATTTTCCATGTTTAATTTAGGTGGTGATTTTGATATAGTATACCCTATGAGAAAATGTAGTTTATGTGGTAAAGGAACTGCGATTGGTCGTAATCGTTCCCATGCTCAAAATCGAACTTCCAGAACTTTTAAAGCTAATGTTCAAAAAGTAACTTTAAACGTAGGTGAAGAAAAAATTAGTGGAGTATATTGTAGTAAATGCCTGAAAAAGATGAAGGGTGAGATTAAAAAAACGGCACTTAAATAAGCACCGTTCTTTTAATTTGAAAATAAAAATTATTTTCTGGCTTTTCTTTTAGCTTTTTTCTTGGCAGCTTTCTTTTTGACGACTTTTTTTACTTTTTTCGCCACTTTTTTCTTAACGATTTTTTTCTTGGCTGCTTTTTTGGTTACTTTTTTCTTGACAACTTTTTTGGATTTTTTGACGGGCATTTTTGTTCCTCCTTTAATAAAATTAAAGAGGATTTAATTTTTTTTGTCAAACAAAATAAAACCTGGTTTTCCGGTAAATAATTGATGTTTAGGATTGAAATAGGAGCAAATTTAGGGATTTTTTTGAAAACAGTCGTTAAATTATGCCTACTCTAAGGTAAAAAATTAATGTCAATTTTTAGTGATGATAGAATAATATTTTTTTATTTGTGACCAATCAGTTTTATTTTTGCCCTCAATTTGGACTATTTTTGGTATTAACTCTGATTTATTTTGATCAATAAACGAAGAAAATATTTTCATTTTAAAAAGTTGATGATCGATATTTTCCACAAAAGTCCAGGCAATCGGTGATGGGTCAAGGGCGCGAATGAAACGTTCGATTTTGATAATATTCCAAGTCCAATCGACTTTTGCCGAGTCTTTAGTCATTTTAGGAAAATAACTTTTTTGGGAATGATCTTGAGGAAAAAGAGATTTGGGATTCGAAATATAAGATTTTAAAACAGATTGAAGATTATCAGAAGCGAGTTGAAAAGCTTTTTGATAGAAAGTATCAGCAGTGTCATCACTAGAAATGTCAAAAGGAACTTGAGTGATGATGGAACCATGGTCGGGAAGGAGATCAATTTGAAAAAATGTCAGACTACTTTTGGATTCGCCGTTAATAATTTGCCAAGGACCCGGGGTGGCACCACGATATTTAGGTAGGGCGGAAGGATGGATATTGACTATTTTAAGGGGAAAAATATCGATAGTTTCCTGATCAAAAAAAGGTGGACCAAAAGCGACACAGAGGGCCAGGTCGGCATGAAAACCGGAAAGTTGAGATTTGACACTGGAAGAAAAATCTTCGATTTGAAGAAGAGGTAGGTGGTGATCCTGACAATATTTAGCGACGGGATTCGGAGTGATTTTTTGATCACGACCAAAGGCTTTATCAATTTTAGAAATTACAGAAACTAATTCAAAATCAGAAATTTGGATAAGTTTTTCTAAAACCGGTAGAGAATAAATTGAGGCACCAAAAAAAATGATTTTGGTCATGGGTAAATTATATCCTTAGAGTCGAGTGGAAGTAAAAACAAAGTTGGGGAGATTGTCGTTAGCAGTAGGGGTGATATAAATTGGCATGGGTGAATAATCATTCCTTCTGGGAATAAATTCGGTTGCATTTGGAATAATAATGGTGTCTTGGGCTAAATTGAACCTTTTGATGATTGTGTCAGCGACGTCGGCAAGTTTTGAACCGTTTTGAAATTCTTGGCTAAAAAGATGAATAATTCCGGTATGTTTTGTTGGATTATTGATAAATAATTGGAGGTATTCTGAATAATCTTTAATATAAATTGGAAAACGAAGACCGTTAATCATTATTTTGGCAAGTCCGTTATCTTTAAAAAGTTTGGCAATGCCATAATTTCGATTTAAAACTAGATCAGTGCGAGGAATGGTAAAAATAAGAGAAGAGCTTTTAACAATGTTTTCGGCTTGAATTTTACTTTGGCCATAGACTGAATCGACTTTAGCTAACGGTTTAGTGTCTTCTGTGCAAATTTCACCGTTATTGTATCCAGTGAGAGTGTTGATAGTGCTTGGGTAAAGGAGGGAAACATTGTCAATTTCTGCCTGTCGGACGATATTTTCGACTCCAACGACATTGACTGCGTGAGTTTCTTCGGGATTGTCACGGCAAAGTTTTTCCCGGGCTAGACCTGCAAAAGTTAAAATGGCACTGGGTTTATTTTCGCCGATTGTCCTTTTAAGACACTCTGGGTTACAAATATTGCATGGAATTAATCCTGGCTTTGGATTTTTAGAATAAGTACCAACGAGATTGTACTGCTCTGTCGATTGAAGTTCTCTATAGACCATACTACCAACTTCACCAGAAGTGCCTAGAATAAGTACTGTTGGTCTCTCTTGATTCATTGTGCGGATTCTATCATGTTTTTTAATAAAATGCTAAAATTAAGTAATGAGAGAGATAGTGAAGTTTCCTAGTAAAATTCTGAGAACGAAGACTAAAAGAGTGGAAAGAGTTGATGAGGAATTGATGGTGGAAACTGAAGAATTAAAAAAGATTCTGGAAGCATCAGAAAATGGAGCGGGTTTGGCGGCGCCCCAAATCGGGATTGATAAAAGTTTTTTGGGGATTAAAGAAAAAGAAGGAGTGAAGATATTGATTAATCCAAAGTTGGAAGTAAGTTTTGGGGAAAAAGTATATCCAAAAATAATTGAAGACGATGGGGGAGAAAGTGATTTTTTGGAAGGATGTTTATCTTTTCCGGATTTGTATGGAACAGTGAAGAGATTTTTGAAAATTAAAGTTAATTGGGAGGAAATTATAGACAATAAACTTGAAACCAAAAGCAAGATACTGGAGGGCTTCGAAGCAATTGTGTGGCAACACGAAGCGGATCACCTGGAGGGAATTTTGTTTGTGGACCATATTAAAGAAGAGGGAGGAAAGTTTTATTCCTGGAAAGGGAAAGAGAAAATTGAGATAGAAATTAATGAAGTTTTGGGGAAAGAGAAATAATTTTGTCAAGGTAATTTTGAGCTTCGGTGTTGGTAGGGGCGTACTTTAAAGTAGTTTCAAAATATTTTTTGGCTTCGGAATAGTTTTTATCGGCGAAATAAGTTTCACCTAAAGCAAAAGAGGCATGGTCATAATTTGACTTAAGTGTTAGGGCCTGTTGATAGTTTTTGATAGCCAGATCTTTTTGAGACGCGGCTTCGTAGAATTTACCTAAAAGATAGAAAGTTTTGGCGTCAGTCGGGGCTAAGCGGGCACATTTTTCTAAAGCATCGATAGCATAATTAAAGTATTGCGGGTCCGAGAGAGAGAGAAGGGAAAAAACTTGAGCTCTTTCTTTCCAAAGATTGGTTGAAGCAGGAGAAAGAGTGATGGCCAAATTAGAATGGCTGGTGGCCAGAGAGGCTTGATTTAATTTGGCAGCGACTAGAGAGGCTTGGCTGTGGTAAAGAGCTTCCTGGGGACGCAAATATAGGGCAGTGTTGATGAAATTTTGGGCAGTGGTAACTTGTTGGCGGTTTAGGGCGTTTTGGGATTGATTGTAAGCAAGGTCGGCGATTAAAAAAGAGAAAAGTTTGATTAAGAGAAAAAGAAAGAGGGCAATAGCAGAGAAAGATAATAGTTTATTTTTGGGTTGGTTTGGTGATAGGGGGGTAGATGATAAAACTAAAGCCGGTAGAAGAAAAAATAAGAGTGAAGTAATAACTACCGAAAAACCGGCAAAATTGGTGATTAAAATAGAGATAAATGAGGCGAGGATGGCTAAATTTAAACCCACCCCCGGCCCCTCCCTTGACAAGGAGGGGAGAATATTTTTTATTAAAAGATAAATAATAGAGATAATGAAGAAAATGTAGGTCAAGAAGCCGAAGGTGCCGGTGGTGGCCAGGTAATTTAAATATTCGTTGTGAGCTTTGTTGTAAAGAAAATCCCATTCGGAGGTAAGGTTGTGGGAGGCGGGACGGGTCCAGTAGTAGGAGTAGGCAAAGGTTTCAGGACCGGTGCCAAACAAGGGAAAACGTTTCCATAAATCAAGAGAACCTTGCCAAACAATTTTACGAATGTCTTCGCTGGGGGTGATGTTTAAGGTACTATTTTGAGAGGTTTCCGGAGAAATTTTTTGAGGAAAAAGATAGTCTTTGATGGGGTTATTTATAGATACCGAAAGAATGGCGAAAGTTATTAAAATACTGAAACCCCCCATGCCCCCCTTTATTAAGGGGGGCATGGTTTCAGCTTGATTATTCTTTTTGAAAATGTGTTTGAGAATATAAATTCCAAAGTATATGCCTATAGAGATAATGGCAGCGACGATACCTGATTTAGATTTGGTAAAGAGAAGACAGAGATAATAATTGGTAACTAGTAAATAGTAAGCAGTAAATAGTAATTTTGATTTTGAATTTAATAGTTGATGGAGGGCCAAAGGGAGAAGAATACAAAGGTAAGCGGCGAGCCAGTTGGGTTGACCTAGGGTGGAAAAGACTCGGGATTGGACGTCCTGGACCCAGAGATTTTTATCAATACCAAAATGCTCCATAATACCGAAACTAGAAACCAGAAGACCGGATATTAGGGAAACATTTATTACTTTGTCACGAAATTTCGGGGTGAGATATTGGGGGAGGATGATAAATAATAAAGAATAGGAAATTAGAGAAAGAAGACCGCCGTTGAGACGGGAGTAATAGCCAAAGACAGAGGTATGAGGGTCAACGGAAAAAAAAGTGGAAATTAATTGAGATAGAAAAAAAAGAGACAAAGGTAGAAGGAGCATATTTTTTGTAAAGAGGGGGGTTTTACCTTTAATCCAGTTAATGAGATGGAAAAAAACAATAAAGAGGGTTATAAAATAAACAAAGTACATTTTAGGGATCTCAAAAAGTTCTGAAGTGAAGGAGGTAAAGATAAAGGGGGTAAAAAAGAAAAGACCAGAAATAAAAAACTGGATGATAGGGGTCACGTGTTTATTTTAACAGCAATTGCTATACTGATGAAGTGAAATGGTGGACAAAATTTTTAGCTAATTTTTATTGGGAAGTTGGGGTGGATTTGGGAAGTAGTAGTGTGAAGATTTATACTAAAGGTAAGGGAATAATTGTTGATGAGCCTTCGGTAGTAGCTAGGTTAAAGAAGAAAAAAAACGGGGTTCAGAGATTGTTAATTTATGGACAAGGGGCCAAAGAGATGATTAATCGGGAACCAAAACAAATTGAAGTGGTGGCGCCAATTAATCGAGGGGCAGTGGCGGATTTGGTGACCGCAGAAGCTTTGGTGGCTTATTTTATGAAATTGACCAATGAAATTCCCAGTACTTATCCAAAAATATTAAAACCACGGGTAATTGTAGGAGTGCCGGGAACTATTAGTAATGTTCAAAAAAGGGCTTTTAAGGCAATATTTTCCCAGGTGGGAGTGTCAAAAGTGGTGTTGGTGGAAAGTGGGGTTTTGGGAGTATTGGGGAGTGGTTTCAAATTGGAGGAAAGTGGCGGAGTGTTGTTTTTGGATATTGGCGGGGGAAAAACTGAGGCCAGTTTGGTGTCTATGGGAGGAGTAGTGATTAGTCGGGGTTTGGAAATGGGGGGAAATGATTTTGATGAGTCGATAATTAATTACGTTAAAATGAAATATGGTCTATTAATCGGTAAAAATACTGCTGAAAAAGTAAAAATAGAAATGGGGGGAGTGATCAGGGGTCGGGACTTGGAAAACAATTTACCAAAAAGTATTCAGTTGAAAGGGGAAGAAATTAAGGAAGCCACGGCTTTGAATGTAAAAAGGATTATTAATTTAGTAAAGGTAGTTTTGGATGAAATGCCCACAGAAATGACTGACGATGTTTTAAAAAGAGGAGTAATCATGTCGGGGGGTGGGTCATTATTTCCGGGAATCGATAAACTAATTGAAGAGGAGATAAAAATAAATGCGGTAGTAGTATCTAGTCCGGCTTATGGAGTAGTAAAAGGCGAGGGAGAGTTACTAGAAAATGATGATTGGTTTCAAAAGATTAAATTAATATCGAGCATGAGTTAAATATGAAATCCTGGTGGCTGCAGGCAGCATTAGTTTTTAGTTTCGGGATATTGTTGGTAACCGTAATTAAATTAAATTTAATTAAAGGCCGATATTACCGTGATTTATCTATCAATAATCGGGTGACTAAAGTAATAATTCCGGCGGCCAGAGGAGAAATTTTTGATAAAAAAGGGAGGATAGTGGCTGATAATATTGATTTTGAGGGGGTGATTAAACGCTTTTACCCTTATGGAGAGGCCACATCAAACATTACCGGTTATTTAGGAAGTGTGAACCAGGAGGAGTTAAAAAATGGAAAATGTGGTCGAAATTTACAAAATCAAAGTGTGGTGGGGAGAGCGGGAGTGGAGAGTGTGATGGATTGTGAATTAATAGGAGTAGATGGCTATAAATTAGTGGAGGTAAATGCTAAGGGTGAAAATAACCGGGAATTAGGCCAACTAGACCCAATTAAAGGCAAAGATATAAATTTAAGTATTGATGCTTACTGGCAGGATAAAATTTATAAAATGCTTTTGGGAAAAAAGGCAGTGGTAGTGATGAGTGAACCGAGTACGGGGAAAATATTGGCTTTGGTGTCTTCACCTAATTATGATGCTAATAATTTTAATTATAGTTACGACAAAGAGACAATTAGATCTTATTTAGAAGATACTCAGAACTTACCAATGATGAATCGGGCAATTGGGGCCAAATATCATCCGGGAAGCGTGTTTAAACCGATTGAGGCTTTGGGAGCGCTGGAAGATGGGACTATTGATGAAAATACTTTATTTGAAGATGTGGGGGTGATTAAGATTGGGGATTATGCCTTTAATAATTGGCTATGGACTAAAAGTAAAACCACAGATGGAATGGTAAATGTGGTGAAAGGTCTGAAAAGATCAAATGACATTTTCTTTTATAAATTAGGAGAAGCCATGGGGGTGGATAAAATTAAATTTTGGGCGACAAAGTTTGGTTTAGGAGAGACAACGGGGATAGAATTGCCCGGGGAGGTGACAGGTCTGGTACCGAATGATCAATGGAAAAGAGAGAATATGGGCGAGAGATGGTTTTTGGGGGATACTTATCATTTAGCCATTGGACAGGGAAACTTAACAGTAACTCCTTTACAAATTAATCAAATGACCAATATTGTGGCCTCAGGGGGACGAAAATGTAAAATGAGTATTTTAAAAGATAAAAAAGTGGAATGTAGTGAAGTAAAGTCATCGGCCAAAAATTGGGAATTAGTGAAAGAAGGGATGAAAGAGGGGTGTCAAAGTGGGGGAACGGCTTGGCCTTTGTTTAACTTTAAAACGAAGTTGGCTTGTAAAACGGGAACGGCAGAACTGGGTGATGGAACAGAGGATACTCATGCTTGGTTAACGGCTTTTGCCCCGGCGGATAATCCCCAAATATCGATTACGGTTTTAGTAGAAAAAGGTGGGGAAGGGAGTGATGTGGCGGCACCAATTGTAGGAGATATCTTAAAAGAGTGGTTTAATGAACCGGAAACCTTAGTACCAAGATACCCGGATTATCCGTTTAAAATAAATTAAACCCTCTTAATCCCCCTTGAAAAGGGGGATATAAAAATATATAGATAAATAATTAATTTTAAAAAATCATTAAAAATTAGATATAAATTTAGGATTTAAATTATAAATTTTATGATTAAAGTAGCGGTGGTGGGGAGTAGGCACATGAGTAAGTATGGGAAATAGGTGATAGGGAAATTGATGGGGGACTTAAAAGATAAAATGGAGGTGGTAACAATTAGAGTAATGGGATGTAATGCAGAGGTAATAAGATCGGGGGCTAATAAAGTGTTTAGTGGTGAAAATTTTGAGAAATTAAATGAGGAGGTGGCTAATTATGCCGATATTTTAGTAATAATTGAAGGAGGAAAAAATAGTGGCACAATTTTGCTAGCATCTAAATTTGTGGAAAAAAATAAAAATGTCTATTGTGTGCCTGGAAGAATTGGTGATGAAGGAAGTTGGGCTACTAACTGATTAATAAAACAAGGAGCGAATGTATTGACGGAACTTAGTGATATAATTGACTAATAATATGGGTTATCATGAATCATTAGACCGACATCTTGCAGAAGATGAGGCTTATTTTAATAGGTTAGAGGAGATGGCCAAACAAAATCGAGGCCGAGATTGGATGACGATACAAATAGTGAAGAAGGATGGAAGTAGTCGAACGAAATATTTTCAAGGTAGTGATTTTTCGCTAAAATTCCCAGCTATATTTGATAGATTGGCCGTGGGAACCGGAATAACAATTTCCAGATTGAGTGTGAGGGGAATAATTGAAGACAGTTTGCCGCGAGTGGAAAAGATTTAACAATGAAATTAAACCTTAACTTGACAGAGGCTTTACAATAGATAACAATGGCAGTTATGCAAAAAAGGCTCTTGATAGTAGAGTCTCCAACCAAGGCGAGGACGATTTCCAAATATTTAGGGAACTCTTATGAAGTGATGGCAACAGTGGGACATTTTCGGGATTTACCCAGCAATAAGATGGGAGTAGATCTAAAGGATTTTACGGTAGATTATGTGATTGATCCCAAGAAAAAAGAGATAGTGTCACAATTGGAAAAATTGTCAGTGGGGGCCAAGGAAATTTATTTAGCTTCCGATCCTGATCGAGAGGGAGAGGCGATTGCTTGGCATGTAAAGTGGTTGCTAACTGAAGGACAAAAGAAAAAAGTTGATTCGGATAAAATTTCCCGGGTGACTTTTCATGAGATTACCAAAGAAGCGATAGAAGAAGCTTTGGGCAAGGCCAAAAAGATTGACATGGACTTGGTTAATGCTCAGCAAGGACGAAGAGTTTTAGACAGAGTAGTGGGATATTCATTATCGCCGGTTTTATGGAAAAAAGTAAGACGGGGTTTGTCGGCAGGACGGGTCCAGTCGGTGACAGTGAGACTAATTTGTGAAAGAGAAAAAGAAATTGAAGCTTTTAAAAAAGAAAAATATTTTAGAATTGAAGCGGAATTTAAGAAAGGAGAAAATTTTGAAGCAGAATTGCAAAAGATTGGCGGGAAGGATTTTATTTGGAGTACTAGAATTGAGCTCTTTGACGGAGATTACAGTTATTCAAAATCTTTATTTGATACCAGAGAACAAACTGATAGCTTTGTGGGGGGGTTGGATAGTGAATTTACAGTCGCTAATGTGTCAGGAAAAGAATTAAATAAAACTCCGGTACCGGCCTTTACCACTTCAAAATTGCAACAAGCCGGAGCCAGACGTTTTGGTTGGTCGGGTAAACAAACCATGACTTTAGCTCAGAGATTATATGAACAGGGTTTGATTACCTATCACCGGACTGACTCGGTGTATCTATCAGACAAGGCGGTGGGGGAATTTAGAAATTTTATTGAAAAAGAGTACGGAAAAAATTATTTATCGCTAAAGTTAAGGGTATATAAGAATACTTCTAAAAATGCTCAAGAGGCTCATGAGGCGATTAGACCAACTCATGTCGAAGTGGTGGAACCACAGAATTTGGATAATAAAGAGTTAAAACTTTATCAAATGATTTGGAGAAGGGCGGTGGCCACTCAGGGAGCCATGGCAAAATTAGAAAGTAATAGTGTTGATTTAATTAATAAAGAGGCTTTGTTTAGAGCCAATGGGTTACGGGTAGTTTTTGATGGTTTTTACCGAATTTCCGGTGAAAAACATGAAGATCAATTGTTGCCGAAACTGGAAGTTGGTGAAAAAATAAAAGCCCTGGCAGTGAAAATAAACGAGACAGAAACCAGTCCGATGCCCAGGTATTCTGATGCTTCACTGGTAGCTTCTTTGGAAAAACAAGGAATTGGCCGACCGTCAACCTATGCGCCGATTATTAGTACAATTATTGCCCGACAATACGTGGAAAAAGATGAGGGTCGCTTTAAACCGACCAGTTTAGGCATAGCTACCAATGAATTTTTAACTAAAAACTTTCCCAAGATTTTGTCTTTGCCATTTACGGCGGAAATGGAAACAGAATTGGATAAAATAGCTCTGGGAAAGGTGGATTGGAGGAAAATGATGAAAGATTTTTGGCAGGGTTTTGAGGTTGATTTAAAAAGTGTAGAGGCAAATGCGCTGAGGGTTAAGGTGGAGGTGGAAAAAACCGGGGAAAAATGTCCCAGCTGTCAAGAAGGGGATTTAGTAATTAGGGTGGGAAGATTTGGAAAATTTGTTTCCTGTTCCCGGTTTCCTGAGTGTAAATATACCGCACCTTTAAAGGAAAATGCCGGTTTTAAATGTCCACTGTGTGGGAATGAAGGAGTGATAAAGAGGACTAAGAGTGGTAAGAAATTTTTTGGTTGTAGCGATTATCCCAAATGTAAGTGGGCCAGCTGGAAAAAGTTGTAAAGTAAGAGATTATAGTCTTTTGGGCGGTTGACTACGGTAATCGTGTCCACCGTTTTTTAGACCACGGTTAATGGGAGGGACAGGGTTACCAGGTGAATTATCAGGAAGTCTGGTGACAATTTTTAGTAAGTCTTCTTGAAGTCTTTTTTCTCGATCTTCAGGGGTAAAAGCTAATTTAAATTCATCATCAAGTTGGTTAACTTGACCATTACTTTTGATTTTATAAAAGAAATTGGGTTTTTCGTTCATAGTTTTATTTATGGGTTAATTAACGAGTAATTAATTCAGCAGCAAAATTTAGGATTTCCACCTCTTCTGGGGTGTAATCTTTAGGTAAAAACGCCTTTATGGCGTGATCTATAGTGCTATCTGTTAATTTTTGGGGTTGTTTTTCTAGCCTTGTATTAGGCATTTCTGCTTTTACTGACTTAAACGTTTCAGGATTATGTCCTATAGTTTCATTGTTCATATTGATTAATTAAATAATGTTTAATTAATATAAATATAGGACTGTCTTATAATGTTGTCAAGGGGCAAATTGAAGTCAAGTGATATTAAATTGTGACGATTTATATAAATTGGAAAAATAACTTAAAAAAACTGTTTACTTTGAATATTTTGGACCACGGGAACGGACGGTATCACAAAGAGGTGTGCCCGGATTGACCACAACAGAATCAACTTCAACCAGTTGTTTACAGAGGGGTTTTGATGAACATTTTCGGCAACTGGGTACAGGTATGGTCACAATATGGAAACCTTGTTCGGGTAGGTCAGTGTTTTGGGTAATTTGTTTTAGAGGATTTTCAGGTTTATTGGTGATAGACATGGGTTGATTATAAGAAGGTGAGGAAACAATTCAATACCTGTAATATAGAAAACAAAGCTGGTATTATGAATATTGGGAAGAAATTTTTATTTCTTTTTCCCCCAACGTTCCTGAGAGGTTTTTATCAATTTGTCACGACCTTGGTTTTTACAAGAAAGGGGTGGTAGGGTGGCTGCATAAAAGGGATTCTGAGTTTCAGAATCGATACTTAATTTGCAAATTACTTGGTATTTACCAATTTTAACTAAATCTTCCGGGGGAAACTTGGGACCAAATTCTTTGGCCAGTAAATAAGCGTCTTGGTTGCCAACGACAAAGGAAATGAGGGAACCGACGTTACCAAAGAGAGCGTCTTGAATAGTTCTGTCTAACTGAGCCATATATTGGTTGGCGACGATAAGATTTAATTTAAATTTACGAGCTTCGGAAAGAATTTTGATAAAAGCTTCGGTGGCAAAATTTTGGAACTCGTCGACATAAAGGTAAAAATCAGAACGCTCGGACTCGCCTTGAAAAACCCGATTCATGGCGGAAAGTTGGATTTGAGTGATCAACATGGCGCCTAAAAGAGCGGAATTATCTTCACCTAATTTTCCGGTAGAGAGATCGGCAATGAGGATTTTCTTTTGATTCATGATGTCTTCGATACGGATTTTAGACTTAGGATGGGCAATGGTATTGCGGATATTAGTGGAAGAAAGGAATTGACCGACTTTGTTTAAAATTGGAGCAATAGCTTCCTGTTGAAATTTGTCGTCCATACGGTCAAATTCGTTTTTCCAGAAGTTGATCAGGGTTTGGTTTTTGAGGCCAGCCACTACTTTGTCACGATAAGTTTTGTTAGTCAAAATTTCAACGATATGGGTGAGATCAGAACCGGGGGTGTTGACTAGAGTTAAACAGCATTTCTGAGAATATGTTCC
>Ga0247841_10004388_pt1 | contig 24294 bp, 24 predicted proteins | sample LaCruzMarch2015__2_FD_192410 | JGI IMG/M metagenome (GOLD analysis project Ga0247841, IMG submission 192410) | Freshwater microbial communities from meromictic Lake La Cruz, Castile-La Mancha, Spain - LaCruzMarch2015_18m | ecosystem: Environmental > Aquatic > Freshwater > Lake | place: Spain... | reverse complement strand
CAGGTCGAAATAGACCCATCAACCCGCCCCCACAGTAAGTGAGGGGCTTTTTTTATTGTTCGAATTCGAAGAATAAGAACTATTAAACAGTTCTCGCAAGCTCGAAAGATAAGAGATTCTGAAACAAGTTCAGAATGACAAACCGGAGTTGTTCTCTTCCATAGTCAGACAAGTCGGATTACCTCGAACGATAGATTGCCGCACTCCCTTCGGTCGCTCGCAATGACAAACCTGATGGACTTTCTAACTTTATGAACTTGCAACTTGAAAAGCTACGCTTTTCAGCCTTGCTCTACCACCGGCACACCACCAGAATGCTTGGTATCAAGATCGCGGAAACGCATCTGTTCAGGCTGGAAGAAGAGCTCAACCGTGCCGATCGGACCATTTCTATGTTTTTTAATAAGCACTTCAGTAATTCCCTTGCGATCGGTATCTGGATCGTAGTATTCATCTCTATATAGAAAGATGACAATGTCAGCATCCTGCTCAATGGAACCAGATTCTCTTAAATCTGATAACTGAGGTCTTTTATCTGGCCTATGCTCAACTGCTCGAGAAAGCTGTGATAAAGCAATAACCGGCACGTTTAACTCACGAGCAAGGCCCTTGAGCGAACGTGATATTTCGGAAATTTCCTGAACTCGATTTGTTTCACCACTTCGGCTTCTACCCTCCATCAACTGCAGGTAATCGATAATTATTAAACCCAATCCATGTTCCATCTGGAGCCTTCTAGCCTTGGCACGAATCTCCATAACGTTAGCTCCCGCGGTATCATCAATGTAAAGAGGTGCCTCAGACAAAACCCCCATAGCATAACCGATCTTTGGAAAATCATCATCCGTTAAATTACCGGTGCGCAATTTCCAAGAGTCCACACCAGCTTGGCTAGAAAGCAAACGATCGACTAACTGATCTTTACTCATCTCAAGCGAGAAAATACCAGTAGGTATTTTTTCCTCTATAGCAGCATGTTCAGCCAAATTCAAAGCAATAGCAGTTTTTCCCATAGAGGGGCGACCAGCGAGAATAATTAAATCACCTTTTTGAAGCCCAGCTGTAATCTTGTCAAAATCCCGGAATCCCGATGGCACACCACGAATTGCCCCCTTCTCTTTATCTTTATGAATACGATCTATACGATCAAAAGCTTCAGTTAGGATGTCTTTTACCGGAATAAATTTATTTTTCAAAAACTTCTGTGAAACAGCAAACAAAGATTGTTCAGCCTTATCAAGAGTTCCCGAAATCTCAGCCTCTTCATCGAAACCAAGTTGACCAATAGTATTTGAACATTCGATAAGGCGTCGCAATACCGCTTTGTCTCGAACAATTTGGGAGTAGTAAACAATATTACCGGCACTCGGAGTTCCGTTCACTAACTCTGCTAAGTAACCGTTGCCTCCGACCTCTTTAATTTTCTCCTGTTTTTCAAGTATTTCAGATAACGTAACAATGTCGATCGGCTCACGTTTCTCAAACAACTCAACCATAGCTTCATATATGGTACCGTGACGATCTTCATAAAAATCTTGCGACGAAAGGATGTCAGCGATTTTAATCATCGCATCTTTATCTAGCAATATAGAACCCAAAACACTTCTCTCAGCGTCTATGTTTTGTGGCGGAATCCGCACACCAGAAAACTGAGTAGGCTTTTTATTCCTGTTTTTGTTCCTACCTGAATTTTTTTGTTTTTCTTCTGACACTGAATCCTTTGGATTAAGATACAAGTTACAAGATACAATTTCCAAACAAATCACAAATTTCAATATTCAATCACCAAATCACTTCCTAATACGTTTGTACCTTGTTTCTTGTCTCTTGTTTCTTCAACTCTAAGAGTTGAAAATTTCCTCTGCTGCTGCTGCCATCTCTTCCTCGCTTGCTGGCTTGGCTGGTTTCTTTTTAATATCGGCAATCTCGCATTTAACCTTCCAATCATTGCCGGTAAACTTTTTAATTTCAGCCTCTATAACTTTCAAGTAATCTGGTTCAGAAATCTTATCTTTATGGAAAGCGAACTTTACACCAAGTGTAACAAAATTACCATCGCGACTCATCGGCCTGGCATCACGCAACAGCGCCGCCAACGAATTATTTTCCTGTCTTATATTCTGCACGATCTGCTTCCAAATGTCATCACTAAGTTGTTCAAATACCGCCGCCTTACTCTCTGGCTCAGCTAGCTCCTTTACGGGCACAGCTGAACTAGCTTCTAGGTTATAGCTGTTAGCTGTTAGGGCTTTAATTTTGTCATTCTGATCTTTTCCAGAATGACCCTGGGGGTCCATTCGCTTTGTCGAAGGCGCGGCAATCTCTTTATTATAGAGGGATCCCTCCACCTCGGTCGGGATGACAGCCTTTGATATTTGAACATTTAAATTTTGAACTTGTCCCGCTTGAGGCCGGGATCCCGCCATAGGCGGTGATTTCGGATTTCGTGCTTCGGATTTCGTGCTTTCAATAGATATTTTATCTCCTGATAAAATATCTATTGCTTCCACTACTGCAATCTCAATCGGCACGATTGGATAAGTCACCTCTTTAAGCAAGCGACCAGCATCAATAAATTTCTCCATTACCGCAACAATCGTAACGCTAGCAGTTGGAAACTTTTCACGAAAGGCATCGCCAATCTCTTTTATCTGGGCGATGTTCTCCTCTGTATCTTCAAACATCAACTTTCCGGAAGCAGTGTAAAGCAAAATTTTTCGGAGCATCTCCATTACCTGAGAATTAAACTGCACCATGCTGCCACCCTCAGCAAAAACATCATGGGCGATTTTTAATCCCTCCTCCGCATTGGTATTAAAAATCGCCCACACGAGAGCAAACAGCGAGTCAGACTTGGTCATACCAAGCACCTGCCTCACGCTCTCCTCACTTATCTCTTTCCCGAAAGATGAAATCTGTTCTAACAAACTCAAAGAATCTCTATGGCCGCCCTCAGCTGAAGCCGCAATTAAATCAAGCGCACCCTCAGTAATTTTTATCTTTTCCTTCTCGGCGATACTCCTTAAATTTAAAATAATGTCGTTTTTCTTGACGCGACGGAAATCAAATCTCTGTGTCCGGGAAATAATTGTAGCGGGAACTTTATGAGATTCAGTCGTAGCGAGAATAAACATTGCATGCGCCGGAGGCTCCTCGAGTGTTTTCAGTAATGCATTAAATGCCTCGCGGGTCAGCATATGAACTTCATCTATAATGTAAACTTTTTGCTTTAGAGTAGAAGGCGCGAATTTAACATTCTCCCGCAATTCCCTTATCTCATCGATACCTCGATTTGAAGCGGCATCTATTTCAATTACGTCGAGTGCCCTACCTAAAGTAATATTTTTACACGACTCACACTTGTTACACGGCTCCCCTTTTTGCGGGTCCAAACAGTTAACAGCTTTAGCCAAAATTCTTGCCGCTGTTGTTTTGCCAGTTCCCCTTGGCCCACAAAATAAGTAAGCATGAGAAACTTTGCCTTCGCGAGAAGCTTGAAGCAAGGTATCACGGATGTGATCCTGACCAATTAAATCTGAAAAAAGTTGTGGACGATGTGTACGGTACAAACTCATATTTCAAAATGATAAATGATAAGTAAAAAATGATAATCCAATGATTTTTACTTTTTACTTATAACTTATTACTTAGTATTATAGTGTCTTCGGCCATATTGCGGAAACTGTAGTAGCATTTACAAGTCCAGCAAATGATCTTGTTTTTACTTATCCACTTATACACTTAGTTGTCCACAAGGTTGTTCACAATCTTTTTGTTAGGAAGTGATCTCACGGACTTTTCACACGGCACCATCACGGACCTTTCCGTGTTCTGCCGACAGGCAGCAGTGTTTTCGTCCGTGGATTTACTTCGATGTATCTATTGGTTTTTCCAACATATTTGCTATACTAAATATGTAATAAATATTCCATAGTTTTAAGCATTGCGCTTTAAGCTTTTAGTTTGTAGGTGGGGCATGACAAGAAAATCATTGGCACGAGATATTGCCAAAAAAACCGGACTAACCTTGCGGGCAGCCGAGAATTTAATTATCTCCTTCGGTGCTGTCGTTACGGAAACTTTAGAAAAAGGCGAAAGAATCGTCTATTCTAACTTTGGCACTTTTTACACTGTTCACTACCCTTCTAAAACTATCTACCATCCACGCCTTGGCGCCCAAAAAACTATTATCATGCTTCCTACTAATGTTGCCAAATGGATGCCCTCTGGCAATATTAAAGATATGGTCAACCGAGGCCTTTACGACATGGAAAGCCCTACTCAGCACAAAGCTCAAAAACTTGAAAAAGTGCTTGAGAACAACGGCAGACTCAAAGTTGAACCGGAATTCCATGACATCCCGATTACCGTAAGTAAAACCATACCTGGAGCTGTTTTGCCTACTACGAAGCCCAAAGCTATAGTAACCGATAACCGGTCACCGATAACTGATAACAAACTGTCCAAAGATACCCCTGACGATATAGAACAATACGAAAAGGAAAATAAACAAAAAGAAAGTAACAACCCTGATCCGATCAACATTTATGATGAACTTCTAGATGACGGTTCTCATGAACTTTCAACCATAAACGGCGTCATCAAAGCACACAAAGATGAAGCATCTGGTCCCTTTTCTAGGTTTACTGGAATGTTCAAGAAAAAAGACAGCAAAACAGAAAACAGTGGGCAGACAGCAGAAGTATTGAAAAAACCTCAGGCTTCTAACCTCTACCCTCCGACCGACGAAAAGGTCAGTCTTGCCGGTGCCGGAATTTTTAGCCCAGATAGCGCCAACTCTGCTAGCCCAGGCGCCAAAAAGATTGAAAATATTAAATCCAGCATTACCCAAAATGGAGAGGCTCTAACTGCCGAAGACAAAGCCAATCCAGATGCACTACCCCCTATGCCACCAGTAGAGGAACAGAACAAGAATCTGTTATTCGACAAAGTTGATATTAAATACAAAGACCTAACCAACGTAACCGTACCGAAAGCATTGCTTAGTCGAGTCCCAGAAAATATTGCTCGCAAATACCGAGCCGTACCCGTCCTAGAAGTTGATGACAAAATTGAAGTAGCCATGGTCGACCCCGAAGACATCGAAACAAAAGAGATACTGAAAAAATTACTCGGGCCGAACATTATTATCTACTTAGCAACCGATGCAGATGTAAATCACGTGCTTGGACAGTACCAAGGCCTTGAATCAGAAGTTGAGAGTGCCATTGAAACAGCGGAGAATGAATTAAAATCAGAAGAAATTGGTGGCAAACAAAAAGTTACTGCAACCGTACAGAGTGATGATGCACCAGCGGCTAGAATCGTGGCCTCTTTACTAAAGCGTGCCATCCACGACAAAGCTTCAGATATACATATCGAGCCGACCGAAGACAAAGTCGAAGTAAGATTTAGAGTAGACGGCATCCTTAAGCTTAAAGTTGAGTTACCAAAAGAGATCCAGCTCGCCGTTGCCTCCCGAGTTAAGATTCTTTCAAATTTAAAGATTGATGAACAGAGAGTTCCTCAAGATGGAAGATTTAACATAACAATTGATGGACGCCGGGTAGACTTCCGTGTTTCATCAATGCCGATCGCATACGGCGAAAAGATCGTCATGCGTATCTTAGACAAAGAAAGTGGTGTTTTAACACTTAAAGATTTAGGAATCACAGGCACAGCACAAGATAAGTTAGAAGAAAACCTCAAGAAAAGCCACGGAATGATTCTGGTTACCGGCCCTACGGGAAGTGGTAAAACTACAACCCTCTATGCTGCCATTGGTGAACTCTATAACGAAGGCGTAAACATAATCACACTCGAAGACCCGATTGAGTATCAGATTAAAGGAATTAATCAAAGCCAAGTTAATTCAGAGATCGGCTACACCTTTGCCAACGGTCTCAGATCAATTTTAAGACAAGATCCCGACATCATCATGCTAGGAGAGATTCGTGACCAAGAAACCGCAGAGATGGCGGTCCACGCTGCTCTTACGGGCCACGTTCTTCTCTCAACTCTACACACCAACGATGCTTCCGGCGCTGTGCCTCGAATGATCGACATGGGTGTTGAGCCGTTCTTGCTGACATCTTCAATCAACGTCGTCATCGGCCAACGTTTAGTCCGTAAAGTTTGTGAAAACTGTCGCGAAGAGATTAAATTACCGGCCGAAGAGCTAGCCTTGGTCAAAGCAGAAGTGGAAAAAATGCCGGAAAAAGAGAAAAAGGAATTTGGAACAAAAGAACAGAAATTCTATAAAGGCAAAGGTTGTAAAATGTGCGAAGAGTCGGGCTATAAAGGCCGAGTCGGTATTTATGAAGTTCTAGACATTAACGAAAAAATTAACGAATTAATCTTAAAGAGAGTATCAGCTGAAGAGATCAGCAAAGCCGCAATTGAGGATGGTATGTTAACCATGTTGCAAGATGGCATCATTAAAGCTGCAACCGGTATTACCACCATGGAAGAAGTCTGGCGAGCAACCAAAGAATAAAAAGGAGTACGACACCCACAGAAATTATACACTGAAGGGTCACAGAAAAATTCAGTGCCCTTTCTGTGAAATAAATCAGTGGATGTTGTGATCAATATTGAAATGTTCTACACATACAAAGCACGAGACAAACACGGTCAAACCGTTAAAGGAGAAGTTGAAGCAGCAGATCCCAAAGGCGCCATTGCGTCACTTCGGGAGAGCGGCGTTTTTGTCAGTGTCATTAAACCGAAATCTCACAAGAAAAACTTTTTAACCGATCTATTCAAAAAAACTGCGCTTAAAGATCGCATTATTTTTACTCAACAGCTCGGCATCATGATCCGCTCCGGCCTCTCAGTGGTCGGTGCGCTTGAAGCTCTCAGCGAACAAACTGGTAATAAAACTTTTGCCGAAGACATCAATCAAGTCATCTCTGATGTTAAAGGTGGCATGGCTCTCTCGGACGCATTTGCTAAACATGAAAGGTCTTTCGATAGTATTTATGTAAATACCGTTAGAAGTGGTGAAAAAACAGGTAAGCTAGATGAAGTTTTGCTAAGACTTACCGTGCAGCTTGAAAAAGATTATGACCTTAACAAAAAAATTAGAGGCGCCATGGTTTACCCGGCTTTCATAATGATCGCGCTTATCGCCGTCATGGTCCTCGTTTTAATCTTTATCATACCTCAATTAAAATTGATCTTCGACGAAACCGGTGTACCACTACCCGCTCTAACACGTGCCGTAATTGCCTTAAGTGAATTTCTCCAGGCATACGTTTTGTACGTTGTAATTGGGGCGATTGGCATATACTTTGGATTCAGAGCCTTAGTCAGAACACCCTCAGGGCGATTAATATTTGATAAATTTAAGTTAAAAATCCCTGTCTTTGGCAACCTCTTGATCAAAACCTATATGGCCAAATTCTCTAGGACTTTCGCCGGGCTTTCAGCTGCTGGTCTCCCACTTCTAGAAATATTTAAGACCACCCAAGATGTTGTACCAAATCTGGTTTATCAAAACGCTATTGCCAACATGGCAAAAAAAGTTGAATCTGGAGAACCAATTTCCAAAGTCATCAGAGACTATGACCTCTTTCCAAAAATGATGGCCCAGCTTGCCTCAGTAGGTGAAAAATCAGGTAGCATCGATGAAGTTTTTGATAGCATGGCAAACTTTTTCGATAAAGAGGTTGAGAACATAACCTCTAATCTTTCTACTCTTCTTGAACCTATGCTTATGGTTGTCATGGGCGGTGGAGTCGGCCTTCTCATCGTTTCAGTCCTCCAGCCGATCTATGGGTTGGTTAATGCGATATAATAGCTTTCAGCTGTTAGCTGTTAGCTGTTAGCTGTTAGCTGTTAGCTCATTTTGTCATTCCCCTCAGATCGTCATTTCGATCCGTTCGTCCGCCACGGCGGAGCGAAGGCGAGAAATCTACAATTTAATGTCTTACCCCTCAAATCTTAGTCCTATCAACTAAGATCGTTTTATGTTGACAAATTGCGCCTATATGATAGTATCTACCGTTAGCAAACATCCCGCTCACCAAGGAGGTGAGAAGATGGAAGAAACCCCAGAACAGACGAAGAGGAGAAAGGCTCTTGCTAAGCGCATCAGCGATGATCCAGAATATGGCTGGGAAGTCCTGCGAAGGATCAGCACAGTGCCGTTAACACTGGCTGATTACGGACTGAGCACGTCTGCCGTCGAATTCCTTGCCCGGCATGGAGTTCGCACCAACAGAGATCTCCGCCAATACAGCATTACGGAGATCATAGCAATGGACCCTGGCAGACTCGGCTACCTGGTCTGTGAAGAGATCTGGAAGGCCTCCAGCCTTAGCCGCTATATGCGCAAGAGTGGCCGCCGAAAAGATGGCGACAAGGTCAAAGAACCAGATCTGCCGTACAACGCCTGCGCCAAACTGTGGAGCATTGGGGTCAATCACTACGACGAAGCCGAGGTATTGACTGCAGGCAACTTACTCGCCGTTCCGTTCTTCAATGAGCCCGAACTTGAGCAACTTCGAGAAGTCATGGCTCACCTCGGGCTATACCTCAAGGGCGAGCGCCCCGACGATGAGCAGTAGCTCTCCTGACCAGAGCCCCCTACCAACCGGTGAGGGGCTTTTTTTATTGTTCGAGGAGTAATCGACGACCTGCCTGCCGGCAGGCAGGGAACTAAAAGATCCACGCAGGGTCACCTTCGGAAGACTTCGCTAATCACTCAGGATGACAATATCGGGAGAGTTCTCGGGTTACCTCGAACGATAATTCCCTATCAGCTACCTGCCCGCAGTCGCTTCAGCGACAGCTGATGCAGGCGAGACAGCTGAAAGCCAACAGCTACTTATGCTATAATCAATCCATGACTGAGAAAGATAAGAAAATTGTTAAAAAAGCTTTTGACATTGCGAGAAAAGGCTTACGTGAATGCTACACCGATGAAGGCATCTTGGCCGGTAAGCGGAATTTTGTCGACTACTGGTCCTGGGACTCTTTTTTTGCGTCCCTGGGATCACTCGAGCTAGGCGATTTTGACATGTTTGAGAAAAATATTGAACTCTACCTTGCGGAACAAAAAGAAAACGGTCAACTTCCCTATCGCATAATCTCAGTAAATCAATTTTTAAAGTATTTACACATTAAAAAGCGTTTTCGCGGACCAATTCCAAACTATAACTCTCTTTTCGGTTCGCCCGTAGTAGACCAAAATCTTATGTTGCCCATAATGATGGAAGAATATTTAAAATATCCAAGAGGCCTTAAGTTTGTCAAAAAACATATTGAGAAAATAGAGTTAGCCTACAGCTGGACTAAGTCACTTGACCGTGACAATGACAATCTTGTCGAAGAAGGTCTACTGGCTAATTGGATGGATCACATGCTTAAACGCAACAAAGTTCTGATTTCAAATGTGAAATACCACAAATCAATGATTTCACTTTCGGTGATTATGAAAGCTTTAGGCAATCAGGAAAGAAGTGAGCGATACGCCCGTCAAGCTGAAAAGATCAAAAAAGCACTCTATGAAAGATTCTGGAACGGTCACTATTTCATCGACTGGATTGACTTCAAAAGACATTTTTATTTTGATACTTCTGCCAACTTATTCGCAACTCTCTGGGGAGTTACCGACAAAGAAAAGACAGATCAAATACTTAATTACACCGAAGAAAAGACCTATAAAGGTTTTGTACCAAAGGCCAATTGGCCAAATTACCCACTCTTTCTAGTTCAACCCCAGCTGCTTCTAGCTGGCATGGCCGATTATGCCGGACATCGAATTTGGATTGGAGCTCTTTATGCAAAATCCTTATTTCGCGCAGGACAAAACAAAAGTGCAGAGGAAAAAATATTGAACATCGCTAAAAACATTGTTAAGTACGGTACAGTTTACGAACTTTACGGTGGCAGAGGTAATCCGGCCAGCCGAGGCTTGCTTTACACCAACGAAGTCCCCTTCGCCTGGTCCTGTGGAATGTTCGTGTGGGCCTCAAAGAAAATCTGTGATTTTCTTTGAGTGCAAAATAATAGAATCTTTTTAATTTTGAATTTTAGCTTTGAGCTTTTCGCTTTACATTTTAAGCATCTATTTTTTTCTGTTATAATATATTTAGAAATTACTTAATGATCAATAATCAATGATCAATCAATTATTTAAATTAATAATTGTCCCGAATTCTGACGGGATCCTGCCAATGCGGCGATTTGAAAATTGAAAATTGGTAATTGAAAATTCCCCAAGACTCTCTTGGGGAGGAGGGGCATGATCAGTTTATTTGGCAAGACAGGCAGCGGGGTTTTCGGCCTAGACATTGGCTATGAGACCCTTAAGCTTTGTGAAGTTAAAAAGCACGGCAAGTCGGTGCAGGTTGTTGGTATCTCCGAGGTCCCGATTACCGAACGCATACTGGAAAGAGACAGGATTAAGGACAAAGCTACTACCGCCAACCTGATCAAGGAAGCTAGATTAAAAGCTAAGCCTGGGCAAATTAAAGCCAAAAGAATTGTCTCTACTCTCCCCGAAACCTTTGTATTTTCCAAAACCATACAAGTACCAAAAATGCCAGAGAAAGAACTTCGTTTTGCCATACCAAACGAAGCCGCCCAGTACCTGCCTATACCTGTCGAAGAAGTTTACATAGATTATCAAATTCTAATCACTCACCCAGATGAAGCCCTCATAGACGTGCTCATCGCTGCTGCCCCCAAAAGGCTTGTTGATGACTACGTTGAGATGGCAAAAATGGCCGGGCTTGAACTGTACGCCCTAGAGACTAAATCCATTGCAGATGGCAGAGCGATTATTAATGAAAAAAAACAAAAAGACTCAGTTGTCATCTTACACATAGGCACTGAAGTTTCAAGAATCTCTATCTGGGATAAGGGTAAAATACGCCTAGTTACAACCGTAGCCATCGGCAAAAATCAGCTTATCGCCGCCTCTGGACAGATTGGTCAAGAACAAATCGCCATCGAAAGTGGCAAAAATCCTACACTAGAAACCGAGATGGACAAAATTGTAGACGAAATCATTGAATCCATTCGCTATCACCAAAATCGAGGCTATAAACCATCTAAGGTAACCGAAATCAACATCTGTGGCTCAGGTACAGTTATCTCTGGAGTTGAAAAATATATCTCAGAAAAAACTCAGATCGCTACTCGAATCGCCATTCCAGCACAAAATAACAAAACCAAAGTCGCCCCAGAGTTTTTAACAGCTTATGGCTTAGCCTTAAGAGAGTAACATGTCGACTATTAATCTTATTCCAAATTATCTGAAAAAAGAGCAAGCTACTGATCAAATTAGCGGCCTGGCTTTTGTTTCTCTCTTCATTTTATTAGTAATGGGCATTTTGATCTTCGCCGCCCTCTACGCTAGTAACTATTTTCTTGAAAGCCAATTGAAAGATACTAATTTATCTCTCTCTGAACAAGAATTGAAAAATAAATCTTTAAAACCGATCTCTGACGATATAAATATGATAAACAGCAAATTAAAGAAAATAGCTACCATTAAAGAGACAAAAGTAGATTGGAATGTATTTCTCTCACAAATTAATGCTTCCGTACCTGAAAAAGTCCAAATTTCATCACTACAAGCTGATCGCAAAACTAAAAAAGTTACCATAACCGGCAAAGCTGAAAGTCGACGTGATATTGTTAAATTACAAAAGAAACTTGAAACACTTGAGTACTTCAAGAATCTAATTTTTAGTGCATCTTCCTTCAACGAACAAGAAAGCGATTACTCCTTTAACTTAACCGGCGACTTCGTAAAATGAAATCTTATCAAATAAAATTAATCGTTAAATCTGGAATCTACCTGGTTCTCTTCGCAGGATTGGTGTTCTTCGCCATCTTACCGACTTTAAACAAGTACAACGCCAACAAAATAAAACTCGAACAACAAACAAAAAAATTTGCCACGGCTCAAAATGACTTTGAATCTTTAGTTAAACTCAAAAAAGATGACACCGCCAGAGAAGAGATTAAGAAAAATATTGCCACTTTTCTACCTGATGAAAAATCTACCTCCGACTTTGTCGTAAAAATCGAATCCCTTTCAGGAGAGCTAGGCATTCAAATTCCTACACTTTCCACCACCGAGCCGAAAACGACTGTTAAACCAACTACTACCACCGAGGATGACGGTACTGCCAAGAGCACAGCCAAAACAGGAACCACAGCTGAGACCACGACTACCGCAACAAAGACCACAGCTCAAAACAACGTTGAATTCTCTTTGAACTTTAGTAACAATTACGATAAAGTTCAGGAGTTTATATTAAAAATGAATACACTTCTTAGGCTAAACAGTCTTGAATCGATCTCTATCTCAAATTTTAATGCCGAAAATAGCAATATGGATTTTAAGACAACCGGAAAAATATATTATGGAAAATAAACAAAAACTTGAGTATTCTTCAATCATAACCATCGGCGTTTTAATCATTGTCGCCCTCGTTGCTGGCTATTGGATTATAAATTTCATAAAAGGTTCCCCTAGCACTGAGCCGACCCCTACCTCAACAGTAAAGATCGATAGTACCTCATACAAGAAAATAAATGAGTCCAAAGACTATGGCAATCAGGTAACCGTCGGCGAGCCAGGCTATGGACGCACTAATCCATTTGCACCGTACAAATGAGCGCTAGCTCATTCGAAAGAAACAAGAAATCTTCGAAGTGACCCTTCGGGCAAGATACAAAGTTTGAAATTTTGTATTTTTTATTTGAGATTTGTTTGATTATTGTCTCTTGGAACTTGTAACTTCTCAAATTTTGTCTTAAGACAAAATTTGAGCGACTTTATCTACTACATCTTTTGGCATCTCTTCTGACTTAATGAAGTAGGCATCTTTTTCGGTTAAAATATCTTTAATTTTATCAATTTCCTGAATCAAAGCAGTTAATATGATTACTGGAATGTCTTTTGTGGCTTCATCATCGCGCAAAGTCTTCAAAGCATCTATACCGTTCACCTTAGGCATCATAATATCCAAAATGATCAAGTTTAGGTGTTCGCTTTTAGCCTTGTTCACAGCTTCTTCGCCGTCAGAGCCACCAATGACTTGATATCCTGACTGCTTAAGTCTCTCTTCATACATCTCTCGGAGAGTAACATCATCATCTACAATTAAAATGGTTTTAGCATCTGCCATATAGCCTCCAAAAATTATTTTTTATCATAAATAACGTAGTCAAATAAATCATACACCGTGCCAGATTGGCGGTCAATTTTCGCTGACAAAGTTCGACTATAACCGGCAAAGTAACCAGTAGATTTCACATCTGTATAAGGCATAGCGATCTTTTGGGTGCTCGTACCACTCGGCTCCATGCCAATTGCGATTGTTACATTGATTGGTTTTATAGACAAAACTACATTCTCACTTGTATTAAAATCTACCCCAGATGTAACCAACGCTGTTTTAATGCTATTTTTGCCAAATACAGGAATTGAAACAGAAGGCGGTGGATCCATTTTAATACAGTCACTCGCTACAGGACAGACAATCGGAGAAATACTATTAAAATAAAGTGCTAATTTTCTCTCCACTTGCATCCCACCAACATCCTTACCCGTTATCCTCACCTCTATAAAAGATTGATCAGTTAATGAACTTTCCGGAATAACCTTAGCATAAATATTTAAATCTTTATTATGCTTAATAGTCTCTTGAACGTTTATTTTTATCGCCTCATCTTTAGGTATAATAAAATCGTTATTGGAAATATAGTTCGGATGGGCCACATCGCGTTTATCAAAAGTTCCACTCTTGTCCGCATCCACACCGTAAAAACTCCCCAAATTCTGCATTGTAAGATCAAAACGCTGATCATCATCTGGATCTGCATCCAATATTGAGTTACGGTTTGTATATCTTTCTGTGGGACCGGCAGGGAGGGACGACTGCATGTTCGATCTCGCAACACGAGTGGCGTCAAACACTCCCAAGGTTTTTGGCATCTCAATGTCTTTGTCGTAACGATAACGCAACAGAGCTTCCTCAATCCCTGACTCTGCAGAATAATAAGCCACGACTGAATCTTCATAAATCTCCGACGAGGCCTGATCCATTAGAAACAGTCGCCCGATCAGCAAAACTGTGCCGCCAACCGCCGCCACCAACATAAATGCAATAATTAGTGCTGAACCCCTCGCTTTTTTCATATTTACCTCACTTCAAGTATAGCAGATTGTTTTATACCAGACAAAAACGATATAATGATAAAGATGTATAGAAAAACAAAAATAAATAAAAAGGCTGCAGCCGAGGCACTGTTTTGGTTGCTAGTTATCGTTGCTACCGTTATCGCCGCTACCCAGTTCTCATGGGAATACGCTGCGACTATTTTACAGTACATTTTAGTTGTGAGTGCTGGCTCAGCAGTTTATTTTTACATTACTAATCGCAATCTTTATCAAAACAGCCTAGAACAAAATAAGAAGCTAATCCTCAAACAACGCGAAATAGGACGTTTTCAAAAAACTGTCGATCTTATCTTCAACAACTCTGCGGACGGCATTATGATCTTAGATGACGAACAAAAGATTGAATCATACTCGCCGGGCATGGAAAAGATCTCCGGTTACAAAAAAGAGGAAGTCATCGGCAGGAACGTCAGCATCTTAAAATTTCAATCCTCATCGGGTGATTCCCTACTTCCAGATCTAATGTTCACGATGCCGGGAGTAAAAAAACTACGCCATATGTTAAAAACTCTTTCGTGTCTCGCGATGGTAAAAACGTTGACACCGAAGCCAGCTACACTACCATAAAGGCTTCTGACGGTTCAGGGCCAAAGGCGCTCGCCATAATTCGCGACATCTCCTACGAAAAAGCACTCATTGACCGCGACAAAGAGTTCATAGCTGTTACCTCTCACCAATTAAATACCCCACTTTCCATCATTCGTGGCTACTCTGCCATGCTTTCTGGCAAGAAGCTCGGCGAATTAAATACCAAACAACGAGAGTATGTCCACGAAATCCATGAAGCATCAGAACGGATGTACACGCTGACCAATAACTTGCTTTCAATATCTAGAATCGAACAAGGTAAAATAGAACTTGATCTCGAAGAGGTAAATGTATTGCACCTTTTTTCTGGCCTTAAAGTTCAATACAAAAATACCGACACCAAAGTAGCCCTAATCTTCGATCCAGTTAACGACAAAGAAACCATACTAGTCGATGATGAAAGGATTAAACAAGTGCTCTGTAATCTCATCGACAATGCCATAAAGTACACCCATGTCGGCTCTGTTCATGTAAAATACGAGCCTAGTGTGAACTTCAAAACCATTAAAATAACTGACACTGGTGTAGGCATATCAAAAGAAGACGTTGAAAAAATTGGCACCAGATTCTTCCGCTCGCAGGAAGCAATCACCATCGACAATCACGGCACAGGCCTTGGAGTTTACATTGCAAAATCAATCATTGAAAAACACGGCGGAGAACTTATAATTGAAAGTGAAGTTGGTAAAGGCTCAACCTTCACAGTGAAATTACCAGAAAAGGCAGTAGGCAGAAGTTAGAGGTCGGTGGTTAGTGGTTAGTGGTTAGTGGTCGGATATCCGCCCTCCTGCATCGCCTGATGCGAAGCATCTGCGGGCAGGTAATCTGTAATCTGTTCAACTGTTATCTTTATTCCTAATTCATAATTCTTAATTCGTAATTCACAAGGAGCCCAAATGGCAAAGATTTTATTAATTGATGACGAGCAACCAATTTTAACAATGTATACTGATGCTCTATCTGGTCATGATGTAATTACCGCAAATGATGGTGAAGATGGTCTCGAGAAAGCCGAAAAGGAATCTCCAGACATTATACTTCTCGACATCATTATGCCCAAAATGAACGGACTAGATGTACTCGCCAAACTAAAAGCCAACAAAGAAACAGCTGATATACCTGTGATTATGCTCACAAATTTGCCAGAGGAAGCCTCTGCCGATAAAGCCAAAGCTTCTGGCGCCACAGAGTATTTCGTTAAAGCAGAGTTCGAACCAGAAAAACTACTCTCTCACATAAACGAACTACTAAGTTAGCTGTTAGCTGCTAGGTGTTAGCTGTTAGGACTATCCAATAGTCATTTCGGACCACTGCGCAAAGCGCAGGGTGATAAATCTACAAATTAAAACTTTCATCTCATATTTATTTGCATGGTTCGCCGAGTGATTCGGCCGCTTCATGAACAGTTTTAAAAACCGGTACACCTTTGTCGGCCCATTTTAGAATCCATTCTCTATGTCCTTTAACTTGATCGAGATGGTCTGACGTTGCCCCACCATCGTAACCGGTCTCTTCACGATGCTTAATTAGCCTTTTATGCTCTTCCCAATCCGGGATAACAATGGCATCCGGCTTAAGAGAACGATTTGAGGCGCCCATTATCCATAATCCCCTTTCCTTAGCCACTTTCGTCACTGTGTCGCTTCGTCGATCAATCTCATCCATTACATCATAGCTCTCCAACCACCATGCTCGGTTTGGATGCGCGCCACTTGCGACCCAGAGCTTATCTCCATCAATCCAATCCTTCCGAGGCTGATTTTTTACATAGTAAGTTTTACCAGCACCAGATGGTGCTAGGATAAAAAATCCTCTTTCATGCGAAATGTACTCAGACGCAAACCGTTCCACAGCCTCATTAATTTTATTCTGATCTAGTTCTTCTAAGTTAAATTTTTTAGTTGTCATGAACAAATTATATCAGGACATCCTTGCAAACATGAAATCTACATGTTAAACAATCTCCGCTTTTGTGACGATCGTCACAAAAGCGGAGATTGTAAGCTTTGAATCATTGCCAAAAAAAGAAAAGAATGATATTATCTTGTGTGTATTTGGCGCCATCGTCTAGAGGCTAGGACGCCGCCCTCTCACGGCGGTAACAGGGGTTCGATTCCCCTTGGCGCTACCAAAAAAATCACAATGATGGACATCGTGATTTTTTATTTATTAATCCCATTTATTTTATCAACATGCTCACAAGCGTGTTGGCAAATTTGATTGTAGAGTCAGGTCCATCAGCCGTCAGGAAATTTCCATCAACCGTCACATCGGCACCAGTATAATTAGCTCCATGAGTCAACAGATCATTTTTAGCACCCACCCAAACGGTTGCATTTTTCTTCATCAAAAGCCCGGCATTCGCCAAGATTGCAGGCGCCCAACAGATCGCCGCAACAATTTTATTCTGTTCTACAAAAAAACGCGCAAAATCATGCAAACTATCGTTGTGCAAGTAAGCTTCAGTGCCAGGGCCTCCAATTAATGCCACACATGAGTACTGTGCTGCATCTGCCTGTTCAAAGGAGTAAGTGGCATCAACTCTCGTGCCTTGGATTCCAACGCACTCTCCCGCCACTGACGCAACAACTTGATGACTTAAACCATTTTGCAAAAAAATATCCAACAAATCATTTAGCTCTTCATCCCTAAAATCATATAAAGGTACGACTACTGCTATCGGTCCATCGTTCATAAAACATCCTTCGGATAGTTAAAAGTTCATAAAGTTAAAGGTTCATAAAGTAATTATACTTTAATTTAGTTTTTTTATAAAAGCCGATATCATCCTAGAAATCGACATTGCGTAATCCATCAGCTCTTTGTATTCTTCTCCCGAAAGATATTTAAGTTCTAAGGACAGATGGAGCATTGACCGAACTTCACCGCATGACCCCTTTGCGATGAATAAGAAATTTTTCAGCTCCTTATTACTTCTTCTCTCAAATCCTTCGGCGCTGTTATTCATGATTGATACTGAAGCTCTTTGGATTTGGTCCCTAAAAGAATAATCCTTACAAGATCGAAACTTCGAATAAACCAAGAGAGACAAAACTTTTGATTTCTGCCAGATTATCATGTCCTCAAATTGATCAATCTTCATCCCCCTCCTTTACAAACCTTATGAACTTTATAAACTTTTAACTGAAATGTTAGAGCTCAAGCCGCCCCTCTAACATTTCATAGCTCTCTTCCCCCTTGAACAACCCATACTTCTGCCAGACTTTTTCACGTTCGACATATTTATTATCGTAAATACTGTAATCGCCCGAGTACTTCTTTGGTGTTAGGTTAAACATTAGTGCATTGCCACCGGCCAAAAGCCCCTTATGACGACCATTCTCTGGATCAAGCGTTTCAAGCGCAGTAGTAATTGGGATTTTGATCTCCGGAATTACTAAGCGAGCGATGGCGATGTACTTGAGCGTAAGATCAAGCCGTTGGCTAGAATTAAGAATTAAGAATTTAGAATTTAGAGATTGTTTCGGATTTCGGATTTCGGATTTCGGATTTTCGAGCGGTGTATTCGCCGCCGAGATAAATGGTCCGCTCGACAACATCGGAATCCCGAGCTTCTTTACTAGTAAAATATCATCCGCTAGGTCAGATATCGTTTGTCCGGGTAGTCCAATAAGTCCGCCAGAAGCCATGTAGTAGCCGAGCGAAATTTGATAATTTAGTAAGTCCAAGCGCTCCTCCAAAGATTTCCCTGGGTGCATTTTTTTGTAAAGCTCTGGATTTGAAGTTTCAAATCTGTAAAGCGATCCGCTCGCATACTTTCTCGCCTCTTTGTAAAACTTCCTTGACCTCTCACCTACTGAAAGGAATATAAACACTCGCAATTTTGATTTAATATTTTTTAAAATGTTTAATAGTTGCAAGTCCGTGTAGCCGTCATCTTCCCCGCTTTGTAAAACTAAAAGCTTGTAACCATCTTTCTCGACCGCTCCTTTAGCTGTCTCAAATATCTCAGCAGATTTCATACGATAACGTCGTATGTTTTCGTTACTCCGTCTAATTCCACAGTACAGGCAATCATTTTTGCAGTTGTTGGAGAACTCAATGATGCCATGAATGCATACAAAGTCCTTTAAAGTTTCTTTCCGCATCACATTCGCCTCGGCATACAACGCCTCGAGATTCTGTTTGCCCTTGAGAGAAAAAAGATATTCAATATCTTTTTTAGTTATCAGCGATCGGTTATCGGTTATCGGTTTTTCAGTGCCCTTTCTGTGAATTGATTCTGTGGATGTCGTGTTCCTTATTTTATAAACGATCCGTTTATATCTAAGTGGTAACGCTGCCACATCTACCAGCGAATAGTTGTCTTCTAAAAGTTCAATAATTTCTTTAGCATCCTGTGCGGAAATCTTTTTAACGGCCATATCCCCCGCATAAAGCACCCAGTCACCAACTCGCGCATCTAAAATAACACCGAGATTAACCTCAGTTGTTTTATCAGCATAAGATACTTTCGCCCTACCTTTGGATATTGATTCAATTTTGCCTGGGATGGTTAAACACACGGCGAGCTCCGCTCGAAGTTAAAAGTAAAAAATAAAAGCCCATTAGTAATTAACTATTCAATATTAACATGGCAACAAAAAAAGGCCTAAATGGCCTATAAAAACAGAGCGAGCGTGGATCAATGATCCACGCTCCAGCTCACCCAAAAGGGCATGATCCCGTCGCCTCGATGGCGAGCAGGTGATATTTTGGTGTGCCATAGCAACTAGTATTGAGTCCTCTTGCGACTCGTGACAGTTAGCTGCTTATGGCGACTAAAGCATAGTAACATCTTAATCTACTTATGTCAATACCTAAAAATTAGAAACGGTTGAGAAGTTGCAAATATTCTGGTATCATTCATTCGTATTCCGCAGGGATATGGAATATCATTTCAAATATTCCGAGATCGTCTAATGGCAGGACAGAGGACTCTGAATCCTCCAATCTAGGTTCGACCCCTAGTCTCGGAACCAAAAAATACCACGATAAGTGGTTTTTTTGATATAAAAAAAGCCCCCGACCACACTAAGTGATCGGGGGCCGGTTCGAGCTAGACCAGGTAAGGCTGAATAGCCCTGATCAGATCGGCTGCGCCGAACGGTTTCTCAATGAACACCAAAGCGCCCTTCTGCATCGCCGAAACCTTAGAGGTGGGCGACCCAGAAACTACGACAACGGGCACACCAAGCGCGACAAAGTGATCAACGACGCCGAAGCCGGCAGTCTTACCATCGGCAAGACCGATAGCAGTAAGGACGACTACCGGGACCTCCGCGTCAGGACAAATGGCCTCAGTCGCGGTCTCCACCAGCCTTACCCTTGCTCCGAGCCGTTCTTCGACAATCTCGCGAAGGATCGGTGCTACGCCTCGGTCGTCCTCAGCGATCAATACCAACGGTTTCTTATCTTCCATGGTTGGCTGCGTCTCCTTGGTACGTTTTCTCCAGGCGTGTGAATCATAACCTATTTAACAACATTCGTCAATACCAAAAAGCCCACCAGCGCACAAGTGGGATCATTGCAAATTACCTAATCTGGTTGTATTTAACTTATATATTTGCTAGTATCCAAAAGTATCGGACACACGCATCCCACAAGGAGGGCAAAAAGATGCCCAAAAGCACAAACTGGTGCGAGGAATTCATGGTTCTGCTCGTGCGGACCATCGGCTACGGCTTCTGGGCAGCTTGTCTAACGGGAGCCTGCCAGGTAGCCGGTAGGAACGACCATAAGATCATCATCGGAATGTCGATGTTGATCTTCGGCCTCGTCCTAATCCTGGCGAGAGACCCCGAGGACCAAGATCCGGTGGAAATGGACCAAAAGAGGCATAACTACTTCTTCATTCGTCCAGTCAACACGATGATCTGGATGGTCGGAGCCATACTCGCCGCCAATACAGCCGACCTTCCCACAAAGTTCGCCTTCTTGGTCCTGGCAGTCATGGCAGCAGCCCTATTCTGGCAAGACCCGTGCTCGCCACGCTGGATTCGCGGCATCCTCGCCGTCACCGGCTCAATTGCAGCCGCTGCAGCTATCCGTTTTGCGCCTAACCTTGGCGACATCGGAGCGTATTGCCTGACAACCGCCGGCATAATCGGCCTAGTCGTAGCTTTCTGGCGGTGGCACAAGCCTACACCAGACTCAAACCCGTCCCCCACCTCGTAACCGAAGTGAGGGGCTTTTTTTATCACCAAAAAGAGCTCGTCTCCGAGCCCTCCCCCCAAACCTTTGTTGCTTTGTATCTTTCCACCTATCGCCCCCATTCCGTTCCCCCTAACACCTAACACCTACCACCTAACACCTGTGAGCCGAAGGCTTACTTCGCCTCCCTCCTTAGTGAAATCACAGCCAGAACCAAAAATCCTACCATCCAAGCCGCGACAATGTAAGCGTCATTCGAGATCTGACTCCAATTCGCCCCCATCATATTTATATGTCTCGAAGCGCTTACGGCGTGATAAAACGGAAAAATCAGCATTAGCTTCGCATAAATAGGATGCGCGCTGTCAAGCGGTAGCAAGAGCCCACAAGCCAGAAACGAGACGAAAAATACATACATAGCCGCCTCCACACTCTCAACCACGTTCTTAGTAATAGAGGAGACAAACAAGCCTAGCCCCACCGCCATACCTACTACCAACACAGTCAGCAAAGACAATAGATACAAATTACCGAGTGAAATATCATAAATCACTTTTAGCGAGAGTATTCCAAGCCAATTCACAGCTAAACCTACTAGAAAAAGTGCCATGGCTTTGCCAAGAATTATGTCCTTTTTACGGTACGGCGTGACCGTCATTCTCTCAAATGTACCGCTGACACGCTCAGAGGTGATCGAAATACCAGACAGATTGAGCACAACTAGAAGCACCAAAACCACCATCATAGAGGAGCCATAGAAATCAAAGTATTTGATCTTCATATCGGTGCCGTCTTTGACATCTACGCTCAAAGGATCGTAACTTTTTTCGTCAATGTTGAAAGCCAAAACATCATCAGGCACCGCCACCGGCAAATTAGCTTTAATTGTAGCTGATTTATCACTCGCGTACCTAGCCACATTGTCCTGCGCCATCTCACGTGCCACGGCTGAAACAGCTTCAGAGATCTTCTGCTGTGCCACGATCGTAGCCAAGCTTCCGGCTGGATCAGTTTTGATGTTGATAGATCCCTGCACGATATTTTCTTCTGAAAAATCAATCTGTACGATCGCCCTAGCCTTATTATTTTTTATATCATCATTAGAAAAGTTACTAGTCATTTCAACATTAAGCGAGTCCCCAGCTTCAAGTTTCGCTATTAGCTCATTTGAATACTTATTCTCATGCACATTCGAAACCAGTACCTTAATATCTCTAGGTTCATGATTAGCCACAAGACCTACGATCAAGGCTATCACGATCGGTTGAGAAAGCACCATTATTACCAAACGCCAGTCTCGAAAGAGACGCTTAAGCTCGTACTTTGCAATGGTTAAAATGTTGCTCATTTCTCCTCCTCTATGATCTTACCGATCACCTCATTGAGATCGTGTGCCTCGTATTTTTTAATTATGTCCACCGGCGAATCTAGATCCATTATTTTACCTTTAGACAGAATCGCAATCCGATCACACAAATCCTCCGCCTCATCCATATAGTGAGTCGTGATTATGATTGTGGCATGTTTCTTGAGCTCTCGGATAAGATTCCAGATGTGATACCGGGAATTAGGATCGAGCCCCATCGTGACCTCATCTAAAAATAGTATCTTAGGCTCGTGAATCAGCGCTGCTGCTATAGACGCCCTCTTGTTTAGCCCACCAGATAAATTCTTTACCAATTCACTCTTACGATCCTCAAGACTTAAAAGCTCAAGAAGCTCCTTAATTCTTAATTCTGTCTTCTTACTTCCTAATTGATAAGGCTTGGCGAAAAACCGTAGATTTTCTACAATCGTCAAATCGCCATACAGACACTCCCCTTGGGGCACGTAACCGATCAATCTGCGAATATTTTGAATATTCTCAGACTGAATACTCTTACCGAAATACTTGATCTTACCACTCGTGGAATCAAGCACAGTACAGAGCATTCTCTGGGTTGTAGTCTTGCCACAGCCGTTCGGCCCAAGCAAACCGAAGATCTCATTCTCACCGACCTCAAAACTGATCCCATCAACAGCTTTGATCTTCCCAAACCGCTTCTTTAAATTTTTCACTTCAAGCACAGTTTCCATATTGCTCCCACGTTATGAACCTTATGAACTTTCGACTTTACCTGCCCGCAATCGTTGAAGCGATAGCTTATGCAGGCGGGTGAACTTTTGAGCTCATTTCCCAAATGAGATCAAACATATATCTATGTGTATCCACGATGCTCTTGCTCTCAATCAACACCCCATGAATCTCCTTTGCGTACGATACTAGAGCCAATTTATCGTCTAAAATAGCAATGTCTGTAGCTAAATTAGCCTCTTTTGGCAAAAATCTAACCTCTTGCAGCTCCTGATCAAAATCCTGAATGTAGGCTGCATCCTTATTCTTAAAAGGCACAATCTCTCTTACTTTGACCTTATTCTTATGAACTCTCTCTGAGAGATCAGCAAAATAATCACCAAGGTACTCATACAGGAAATCAGGGAAGGCAATAAAGTCGATTGACTTTGCTTTCGGGAACAGTTCATAGATGTTTTTAACCTCCTCTTTGCCCTCATAGAAGCGTATAGCGGGCTTTTCTACCGTATTATTGTAGATTGATCGCAACTGGGGCAAAGCCTCGCTAAAACGGCTTATTTTGGCTTGTAGCATCTCCTCAATTCGTTTCGGGTCCTCCGCTGAGTACTGACGCCTACCGTTGTGCGGGGCGAAGCTAACCAAGCCCCTTTTCATGAGATCAGCTAAAAGGTCGTAGCAGTAAGTACGCTTAACGCCCGATTTCTTTGAGATCGGAAGTACTGTTGACGAGCCTAGCTCTAAAGTGGCCAAGTATACTCTACTCTCAACCCAATTCAATCCTATCTCTTTTAAAGCCTCATCTACATCCATTTGTGCCTGTTATTTAGTTTGTCATCCTGAACTTGTTTCAGTCTTCCGAAGGTGATCCTGTGGACGTCGCAATCTCTTTTTAATAGTTTTCTGTGCCCATTCTGTGAATTATTTCTGTGGATGTCGTGTTCGTTATATTTTTCGTCACAACATTACGACACTATTATACACCTAGCTTCGGTTTGTGTCAATACACGCTCAGTTATTTTGTCGTATTTATGTCACTACTCATTGACATTTTGCCATTACTATGCTACAATATGTCGTTACAGTAGATAAGCGGAAATTCGAACACAGATCAGTCACGCTGATAAACGCAGATAAGCACATTAACAATATATATAGTCATTGCGAGGAGTAACCGACGAAGTCTTCCGTAGGTGACCCTGTGGGCAATCTATCCAAAAGAGATTGCGACGCCTCGACAAGGCGATGGCTCGCAATGACAATACTGTGTCATCCC
>Ga0247841_10004382_pt1 | contig 24343 bp, 22 predicted proteins | sample LaCruzMarch2015__2_FD_192410 | JGI IMG/M metagenome (GOLD analysis project Ga0247841, IMG submission 192410) | Freshwater microbial communities from meromictic Lake La Cruz, Castile-La Mancha, Spain - LaCruzMarch2015_18m | ecosystem: Environmental > Aquatic > Freshwater > Lake | place: Spain... | reverse complement strand
ACAAAAATTAAAGAAATAATGCCTAATATTACTGTAAAAATTACGATTTTTTTCATAAATATTATTGTTTTATACTTGCAATATCAAATAAATATTTTTAGAGTATCTTATAGAATATACAATTTTTTAAATTATGTCAATAGGGGGAACTCACTAATCAGGCATGCCACTTGACAAATAAAATATTATGTAGTATAGTATAAAATCAATCTAAATTGAATTTATGGAACTAAAAGATTTTTTATTGTTAATAAAGCACAAACGCCAGACTATCATATTAATGATAGCCGGTGCAATTATAGTTGTCGCTGGCATATCATTATTATTTCCACTGCGCTATGAAGCGCAATCAAGACTACTTATAACTCAAGATACCGGAACGGCGGATGCTTACACGGTTTCTCGCTCAAACGAATATCTGGGTAATTTATTTTCGCAAGTAGCGCGCTCCAGTTCATTTTTTGATTTATTAGCTGATACGCAATATAATGTTGACCAAACTTATTTTAAAGGTAACTATGAGCAGAAAATAAAAATGTGGCGCAATACAGTCTCGACTAATACTTTAAGTGACTCAGGCATAATTGAAATTAGAGTTTATCACACTAACCCCTACCAAGCTCAACAAATTGCCTTAGCGGTTAACGACATCTTAATCAATAAAAATTTCAACTATCAAGGCAACGGCGATAAGGTTAAAATTAATGTTATTGATCAACCCTTGGTATCGTCTTACCCGGTTAAACCAAATATAGTTCAAAATGTTTTATTGGCCGCTATTTTCAGCTTTATCTTTGCTCTCTTTTATATCTATATTTTTCCTGAAGAGGAGTACAGTTGGCGCCTATTTGGTTCTAAGAAAAAACATCGTTTACATATAAATCAAGTAAGATCAACAAATTCCTCACAAGCGCCCGATCACTTAGCTAAGACCGTGACGAATAGCAACCACCAAATTAACAACCATCAATCAGAAAATAATTTTTTACACGGAAATATCCATAATATTTTAAGATAATATATATTGTCATCTTGAGCGCAGCGAAGGAATTTTCTCCTTCGTTCCTCCCAGGATAACAATTTCGAGATTGTTCCTGTTTAAAGGACTTTAACAACAAAAAATATACCGCAAAATGAAAAAGATAAAAATTCCGAAAATAATTTTTTTGCTACTGCTGGCATTCTTATTGCCCCTAGCAACAAAGGCACAGGCCCCAATCAGTATTAGTCGCCACGCCAACTTGTCCATATTTTCTGGTTATTATGCTAAACGGCAAAATGCCCATAACAATGGCTACTGGATTGGAGCCTACGGAGATCTTCCCATATATCGCTCACTAAGCGAACGATGGAACCTTGGCTTCTGGGGATTATATGTTCATTCAAAATGGACTGACAACCTCAATTGCTACACCTCAAGCTCCAACGACTTTGCTGTCGGACTTAACACTGGTTACTACGAAGAGCTCTTCTCTAACACTCATTCTTTCTTCGCCGGTTTAGCTATTGGTTATAAAAATAGCCGCGAAACAGGAAAAGTCGAAAAGAAAAAGTATTTCTCAAGTAGCCAGCAATTAGACCATTCTTTGGTCGCCAACTTAAACTTAAATCTGATGAAAGTATCAGGCTACCACCCTCGTCTTTTTCCTCGGACTCAACTAACTCTATCTTGCCAACTATCGTTTGACTCACAAAAAGATTTGAGTGAAAACGGTTTGACAAATATAGAAGTTGAACCTTGGAACAAAGGAAATTACGAAGCAATGCTGAAGCAAAGCATTGTCGATATTCCGCTCAATTCATCAGAAAGTTTCTTTCTGCAACCAAAAATTGGCATGCAATACAGTCATTATCTGGCTGGTGATCCGAATGCCTACGTCTGGACAGTTGAACTGGCCTGGCACAAAATTGCAGCCGACGACTTTCTATCATTGTCTTTAATGCAAAAATTCTACCCGGGAAAAGATTATCTATTTCTGATGGTAAACATCAACATTCTGAAACTGAAATAAATAAAAATTTTAAACCTAAAAAAAATCCGAAATCATGAACACAAGAAGATTAAATTTTATCTTAGCAGGAGTAATCATTCTCCTCTTAGCAGTTGGCTTATTTTTTGTCTTAAAAGGACAATTCAATCAGGTTAAGCCGACACAAACCGAAGTGTCGCCTTGCGCCGACACACTTACCCTTCAAAAAGATCTGAGCAAAATAATTGCCAAAATTGACAGCTCGGAAATCGCTATCAGAACATTGATTGCGGAGAAAAATCATCTCCAGAAAGCGCTTAACGCCGCTATCAAAAGATGCCGTCCGGATCTTTCATCGGGCGATACATTATATGTTAAGGTCGTTAAACCTGAAGTTATCCCGGGCAAAAGCTCCAATAACAACTACAGCAGAGCAAAACAACCCCAGACCCAAACGAACAAATCAACAGCCACTGAAGGACAGTCCGTCTCCAGCGAATATCGCGCTCCGGTACAAAAATCTGTTTCAACGTCAGTTACTGGTGGAAATACGCCCAAAGCGTTGTTCTGCATAAATCTGCATGATATGGATGGCTCATCTTTCTGGCCCGCACTGGCAATCGATGCCGGTCAAAAAGTTGAAAATGCCGTTTTGAATGGCACTGGCGATGGGTGGAACATTTCAATTTACCCGGTATCGGAAGTCTCCGGCTTATACGGAGTAACAACTGACGGACGTATGTTTGTCAAAGCCGAATTGGTTGATCAATTCGGACCGACAGTCATAAAAATGTCAGGCAGCCCCAACGGCTGGAAAATGTGGGTTGAAGCCCAACTCGAAAACGTCAACGGGGAAAATTATTACATCACCCCGTAACATCACACCGCACGCAAGTGCACTTTACCCCCGAAATTAGAGCAATCTATTTCGGGGTTTTTTATTTGACAAATCAAAAGTAAAATACTAGGCTAAAAATAGATAATCACCGTAAAAAACAAATACAGAACCATGAAAGCTCTTTTAAAACTGGCAAAGTATATGCTTATAATAGCTATATTTTTCGCCCACTCCGCGCTAGTCAATGCGCAGGAATGCAACTCTAAGGTCATCCGTGACCAAATGCTCAGAACTGAATCAATGTCCAAGGTAAAAACAAATGACACCACCCTGGGCTATCGCCTGGAAATTGGAAGTAAAGTAAAAGTATTCTTTCAAGATCAATTAATCGCTGAAGTTAATAATGGAGCCGCTTATTTAGCTTATAAGCAAAGCACGAAAGAATCAGGCAAAAAGGTAAATTACTTTCTTCTAATAACAATCAGCTCATCTTATGAGTCTCATCTTTTTAAGGACGCCCAGGACATCAGACAAATTGAACCAAAATTACAAGCACCGTCTTACAACTACTTCCACGCGGTAATTTCTGACGGTGACATCCTTTTTGACTTCTCCCAGTCAGGCGAAAAAACTATGCATCTCGGCATTCTCAAAAATAGTAAATTTTGTGATGGTGGCGAGGTTCCTTTTTAAAAATCAACAAATAAAAACTAAAACGCCCGTAAATCTACGGGCGTCTTTTATTTTACTTGATACTTTATAACTAGAGCCACTTCTTGCTCTTAAAGAAAATTAACATACCGATAGAGCAAAGGAGCATTAAAAAGAGTATTGCCCAAAAACCATAAATACTATCAACGAAGGGCATATACTTGGCGTTCATGCCAAATATAGCGGCGAGTAAGGTTAAGGGAAAAACGATAACCGAAAAAATTGTCAAAGTCTTCATAATATCAGTCATGCGGTCGTTTAGTAGGGATTCGTTGGTATTGTTTAATACCTCTACCATTTCTTTTTGATTATCAAGCATCTCCCAAATACGCTTTGAATGTTCGACTAGACCCGTATAGTATTTTTTAATCGCTGGTTTTTCGACCAAGCTACTTTCCATTTCCATGAGCTGACGCAAAATATTTTTATGGTTTTGCATTATTTTTCGGATATTAACAATATTACGTCGCATTGTTAATATTCTTTTGACGGCCTCTTTTTGTTGACCCGAAAAAATATATTCTTCTACATCATTTAGATCAATACTATTTTTATCAAGTAACTGATAGCAACTATCTATTAAGTGACCTAAAATTTCATAAAGCAAAATAGCTGAGGACTCCAAAGAATAAGAGAGCAGGGAGTCGGGACTCTTCTTACCTAAACTAAAAAAATCAGACAGCGCTTTGAGATTATTATTATTAATCGTAATCAAAAAACCATGACCGACGAAAAAATCCACCTCACCTGCTATTATTTTACCTTCTTTAAAAGTCGGAAAATGAAGTACTAGAAATAAATAATCAGGTCCTTTGAAAATTTGCGGACGCTGAAAAGAGACTGAAGCGGCCGAGGCTTTTAGGTGAACTAAATCAAAATTATAATTTTTCCTTAAATAATCAATTTCGTTCTTACCAGCATTAATTATATTTACCCATTTTAAACGGGGCGCTGTCCGCGGATTATCAATAATTAGCTCCTCAACGCGATCGCTAATCTTTTTATAATTGGCCATAGATAATTATTATTTACTTTGACGAAAGCCTAAATTTATAATAAAATTAAGGCATCACTATTATAGCATATGGTCAATATTTTGGGAATAAATTTAAGTGAATTTAGCCATAAAGAGGTCTTGCAGAAGATCCTTGCTTTTTTAGATGACGGCAAACAACACTATATTGTCACTCCTAACCCGGAAATCATTCTCGAAGCAGGTAATGATGAAGAATTTTTTTACGTTTTAAATAAAGCCGACCTCGCCTTGGCAGATGGTATTGGTTTAAAAATTGCGGCTTGGTTTTTTGGCAATAATTTACCCCGAGTTACTGGCGCGGACATTACCGTTGAGCTCTTAAAAATATCGGCTGAAAAGAAAATTAAAGTCATGATTTTAAATTGGGAAAATGGACTCTCAAAAATTGAGGATATTAACTCAGCTCTTAAAAATAAATTTCCCGGCCTAATATTTTCAGTCATAAATATTAACCGCGATAAGAATCTTTCATCCGAGAAGATAGACGAAATTAATAAATTCTCCCCGGACTTATTATTTAATACTCTCGGTTTTCCGTATCAAGAAAAATTAATGTATCATAACTTAAATCTACTGCCGAGCGTAAAGGTAGCTTTAGGAATAGGTGGCTCCTTTGACTTCATTACCGAAAAAATTAAAAGAGCGCCAATATTATTTCGCTCTTTAGGTCTGGAGTGGTTCTGGCGTCTACTTAATGCTTTTAATTATGCGGATTCTCAGCGCCGGCTAAAACGCATCTATCAGGCAACTTTTGTCTTTTTGCGAAAAGTTATTTTAATCCGTTTTGTTAACCCTTGGATATATCGAAAAAATGTTGCCTGCTTTTTATTCAAAAAAGAAGACGGAAAAATTAAAGTCTTAATCTTGGAGCGTCAAGACGATACTAATCATTGGCAGCTACCGCAAGGGGGAACTGACGGTGAAGATATTGAAACGGCTGGTAAGCGTGAATTATTTGAAGAAACCGGTCTTAATAACTTAAAAACAATCGCTATCTATAAAAATATTTACCGTTACTCGTTCCCACAATTAAATAAAGATGAAAGTTTCCGAGGCTCGAGACGCTATCGCTATGACTATAAGGGTCAAAAGCAAAGTCTCTACATCGCCGAACTAACTGACCAAGCCCAAGCAGTCCAGGTTTGTTTCTGGGATCATATTGCTTATAAATGGGTAGAGATTAACGAATTATTGCAAAACCTGCACCCTTATCGTCAGTCGGGTGCTAAAATATTTATCGGCAAATTTAAATCATTAAAAATAAATTAATTATATGTCCTTATTCGGAAATAAAGTTCGCCTCCGTTTCGCTCCTTCACCGACCGGCTTTCTTCATCTCGGAAATTTACGTTCCGCTCTTTTTGGCTACCTCTTAGCCAAAAACTGGAAAGGGAAATTTATTCTCCGCCTTGAAGATACTGATCAGAAAAGAGAAATAGAAGGAGCACTTGATAAACTCCTAGATATTCTCGGCTGGGTAGGAATTCGCTTTGACGAAGGCCCGCATACGACCGGCAACTTCGGCCCCTATATTCAGTCAGAACGTTTACTAATTTATAAAAAATTAACTAATCAGTTGCTTGAAGAAAGAAAAGTGTATCGCTGTTTTTGTAGTGAAGAACGTTTAACTGATATGCGCCTCGCTCAAGAGGCGCGCAAGGAAGCGCCGCGCTATGACCGTTTATGCCGTGATTTAACAGATGAGAATATTTCTGAAAAAATTCAAGCAGGAGAAAAATTTGTGATACGCCAAAAAATGCCTTTAGATGGGGAGGTTGTCGTTCATGATGAACTCCGGGGGGATATTAAATTTAAGGCAAACGATCTTGATGATCATGTTCTAATAAAATCAGATGGTGTCCCCACTTATCACTTTGCCAATATTGTCGACGACCACTTAATGGAAATATCTCATGTCACGCGAGGCGACGAATGGTTGCCCTCATTTCCAAAAAATATTTTACTTTTCGAATCTTTTGGCTGGACGCCACCTAAATATATTCACCTGCCTTTGATTCTCAATAAAACTGGCGGAAAACTCAGCAAACGCCAGGGCGATGTTTTTGCTGAGCAATATCGCGACAAAGGCTATTTACCTGAAGCCGTGATAAACTTTTGCGCTCTGCTCGGTTGGCACGGAAAAAATGACAAAGAAATTTACGCTCTAAAAGAATTAGAAAATGATTTTTCTCTTGATGGCTTAGGTTCGAGCCCGGCTATTTTTGATATAGAAAAATTAGATTATTATAATGGTTACTATATCCGACAAAAATCGATTAAAGAATTAGCCGAACTCTGCCGTCCTTATCTTGAAAAAGTCGGCCATAAAATTAGTGACCCTAAGCGTTTAGAAAATTTTGTCGGCTTAGCCCAAGAACGTCTAAAAAAACTTGATGATGTTGTGGAAATGACGAATTTCTTATTCGGCGTTAATCATTACGACGACGAACTTCTTCTTTGGAAAAATCTTAGTCTTGAAGAAATTAAGAATAATTTGCACGCTCTTGCTCTGGAACTAGAAAAAATTGAGGAAATTAATTGGACCAAAGATCATTTGGAAAAAACTATTATTGGATGGATAAAGAATAATAATAAAAAAAATGGCGACTTTCTTTGGCCCTGGCGCGTCTCCTTGACTGGACTAAAAAATAGCCCAGGACCATTTGAAGTGGCAGCAGTTTTAGGAAAGAAAGAATCTCTACATCGCCTGGAAAAAGCCCTAAAATAAGAAAAAAAATACATTATTTACAGAAGCTCTAAAAAATGTTATAATTAGATATAATGAAAAATAAAATAGTACTAGTCTCCATATTCATACTAATTTTAGCTGGCCTTGTTAGCCTAGCGCCTTTAGTTTTTAGCCAATCGGGAAATTTAGATGCTGAAATTGAAGATTTAAATTTAAAAATACAAAATCAAAAAAAGGCAATTGATGATTTAAAATTAAAACAGCAAGAATACCAAACGCAAATTGAATTAAAACAACGTGACCGTATAAATTTAAGTAATCAGTTGTCACTCCTAGAAAATCGTTTAGCCAAAGCTCAACTTGATATTGACAGTACAAATTTAGAAATAGACAAAACTAATTTAGAAATTCAGAAAATTGAAATTGACAGTGCGAACCTCGATAAACAAATTGAAATCCAAAAGCAACATATTGCTAGTCTCTTGCGTCTCGTCTACAAGCAGGACCAAGTATCGACTCTTGAGATGCTCCTTCTTAATGGCTCTTTAGCGGAATTTTTAAACCAAGCAAAATACCTTGAAGATACTAATAAAGAAATCGGCGACAGTGTCACTGATTTAAAACGTGACAAGGATCATTTGGAAAATAATAAATTAGCTTTAGCCGGAAAAAATACTGAACTTGTTTCTCTGAAAACAAAATTGGAAGAAAAGAAAAGTAGTCTTCTTTACGAACAAGAAAATAAAACTTTTATTTTAGAAGAAACGCGATCCTCGGAAAAGGAGTATCAAGCCTTATTACAGCAGGCAAAAAGGGAACAGGACCAAGCTACTGCCGAAATTGCCAGCGCTGAGGTTTTGATTCGTCAAAAAATGTCGCAAAAGGAACAGGAGAGACTTAATAATGGCAATAATACTATTGCTTGGCCAGTTACTAAAAATTATATTGTTTCTGTTTTTCATGATCCTGATTATCCTTATCGAAAACTTATTGGTGAGCATTCTGCTGTTGATATTCGCGCTAAGCAGGGAACAGGCATTACGGCCGCCGCCGATGGCTACGTGGCTAAAGTAAAATTTGACGGTTCAAGCAACTATGCCTATATCATGATTATTCACGGCGATGGTTTAGCCACGGTATATGGTCATGTCTCGGCGGCTTATGTCATGACCGATCAATATGTCACTCAAGGCCAAGCTATCGGTCGAACGGGCGGAACGCCAGGTGGAGTTGGTTCTGGTCGATTTTCCACTGGACCTCATTTACATTTTGAAGTCAGAAAAGACGGATTACCAGTCGATCCCGAAAATTATTTACCTTAGAATTCAGAATTTTTTAAACGAGCAAAGAGCCCTAGAAATAATCATGGGGCTCTTTTTTTTAATTCAAATTTTATTAATATTGTTTTCAGAAATTGCGACCATCATGAACTTTGCGGTGAACATCTCTTAATTGCTTATTGGTCACGTGAGTATATATCTGCGTGGTAGCAATATTACTGTGTCCTAAAAATTCTTGGACAGTTCTTAAATCGACCCCTTGATTAAGTAAATCGGTTGCGAAAGAATGGCGCAGAGTATGCGGCGTGGCCATCACGGGCAGACCAGCAATAAGTACATATTTTTTAACAATGTCTTCAATGCTTTTAACAGTTAATCTTCGGCTGACCGTGCTCATAGCGCCGCCACGTTTATAATTTACAAATAGAGCTTCATCTAAATCCTTTCGCTCTTTTAGATAATCACGTAGAGCCTTAATTGCTCGCTGCGAAAAATAAACCGCCCGAATTTTGCTGCCCTTGCCAACAACAGCTATTTCTAAATCATGTGTCTCGTCTTTAATTCGTAATTGGTCCCGACTAAGCGCGGCTAATTCAGCCACCCGCAAACCGGTAGAAAACAAGGTTTCAAGCAGAGCGCGATCGCGCAAACCAATAATTGTGCCCTTGCTTGGGGCGCTCAGGAGTTTGGAGAGCTGTTCTAATTTTAAAAATTTTATTTCCTTGTCAGCTTTATCTTTAGCGAGTTTTACTTTTGAGGGTGGCAGGGAATTAATATCCTTTTCTACAAAAAACTCTAATAATGAGCGCAAAGCAATCAAATAATAGTTTTGACTCGTCTTTTTAAGGGTTTTGTGGGTCTTAGGATGGCTGTGGCGCGATAAATATACCTTATACTGCCAAATATGCTCGGGAGTTAATTCGGAGGGTTTAAGAGCCTCATTTTTAGTTTCTTTTAACCAAAGAAAGAATTTACTTAAAAAACGAGTATAGTTTTCTTGGGTTTTGGAAGACAAACCCTTTTCAATTTCAGAGTAATCCAAGTAGTCGATTAAATAATTAATTATTGGTTTATTTTTTTCCATATCTAACTCAATTATAGCATACTTTTTAAGCATAATAATCGACTTGACAATTATCATAATTTATTATAAATTTAAAAAAGTTCATTTTATAAACAAATATATACATGAGTCATGGAAACAAACTTTATTAAAGAGTTGATTGCCAGGGCTCATTTAGAGTCGTGGGTAATCATGGAAAATGGCGGGGCGAATTTATGTCTTAAATTTAAGCAAAGTTCAGGCACGAGCGATGAGCAAAATACGAAATTATTTATGGCGGAATTATTTGATGAAATATTTCATCGCCACTTAAAAATAAAAACCTTCTCTTTTAAGCTGAAAAATAAGGAGGGAAGAGAAATTATTTTTGACTTAAATAATTTAGATACTAGCTCATCTTGCGCTACTAAAATCGGCACCTTGTCGCTATATTTATCAAAAGACGATGTTATTCGCCTAAAAACTGAATCAGGGCAAATTAATAACAGTGCCCATAAAGTTGCTACCTTCGCTTTTAACCCAGACGATCTTCGTGATCAAAACTACACAATTTTTTACACTCGCGATCTACTTAGTTGCACAATCTATAGCCCGAACTAACACGGGCTTTTTTATTTGTAATTTTGTGTGAATGTTCTATACTAATTACAGAACTTTAAAAAAAACATAAGAATCATGAAAAAATTAAAGAAAGTCAAGTCAGTCCTTTTACTCTGGCTTGTGGCCTATCCGCTTTGGTTAGTTTCGGTTTTTTGTTTTTTAATATTTCTGCTTTTCGGTTTTGTCAGAATTCATAATTGGAAATTGATGCAATTTTGGCCCAAGCGCCTGATCATAATCTCGAACCATCCCTCAATGTGGGAACCGGTTCTCCTAAATTACCTATTTTTACTGCGCTCGTTTGTTTTGCCTTTTAAATTCATTCCTTACAGTACGCCTGATTTAAGTAATTACAATAAATGGTACTGGGAACTCGTCAAGGAAAGATTTATTTTTGTGCCCCGTCATAAACCAGAAGTCATTCGCTCAGCTTTTCGGAGAATGGCTCAGTTACTCAAGAAAGGGAAAATACTCATCATATTTCCTGAAGGAGGACGCACGGCAACCAATAAGGAAAATAATTGGCATTATTCTAAGTTAGGTCATCGCTTGAGACCACTCAAAGAAGGAGCTGCTAAACTTGCCCTGGAGACAGATTCAGAAATTTTAATCGTTTGGGTTAATGGCGCTGATAAAGCTTTACCCGTTGGTCGATTCTGGCCAAAGTTTTGGAAAAGAACCGACATTTATATCGGCTCAACCATCAAATTAACGGGTAATTTCCACGATAACAACGATTTAAAAAAGGGAACTGATGAAATCACTAAATCTTTACTCGAGTTGGCTGACACGACCGGTCTACCGCAAAAAACCGAAAATTTGCAAAATTAAAAAACAAAAGAAACGGAGATTGAAAAATCTCCTTTTTTATTAAAAAAATTAACAGAGAACAATAAGAGCCTATAATTTTAAAAATATTTTAATCAAGAATTTATAAATAAATAGCGGGGGACAGGCAAAAAAGCTCAATAAACACTGGGATTTACGCCCCTTGATACTTCGTATAATGTATATTAATACACGTATTACCCATAAAACAAAGGTGGCTCCTCGGCCACCTATATATCAAACTGATATTTATTTATACATTGTAAGTGGACTTAATCTCTACATCACCCTTTATATTCTAACTTACATGTAAACCCATTAATAATATCTCCGGACGAAATAATAAAATTACTTTTAAAATAATTAAAAATATTCCGATTACGACCGCACAAAAAATTAAGACCGCGAATGTAAAAAATGTTTTGAAGGCACCCTCCATATTATTAACTCTTAATTAATAAATATTCGATCATCATAGCGCAGATCGATATAGTTAGTCTTACTAAAATTATCCTTTATTTTCTCCTTTTTGACAAGGACTAGGCGTTCAACTTGAGTGCCGGCGTCAAGCTTAATACTAAAGTAAACGAGCGGACCTTCTCTAAATTTTACTTTAATAGTATTAAACTCTTGATCAATAATAAATCTCTCAACAGATAGCTCTGGTTTAGTAGCAATACTATTAGCTAAACCTAAAATAAAGTTAAGATAAGTATCGGAAATATCTATTTTATTTTTTTCGCTTATTAGATCATTAGCGTTCTTATTTTCTAAAATTAAATACTTTGTCTTATCCTCTTCGCTGACTAGAGCTTCACGGAGGATGTAGCCGTCGTTTGAGGTGTAAAAATAATTATTTCCCTGCTGAAAAATAAATGAATATGGCCTCTCGCCGATTTTCACGACCAGTGTACCGGGCAAATTTATATTAATTTTCAAAGATGCTAGATTATAAGCAGCCAGAATATTTTCTTGAGCTTCCTGTTTATCAAATACCCAAATATTATTTTGCTTAAATATACCATAGCGCGATTTGATGCTTTGTTCCCAAATTTTACTGGTTATTTCAGAATTCGCCAGGCGGGTCAATCCTTCAATCTTGATATCTTTTATTTGCCAGAAAGGGGCGAAAAAAATAAACCAAAATACAAAGCAAATAAAAATTACTATGAGCAAGGTTAAACAAACAAAAAAAGTTTTCTTAGGCTTCTTTTTGGGTTTGTGAAAAAAAGGATTACGAAGATTCTTGCACTGATAATCTTTTTTTATGTTTTTCAAATACTTCTCTGCTCTTGACATAATTTATATATAATGCTATCGCCACACGATTTCTCTTCTAATATTAACCTGTAATCTTACTAAAAACTCATAAGGCACCGTATTCATTAAATGTGATATTCCAATTACAGAATTTTTATCCTCTTTATTATCGGAGACAATTACCACTAAGTCACCTTTTTGAATATTTTGACTATTTACATCCAAACAAGTTAAATTCATGCAAACTCGACCGGCGACGGGTGCCCAAAATGAATTATTGCCCCCAATAACATTAAATTCCGCTTTATTAGAAAGGCGTCGATCTAGACCTTCAAAGTAGCCAAAAGGGATAATGGCGATATTTGTTTCTCTGCTTGCTCGGAAACTCTCATTATAGGAAACAGACTCTCCCGGTAGTAATTTCTGCACAGAAACAACACGTGAAGTAACTTTCAAGGCGGGCTGAAGCGCCGAGTTTGCCTCGAAATCCGTGTCATCTGAATCAGAAAAAGGACTATAGCCGTAAAGCGCTAAACCTGGTCGATAAGCGGTTAGTAGCTTGTTTCTTAAAGTTAATAGCCCCGCTGAATTACCGAGATGAACCCATTTAGGAAAATATCCGGCGGCGCGCAAGCATTCCAAGGAATTAACAAATTCTTTCTCTTGGGTCTGGTTAAGAATTGACTGCTCATCGGCGGAGGCTAAATGAGAGCAAAGTCCGGTCACTTCAACGCGATCCAAATATTTATTATTTACTTTAATAAATTCATTCAAGTCCTTGATTCCTTCTCGATTCATACCAGAATTAACGAATAAATGAATACAGGCTTTCTTGCGATAACGTGCTAATAATTTAAGTGTTTCACTATCATAGACGGCAAATTCAGTTCTCTTAAAATCGCAGTAGCTATAGGCGTCCAGGGGCATTTCGCCTAAAATTAGAACTTTCCGCTTAAAATAACGCCAAGCGATTTGCGCTTCAGGGAATGAATCAACGATCACTAAAGGGGCATTTGATTGATTAAGAATCAAGCACATTTCTTTAAGTCCGTGACCATAAGCATTAGACTTTAAAACAGGAAATATTTCCGCGCTTCCCTGCTGATTTTTTAAATATTCATAGTTGGCCAATATTTTTTTGGCGTCAATTTCAATTTTATTCAGTGTTTCATATTTCGGTTTAAAAAGTTGTCGAAAAAAATTTATCATATATTTAAATTATGGTAATTTAATTTCCCCTTGACCCTTATTTAGTCGATCAAAGTCTAAATTTGAGCTTAAATATGGTAAATCAGAATATTGTTCTTCCCCGCTTAAGGCGTCAGTCGCAAAGTATTTAAGATTAGTAATTAAAGAGCTTGTCTTAGCTAATAAACTCGCGTCAGGAATAAACTGGATTTCAAAACCAAGACGATAATTATCATTTTGATTTTTCAAATCGCTGAGTTTCCAAATAATTTGTCGGGCAGCGGCATTATATTGAAAATCACCAGCTAAAAGCGAACGACGATCAGTCAATTCAACTCCCTTGGGTAATTTAGCGCTAAAAACAAAATTTTTGAAATCACCGATACTATAAACTTCAAAAAATACCCAATAGTTAGTTGGCAAGCCGACAACTGGTGGCAAGGGGCCACTCCCCAATTGGTCGCCCTGAGGGCTGTTATAGTATATGGCGGCCTGGGCACTTAATTCAGAGGCCAATTTTAAATCAGGCAGGCTGGACGATTCTTTGATGACTTGACCCTGAACAGAATATTGACTTTGCGCCTGCCACTTAATGACACGCTCTACTTCATTCTTTGTTATAAAATATACTTTGAGCTCTACTTCCCTTTCTTCCTTAGGATTTAAAAATCCTAAGTTTATTCGATTATTGGTAATTGTAATGCCAGCGGCTGATGAGGGCTTCTCAATTTTACTAATGCTAAAATTTTTATTAATCATTACTAAATCGGTAACAACATCTTGCAATAGAAAATCACTCGCATTCTTTAAACTTATTTTTAAAACTGAACCATTCACTAGATGCAAAGATGAACTCGCGACCGAATAATTGATAGTCAGGGGAGGATTATTTAAATCTAGTTCCGGTTTTTCAATCTTATTAATAGTGGGGGGGCTAAGGGGCCAAGAGAAACTAGGGCGATAAAAATGCAAACCCACAACTACGGCTGCCAATAAAACAATAATAACCCCTAAGGAAAATTCTAAAACTAAATGCCAGCGATTCTTAAAATAATACCGTTCTCGTCTTTTTTGCCAGGAGCGGCTAATAAATTTAAACATATATTTTTAGTAAAAATTTTTAAGACCGACTAAAATTTCCGCTTGCCCGTCGTCGTTGATGTCGCTAGCACTAATTTTTAGGCCGCCATGATAGCTCTTGTCATAGGCAAAGAAATTACCCATAACTACTCCAACATTATTAAATATTCTGATGTGTGGCCCGCCACCGATACCAGGGGCGGTAATAATTTCATTATTTTTGTCACTATTTACATTACCTACCGCCACACTTACACCACCCTTAAATTTATTATCATAGGCCAGAAAACTATTTTTCAGAATTCCATTTAAAGTAAAAACTTTAACTAGTGGCTCCAAGCCAATCCCCGGCCCAGTCACTATTTCATCCTGACCATCGCCATCAACATCCCCCAAGGCGACACTAACTCCGCCGCGAGAATTTTTATCATAAGCCATAAAGTCACCCACCAACTTCCCTGTTCCCAAAAATATTCTCACTTGCGGTCCACCACCATTTCCTGGACCAGTTATTATTTGGCGGAAATATCCTTGATCAATTTTAGCGGCTATATTTATTTGCCCTTTATAATTTTTAGTATAAGGAAAAAAACTTAGTGATTTATTGCCATTTTTTTGTAAATTTACTTGTCCCGCTCCGGCACTTAAGTTAACATCTTGAACGTCACCTGTTTGACTGGCAATAATAATTTCTTGTTCGCCGGCAATATTATTCAGATAAGGAAAAAATCCATTTCGTACTTGAGCGCCAGATGAATTATATAAACGATAAAAATATCCGTTGGTGAATACGCCGTTGGTAATCACAGAACTGCGATTTAAAAGAATGATGCCATCCTGAGCGGCTAATTTCAAGTAATTAATTTTTGCTCCGTTATTAAAACCTGGGTCCTGGATACCTTTTATTTTTTCCATTTCTTCTTTAGAAAATACATAGAGTTGTTCTTTATTCGTCGAGTTTACAAACGCTGATCCGTATTTAAAATCACGTCGCCATAATCCCGTCTTTATTTCTGTACTTTTATTGGCGAGAAGATTATAGGCATTAGACTTGGCTGGTCCTAAAGGAATGTTATATTCATCGTACCACCAAGTTTGCCCGTGATTCGTAACATCATAGTCATAGCTATAGAAACCATTGCCTAGCAGCGTACTCGCTAGCCCATATCGAAAGCGACGGTAGTCAACTTGATTCTTATTGTAAATATTAATTACCGAAATATTTGGACTTGCGTTTAGCAAAGGTAGTTTTAAATATGTCTGTATCGAGCCCGACCAGGTACCACCGTTTTCCCAGGGCGAAGGAAAGCTTTCGAGCATCATACCGTTGAGCAGTCCCTGATAGCCATCATAAACACGACCGTTTCCAATGATTATAAATTCCGAGCCAGCTAATTCTCTGGTTCGACTAAGAACTTTTTTAAATCCTTTCACCCACGCTTGGTCAAGATACTGAGTTTCGTCCTTAACGCCATCATTATTAGAATCTATATTACCCGCATTAACCCAAGAAACATCACCCCAGGTATTATCATAAAAAACACCATCCCAGAGTCCTGTGGCTTTGATTTCGCTAACCACAAAATTCGGTAGATAATCGTTAAATCGTTTTCCTTCCTTATCGAGAGGCGAACCATCGGTTAAATTAATCATCGAGTTATAGGGCCAATTAGAGATTTTATTGCCAGACGGATCTTTTAACCACCAATTTGAATCAATTTTATCGGCCAAGCGATTTCGTAAATAGGCTAGATTGTAATTTATCGGATCATCAACCTGCTCGACTGAATTGATATATGCCAGAATAATTACCTGGGGATTAAGTTCGCGAATTTTTTTTAATTGCGCTCGACTATTTTCCTGAACCTCCATGTCTAAAATAAGTAAATCCCATTTGGCTAACTCCTGCGCTTCGGAGTCACTTATTTCCCATCTCAAAAAATAATTGGCAAGACGTGGATACGATGCTTTTAAGACAACCGCCTGAGTTACTGGTGGAATAAAAATACTTAATAATAATAAACTGAAGAATAACCTTTTCATGATAGAGGCGACTATTTATGTTTTATTTTTTTTATTGATTTAGGCAAATAAGGAAGAAGTGCTTTAGGGATATTAACTGAACCATCCGCTTGCTGATAGTTTTCTAAAATTGCAATTAAGCAACGTGGTATTGCAATGGCCGTGCCATTAAGAGTATAAACAAATGATTTATCCCCATTCGCTTTTCGATACTTAATATTCAAAGCTTGGGATTGATAATCAGTACAATTTGAGGTCGAAGTAATTTCGGCCCAATCCCCCTGACTATCGTCTTTGGCTGGTTTACCCGGCATCCACGCTTCAAGATCATAAGTCCGAATTGAGGGTGCGCCTAAATCGGCCGTGCAATGGTCAATCACTTGAAAAGGCATTTCTAAACCGGCAAAAATCTCTTTTTCAATTTCCAACAACTCCTGGTGGGCTCTTTCAGCGTCATCTGGTCTTACGTATTGAAACATTTCTATTTTGGTAAATTGGTGAACACGAAAAATACCTTTCGAAAATTTTGAATAAGTTCCCGCTTCTGTTCGGAAGCAATGTGAAACAGCAACATATTTTTTTGGTAGCTCAATTTCCTCCAATACTTCATCTTTATGAAAACCGCCCATCGTAATTTCCGCAGTCCCAATGAGGCTCAAATCAGAATTTTCAATATTATAAATTTGCGTTGACTCGCCACGCGGATTAAAACCCATGCCCTCAACCACCTCTCTCTTCGCTAAATCGGGAGTGATGAAAGGTGTGAAACCATGATTAAGTAAGATATGCAAAGCATACTGAATAAGGGCAAATTCCAGAAGGGCTAATTCATTTTTTAAATAATAAAATTTAGCGCCGCTGGCTTTAGTTGCCCGATCAAAATCAATTAAGTCTAAAGAAGTCGCCAACTCAACATGATCCTTGGGCACAAAATTAAATTTAGTCGGCGTGCCAAATGTTTCTATAACAGGATTGTCGTCCTCATTACTACTTACTCGAACATCAGGATGCGTTAAATTAGGAACTGACAAAAGAATTTCTCGCAAATTTATTTCTAGAGGAATTAGTTCGCTTTCCATTGATTTGAGCGATTCACCTAATGTTTTCATTTCTAATATTATTTCCGGTGTCGGTTTGGTTTTTGAAGCCTGATTTCTTCTCGCCCGCGCGGCTTCAATACTACTAATTAGTTTTTTAATTTTAGAGTCATATTCAAGTAGTTCATCAATATCAACAGTCGCCAAACGATTGGCCGAATTTTTCTTAACGAGATCAGGATTTTCTCTTATAATTTTTATGTCTAACATATAAAAAATTTTAATAAATTAATTTATAACTTCACCACCAAATGTCTTTAGAAGGTCGCCGAGCAAACCTCCATTTTTAGTTAAAGTTTCCGCCTCTGGGGCGGAGACAGGAGTTTCGGAAACCGATTTTTCTTCACGTCTAATTTCTAAATTTTCATCAATAAGCGAGCGCACGGTGAGCGCTGAAGAAAATACTTCAGCTAAGGTTGTTTCTATAATATTTTTGATAGTCGCATCGTTAATTCTGTCTTGATGAAATTTATATTTAAAAATTATACAGAGACAATTGTCACGCACTTCCTGAGGCTGACAATTCTGCAGAACAAAAGACAGAGAATGATTATATTTTTTTATCTTAACTAAAAACTCGGGCCATTTTTCCATAACTTGGTTTTGGTCAAGATTAATAAGCGACCCATATATTTTAGGGTCACTTGCCTGCATTTTAACTGTGGGCACATTTTCTCGTGGCTTCTCTTCTATTTTTTTTATTGCTGGAGACATCTTTTCTACAGACACCACTCTTTCTGGAGTATATAAAGTCTGTTTTACGGACGAATAACATAAATCAATGATTGCCAGTTCGAGCGGAAGCTGCGAAATCAAGGTGTTTTTATTGTCATTATAACTTTCAAGAAATCGGCGAATAAATAAAATTAATTGTTCCCAACTTAAATTAGCGGAAATTATATTTATTCTTGCCTCAAGACTCTCGCCTAAATTCAAACCAAGATTATCGGCCAGACTAGGACTAACTTTATTCAAAATCATTTTTCGAAGCAAGGCGATTAATTCACCCGTAAAATTTCTGAGGTTAACGCCACTATCAACCAATTCATTAATCAAGGAAACAGCTTTAGCGGCGTCTTTACGACTTAAATAATCCAATAAACTAACAGCTTCATTACTATTATAATGCGGGATGACTAACTCCGCCTGTTCGAGCGAAATGTTTTTATCACCGAGTGAAAAAATTTGACCGAGGATACTCTCGGCATCGCGCAAGTGGCCGCCCGAACGACGAGCGACAGCCTCTAAGACTTCTGGATCAATGGAAATTTTTTCAGTCGAGGCTATCAATGATAATTTTTTGACAATATCATTAACACTAATACGTTTAAAGTCATAACGCTCACAGCGGGAAATAATTGTCAGGGGAACTTTTTGAATTTCAGTTGTACAAAGAATAAAAATTACATAAGTTGGCGGCTCTTCAATTATTTTTAACAAAGCATTGAAGGCGGACAGAGAAAGCATGTGAACTTCATCAATAATAAAAACTTTAAATTTAGTATTCGCCGGCGTAAGCCGTGAAAAACTAATAATGTTTTCTCGCACATTATCGACACCAGTATTAGAAGCTGCGTCAATTTCAACTACGTCCAAATTTTTACCGAGCGTTGTGCTCAGACAACTAGCGCATTTGTTACAAGGCTCAAATTCGCCCTCAGGACGCTCAAGGCAGTTAACTGTTTTCGCTAAAACGCGAGCGAGCGTCGTTTTGCCAACGGCACGCGGTCCACAAAACAAAAAAGCTTGCGCCAATTTATTAGCACTTATTTCATTTTGCAAAGTTATTTTGATGTGGTTCTGTCCCAAAATTTCGGAAAATTTCTGAGGCCGATAATCACGATAAAGGGTCGACATAAATAATTTACTTTAATTTATCTTTAATTAATGATTGTTCTTTAATTATCGGGATATGAGCGCGCTGACGTATTTCTGCCTCAACTAAACGCGCATTCTGACCATACTTTAAACGACTCAGCGCTCTAATCTTATCAGCCATACCAGCTCGTTTCACTCCTAAAATCGGCCAAATGGTCGCTAACGAAAATGGTCGACTAGCGCTATTATCAATTAAAAGTTTTATACAAGCCATTCCTTTATCGACATTAATAAGATCATACTGATTAAAAACTGGAGCAAATTCTTTGACTAAAAATTCTGCATCTTCCGAGCCGATTTTAAAACTAATCATTGTACCGACGTTACCAAAAACGGCTTCTTTTATTTCGTTATTGTTATTTTTAGTGAGTTGACCAATATATTGATGAGCGATTATCAAATCGAGTGCATATTTACGCGCTTCAGAAAGAATCTGACAAATAGAGCTAGTTGTAAAATTCTGAAATTCATCGATATACAAATAAAAATCCTTACGTTCGGCCGGCGGTATATCGGTGCGCGATAAAGCAGCCATTAATATTTTTCCAACAAGTATCATGCCTAATAAATAAGCGTTCATTTCACCGACCAAACCTTTAGGTAAATCAACTAATAATATTTTTTGTTTGTCCATCACCTCGCGCAAATTAAAAGCACTTTTTTGCTGACCGATAATCGGTCGCATCATGTCGTTAGAGATAAATGAAGTTAATTTTGAAGTGATATAGGGAACGATATTAGCGAGAGCTGCTTCCCCGCCCGCTTTCTCGGCTTCTTTGCGCCAAAAGTCGACAACCGTTTGATTTTTACATTGGCTTAATTTATATCTCCTAAAATCTTCATCGGCTAATACTTTGGGAATTTCCATGAGCGTCGAGCCAGACTCGGGATCATCCATAATCAGAAGCATCGCGTTACGCATATATTGCTCAAACATTGGTCCGCCCGTAGCCTTTAAATCATATAATTTATCTAGAATACCGATCATTTCATTAATAACAAAACTTTTCTGTTCAGGGTAGCGCGGATCATACTCTAGTAAATTTAAAGCCAAGGGTCTTTCAATATCTCCCGGCGAAAAAATAATTACATCTTCGGCTCTTTCCGGGGGAATTCTTTCTAAAATATCTTGAATCAAATCACCATTAGGATCGAACACACAAACACCTTCCCCATTTTGAATATCCTGAATCGCCATGTTAGATAAGAGCACTGATTTACCAGTACCGGATTTACCAACCACATAGGTATGACGCCGGCGATCTTGACGGTTAATTCTAATTTCTTTTTTCACACCACGATACACATTATCGCCCAAGGAAATTCCCGCAGTTGGTATATTGGCCGGCGCGGGCGCTATTTTCGATGATAGCCATAATATATTTGGAGTTTCCGTAGACTTCAAAGGAAAATGGAAGATACTAGCCAACTCTTCGCTATTTAACAAAAATTGATAACGTTCTTCAAAATGACGATAGATAAAATCCTTAACAATACGATCAGGTGATTTTTTATTGGCGCGGGAAAAATTATTACCATAACTAAAATTATTATACTCAGCAAAAGTAGAGGCAATATTTTCTAAATATCGACCGGCGTCTTCTTTGGTTTTCGCGCTGGCAATTATTCGAATATTTACATCAAGACCGGTCTTCAAATTTTTTTCTTCAATTGTTTTAACCATCTCTTCCTCTATAGCGGAAAGTCTTTTAGGGGCGAACGAGGAAGTATTATCTTTTTTACTGCTACTTCCTTTAGCAAAAACATCTCGAATTAAGGCAAGCGAACTACCAGCTTTAACTCCTTGAGCCACTGAATTCTTTTGGTGAATTTTAGCGACCACGCGTCTTACTTTTTTATGCCAAGCGGGGCGGGCACTGCGCACTAAATATTGAACAGCTAAACTTTCATCTTTACCTAATTTAGATAAAGTATTAATTAAAGAATTTAGTGGATCAACCTCCATTTTTTGATAAGTTTTAATCGGAAATAAAAAAGATTTCGTTGTTCGCAAACAAGCGGCGGCAATCTGACTATTCATGCCAAAAAGATTATAGTCTTCAACTTCTTCAATAATTGATTCCGGATAATACGCCTGAATTTGCTGTTCGATATAGCGCACATTATGATGAGGCGCGACTACATAAAAAGCTATTTTATTATGGTTAGCGACAATTTCAAAAGAAAAATGATCATGACGACCAGTCAGCCAAGCCATAAACCCTCTTTCCGCCTTGAGTCCGCCAACCGCCGCGAAAATAGTTTCACCTTTAGCAATCTCTTCTCTGAGCTGCTGAACGGTATCTTCTTTTTGACCTTCTTCGGGTTTTTCCTTCGGGAGACGAACCAAAAATACTTGATGGGGATAGTAGTGGCGACGCGATAAAAACCAACGTAAAATTTGTAGTAAAATAATAAAAAAAATAATCACCGCGATAGCGATAATTGTAACCCCGAAAAAATCGACAGAAGTTGGTGCGACTAATTCAGTCATATTATATTAATATTTATTTTTTAATTTCATAATTTTATCCGCTTTTATCTTTACCTCTTGCTCCAGAAAAAATTTATTGACTCCCGGAATTAGCTTAAGCCACTTTCTAATTAAATCGACAATTTTATTTACTCTGACTTTGGTCTCCATGAGCAGCTTACTAATTTTTGTTACTGTCTCTTCGCCTGTTTTTTTAAAAACTGCCTGTTGGGCTGGATTCATTTTAATAAAAACCTCATTTAATCCTTCAGCTAAAATATTATCTATCGCGACCGCTCTTTGTCTTTGCCAATCCTGAACCTGAGACACAGTTACGATCTTTTTATCTCCTTTTTTTTCAGAAACTTTTAAAGCCTCTTTCGATTTTTCAAAAGCAACTGGAGTTGATTCCAACTTTTTTTCGGGACTAAGTATATTTTCATGTTTAATCGTCGCTACCTTAGGTGTTTCAACGACAGGCTTCTCAATAATAATTTCTCCGGCCATATTTCTATTAGTTAACTTTAATAGCTTCGACGGGGCAATTATCCGCTGTATTTTTAGCACAATCTGTGTCCGCCGTATTTATAACTTCGGCTTTACCGTTAGCGTCCATCGAAAATGTTTCCGGGCACAAACTAGCGCACATGCCACAACCGATGCACTTCTCCTGATTTACTTTAACCATATTTATTTTATTAGTTTTTTAGTACTTTTTTATGATTTAATTATAGCATATTTATTATAAATTAAAACCCTTTTTGGGCCTCCAAATATTTATAATATTTGACAATTTTACACACCTTTGTTATATTAAAACAATAAAACTTAAATTAATCTTAAAAACGCTGGTCATCTTGCTAGTTTTTTAAGTATAAACAACCTATATGGCACATAAGAAAGCCGCCGGGTCAACCTCATTGGGTCGTGAGTCAGAAAGTAAGCGTTTAGGCGTAAAACTGACAGACGGCCAATGGGCTAAAACTGGCGCCATCATCATCAGACAACGCGGAACAAAATATCATCCTGGCCTTAATGTTGGTATTGGCGGAGACGATACATTATTTGCGCTTAAAGGCGGTTTTGTGAAATTTACTACAAAAAAACTGAGAAAGTTTAATAATACTCTCAAAGACTCAAAGGTTGTTAACGTTATCCCGCTGGACGCAAAAAGCAAAGTAGCGACCAAAAAAGTTAGCAAAACTCCGAGTAAGAAGTCTACTAAAAAATAGTCAAAATTCATAAAAAACGGGTTTTACGCCTGTTTTTTGTTTTTTATTTCTTATTGACATTTCTGTATAATTATGTTATAGTGTATTTAGTTCTAAAAACACTAAAATGAAAAAACAAATTTGCAAGTTGGCCGCAATATTATATGCCAACGTATTAACGGGAATCATGCTTCCTTTCCAGCCAATTCTTTGGCACTTCCGTGGCAAGATTGCCAAAAATGCTTATAAAAGCATAATCGGCTAATCAGCCCATAAAAAACAAAAAAGGACCTGCGTTTCTAACGAGGTCCTTTTAATTTTAACAAAAATTAATTATTCAATTCTCTTTTCACTGGGCAAAAGTAGTTCCAGTTGTTCGCCCAATAAATCAGCCTGCTCTCTCAACTGTTTATGAACTATATTAAACTCGGCCAGTTCTTCGCGATCAATCGTCTCGCCTTTTTTTCTTTTTGCTAAAACCAGATCAATAATGGAGACATCTATATCGGCTACGGCGAAAGGCTTTCCAACTCGATATATAGCTTCCGATTTATTTACTAGTGTTTTAGCGCTTTCCGCAGCGCCCTCCAGCGTAACTGATCCGCCAGAAATATCCAAAGCCGTGGGAATAAGCTCGGCTTTTGTTTTGGCAGCTAAATAAACTGGGCCCAGACTAACTTTTTTCATTTTTCCGTTTAAAGAGAAAGGGTGCGCGGCAATCCAGGGCGTTTTTCCTTCTTCCATTTTTTCCGCCAACTCCGTAAAATTTTCGGGATCGAAAGAGCCATGTTTGCCATCTGTATCTTCTTTATAACTCAAAGGCGTAAAATTTTCCCGACCGGCCAAATTTATCATCATTCGGTGTCCCAAATATTTCATTTTTTCTAATAAGACCGACTCGCCGGTAATTTGAATATTAAATTCTGGTCCAAATACTTTTAAAGCGGCCGGCACATCTAAATTATTTAAATGGGCGGCGGTAATTATAAATTTTTTATTTGGATCTTCTTTTTTGTTTTCTTGTATCCCTGCCAGGCCTTCGACATTAAATACTTTACAAAACAAATCAACTACTTTGTCGCCATAAAGTCTTAAATGCTTCGGAGTAATATTTTTCTT
>Ga0247841_10004381_pt1 | contig 24347 bp, 25 predicted proteins | sample LaCruzMarch2015__2_FD_192410 | JGI IMG/M metagenome (GOLD analysis project Ga0247841, IMG submission 192410) | Freshwater microbial communities from meromictic Lake La Cruz, Castile-La Mancha, Spain - LaCruzMarch2015_18m | ecosystem: Environmental > Aquatic > Freshwater > Lake | place: Spain... | reverse complement strand
ATGATGCAAACACATCAATTTTAGTATGTGATACAAAATTGCACCTAACATTGGCGGCAATAGGAAGATGTGTGCAATCATGGTCGTTAGAAAAGTTGAAAATCACTTGATTTCTAGAAAGTGCCCCACAATGCAGAATTAAAGAATACACGATATGTGCGGCTTAAGAATCCGAATAACCTTTCATTGGCTGAAAAGAAAAAGCTGTGATCTCTCAAGGATATGAATTTAATGACATCAAAAGCATACAATTTCAAGCTAAGTCTGAAAGACTTTTGGACGTACAATGATAAGCTCCTTGCGGAGGATTTCCTTAAAAACTGGTACTATTGGGCATCACACAGCCAAATTGGCCCCATTATTGATCTTGCCAAAACCATAAAATCACATTGGACTGGCATAATAAATTATGCAGAAACCAAAATATCCAATGGCGTTTTGGAAGGAATAAATAGTATGGTTCAGTCGGCAAAGAGCTGTGCAAGAGGCTTCAGAACAACAAAGAATTTCATACTAATTATATATCTTAGGCTTGGAAAACTCCAATTCAATCTACCCACATGAAGTAGCGAGGAACCAAGGATTTTATTGATGCTTTCTACTGGGCATCTTCCCTTTGTTAAGCGAATCAGAGACCGCATGACTCTCTCATCAACCAGATACCTCTGACGAAAAGCCATGAGAATATCGTTAGCCCTGGAACGAGACGCCTTTCCTAATATGTTTTCCAGCTGAAACCTGGCAATATTATCGACGATAGATGCAAATTCGTCCCATACAGACAGCAGCGTTTTTGTTTCATCCAATAGCGCGCCTGCCTTGAGGATTCTGCTCGAATAGATCCGCTTCTGGGATTTCATTTGCAATTCTTTCACATAGATATGCAATCACTTCGCAAAGGCGATAGAAGGCCCGTCCTTTTAGGGCGGGGAACGTTCACGATCCTTCCTTTTTAAGGTCTTCTTTCATCTGCAGGTAGAGTTCTCTTGTCACCTCTCCCCTGGCATATCTCTCGTCCAGAACCTCTTTTGCAGTGGTTTTTGCCGGCGCGCTGCTCTCGGCAGCAACATGACGTCCTGAATCGCGCATGATCAGATACAGTATCAGAAACAGTATGCCTATCCAGGGTATCAAGATCGGCAAACCCCATAAAAGCCCATTCATGTCTCTTTTCTCTGCATCCTTGTAGACCAGGTAGGCTACGGCTAAAGAGACAAACCAGGCAAACACGGTTCCAAATCCCATGAATGGGAACCAGTCCATCATATGATAGTATGGCATAACAATTATATTCGACATTTAACGTATTTAAGGCTGTGGTACAGATTCATTTTTTGGCCATCTGCCTGATCTTGTCCCAGCCAGTTCCCCCTACCCGGAGAGGGTGATCCAGAACCACATCTATAAAGCCGAAGATGACGGGAGCATAAACGGCATAAAAGTCGCGAGCAAAGGACATAGCCTCCCCTAGATCCTGGAAGTGGCGGGTCTCCATCTCTTCACCCGTTCCGGCAATTACGGTGCTTATATTGCTCCTGGCCACGAAGCTGGACATGCCGCAGGAGGCTTTGGGAGGCTGCACGGCATCGATGTTCACGGGCACGCCGCCATAGCACTCGTAGGCATAGCGCAAAAGCTCTTCTCTCGTATCGAGGCCGTCCGATCTTGCCTCCCCCAAAATTTCCTCGTCCAGAAAATCGAACTGGGGAATGAGTCCGGCATCGACGACGTAAGAGAAGCCCTCCTCGCCACTTAGAGCCAGGTCCACAGCTTCCAGAACCAGGCCCAGCCTCACGGGCTCACCATAGCCGAAGCTGCACTGCCAGCGATCGCTCTCCACATAAAGTTGCCGATCACTCAGTTCTGTTATATTAAGCATTAGATGCGATATTATTACTATTACATAATAAGTCTTTTCGATTTATACAATACAAATTCAGAAAGGTCTAAATAACAACAGCATGCAAAACAGGAAAGGTATCTGCAATGGATCTTAAGGATGCCCAGATTAAGGGCCTTTTTGATGTGGTTTGCCGATGAGAGCGACTTTGATGAAGAGCCCCAGCGACCCGGTGCTGGCAATATTTCGCATCCCGAAGGGCGAGGCGTGGTTTTGGAGCATGGCCGAGAATATGAGGGAAGATGCCATTAGATCCCTATGATTATCTGCACATCCAGATCCAAATGGATTTCTCTTGCCGGCGCTGTGGCCATTGCTGCCGGGTAGCCGATCCGATCGATATATATCCCAAAGATATTCGCAGATTGGCGAGCTTTTTTAATATTTCTGAGGAAGAAGCGATCAAAGAATACACCATCCCTCATCCCAGCGAGACTGACCTTTTGGCCTTCAAGGCAACAGCGCCATGCCGATTTTATGATGATGCGCAGAAGGGATGTAAGATATATCAGGCCAGGCCGATGGTATGCAGATGCAGCCCATTTCTCAGCCCGGGCCAAATTGGTCTTCAGGGCGTGGAGATCTACGAGGATTGTCCCGCCTCAGTGGAGAGTTACAAAAGAATTGAAAGGGATCTGGATATTCTGCTCACACCCAATGCCAAAATGCAGAAGAAGCTGGAAAAGGCATTAGCCAGGATGATGCAGATTGAATAAAAAAGATGCAGGATCAGGTGAACGGATCGATGGACTATGCAGATGTGCTCGACAGCTATGGGGCAATCATAGAGGAAGACCTCAAGAGCCGATTAGATGAGATGGTAAGAGATGGCCAAAAGTACCATCCCTTCCTGGGAGATGTTTATGATGCGACCCGTGAGTTTGTTCTGAGGGGCGGAAGAAGGCTGTCCGCATGCAGCACTCTCATAGTCTACCAGGGCTTTACCGGTCAAATTGATGAAAGAATCGTCAGGGTATGTTCCGGCATTGAGCTATATCGGCACAGCATTCTCATACACGACGATATAGTTGACGGGGAAGACAAAAGAAGAGGCGGGGACACGCTGCACAAAATGATCTCAATGGGATTTGATGAGCGTTTTGGCACCGGCTCGGCCATGTTTGCCGGAAATATTCTTTATGCCCTGGCCAACCTATGCCTTTTGCAATCCGGCTTTGAGCAAAATAAGCTTGTGGAGGCAGCAAAACTGCTGACCGCAGAGTATCGAGCCGTCAACGAGAGCCAGATTCTGGACATGCTCTTCGAGTACAAGGACCCGGATGTCAAAGAGTGGGAGGTCATGGCCGGCAGAAGAGCAGCCTCTCTCTTCAAGGCATCAATGCTCGTCGGGGCAAGGCTGGCATCAGCTCCTGAAAAGGATCTGGAGCTGCTTCTGAATGCTGCCAGGCACATAGGATTTGCTTTCGATATTCAGGATGATATCATCGATACCTTTGCCACAGAAGAGCAGTATGGAAGAGTTCCCTGTGGAGACATCGGCAAGAGGAAAAAGCCGCTGCATGTCATCCTTGCTTTGCCGAAGGAGGAACGCCTGGTCGCAATCATGCAGGAAGGGAGAGCGCTTGATGATGCTGAAATCAAATATGTGCAGAGTCTGATAAGGGACTGCGGTGCTCTGGACGAGGCCAAGTCGATCTCAAGAGAGCATGCCGGTCAGGCAGAAAAAATGATCTCCAGGACAGGGATGAACCGGGAAGCAAAGGACTTTTTCATATCGTTCATAAGATTTGTGGACGAAAGCCTGGACTGGTACAAATAAGTGCAAAACAGGTCGCAGAACATGAGGATTTTGGCAGTGCTGGGCAGTCCCAGAAAAGGCGGCAACACCGAGATTCTTGTGGATGAGATCCTCAAGGGAGCGGAGTCTAAAGGTCACGCCGCAGAAAGGCTGCGTCTCTACGACTGCGAGATTTTGCCCTGCCTGGACTGCCGCGCCTGCAAGAAGGCAAAGTTCGGCTACACCTGTGCCCTCTCTGATGGGATGGGGGAGATCTATGCCAGACTGGATAGAGCCGACCTCATCATCTTTGGGACGCCCATCTACTGGTACGGGCCAACAGCAAAGATGAAGCTTTTCATCGACAGGTTGCGGCCCTACATCGCCAGCCGCAAGCTCGCCGGCAAGAAGGGAATGGTAGCGACTCCCTCCGAGGAGGGGCCGGCATGCTGCGGGCCGCTCCTGCAGATGTTTACCATGTCCTTCAAATACCTGGGCATGGAGAATGCGGGCAGCCTGCTGGCCCAGGCCTACGAGAGAGGGGAGATAGGAAAGAGGCCCGAGGAGCTGGAGAGGGCACGAGAGATGGGAGAGTCGCTGTAACTCCTATCCAATTCCCGTCTCATACGAAACATTCATTATAAAATCAATAATTAAGTATATATTAAAATATAGTATATTAATACAAGGCAACAGTCTTGCACTATCTCGCGATGCATCCATAAAGGCTCAGATATGCAAAATTTAAGAGCAATATGACACAGCTTTTAAATCTAGTAGCTAGAACCTTTAAATATTAGAAGCGGTATCGGCTTAAATGGCAGCGAATCAGGAAAAAGCAAGAATCACTATCCACTGCTAAAGGCACATCAAAATTCAAGGACATTGAGCGGCTGTGGTCCAGCGGTTATGACATAGGCTTCCCAAGCCTGTAACCCGGGTTCGAATCCCGGCAGCCGCACGTTTTCTTATCATTAGTACCAAATATGCCGCGTTGGTCGTGATCCGCTACATTGGGTGTAGCATATGGGAAAGAGAGGTCCAAAACCGCGATTCTTGGAGGTGGCAGAATCAGCTATCATGTATCAAAAAGAAGGATAATGTGCTGTGTAAACTCACCCGCCAATGAATTGGCAGGCATTGCGACTACGCAAAAAGTCGTGTCGCGTCTGGCTGGTTTACATTGCAGCCCTGGGACTCAAGGATATACCTCAAGTCCCGTATTCGGTGCTCAATATTCATTGCACCAACTCTGTGGGCATGGGTTTCGTAACCACATTTTTCGCATCGGAAGGCTATGCCTTTCCGGTTATTTCGGCTGATGTGGTTACATCTTGGGCAGGTTTGGGATGTATATTCAGGATTCACGTAGATTACAGCTATCCCGGCTTCTTTGGCTTTGTATTCGACGAAGCCCTGTAGCTGCTGAAACGCCCAACTGGAATGCTCGTACCGGAACTCTTTGGATACTTTGTTATCTGTTCTTTTCCTGATGCCTGTCAAATCTTCCATTCCTTGTCAGTAGTCGAGGCAACAGCCAGACAATTTATGCCGACATCCACGCCCATGAAGGTAGATGCATCAACGACATTCTTGTCCGGAATATCCTTCTCACAGGCCAGATGGAAATAGTAAGCTTTGTCTTTATGTAAACAAAGCTTGGATGCCAGATATTTCCAAGACCCGTCCATATCTCTCTGAGCATACTGGTAATTCAGGAGTTTGTATTTCCTGCGTCCCGCTAATGTGGTTATGCTTAAGGTGTCCCTGGATAACGTGAAATCGCGTTCGAACGAGAATGTAGCCGAGGTTGGATCGAAATCGAGGGGCTGCCATTCAGACTCTTCTTTGTCGATCTGGCTCTGAAGAGTTTTGTAAGCTCCCGAAACCTGTCTAGCTACGTTGCAAGCCATCTGAGATTTCAGGTTAAGATTGTTCCGTAGATGCCTGTAAGTGGTTTATTGGATCTGGCCGCTCCCGATAGGCTTGCCGATGTCAAACACGATTTGCGAGGCATAATTCATGCCTTGGGAGAAGGCTTTAAGCAACTCTGCTAGATTGTTGTCCGGTACATCTAGCTTCAGGATAATGGTCTTTGTGAACTGCATGGTTAAGTATATTCACATGATATCAATCTGTTGCAGGTGAAAGTAATCTGGGCGGGGTACACTCCTCCTGCCTCTGAAGAGACAGGAATCCGCTACCCCTGCGCCCGGCGGTTTTCTTGAACAGCTCAGGAAGCGTTTTGGAAAGCTTCGCACCAACCCGGAATGTGGAGAGATCTAATGGACTTCGCGCCTTCGCGTGATACCCTGGATCTCGCGCGAAGCCGACAACTATGATCGCCGACCTCAAGCATTCGCTTTTCTCTCGGCCAAGATGTAACTGGCCAGAAAAAGCTGCTGGATGGAAAAAGCTTTAGCATCCTAGTGCGCTATGGCCTCTCGCAATGGCTCTGCTGGAGATCAAGGGCGTATCCATGCAATTTTTCGCGGATGGAAAAGAGATGGTAGCCCTGCAGGATATCAACCTGAATATAGAGGAGAATGAGTTCGTCTGCTTCATCGGCCCCTCCGGCTGCGGTAAGACCACACTGCTGCGCATAATGGCCGGTCTGGAGGAGGCGACGGAAGGCACCGTAACTCTTGATGGCGATCCCATAAAAGGCCCAGGTCCTGAAAGGGGCATGGTCTTCCAGGAGTACTCGCTGTTCCCATGGCGAACGGTCATCGATAACATTGTCTTCGGCCTGGAATTGAAAGGCATACCAAAGGATGAGCGTCTTGCCCAGGGCAGGCAGTATCTAAGAATGGTGAGCCTGGAGCGCTTTGAGACGCGCTATCCGCATGAGCTGTCCGGGGGCATGAAGCAGCGCGTGGCCATTGCTCGCGCTCTGGTCAACCACCCCAAGGCCCTGCTCATGGACGAGCCCTTCGGAGCCCTGGACGCTCAGACGCGCAACATCATGCAGTCCGAACTTCTGCGCATCTGGCAGGAGGAGAGAAAGACGGTTGTCTTTGTCACCCACAGCGTTGACGAGGCCATATATCTCGCGGATCGCATTGTGATCATGTCCGCCCGTCCGGGCAGAATTAAGGATATAATTGATATCCCACTTGCTCGCCCTCGCAACAGAACCAGCTCTGAAGTTAATATCATAAGGGATCGCATACTTTGCGACCTCGTCTCTGAGATCGCGACCTGTTAAGGATATGATTTTATATCGTCATAGACCAACTTACATCTTAGCCTGTTTTTCGCTGGTGAGATGGTTGGTCGGATCTAGGTGGATGGAACTCCCGCGCATCGTAGCGGTAGGTAGTGGCGTGATACAGGAGTTGCCCGAGATCTGCTCCCGCCTGCGCCTTTTAGGGCGTGCTCTTATCATCACCGGTCCGCGTACCTTGGACGTGATGGGAAAGGCCATCTTCGAGCTCTTGGAGGAATGCGGCTACGGGCCCGAGACCCTCATTTGCAGCGCCTCAAAGCTGGAAGAGGTAGATCGCGCAGAGCGTTTGGCGCGAGAGATGGGGGCAGGCTTTCTTATCGGGGCTGGCGGCGGCAGATCGATAGACATTGCCAAGCTCTCCTCTGTGGGACTTGGTGTGCCCTTTCTGTCTGTGCCCACGGCCGCTTCGCATGACGGCATCTGCTCCTCTCAGGCGTCTTTGACGGTCAACGGGGAGACCACTTCCATTAAAGCGCAATCTCCTCTGGCAATTGTTGCCGACAGCAAGATAATATCCCAGGCGCCGGCGAGGCTCCTGGCTGCCGGATGCGGCGACATCATCTCCAACTACACTGCCATATTGGACTGGCAACTGGCCCATCGCCTGCGAAATGAGGAGTACAGTGAATATGCCGCCGCTCTCTCCGGCATGACGGCGCGCATGATCGTTGAACTTGCCGCAGATATCCGCCCAGGCGTCGAGGAATCGGCCCGAATAGTAATCAAAGCTCTGATATCCAGCGGGGTGGCCATGAGCATAGCCGGATCATCCCGCCCCGCCAGCGGCTCGGAGCACAAGTTCGCTCATGCCATGAACAAAATTGCCCCGGGAAGGGCTCTGCATGGCGAGCTTTGCGGCCTGGGCACCATTATGATGATGTACTTGCATGGCGGAGACTGGAAGATGATAAAAAGGGCATTGGCAATGGTAGGCGCCCCCACATCTGCCGCAGAAGCGGGTTTGGATGCAGAGAGCGTAATATCCGCCCTGGTCGATGCCCATGAGATTCGACCGGAACGCTATACCATCCTGGATACAGGCCTGAATAGAATGGCGGCGGCCAAAGCGGCAGAAGCTGTAGGAATAATCTGAAATAATAATAATCATGAAAAAAGGAGCATGAACTATGTCCGAGGCATATACACAAATTACGCTGATTGGAACGAAACTTGCCAGCATCGGCATGGAGTTCACCTTCGTGGGCCCCACACCGGAATGCGAGACCTGTAAACTTAGAAACACGTGCATCAACCTGGAGCCGAGAAGGCGCTACAGAATATTGGGAACCCGGGGAGAGCTGGTTCACGAGTGCCCCATCCACGAGGCAGGAGTGCGAGCCGTGGAGGTGGCGGAGAGCCCCATAATCGCGGCCTTTGACGCCAGAAAAGCATTCCCCGGTTCCAAGATCGTCTTTGAAGCCATGAAATGCGATGATCCTGAATGCAGCATGTATGATATGTGCCACCCATCCGGACTGAAGGATGGCGAAAGATGCACTATTGTTGATATTGTAGGCGAGGCTCCCGAGGACTGCCCGCTGGGAAATGTCTTGAAGCTGGTGGAGTTTCGTCGCTAGATAATGAATCAAGATGAAAACTATCACCTACTCCAAAAACATTTTTCTTCCCGTGACGGACCTCTGTAGAAATCATTGTGGCTACTGCTCTTTTCGAAAGGAACTGAAAGATGCCCATTTGATTTCCCGATCCAGGGCGCTCTTGCTGCTGGAACGGGGCTTTTCCGCGGGCTGCAGCGAGGCACTTTTCACGATGGGAGAGAGTCCCTGGGCCGTATCGGGCTTTGAGAACATCCTGGCCGATGCCGGCGTGGCGGATTTATTGGACTATTTGGTGGAGCTGTGCGAGCTTGCCCTTGAGTTTGGACTGCTTCCTCATAGCAATGCCGGCCTGCTGGGGCAGGAAGATTTGCGGCGCTTGCAGCCGTATAACGCCTCCATGGGACTGATGCTGGAGACGACTGCCTTGCTTGATGCGCATGCCAGGTCGCCGGGAAAGAGGCCGGATTTGAGGTTGCAGTACCTGGCCATGGCTGGAAGACTTCGTATTCCCTTCACCACAGGCATAATGGTCGGCATAGGCGAAAGCCGGCAGGACCGGGCGGAAGCGCTCAGCAAAATTGCCCATCTGCATAGAGCCTTCGGTCATATTCAGGAGGTCATCATCCAGCCACTGGATCCTAAATCGGGAACGGCTCTGGAGAATGCACCCCGGCCAGTGATGATGGATCTCTGCCGGACGGTAGAAGCGGCGCGCCGGATCCTTCCGCCTGATGTAGCCATCCAGGTTCCACCCAACCTGGTGGACCCGCGTCCTTTGCTCAGAGCCGGCGCAACCGATCTGGGAGGAATTAGCGCTGTCACTGTGGACGGCATAAATCCCGATAGACCCTGGCCGGATGAAGAAGAGCTGCATAAAAGCCTCTTTGATTATAACCTGAGAGAGAGGCTGCCCGTCTATCCCCGCTTTATTGCCATGGGCTGGCAGGGCAGCAAAACCCGGTCGCTGGTCCGTTCCCTGGTGGACGAGGACGGCCTTCGGGCGAAAAAGTATATCTTCTAAGGCGGGTGGACAGTACTCTTGTGAAGAAGAATTGGCTTGAGATTGGACTGAGTACCGGCCTTGTATTTCTGATGATCGTCCTCATTTTGGGGGCACAAATAGCCCTTCCCGCCGAGCTGAGATCTTCGAGCTTTGCTCTGATCGTCCTGCTCTTCATGGTGGCCATGGGCTTGGTAGGATTAAAACTCGTGGATCTGTAATATAATAATACACATTTCCTTTGCGGGGTTTTTGGATGGCTGGATTTCTGGAAAAGCTCAAGCTCATAGGAAAATCTAAGGAGCAGGATTACTCTGAGGTCGATCTGGGTCAGTTCGAGGAAGGGAGCGGCTCCCCGGAGATAATCTTAAGGGTAGCGGAACTGGGACGGGTCGAGGTTCTGCCCGAGATCAAGCAGGAGATTTATGCCGGCAATATCATCCTGGTGGATATCGCCGGACTGAAGCGGGATAAAGCTGCTTTAGACAGGGCCATTGGTGAACTGAAAAAGGCAGTCGAAGACGTATCCGGAGATATAGCCGGAATTGGCGACGATCTCATAGTTTTAGTGCCCAGCGGCATAAAGATTGACCGCGAGAAGGTGGTCGGGAGCAAAGATTGAATCTAACCACAAATGCGCCCTGTCCCGTATGCTCTGTCCAGATGCAGTTTTGCTGGGAGACGGTGGACATACCTCATTTCGGAGAGACCATGGTCATCGCCGGGATCTGTGACTGCGGCTTTAGGCACAGCGATACCATTCTCTTAACGCAAAAGGAGCCGGTGCGCTTCACTCTGCCGGTGACGAGCATTGAGGATCTGGACGCAAGAGTGATTCGTTCATCCAGCGGCACCCTGCGCATTCCTGAACTGGGCGTGGACATCGAACCGGGATTTGCCTCGGAGTCGTACATATCCAATGTGGAGGGCGTCCTTGACCGGATCCTGGGCGTGGTGGGCTTTGCCACACGCTCGGCGCGAGAGGCGGAAAGCCCGGAAAGCATCAGGAAGGGCGAAGAGATCTTAGAGAAGATCAACCTTGCCAAAGCCGGCCGGTTTCCTCTGACCCTCATTCTCGAGGATCCTCTGGGAAACAGCGCAATTGACTATGAGAAGGCCGTGAAATCGACACTTCCTGATGAAGATGCGGCTCATCTCAAGACGGGCATGATTGTCGTGGATATAAAGAGTGCCGGTTAATCTGTAGGATTCAAAATGCTGGTTTTGAGCGGCGGCACGGGCACACCCAAGCTTCTCCTGGGCCTGAAGGAGCTTCTGAGGCCAAAGGAACTCTCTGTGGTGGTTAACACGGCTGAGGATCTCTGGATCTCCGGAAACTACATCTCCCCGGACATCGATTCAGTGCTTTACACCCTGGCCGATATGATCGATGAGAAGAAATGGTGGGGCATAAAGGGCGACAAGACCCTCACCCATGACTCCCTGATCGCGATGGGCATCCAGGAGAAGCTGCAGGTGGGGGACAGGGATCGAGCCGTTCATATCTTTCGCTCCGAGATGCTTCGCCGGGGCGTCAAACTGAGCCTGGCATCGCAGGCCCTGGCCGAATCTCTGGGTGTGAAGCAGCGGGTCGTTCCCATGACGGACGACATTGTTTCTACTGTCGTTTCTACCCCGGAAGGAGTGATGCACTTTCAGGAATTCTGGGTGGGCCGCCAGGGATTGCCCGAGGTTTTATCCCTCTTTTTTGCGGGTCTGGATGCTGCTCTTCCCTGCCAGGCATTCCTGGATCTGCTGGAAAAGGAAGACACCATTCTCATCGGTCCCAGCAATCCCGTCACCAGCATCGGTCCCATTTTGGCTCTGCAGGGCGTGCGCGAGCGGCTGGCGGACAAAACTGTGGTGGCCATGAGTCCATTCATCGGAAATAAGCCGGTGAGCGGTCCGGCTGCTAAATTCATGACGGCCATGGGCATTCCCGCCAGCGATGAAGGCGTGCGATCAATGCTTGGCAAGGTGGACCTCTTCATTGTGGACAAAAAGAGCAGCTACCAGGGAGAGTGCCGGCGCATGAGCACGCTCATGAGGACGAGAAGGGAGAGCGTTAAGGTGGCGAAAGAGTTGCTGGAGCTTATCTCTGCGGCCTGAATCGAGCAAGAGCGGAAGCTCTAATAAGAAGAAACCGCTAAATAGGTTTTAATAGAATTTATTGGGAAAGGATTATGAAGCAAAAAATAGTAATTGCCGGTCCCAAAGTTCACGGTGTGGGATATCGGCCCTTTTTGATCGCTCTGGCCGATGAATTCGAAATCAGAAAGTTCTCGGTCCATAATTCAGAAGAAGACGGCAAACAGATAGTAATCGCCAAAGCAGATGCAGAGGATGCTCAATTAGGGGCGTTCATTGATGCTGTGAGAGCCAGGAAACCTAAGAAGGCTGATGTGTCAGGCATCCGGAATGAGCCCTTTGAGGGTCGCGTGCCGTCTATTGTGAGAACATCTATTTTGTGCATGAATTCTCAGCTTTCTAGGTGCATAGATGCAATCGAGAGCATAAATGAGAAGATGGATTTGAGGCTCAAGCATGAAGATAAAGATCAAAATTACGGGCGGTAAAGTGCATGGGGTGGGCTATCGACCGTGGCTTACTGATGTTGCCATGAATGCCGGCCTGCATGGATTTTATGCCGGCAACCGCATCGAAGGAATGAATTCTGTGGTCGTAGTCCAGGCTGAGGGAGATGAAGAGAGCCTTTCTTGCTTTGAAGAGCAGGTAAGGGCAAGCAAGCCCCAGTTAGCAGAGGTAGATCGCATCGAGACCGAAGAGTACACAGGAGCGGTTATGTTTCTGGAATCGTATGCGGCAATAAATACCTCCGCGCAGTTGAATAAGGCAATTCCACTTCTTTTAGGTATGAATAATAAGATGGATTCGATGCTCGATAAACAGGATCAAATGCTCAATAAGCAGGATCAGACCATCGGCAAACTGGATCAAATGCTGGATAAACAGGATCAAATGCTCAATAAGCAGGATCAGACCGTCGGCAAGCTGGATCAAATGCTGGATAAACAGGATCAAATGCTCGATAAGCAAGACGAAACAACCGCAGAGATCCGGGATCTGCGCGATGACATGGTACATCACAGCAATACAGAAAGGCTAGGCAGAATGGAAAAGGACATCCGAGTCATAAAGAGCAAGATCGGAATAAGACAGCATTGAGATCTCATGTTCATTGGAGTAGACCACGGAACCACCGCCATAAGATTTGCCAACCCAAAGGGGCGCTGCTGGATGCTTGCCAGGCAAGAGGCAAGCATCCTTTCTGCCGAAGAGATTGTAGAGCGGATTGCTCAGCATTTAGGCCACGACATCGTCGACCTGGTAGCCCTCAGCTACTCCATGGGCGACGGCTTAACCCGGATTGTGAGGCTGGAGGATGCACCCAACCGCGGCCTGGTCCGCCAGGATGGAGCCGGGCTGCATGTGGGCGGCGGCACCAGGGTCTTTGAGGCCATCCAGGCCTCAGGCTGGCCGGCCATCCTTCTGCCCGGCATTCATCGCGCCAGCGATATCGATCCCCGGCTGAAGGTCTTCTCGCACGGCATGAGCCCGGAGAAGGTGGGCCTGGCCTACGGCGTTTTTCGGGGCAAAAGCAATAGCTTCATTGTATGTGATGCCAGTTCCAATACCGTAACATTTGCCGTGCTGCAGGGAAAGATCGTCGCAGCTATTGACGCACCCATCTTTGCCCCCGGATTGATGCAGGGTCCGCTGGACGTCGAGGCCATAAGAGATGTTGACTCCGGGAAGATGACGGCAAACCAGGCCTTCAATTGCGGCGGCATTCTCTCCAAAATGGACAAGAGCTGCCTGGAGCAATGCCTGCCGGAGGAGAAGAGCCTGGCCCTTGAATCCCTGGCATTATTCGCGGCCATGGAGATCAATGCCCTTCTCGTCCTCTGTCTTGACCGGGGTGAGGAAAATCCTGACCTTTTTTTGGCAGGAAGCCCGGCCGCAAAGCTGAGCAGGCGCGTATCCGAGCTCCTGGGCCGGGAGGTACAGCCCCTGGAAAGCTGCGCGGCAGCACAGGGCTGCGCCTGGATCGCAGAGGATGTATTCAATGGCTCGAAGAGCATTCTGGGACTGGAAGTGGACCTGTAAAGAGTCGAAGAGGGAGTGCCTATGGAGCCTGTGAATGAGGCGGATCTGGCAAAGATGCAGATGGTGCTTACTGAGGCAGCGAAGGAGAACGTCTGCACCAATACCAAATGTCAAATCACAACGTATCCGGCGGGCATATTATCATTTTGATATGCTGTCTCTCCCACCAGCTTACCCCAAATAGGAATGCTGCGGAGACCGCCATGCCCAGCAGAGGATACTTCTGACCCAGGAAGATTGCGGTTACTCCACCACCAAGCAACGCTGCCAGCGCGCCGGAAGGCGTAAGGCCCAGCCGCTCTCGGTAAAATCCGGCAATAACCGGTAAGAGCAGACCGCTGGCAAAGACGGTATAAGCGATAAGCAGAGTCTTGATGATGCCAGGCATTGAGACGGCTAATGCCAGAGCCAAAAGCCCTATGATCAACACAAAAAGCCTTGAGATGACCATCAGTTTCTCTTCGCTCGTTGCCGGCCTTGTCTTTCTGTAAATATCCAGAGTTAAAATGGAAGTGGCTGTCATCAGGCTCGTGTCTGCTGAGGACATGAATGCCGCCAGGAGAGCTGCCGCCACCAGGCCTTCCATTGCGGGCGACAGCAGTCCTGTCAGGAGCACGGGAATGGCCTGCTCAGGTGATGCGGCCGGGAAAAGCGACCGGGCGAAAATTCCCAGGGATGTAATCAGGAAGGCCAGGGGAATAAGGATGACGGCTGCGAATGCCGCTGATATCTTTGCTTCTTTGGGGCTATGGGCGGATAACAAACGAGAATACATATCCGGCCCGACCAGATATGCGGAGCCGACAACCAGTAGCATGGACAGTACATCCCATCCGCCCATCTCTGCAGAAGTGGGAAAGCTCTGGCTGAGGAGCAAGCCGGGTCCGGCAGCCTCTAAGGCTTTGGAAAACAGGACTATCATTCCCGCTAATATTATCATCAGTTGTACCAGGTCTGTCCTTATCACCGAGCTCTGCCCTCCGTGAGCTGTGTAGAGCACGAAAACTGCCGTACACGCTGCCATGAATAAAGTCTCGTTTCCTCCAAATACTGCGCCCAGCACCTTGCCGCAGGCCACTATCTGCACGGCAATGACTCCTACCCAGGAGACAACAATGAGAGCGGAGGCGACAAACCTTGCCCTCCCCCCATAAAAGGAGCCCACCAGTTCGGGCAGAGTGCAGCATCCGCTAGCTCTCACTTTCCCGGCAAAAAAGGTGGCCAGCACCAGCAGGCCCGCTGTACCGGAGAGCATCCACCATGCCCCGGGCAGGCCCTTGCCAAAGCCCAGTCCCGCCATGCCCAGAGTTGCCGAAGCGCCAATGATGCTGGCACAGAAGGTGCCGGTAAGAAGAACCAGTTTTATGCTCCGCCCCGCCAGGTGGAAATCCACCAGTCCCTTCATGCGAAGCCCCCAGGCGCCTATGGCAAGCATCGCCAGCAAGTATATTACTATTACGACGGCAGCCGAATTCGTAAACATGACCTCTCCGAATTGTAAACTCTTTTTTGTGGTGGAGGTTGACAAAACCATAAAGCTTTTGCTGTAACTGCAGTGTTGTGCAGTCCCGAAACCTCTGACTTTAAATACCAATCATTGGGGCATGGGAAAGAAGAATAAAGTTGTAAAGCAGTCATGAATCATTGAATTGGCACCCTGGATGTCATTAGTTCCATGATAGTCCAGACATAAATAAAACAAAATTTATGCGGGGAAAGGGATTCGAACCCTTGAACTCCTGCGAGAATAGATCTTGAGTCTATCACCGTTGGCCTGGCTTGGTTATCCCCGCGCTTGATAGCGATTATTGACCTTCCCCTAATCGCTCCTTATATGTGGAACTAGGTTAATGTATAAAAAGCTTCCCGCTTATTTGAGCAATATCTATTACATTACTTTCGGGTAAATTTGAAATCTCTGCAAAGCTAAACAGGTTTGATGCTAAGGATGTGGAGGTGTGCATTTTCAGACTGCCAGGATTGTGCACTTTGGGACCGCTAGTGACAAGTGCGAAGAGCGACTGGAACGCTACCTGAAAAAGATCGAACCGGTGCTGGAGAAATGATTTGGATTGATCCTTATTTGGTTTTTGCGAGAGTTAGGGCTAGGCGATATCTCAATTCAGCCCAAGCCTCTTATCACAGTGATCGCCTTTACCTCTACAAAATTCTGGAGGCATATGGAAAGAATGCTCTCACGCTTGTAAAAATGAGAGATCAATAAATGCACTCCAAAATCCAATTTAAAACCTTTAAGCGGATCTAATCCAAGTTATGAACGACTATTCCTATTTTCGTCTGCCTGAACTCTTCTGGAGAGGACGTTCGTTCGCCCCTAGCTTTAAATATCGTTCCGTGCTAGAGTAGGTTGAAGAACAGATCGACACGAGACGTTATCAAATGAAGTTCAAATCCGATGGAGTTCACTAAAATGAAGCATACAAGATTGTTGGTTGCACTGGCAGTTCTCTGCCTTCTGGTAGGTTCGGCCTATGCAGTAGCTAAATTAATGCCTGTCGTGGTGGATGAGAACAAATGCATAGGCTGTGGAGCTTGCGTCGAGAATTGTCCTGCCGGAGCCATATCCTTAAACGAACAGGGTTTCGCAGTCGTGGATAAGGAAAAGTGCACCGGGTGCGGGAAATGCACCATGTCCTGCCCGGTTGAGGCCATCAACACGGAATAGCTTTTTTTTTTGTTTTTTGTAGTTCTATTATTTTTTGTTCTTCTTCAGCAACTACATCCGATCGCTCCTGGCTTGCGATGAAGTTGCCCGCTTCGTCCTTGGGCAGGCGGGCCTCCGTCTGGGCTCGGATCTAGGCGTGTTTGCCCTGGGCGTAAAGCTGCTGCTTGGCCTGGGGAGGGCGCGCGTGTGGGAAGCTCGCTGATATCCGGCTTTCAGGGACTATCAGCTTGGGAGCCTTTTGCATTCTATCCTGCCGTCTCTTCTGACGGGGAGCCACGCGCGGTGAAACGCGCGGATCGATCCGGGCTGCCCGGAGCGCCGGGCAGGCTTGGATACTTGGCGGCGGAGCAGTTGATGGATTGGGCCAGTATGCTCCAGCAAGTGCTCCCTTAAATTTTATAAATATCTGAAATGAGGCGACTACCATGGGGCTCTCATTCTATCGGCCAGCCGGGTATGGCCCTGTCGATCTTCTCCATCAGCCGGGCCGTCTCCGCCAGAGCCACGATCACCTTCTGATAGTGCATGAGATCGTCGAAGGAGAGTTGTCTGCCCCGGCGATCCTTGAGCCACTTCTCGCAGACCTGGTAGCCGCCCACGTGAAACTCCCAGACCTCTTTGGGGACGCCCTCGAAGTACTGCGTCTTGTTGATGTAGACGTAGCCCGTTTTTCCTTCTTCGTAGACCACGAACTTGGGGAAGCCCTTCTCCACGATATTGTCGCCCGCCACGGGATAGCGGGTAAGAAGCTGGGTGAGCTGGGGCGACTCCAGCAAGTGCAGTGCTACCAGTTCCTCACCCAGAATGGTAAAATGTACACGAGCAGAGAGGCTTACTCATAAGGACCAAGAAAACGCTCTCCATTGAAATGAATTATATGGGTGGGGAATTGGGCAATCCATACTTCCGTTTCCCAGGCTATATTTGAGATGTATTTTGAGAATGTCTCGCGATCCGGGAAAGCTGTAACGAAAATTAAGCCAATTCCCGGCTTCTTAAATAGGTCACTTAGCTCCTTATGCCTCTTTACATCAATCGTTCCAGTATTCGTAACAGCTTCAATCAGCACTATCCAGTTCCTATTCTGGTCGTGAACAATAACATCTGGAATCTTACCATGTTCATCAAGAACTATGCCAATCGTTGTCTTGAGATACTCGATCGCTTCACCTTTTTGCTTTGGTCCAGTGTCGTCTACATATAGAACTACTCCTCCGGGGATATATCGCTCGCAGAATCCCTCCACAACTTCCCTAATTAATTCGCTGTGGGCGCCTGGCGCCATTTTGAACGTCCTACCATCTGAAAACAAGAGCGGGACTCTCTCCATGTCTCTTTCTTTCGCATGCAGTCTCTTCAACGGTTCAGCAGATTTTAAATAGTCTCTCAGGTTTTGACCCCATTCTCTTGTCCCATATGTTCTGATTAGCTCTAATGCATTCTCCTCGATTTGATAACAGAAATCCTGACTATTTGGTGGGCGGAGCTGATCTGGGTTGGGGATGGCCATTCCAGCGAGCACGAAATATTGCACGGAATGTTTCCTCACATCTTCCCGAGTATTCGGCCTGTAAGACTTGCCAAAATGCTCTCTAAAATAATCCATCATCTCTGTTATTCCTAACATTGGATCAGAGGCGTCGGACCATCGCATCCCCGCTTTCATCCCAGATAGTGCAAGTAGGGTTAAGGCTGAACGATCATTTTGCAAATTTTTTGGCAAATTTAATGTTTTTAAAATGTCCAGCGCCTCTTCGATTTTTTTCTTTGCTTCTATAGGATCAACCATGTCATCATCCCCCGACATCAAGCTAAGTTCACTTAGTATCATGAGATCCAAATCCCCTTGCGACGGGAATATGCGATCTATCTTAGAGCCTAATGCGAGAATTTTTTCTTCACTTGGATATTTGAGGCTCTTTAAATCCCTGGCATTTACCTGCGTGTGACCGCTAAATTGCCTAAAATATTGATCCACCAATGTCGAGTTAAGGAACGCAACTAGTCCTTTAGCCAATTTTTCCGGCAGTCCTTTTCCATTTCGGTGGTAGTAATTCAAATGGTTTTCAAAACCCACAAGATTAGAAGATATGCGACCGGGATCGTAAACTGCTGCTACTATTCGTTTAGCTTCTTCTTTTGATGAAAAGCGCTTGACGAGAACATAGTAGTCTGTTGGCACCAATATATCATATTCCTTTGCTATTTTCGAAATGGCGTCTGGTTTCCTTAATCTCTCGCTTGGCCATTCGACAAATCCGTGTGAAAAATGTGCAGGATAAATGAGGGGAACAGCATCTTCTGTTGTGTGGTGCATTAAGAATTCCCTCATCCTAAAGTCTACCACACGTCCTGTCGAAATTTCAAGATTAAGATCTTCAGGTGATGATTTAAAAGCTCTCATTTTTTCGCAGATTCTATGAGCTATTTCATCGGGTACAATATGAATTACTTTATCTGGGTCATCTGAATAAACAACCTGGTCGTGACTTGCTTCTCTAACAGTTAGATATTCATCATCCAGCTCGTTGCTCGATGAGATAATTACTTTATTGTTTTTTTCTGAGGATTTAACAGCATGAATTATTATATTTTCCTGAAGAACATCATCATCCTGAAACGCTTTGTTGCGAGATTCAAATATGTGAATTCTTTGTAATCTCATAGAATTGAAGAAAGCTTTTCGAAATGGTAAGAAATATGGTCCGTTGCAAAAGCTTCTCGGCGTTATGGCTACTAGCTCGCCCCCGGGTTCCAATAACTTAATCGCCAGCCAAAGAAATGCCGTATAGAGATTTCCAGTCTCTATGCCAATGCGCTCCAACATCCGTCTTTCTCTTGAATTATTGCTGATTTTATGATAGGGTGGATTTAGTATGGCACAGTTGAATCGCTGGCTTCTATTCACGATTAGACCTTGGCTAGACATAGATATGCCCGCAGAGATGAAATCTTCCTGAAATATTTCTCCTTTGAATAAAATGTCATTAAACGCACATACGTTTGCCATTTCATCAATAGCAGAATGAAGATAAGCGACTAGCAACGCATCTATTTCGTAAGATGCTAGCGAAATTGACTTTGGTTTTTTATCCCAATGGCAGATCTCAGAAATCAGCGCAGCGGACAGAGATCCAACCCCTGCTCCAGGATCCAATATATGCAGGATCTGTGGCCTCTTGACAAACATAGACGCCATGAGACGTGCCACGGGTGGTGGTGTAAAAAACTGACCTCGACTAGATCTGCATGCAGAGTCTAACCTTTGGCATGCTTCGAATCGGAAGAAATCTATATGCTCCAAGAGGTCAGATGCATCAACTTTTTTATTAAGAGCTATTTTGGGATTATCTGCAGACGTTGTGCTCATGCTTCTTCCTACTGAATCCACTAATTACGCTTTTTCAGATATATCTATATCATGCGCGAAGGGAATTATATAGTTGCTGCGAGCGGGGTGAAACTATCCCTGAACGATACAGATCTGCTCCTGCGTCAGCCCGTACAGCCTGTACACCGTCGCATCGATCAGCTCATCCGTTTGCCTGATACGTTCTCGTAGTGGCCCCAGTTTGCCCATCGATTCCTTGAACTCGGCCCGGAGCGTGTCGCCCGGCTCCCGTCTGGCCGAATCGACGGCCAGCTTCTTGCTGTTCTTCTTTAGCACCGCCAGGAAGCTCTCGTAATCGTGCTCGTAGTAGCTCTGCAGCTTTGTTTTAGGAGTCAGATCATCGACCTTTGCACCGAGGTAGCCCTCCAGCCAGCCCAGGAAGCCTTTGATCTCCTTCTGCTTCTCTTTGTTAATCTTCAGCATTCTTTCCGCCAGGAAGGCCAGTAGGTCGTGCACGACATTCGACTTTTCCTGCCTGGCGATGAAGTTGCCCGCTTCGTCCTTGGGCAGGCAGACCTCCATCTGGGCCAGGATTTCGGCGTGCTTGCCCTGGGCGTAAAGCTGCTGGCGAGCCTGGGCGGGCGCGCGTGTGGGAAGCTCGCTGATATCCGGCTTTCAGGGACTATCAGCTTGGGAGCCTTTTGCATTCTATCCTGCCGTCTCTTCTGACGGGGAGCCACGCGCGGTGAAACGCGCGGATCGATCCGGGCTGCCCGGAGCGCCGGGCAGGCTTGAATACTTGGAGGCGGAGCGGTTGATGGAGCGGACAGGGTTTGTTCCAGCAAGTGCTCCTTTAAATTTTATAAATATCTGAAATGAGGCGAATGGGGATCTCATTCTATCGGCCAGCTCGGAATAGCCTTGTCGATCTCCTCCATCAGCCGCGCCGTCTCCGCCAGGGCCACGATCACCTTTTGATAGTGCATGAGATCGTCAAAGGAGAGCTGCCTGCCTCTGCGATCCTTGAGCCACTTCTCGCAGACCTGGTAGCCGCCCACGTGAAACTCCCAGACCTTTTTGGGGACGCCCTCGAAGTACTGCGTCTTGTTGATGTAGACGTACCCAGTCTGGCCTTCCTCGTAGACCACGAACCTGGGGAAGCCCTTCTCCACGATATTGTCGCCCGCCACGGGATAGCGGGTAAGAAGCTGGGTGAGCTGGGGCGACTCCAGCAAATGCAGCGCTACCAGTTCCTCGCCCAGGATGCAAAGCCTGCGGAAGAGTTCCAGGTTGGATGTCAGAGGGACCCTGGGGAAGTCGATCTTCAGGAACTCGGCATAGCGCAGACGATAGGTAGGCGAGTGGAAAACGGCATAGATGTAGTCGAAGATGTCCTCCGGGCCGAAGGTGGCGGCCAGGTCGCCGTGACCGTCGGAGACGAACGTGAGGCCGAGGCGGGAGGCGAAGGCAGAGACGAAATCTGGATTGAGGTTGGGGGTGCGACCATTGGGTCCGGGCAATGAACAAGCTTTTTCCAATAATCTGCTTTGGTTCTGATTTTGCTTTTTATCATTCGGATAAATATAAAGTGGGAATACTTGATTTGCTTCTCTACTTGTCGTCGAGATAACGCAATCATTTGCAGGTACATCAGAAACCCAACAATGTCTATAACCCGCTACAGCCTGTTGTCTTGAGGATAATAGGCAAATATTATTATGCCAAAATACATTATCTAGTAGTTCTCTTCTCGGAAAGTCCATAATAATTTCGCTGAAAAAACAAGGACGCCAATCGAATGGGCGATAAAGGCAGTTGATAATGCGTCTTTCCCAATTACTGCAAATCTGCAATTTGCTACGTGCATTGGGCAACTTCCAATCTCGATTATCTTTTAAGTCGTATCGTTCACGTAACACGTCATCACTTATTGAAGCATTGCGAAGATCTTCCATTTTTTTGTGAATATTATCTTTATCAAAGTCAACCGAAAAATGATCACGATGCGTTTGAAACCCAAGAACATTTATCTGAAAAAGTTCATTTAATCTAATTTGAGATAGAAATTCTGTCGAAACACCCATATCTCTGGGAACAAAGAGGTAAAATGGCGAATCCGGTGATAGAATACTCCATTTTGTATTTTGAACGTCCTGTTTGGATAGCACTTCATATTTATGTTCTCGCAATCCCCATAATTCTGCGTGATATATCTTGGCAGTACTTTTCACATTTTTTAGTTTTATAAAAATACCAATAGATACTCCTGGCATTATATCGAACACATTTACATCTTTGGAGCCATCGGGAGAGCATTCTCTTTTCTTTGAGTTTCCATGCAAATCCAATATATAAATTTCGTTGAATGTTCGTATCAAATGCTGACGCATTCCTCTAAAGGTCGGATTATCAAGATAACCATGATTCGTTATAAATGCTAGAACTCCTGCGCCATTTTGCTCTATCTTCCACTGGCCCCACCGCAAGAACTTCACGTAGTCATCCTGTAGCCATTTTGGATTCTTTTCACCCAATGGCTTCCCATCTAGGTAATAGTAATCCTGTAGCAATCGGCCGATGAAGTTGAGCTTCTTCTTTTTTCCCACCATTTCCCAGCTACTATTAGCGGAATGTCCGGAGTATGGCGGATTTCCCAGTACCACCATTATGGGCAGATCCCTTTTCACCCGCGAGGCTGCGTTCGCCTCCTCGCTCAGGATGCGGTAAGCTCCAAAAAGCTTTTGCCATTCGCTGGGAGCCTCGTCCAACGTGTTGGTTAGATAAATCCCCAGCCGCTCGTCTCCCTCAAAATCGTACTGCCATTGCTTCTGCTGCTCTTTGGGCAGATCGTATCCTGCCAACTGCATGCTCAACTTAAAATGGGCCACTGCATAAGGTGCCATGAGCAGCTCAAAGCCGAAGAGCCGGGGCAGCAGGTGATCTCGCACGTAAGCCGACCAGAGCCCGGCGTCTCCTCGCTTCATGAACTCGTCCCGGATGAAGTCCATCACGGCATAAAGAAATGTCCCAGTTCCGCAGGCGGGATCGAGGATCAGCACTTTTGGCCTTTCTTCCGGCACGACCTTGAGAAGCTTGCTTCTATCCGGCCGTCCCTCTTTGTCCAGAAAGGCTTCCTCCCGGTCGTACTCCACAATGTCTGCGGTGTGCGCCAGCCCGCCCTCCAGGCCGAAGCGCGTCTTCAGGATGTGATCCACCGACTTGACGATGTACTGCACCACGGGCTCCGGTGTGTAGTAAACGCCCCGCTTCTCTCGTGTTTTGGGATCGTAGGCCGCCAGGAAGGTCTCGTAGAAATGCACAATCGGATCTTCCTGTTTGGTGCGTTTGCCGAAGTTCTCCAGCACCTTCTCCATGTCCGTGTTGGCTAAAATCTGCACCAGATCATCCACGAAATCAACATAAGGCTCCTCGTCCAGGCTGGAGCCGGTGATGGTCTCGAAGAGCTTCTTCAAAAATGGATTGGTCTTGGGAATCTCGCGAGCCGCTCCCAGCCGCTGAAAGGGGCCGGGTCCCTTGTGGTTGACCCGCGCCGCAAAAAGCCCGTAGACGATGGTCTGGGCATACATGTCTGCGAACTCAGCAACCTTTTCCGGCTTGTTCAGATCAGGAATGAGAACGTCGGCGAAGGCATCGCGCAGTTCCCTGAGGTCTTGCGATGCTTTATCCTTTTCAAAGGCTTCCACAATGGTGTCCCGAATGATGTGAGCGAGCTTTGCCGCCCTCTCCGAGAGATCCTTTGGAGTGGTGATGGGCTCTGGTCGGCTTTCCATGAAGAGCTTGAGAAGCTGTGTGGTCTCTTCGATTCCTTTCTTGTCCGGCAGGATCTTGTTTTCCTTTCCAATCCGGCCCAGCCTGGCGCTGTCACGAAGCTTCCCGTCCACAAACCAGCGAAACTCCAGGTAGTCTGTCAGAATCAAATTGGGCAGAGACTTTTTGTAGCGCTGCAGTTGGTCAGAATCCTCTGCCTCATCCAGGGACTTGCCTAGATCCTTCGTCTCCACATAACCAATGGAAAGGCCATCCCGGCGCAGGATGAAATCCGGTGCGCCGCACTCTACTCGTTTTGGTTCGTTGGTGGCACTGACTCCTGGGTTCAGAGATTCGATAAGATCCTTAAAAGCCGGACGATGAGTGTGTTCTGTCGCCCTTCCCGTCTTGAATTCGCGGTCAATTTTCGCCAGATACGACTTGATAACATCACTCATCGCTTGATCTCCCAAGGCAGTTGGTTCTCTGTCTACCTGAAGATAGTAATATGCGTTGATCAAAAACGTTCCTATTCATCGGGACTTCGCGGCTTCGCGCCTTCGCGTGATACCCTGGATCTCGTGCGAAGCCATGATCGCCAAACCTCAAGCACGAATTTGCCCGAATGCAACCCCGGAGCGGCGGCAGAGGTGGATGGAATATTCCAGCTACAAAAAGTATTTTACCGTTCTTCGTTAAATGTATTATTGATATGGAGACTAAGGAATTAATTTACAGAGAGATTGAGGTATTCCCTGAGACATATCTCGAAGAGATACTCGATTTTATTCATTTTTTGAAAGGGAAAGCATCAAAAGAAAAAATGGGTACGACGATATTGAGCGAATCCGTGCTCGCAAAGGATTGGCTAAGCCCAGAGGAGGGCACTTTCTAGAAATCAAGTGATTTTCAACTTTTCTAACGACCATGATTGCACACATCTTCCTATTGCCGCCAATGTTAGGTGCAATTTTGTATCACATACTAAAATTGATGTGTTTGCATCAT
>Ga0247841_10004380_pt1 | contig 24349 bp, 21 predicted proteins | sample LaCruzMarch2015__2_FD_192410 | JGI IMG/M metagenome (GOLD analysis project Ga0247841, IMG submission 192410) | Freshwater microbial communities from meromictic Lake La Cruz, Castile-La Mancha, Spain - LaCruzMarch2015_18m | ecosystem: Environmental > Aquatic > Freshwater > Lake | place: Spain... | reverse complement strand
TCTTTTCTTTTGCCGCCATATCGCGTGCCAGTTCAGCATAACGATGTGCTAATCTGATAACAGCATTCATAGTTATAAGGCTTGCCTCATAGAAATAAAACTTAGAAGCATTCGGCAAGCGCATATCGAGAGCCATTTGACGCTCCCCAACTTCTTTTATCATGCCGGCAAGACCTTCGTTATAAACCCTCGGATAATTGAGATTGCCGCCGCCTCCGGGCCACGACATAAATTCAGCAACAAGCCCTGCCTGGTAAACAGGATCAGGGTCATAACCATATTTTTTAATAAAGATTTCGTCAGCCCGCGGCCTTAACGCCCACTTATCCCAATATTCGAGTGCCCATTTATTTGCCTTTCGGTCTTCTTCTGTTTTCGAGTTTTCAACGGTATTCTCTTCTTTCATCCATTGAACATTCCACTCAGGATATGTGTAAATACCGTTAACAGTACTTGCCATACTTCCCACAATTATATTTTCGTCTATATACAACCTCTTCCTTTCAATAAGCTGTTCAAAGAATTTAGCCCTGCGGAGAATCTGCTGATAGCCGGATGTACCTTCGTACACCTCAGACATAATCCTTATTCGCTCGTTATCAATCTCCTGCGGCGTGCTCCTGAGCTGTTCCTTCAGCCGGTCGACTCGCGGGTTATCTACTGTTACTTTTCCTGTGGATTTATTAACGTTTTCTCTTGACATTTTTGTATTTCCTTTCTTATTGTTATTTAGAGTATTAATTAAAAATATTTTTTATTATGTATTTTTTTAGCTTTTTATTGCGAATCACCTGAAAAGCGGTTTTGCCGCGTTTTGAATTAAACCTTTCCCGACACATGGATTACCTGTCATCTGTCAATCCTGATTCGATGAGTACTTTTCTTGTTTCTACTTCTTCTTTAACTTCCCTGTTCAGGAAGTAATTGAGAAATGTACGTATCAGGGCAATTGCGCCTAATCTTATCACATGTTCATAAGTAGGAGCAATCGTTGTACCTACAATATCTGCCGCCAGTTGATATTCAAGTGCAAGCGCAAGCCAGCCGCCGAATTTCATGCGAACTTTTATGTATAACGGAGTCTTTTCGGTTTTACTTATTCTTCTAATCACCATCTGCTTAACGGATACAATAATACCTAATACAATACAAATAACGGAAATCATCTCAAGTATTAATACGATTACTTCTCCTCCGGAGTAAAACAGGTTTTTGATGTACTCTAAATTTTCATGCATAGGTCTAAAATTAATTTTCGAAGGATTATAGATAATAAACTATAAGCAATTATTGTGCCAGAGATTGACCGGATTCAAAAATGGAAAGATGGCTTTTAATGAAAGGAAATACACTTTTTGGGTGCTTTATAAAAAAACATTTGGAATTTATACCGTGGGATACCACGGAATACCGTGGAAGAACTGACAGCACCGGTTTCATATTTACCGGCGCCGTCAGTGTGTAATTTTCTTATTGCCGTGCCATTGCCATTCGTATGGCATCTGCCGGGTCGATGAGATGATCCGAATCTTCCGCCGCGTCCGCAATCGCAAGCTGAACGCCTTTGATCTTTCCGTTGAATCCGTTTCCGTGCGGTCCGTAATCTTCCGATACGGGTGCTCCGGTATCTTCCCCGACGTCACAACCGTCATCAGCAGAGAATATCATTGCCAGCGTAGCGGCGATGTCACTTTCTCCGACTTTTTTGCCGTCAGTAAATAGTGTGACCTTACCGCCTTTGCCCAGTCCGCCGCCGGCATAATCAAATTCCATGCGCACCTGATGCTCTCCTGCCGGAATAGGCGTTGTTCCCTCAACGTAAAAGTGCTTTAAGCCGCCCCAGTTGTAACAGTACTTCAGCTTGCCGTCTTTAGCGTATAAGCTCCAGCCTCCTATGTTTGCGCCCTGGGCTATAATGACTCCTTCCGCACCTTTTTCCGGAACCACTATCTCGGCAGTTACGGAATGCGACTTGTTCTTAAGATTCAGTACGCAGTTCTCGGACAAATGTCCCATGCCGCCAAATAGGATTTGAGTTTTTCCTTTAATCAGCACGGGTCGTCCGGCAGTATCCGGGTTGAGCTTTTCCATCAACCTGTCATCTATGGGCAGAACATTGTATCTTGTCGCTTCTATAATCCACAAACGCTGAAGCTCGTGAAGCTTTTCGGGCATCTGTTTTGAAAGGTCATTCGCCTGGCTCCAGTCCTTAGTTGTATCGTAAAGTTCCCATACATCGTCGTCGAGCGGGACATTTTTAGCCTGTATCCAAGGTGTTACGTGCTTTGTAACTGCTGTCCATCCTTTATGATATATTCCCCTGTTGCCGAACATTTCGAAATACTGTGTCACGTGCTGTTCTTCTGCTTTCGCATCGTTGAATGAGTATAACATGCTGACACCTTCAATTGGTTTTTGCTGAACGCCGTTCACAGAATGAGGTTCCGGTATTCCCGCAGATTCCAGTATAGTTGGCGCAACATCAATCACATGGTGGAATTGCGAGCGTATCTCACCTTTTGATTTTATGCCTTTTGGCCAGTGAACGATGGTGCCGTTACGCGTTCCGCCCCAGTGTGAAGCAACCTGCTTTGTCCACTGGTAAGGAGTGTTCATTGCATGTGCCCAGCCCACTGCATAGTGATTGTATGATTCCGGTCCACCGAGCTTGTCAATTCTTTCCATTAAATACTCAGGTGTTTCGAATGATTGCAGTCCATTGAAATAACTCATCTCGTTAAAACATCCGTTGAGCGACCCTTCGGCAGAAGCGCCGTTGTCGCCTATGATGTAGTAAACGAGCGTATTCTCAATGATGTTCAGTTTCTCTAATGATTCGAATAACCTGCCCACATGATAATCTGTGTATTCCATAAAACCCGCATAAACTTCCATTTGCCTGCGAAGCACCGGCTTGAACGGCTCAGGCATCTCATCCCATGACGGGATTTCTTTGTGGCGCGGCGTGAGTTTGCAGTCAGGCGGAATAACCCCGAGTTTTTTCTGACGGGCAAAAGTCTCTTCACGAAGTTTGTCCCAGCCTGCATCAAATTTCCCTTTATACTTATCAGCCCACTCTTTCGGCACATGATGAGGTGCATGTGTCGCTCCCGGAGCAAAGTAAATAAAGAAAGGTTTATCAGGCGCAAGTGCTTTTTGCTGTCCTATCCAGTCCATTGCCTTATCTGTCATGTCCTCCATAAGATGGTAACCCTCTTCCGGAGTCTTTCCGGGTTCGACAGGGTTTGTTCCTTCGTAAAGCGTCGGATACCACTGATTTGCCTCGCCGCCTATAAACCCGTAAAAGTACTCAAAACCACTGCCGCCCGTTGGCCATTGATTGAAAGGACCGGCGGGACTGGTTTGCCACACCGGCACCTCGTGGCATTTGCCGAACTGAGCCGTGTTGTATCCGTTAAGCTTCAGTGTCTGTGCCAGAGGCGAAATAGTGTTTGGCAGTACGGAACAATAGCCAGGTGCACCTGTTGCAATTTCTGTTATACCGCCCATTCCTGCCGAATGGTGGTTGCGTCCCGTCAGGAGCGCCTGCCTCGTGGGTGAACAGAGAGCGGTAGTATGGAAACGGTTGAACTTCAGACCTGCTGAAGCAAGTTTCTCTGCATTTGGTGTATGGCACGGACCTCCAAAAGCGCTGGATGAACCAAAACCTGCATCATCAATCAGTACAATCAGAACATTAGGCGCGCCCTCCGGCGGACGCAATTGTTCTATAGGCGGAAATTTCATATCAGGGTCCCTGGCATCGAATGTAATCAGACCGCTGTATGCTTTATCGGGAATCGGAAGAACCGAGCGCTGTATTTCTTTTTTTGTTTTCATGCTTTATTAATTTTAAGATTAAATAATTTATTTACGATTTATAAAAATAGTTATATAAAGTAATTTTTTTGTATCTGGAAAATATATTATTCTTTTTCTTTTTTCTGTGTAATTATTTACGCCTGATTTTCATTTTCTTCATACGGTCTCGAAGAGTGCTCGGCGCAAGTTTCAGTATTCCGGAAGCACTGCCGGGTCCTTCAATCTTCCAGTTCGTTTTTTCGAGTACTTTTATAATATACTCTTTTTCCATTTTTGCCAGAGGAAGGTTATTTACATTTTCTGTTTCTTTATATGTTTCAGTCCGGGGTGCTAAATTAATTTCCAGTTCATTTCCGGCTGATGTAATAACACTGTATTCAATAAGGTTTTCGAGTTCACGAACGTTTCCGGGCCATGTATGAGCTTTTAACTGATTCAAAGTTGACTGTGAAATATATTCTATTTTTTTTCCTAATTTTCTGTTCATGTTTTTGACAAACTGGAGTACCATTTCGGGAATATCTTCTTTTCTCTCACGAAGCGGCGGAACAGTAATACGAAAAACATTAAGTCGGAAAAAAAGGTCTTCGCGGAAACGCCCTTTTTTCACTTCTTCTTCAAGGTTACGGTTTGTAGCAGCTATAAGCCGTACATCCATCTTATGTGTTTTTGAACTTCCCAGCCTTTCGAATTCACCGTACTGCGTTATACGCAGGAGTTTCGACTGAGCTTCGAGAGGAAGTTCGCTGATTTCATCCAGAAATAAAGTTGAACCGTCAGCCAGTTCAAACCTTCCCGTGCTTTTGGATTTTGCATCGGTGTACGCGCCTTTTTCATGCCCGAAGAGTTCGCTTTCGATGATGCTCTGGGGAAGGGAGGAACAATCTACTTTTATCAGAGGCCTGTCTTTACGAGAACTTGCGCTATGAATTGCACGCGCAATTAATTCTTTTCCAGTTCCCGTCTCGCCGTATATCAGTACAGTTGTTTTCAGAGGAGCAACTTTTTCCACACCGAAAAGGCAGTATTTTATTGCGTCACTGTGACCTAATATGTGTTCGAAATTTGTTTGGAACTTGATTTCTTCTTTTAAATAGATATTATCTTTTTGCAGTTGTTTTTTGAGTTTTTTAACGTCAGCCAGCGCTTTTTCAAGCGATATTTGTGTTGTTTTGGAATGAGTAATATCAATCGAAATCCCCAGTAAACGTTCAGTTTTTTTTTCTGAATTGTAATAGAAAGCAGCGCGTCCTGATATCCATCGAATTTGTCCGTCCGGGAGCAGAATCCTGTGTTCATTGTTGTAGGTTCCTGTATGAATCGAATTCTGAATATCTCTTTCAACACTCTTTCTGTCGTCAGTGTGAATTCTATTAAAGAAATCTTTAAGGATAATGCACTCATCTGTCCTGAAGCCGTATAAATTCCGGGTTCCTTCATTCACCCATAACTGACCTGTACTTACTATTAAATCCCAGAAACCTGCACCTGCAGAAGAAGCGGCTAATCTCAGGCGTTCTTCGCTTACCCACAGTATTTCATCCGTACGCTTACGGTCAAGCGCATTAACGAATACCTGTGAAACAAACCGCAATTTATTCACTACTTCTTCCGACCATTCAACTTCCTCGCGTATTGTGTTAAAAGTAAGGACGCCGATTACCGGTCCATCACATGTATATAAAGGAAATGTTACATGCGATAAGAGGCCGAGGTAGCGCCTCGATTCCATTTCTATATGAGCTTCGGGAGGTAATTCGGACGGATTAGAATATACACATTCCTTTTTCTTAATCATTTGCTCTAATGTCCAGGGAAATGCTTTTTTAGCTTCCCATTTATCAGGCACTACTGGACCATCCGGAATACGGTAATAATGAGTCAGAACAGCTTCATCAGGATTTTCCCTGTTAATCTGCCATAATGACGCTAAATCAAGACAAAGATAATTGCAAATTTGTTTAAGAGATTCATTGATTTCGTTATCCACATTCTGAGCTGGGACATTGATAAACCTTGCCGATAGCATGGATAACAGTTTTTCAAACTTAAGACTGTCTATCTGAAATTTCTTTCTTGTATTTTTTAAATCTTCGCGCATTCACAAATAATAATAAAATTATAGCAAGATACTGCATATCGCAGGAACTTTCGATATCAAAAATTTCCTATTTTTCCGTGTAATAATGAGAATAATCCGCCGGTAATCAGATTAACTGCTATCGCCGGAATGAAAAATCCCTTCCGTTTGTATCAGAAAGCTTCATCCATCGAAAAATATATTCCTGTGCTTTCTTTGGTCTTCCCGAAATCAACGCGGAGGTTAATTTTTTCTTTAGTATCAAAAACAAACCTTAACCCAAATCCGTAAGATTGTTTAAGTTCAGAGAGTTTTAATTGATTGAAATTTCCGAATACATCACCAACAGAATAAAAAGCCGCTACTCCTATCCGCCACCAGATTATTTTTCTGTATTCTAACTGACCCATAAGATAGTTCTTATCACGGTACCTGCCTTCAAAGAACCCCCTCATTCTGGTTGAACCCCCAAGTGCAGGCATACAGAAAAATGGCGGTGATCCTGTGTTTAAATCAGAATATATCTGAAATGCCAGTATATTATCTTTTATGGGTGCAACATACTGTCTTAAATCAAATCTGTACCTGTTATAAGTGAAATCACTCGCGAAAAACCTCCCGTAAAATATTCCCGACATTTTATAAAGCCCTCCCGATGACGGGAATGATATATTATCTCTGCCGTCGTATGTCCAGCTTAATCCCAGCCCCCCTACCTTACCTCCGTCAATACCGGTAACCGAACTATCATAAAGGTTAGGATTATTCATTTTATCTTTCATTCCGACATTAATATAGTCGTATATCAGCCCAACCTGCAGCAAGTCAAAAACCAATCCTTTTCTCTGTGCTTCAACATATATTCCGAAAGATGATGTTTTATAATTAACGCTGTCTATTTCTTTCGTAGAATTCCCTAAGCCATAGAATTTCCCGACATCGTATGAAAAATAAAAATCCGATTCAAGATAAGTTCTTTTTTTTCCCGGGAAATAAATTCTCGGCTTAAGTGAAATTAAATACTGATTATTGGTCGTATAATATCCTGCGATGGTAATTTTAGAAGGTTTCTGCGCCGGCTGCAGAGCTGTCCTGAAATATACCATTCCGCCTAAACCGAATGCCAGCTGAGTTTCAGGTGTGTAAAAAACATACGGATATCCTATGACTTTTATTTCATTAACATTGAAAGTTGCAGTATCCAGCGATTCTATGTTCCCCCGGGTTGGTTTCACAAATACGGTTTTGGAATTAGCTGTATCACTTTTCACTTTCGTTTTAATACTATCATTATGCTCCTGGGAAATTGCAAAATCCGTCATTAACACAACAGACAAAAACACTATAAAGATATTTATTAATAATATTTTCATGTTGCTGATTATATATTTTGAAACTCTGCTCATTTAGATTTTATTCTGAGTTCACTCTAAAAATCAAATATTGAAGTCAAATTGAGAGATTCAATTACTAAATTCAAGTCCTTAATGTAAAAACTTCATTTTTTAAAAATTAACAGATATGTACAACCAAATTTTTTTGTGTGATGAACCAAAAAGTTCTTCTTGTTTCTTTTGAATTCTCTAAGAGCGAGGTATAACCGCTATCATTTATTTTGTCGTTAAAACCTTCCATACTCATATAAGTACCATCTATAAAGTAGGCTATCATTAGAATTGTATTTTTACATGATGCTTGAATATCAGTCCCAAAAGCAATAAAAATCAATGCCAGTAATAATATCGCATTCGATCTGATGAACAACTTTAAGGCAGATAAATTTATACGGATACTTGAAGAAAGGAATAATCCCGATCATTTGCTCATTATACTCGTTTATTACCTTTATAAAAGCTATGCGGATATAAATGATGAAGCTGTCTACAAAAAATTCAGCGATATTTTATTCAAAAATCTTTATAAAATTACGGATTCGCAAAAAAAACAGCTTTTTTGATACGATGATATCGAGACTACTGGACAAAGTAAATTCCGGAAAACCTGAGTTTCTGAAAGAGTTATTCAGGCTGTACAATATTAAGTTAAAACTTGGTTTGTATAACGAACTGAGAGTAATCCGGTATCCATCATTAGCGTTCAGGGATTATATTATAGTCGGGCTGAAACTTAAGAAGAATAAATGGGTTGAGAATTTCATAAAGAAATATTCCGAGCTTAAACTCAGGCTGAACCCGGATAAAAAGGAGATAGGTTATTTCCTCAACAAAGTTTCGGAAACACCGAACCTCATCGCCAAAGACTGGTTCATTGAAAAGATCAGGGAAATGAAAATTTAATGGTAATATTCCCGCAGCAAAAACCTGCTCCGGGTAATTAACTTTTACCGTTTCCCTACATCAGGGGTATTCCCGTGGCTAATTCGTATTTTATTGCCGCCCTTATCTTATTTTCCATCTGCAGATATCTGAATACTTTTACCGGCGGCAGGATTTCAAGGAGCTTCTTCGAATATACAACTTTCATTTCCGATTCCATATTGTCAATCGATACTGCCTCATCCAGCAGCTTGCGTGCAAGCTCATCCGTTACTGAATTTCCCTTGTATGCTTTCGCGTATTCATCAATAACATTCATAAGCCTGACGTTAAGAGACTTAAGCTCGGCCTGGTATTCGTTGTACACGGGAAGAAACGATTTATTCTCCGCGTCGGTCAATCCCATATAACTCATTATTAATGCTTTTTTGTCGGCCTTCACTTCGTCCATCAGTTTATTCATTTCCTGGCTGTTATCGTTCTGAGCTTTAAGCGGGGCTGAGCCGGCAAGCAGCAATCCGGCGAGTAAAATCACGAAGAGTATATTAATTTTGTTATTCAACATAGTATTTAATTATTATTATTTTCAATTGCAATTAATTCTTTCTTTTTGTCCTCAAAATGGCCTTTCGGGTAAGACTGCAGGTTGTAGCCGAAATTTTCCTGCTCCTCCATCCTGCATGACCATACAAGCTTTCCGTTCCATACCGTCATATCGGGGCATCCGTCGCACATGTTCTGCCTTCCGTCTTCCATAATGTCAACAGGCTGGATTATCATTACGCTCTGGTAATGAAGTTTGCTGAAGATGTTGAACGGGTTTTTCATGTAATTCCAGAACGTCTTTCTCAGGAGTTTATCGAATATTCCCAGTAACAGCATCGACCTCCCCTTTCCCGTCATATTGGGAGGTGAGTATGCGAGGTACCTGCCGTTGAACAAATGATTGAATGTCTGCACGATTTCTATCGCTTTTGCCCCCATGTAACCGAAAATTTTCTTCTTCGTGCCGAGCCTGCCGCTCAGAAGCCACTTGAAAGATTCAGGGTCATTTGAGCCGTTCAGATAAGCACATGGTCCAAAATCAGAGTACTTTGTCCTTATTAAATCTATGATTTCAGGTGCTTTAATGTCCGTTCTTTCTTCATATTCTTCATTATATACCAGGTTTTCCATCGGGACTTTTTCCGGACCGCAGAAATATTCGAATTCGCCTTTTTTCTCCGCGCGGTATAAAATAAAGACCATAACCTGCACTATATCAATGTTCCTGTGTGCCCATTCCAGCATCTCCGGTATGTAATGCATGGTATCTTCGTAAACCGTGGAGTTGAACGAGCAGGATAATCCCCCCTCGTCTGCCAGCATACGGGCGTATTTATACCTCAGTTCGTTGAGCTTGATTTCGTCTGCGTCTTTCCAACCGGGCCTTCCCTGCTTGCTGTCTATGTGTATGGTAAAGCCGTAAACACCCGCTTTTTTCAGTTCCCTGAGCAGTTCCTTCGTTAGTGCGAGGCCGTTCGTGTTCAGTATCGGTTTGGACCCCGTGTCTTTTATGTATTTAACAATTTCGAGTATCTGCGGATGTAATAAAGGGTCGCCGCCGGCAATCGATATGGCGTCAACTTTTCTTACTTTATTGAACAGGTCTATTTCAGCTTTGACTTCCTCCAGGGATTTGTGCTTTGCTTCGTTCTTCCTGTAACAACCGTCACAGGCAAGGTTGCATTTCGCGGTTGGCTCAAGCCATGAGATCGAGTTGTCGGTCAGATTCCACGGCAGCCTGTAATAGTCAAGGTGATTCAGCATTTTATCCTCTAAAAATATTTATAGATTTGTAATAAATTGACCTCAAATTACATATTATGATAAAGAAAATCAATTCCAAGTTATTTAAAAATATTTCACCTCGATTGCAGTTTCATAGAGGCACTTCTTTATTTTGAATCTTCAAGAATATTTAATTTCTTCGAGTTTTCCCAGTTAACCCTTTCGAGTTTAGCGCCTGTGAAATCCGTATTTTTAATCACTGAATTGTAGAAGTTCGCATTGGTGAGGTCCGCAGATTCGTTTGATACGCTTGTTGATGTTGTTATGGCTGACGTCAGGAGTTTTGCCGCCGGATTTAAACAATCGGACGACATTACAGCTTTATTCTTAAAATATAACGGGCAATAGAACCGTTATTTTGGGAAATATACACCGGTTTATGATTGAAAAAATACATTGATTCTTATAACATATAATTTTAGTTTACGCTTCGTTCATCAAATATTTGCTGTTTTTGGCACAAAATTTTTAAAAAATTAAAATACTAAAAATGAAAACAAAATTTAAGAAAGCAGGTTTGTTTATACCGGTTTTATTGCTGGTATTATTCTCATCCTGTTATTATGATTATGCCGTAACTTCGGATAATTATGATATAGTATCATCATCGTATAATACAGGTTATAATTTCCAGTCTGTAACCCGGTATTATCTCGTTGATACCGTGAATCAGTTCAACGGGGGCGGGTCAAGCGTTTACAACTCATTAATTAAGTCCTCAACAATCACAAATCTGAATAATTTAGGGTGGACAAAGGTTCTTGATTCGACACAGGCAGATGTAATTGTTTCCATGGGCACAACTTCCAACACGTACGTTTACAGCTCCGGCGGTTACTGCTACTGGGGTTACTATGGATATACTTACTGCGACCCGAACTATTACGGCTCTACAAGCAGTTATACAACAGGCACAGTCGTAATTATTATTGCGGACCATAAAGTGAAAACCGGCACAACCATTCCGGCTCAGTGGATAGGAATTCTGAACGGAGTAATGAATCAGCAAAACACTGCGACAAGAATTCAAAACGGAATAAACAAGGCTTTCAGCCAGTCTCCTTATTTAAAACATAATTAAAAACTACAAAATAATAATAAAATGAATATATTAAATAAATATCTTTCAATAATTATATTATCGCTTTTGTTCCTGAATACGGGCTTTTGCCAGTTAAGGCAGGGAACCAGTCTTGTTACCCTTGAATACAGTACTGCCTATAATATCGGAAAGACTTCGGATTTCCTGAGTAAACCGGGCTGGGCAGGTTTTTCGTTTTCATACAGATCTTTTGTAAAAAATAATGTTGGCTTGGGTATTTCGGCCGGATGGAATATTTTCGGACAGGAGGATGCAAACGGGACTTCGCAATTCATGTACAACAATTACAATACAACAATTTCGGGACCTCAGGCAAGGTATATTAATTATGTACCGCTTTACGTTAATGCGTCTTATTTTTTCAGCAACAGCCCCAATAGCACGGTGATACCTTATATACAGGCAAACGTCGGCACCGTTTATGCCAAACAAAGATTACAGCTCGGCGCGAACTTAATAGACAATAATAACTGGCATTTCGCCGTGGGTCCGGAACTCGGTTGTATATTCAATATTGACCGGAATTCGGGAATAATACTGGACGGAAAATATAATTACGCATTCAGCTCCGGAACGGCAATAAACGGAGACGCGAGCAATGCCAAATCTTTTTTCAACATAAATCTCGGCTTCAGCTATAGAAGATAAATACAGTTGTAAATTAAGTATAACAGTAACTATTAGGCAGTATAAAGAATGACTTAATAATCCGTAAAGTCCGGCCTGCCTGTGATATATTCTTGCACAGGCAGGTGTGGTTGGTGGTTTCAACTTTCAATTTTTCTAATACCTGAATTGAGCGATTCAATTACTAAATTCAAGTCCTTAATATAATAACTTCATTTTTTAAAAATTAACAGATAGGTACAACTAAATTTTTAGCAAATAAAAGAATTTAGAAGAAAAAAGTATTAATTTGGATACTATTAAATTCTTTTGGTAAGAAAAAATTGGGTTTAGATATAGTCATCCATCCGACAAAAAAGTTCTTTGATTATCGTCGGTGTTAGAGTTTCTTTTTGTTTTAACAATTAATCAGAATCTTGTAGTTGCCCCGAATTCAAATCCCTGGAATCCGACATCATACAGAAAATTACCCTTTACGTAATGGTCGTCGAAATATCTGTAACCGAGCCGCAGAGAAAATGTTTCGTTAAGGCTATATCCTGCCGCGAGGTAAGCCTGAAAAGCAAGTTTCGAGACCAGCCCTAAACCCCCGATGTCCATGTATCCTTTAAAGTATAAATTCTTCCATCCGCGATGTGTAAAAGGAGTGTAATAAAACCTGCCGCCAACGAGGGGGTCTATGTATCCTCTTTTTTCCGTCTCAGACTGAACAACACCGTTTACGTATGTTGTCTGAACCTGATTCCTGATAAAATTCCATCTGACGCCCGCTAATAAATCAAGCTGGAGAGCTTTATCACTGTAAAAATCGAAAGCAATTCCGCCTACAACGTAAAGAGGTCTTATCGTTGAATGTGATTTTTGGTAAATGCTGTTAACGAACGTACCGTCACCTGTCTGGTTAAGTGATGTAAACTGTCCGATTATCTTAATTACGCCTTTACTCATTTCAAAATCAGCGAGGAAAGAAAAGTCAGCGCCGTCAAACTTATCCTTCAGAGGAAGATAAATATTACCGGGGAGACTGTTAGCAGTAACATCTCCGCCAACGGCTGTATTCCATGCACCTGCTGTGAACTCAAATTTCCACTTCGCACAGTCGCATGTATTCGAATCGTGTTTCTTATCTCCGTGTTTCTTATCTCCGTGATGTTTATCCTGTGCGTTAACACTAATACTCAAAACCAGAACCGATATAAAGATGTATAATAATTTCATAATTTATATGGACAATTTCATCAAAATGTTTTTTATAACGCAATATAATAAATTTCAGATATTATTTAAAACTAATAAAAAATATTAATTATTGAATATGCCAATTATTAATGTTTTAAATGATTAAATATTTTAATAAATTACGGCATACTTTTGAATTAAATATTATGCTTATGAAAAGCAGGCTTTACTTATTTTTATTATTCACACTTATTTCCGGTTCCGTTTTTTCGCAGACTGATGAGCTGATTACTTCTGATAATTTCAGGATATCAAATATTGACAGCAAAGAACTGCGTTTATTAACCGACACGGAAATATTGACTCTGCGCTCGATAGGGGATAAGCCCTCGCAGACGAATTTATTTTCAGATGAAAACAGTTTATATGAAAATATTTCGTATAAAATATCGAAAGAGTCATATAGAAATCCAAAAAATATTGAAGTCCTTCCTCCGCTTGATACGAATAAGTATCACAGGGAATATCCCGAGTACAATAGGAAGTGGAATCTGCTCATACCCTTGGCGGAAGGACAGGGGTTCAATATAGGACTGGCTTTAATGAATAATTATGTCGGGCACGCAGACTTTGCAAAAATAACTTTCAAATCAGTCAAGCATAATCTTGATACCGGATTTGTCTGGGATAATGATAAATTTTCGACGAATCAGTTCGGGCATCCGTATCACGGCGGACTCTTCTTTGCATTTGCGCGCAGCAGCGGTTATAGTTTCTGGGAATCAGCTCCGTTCAGCCTGTTTGGAAGTTTAACCTGGGAAATGTTTATGGAAACAGACCCTCCGCAGACGAATGATATTATCAATACTTCTATCGGAGGCGTGATGTACGGTGAAATGCTTTACCGCCTGTCTTCTCTCGTGCTTGACGAGAGTACACGTGGGTCAAAACGCTTAGTGAACGAAATACTCGGAACATTAATCAGCCCGGCAAGAGGATTAAACCGTCTTTTCAGGGGAGATATGTGGCGTGTAACGCCCAAGAATGTTTACGATGTAGTTCCTGTTTACAGCGAAATCCGTCTTGGTTACGCGGGTATTAACCCGAATGAACAGATAAAATTTGAGAAACACCATTTTATGTTCGAGTTTAATTTCTGGTACGGTGATCCTTTCGCTTATAAAACTTTCAAGCCGTGGGATAATTTCAGGTTCAAAGCTGGCTTTGATACTCGCAAAGGAGATCTGCCTTCGGTATGGATTTATTCGTACGGATTGCTGTACGGGAAGAATGTTATTTCCAATCCCAAAAGCCGCTTTATTCTCGGAGTATTCCAGGACTATGATTATTACGATAACCAGCTTTTAACAATGGGGCTTCAGAGTTTCGGACCCGGATTTATTTATGTCTCGCCTGTAAATAAGAAATGGAAGTTTATGACCGAGTTCCACACAAATTTCGTTGCCATAGCGGCTTTGAATTCAATTTATACGGCGGGTGAATACAGAAATTATGACTGGATGGTTGGTAATAAAACAATGCTCGAAGCTACTGTCGAATATGGTCCGGCTAAACTCGGACTTGAATATAAGGTCTATTTCCTGAAAACAGTTAACGGCGCTCCCGGTAATCATACGGTCGGTATGTTTAACCCGAAGCTCAATGTTCTCATCTATAGGGGAATCGGCATCGGAGCGGAATATATTTTATATCACCGTTCAGGAACATTCGAGGGAGTTGTTGATGATTACAGTAAACGGACAAGCGAACAAAGGCTTTATATGAGTTATACTTTCTGATTAGTGCCTTTGTTTATCGGAAGTGAAGAAGATGTAATCAATGCCGAGAAATATTTAGCCGGATAAAATTATCAGTAAAATAGAAATTCATGAAATTATCAGGTCAAACCGCCGCTCTGTAGCTTTGGTGGTTACAAGGAACGGCGAGCTTATTGTCCGGGCGCCTTACAATACACCGCTTCCCTTTATAGAACATGTTATCAACCGTAAAAGCCTCTGGATAATTAAAAAACTCAATGAAGCCGCTTCAATGCCGCAATATGAAACACGGAAATTTTCAGAGGGTGAACTCTTTATGTATCTCGGGAATCAATATCCATTAAGCATTATTGAAAATAACAAATCCGCTGTCAGGTTTGTTGAAGATACAATTTATATTTCTTCAAAGGCTTTTCTTAACGCGGAAAGAAATATCATAAGATGGTATCAAACCGAAGCTTATAAAGTATTAACGGAACGAACGGAATATTTTTCCGCATCGGTAAACATGAAACCCTCGTCTATCCGCTTATCCGGCGCAAAGCGCAGATGGGGCTCATGCGGCAGAAAAGGTAACATTAATTACAATTGGCGTTTAATTATGGCTCCGCTCGAAATTCTCGATTATATAGTTGTGCATGAACTTGCTCATCTTCGGCACCATAATCATTCAAAACAATACTGGAATCTCGTATTTTCAATTATGCCGGAATATAAATCCCGTGAATTATGGCTGAAAAAGAATGGTCATTTACTCAATTTGTAACCGGTTTTTTTTATCTGAATATCATGCTTTTTCAATGTTTTTTATGACTTGCTGAAAAAGAACTGGAACGACAGCAAAAAACAAAAAATCCGATTAGTAAAATAATTTAATTGCATATTTAAACACTTTTACTTATTATTGTGTGTTGTCGTTACTTATTGTAATCATGGTGCAATAAGTAACGGATAAAAATTCAGTTTTTTCAAATTAAACCATAAAAGTTATGAAGAACAAATTGTTTCTATTTCTGTCGCTGACAGTATTAGTATCAGTACTCGTCGGCTTAACTATTGGGGATCCCTGGGGAAGCAAAACTCAAACCACGGACAACATAATCAACGTTAATACACCTCCGCACGTATCTTATGGAACGGTTGTTTACGTTGATTCCCTCAACGGTGTAAACGATACAACAGCTCTTAAAGAAAGAGGATACAAACCTTATTACAGAGGAACAGGCGCTCAAGGTACAATAGCAACCTGGTATCAGGGTCAGATTGCTGTTTTTAATGCTTACAACGGACCTTCAACTGGTTATGTTGCCGCTAACTACTCCGTAGTAACAGGTGCAAACAATATTGACAGCTGGCTAGTATTACCAAGAGTCGCTGGCGGATTATTAGCAACTGATTCATTAATCTTCTATGAAAGGTCTGCAACAGGAAGCATTTATCCTGATTCAGTAAGAGTAATGTATTCGGCAAACGATTCAATTCCGGAAGGCAGCTGGACAGAACTCGGAAGATTCAAAACCAATACAACGACCGGCTGGCAAAGACAAGCTTTCAAAGCCGCAGCAGCAAGTGTAAACGGCAGATTTGCAATCAGATATTGTGTTGTTAACGGCGGACCGAGTGGAACAAATTCTGATTATATAGGTATTGATGCGATTACAATCGAAAGAAGCGGTTCTGGTCCCACAGCAACTTTTTATTCTTCACAATGGTGCGCTGCGGCGACATTTCCGCCAGTACCAAGCGCTACATACTTCCAGGCATCAGCTTGGCTTGGCGATACTTTGTATGTTGCAACACCTACAACTGCAGGAGCAGGAGCTAATACAATTATAAGATATAAACTTGGTGGTTCATGGACAACAGGCGTACCTATGCCCGGAACAAAAGTCGGTGGAACATTGACAGCATGTAACGGTAAATTGTATTATGTAGGTGGCGGTACGGCTTCAATATTGACCCCTGACGCAGCTGTTTATGAATATACTCCTTCTACAGGAACCTGGGCAACAAAAGCTCCTTTACCGGTTGCTTTAGCCGGTCATGGTGCAGGAAACTGGGGAGATAGTGTTATATTTGTAGTGGGCGGACCATATTCAGGTCCAACAGGGAATGTTTATGTTTACAATGTACCGACCAATACATGGAGAACATCTACTGCAATGCCTACGGGTGGCGCAAGAAGAACATTTGCTTTCGGTATATCAGGAAATCAGCTATTTGTAGGGGCAGGATACTCGACTGCATTCATGAAGACATTCTTTGTAGGAACAATCGGAAGTAATGCATCAACCATCACCTGGGTACAAAAAGCGGACGTACCTATTCCGCCGGCGTGGACAGGTTTATCACGACCGGGCGGAGTAGCATTTATGGACAGATTTTACGTAATCGGCGGTGAAAGAGGCGGTCCGGGCGGATACAGAGATTCAGTTAATATATGGAATATTACGCTTCAAACCTGGCAAACAGTAATCATCGGAAAACCAGGCGGCGGAATGTCTAATATTTGCAACGCGCCAGCAGCAAGAAAAGTAAATGATACAGTCAAAGTATTCATTCCGGGCGGCTACGGATTAGTCGGCGGCGTTGCCGGTGCATCTACAAACTTTGACGTGATCGGATGCGGACCTACTCTTACAGGAATAGCGCCGAGTATAATGACTCCGGAAACATATTCATTATCTCAAAATTATCCGAATCCGTTCAATCCTGTTACTAAGATTAATTTCGCTTTACCGAAATCAGGATTAGTAACGTTGAAAGTGTATGACGTGCTCGGTAAAGAAATTACCACATTAGTTAACGAAGTTAAAAACGTCGGAGCATATACGGTTGATTTCAACGGCTCGAACCTTTCAAGCGGAGTGTATTTCTACAAGCTTTCGTCAGGTGATTTCACATCAATTAAGAGAATGATGCTTATCAAGTAATATTTTAGTCTAATATATTTATTAACCCGGGTTAGAAATAATCCGGGTTTTTTTTTATTGAACTGACGTCTGTTGTTCTCGGAGTTAGTTCCGGACTATCAAGCCGGAATCAACTGAAAAATTCATTGTGAATCACGTTAACAACATCCCATAAATCGTCATTAGGGATAATTATATATATTGCTACTTCAGAGGCGCCTGCCGAAGCCATTTCAACATTAACTTTCATCAGTGATACAGCGTTGAGAATTTTAGCGAATATTCCCCGTCTTTTCAATAATCCTTCTCCTACAATTGCAACCAGAACCACGTTTCTGATGAAATCAACTCTTTCAATCAGTCCGCCGCCTTTGATATTATTTAGTATTCTGAAACTCGTATCGGCGTCTTTACTCTCTAATAGTATGTTAATTGTAGTCTGAGAGGTGACTGTCGCGAAAATATTTATATTTTCTTCTGATAAAGCATTTCCAATTTCTCTCATCAGCCCGGGTTTATAACCAATTCCTGTTCCGTGAATTCTTATCATGCAAATATTTTTATTATACGCGATGCTTTTTATTATGTTTTCATCTATATAAGCATCGGAACTGATAATCGTACCTTTTGCGTCGGGAGTATGGATGTTTTTTATTACAATCGGAATACCGGTACCTGCAATAGGTTCAATTGTAAGCGGATGCAAAATTCTGTCGCTGAAATAGGATAATTCAGCCGCTTCATAATATGATAACCTCTCAATTACTTTTGCTTCTCTTACTAATTTCTGGTCTGCGCTGGTAAATGCTTCCGTGTCCTTCCAGATTATCAGTTCCTTTGCTTCAAAACCGTAAGCCATTACGGAAGCCGTATAATCCGAGCCGTTTCTGCCGAAGGTAGTCACCTTGCCGTCCGGAGTGCTCCCGAAAAACCCGGTCATTATCGGAATAATACCGCCGTTAATAATTGTTTGCGCGGTGAATTTAAATTTACGTTTGAATTCTTCAAGGTTTACTGTTGCATTTTCATATTGTTCCGAAGAACTTTTATTTGTTACAAGTCCTATTTTATCAGTCTCGATTACTGTTGAATCAACGCCTTTATCCTCAAGAATTCCTGACATTACCACTGCGGCAATCCGCTCTCCAAAACTGATAATATGCGCTCTGACGGCTTCTGTAACTTCATCCGTGTATGATACGCCGTATAACAATCTCTCGACTTTTTTAACAAGCAATGTTATGTTCCTGAATGTTTTATTCAGAACAGTATTGTTTGCAATTGATTCCTGTGCTATTTCGTAATGTTTCGCCGTTAATTCGCTGATTGTTTCGCTGACGTTTACTTCCTTTTCCTTTGATTTAATTATCCCGTCAATTAATAAATCTGTTATTCCCTCGGCGGCTGATATTACCACTATGGGAAAACATTTCTCGGACATAATAATTTCAACGGTTTTTAAAATATTCTCCGAATTTCGCAGGCATTCACCGCCGAATTTATGTACTTTTGTACAAATTTTTTTGTCCATAATCAGTTAATTTAATCACATAACATTTAAAAACTTAATCGCTTAACACTTATTCGAATGATATGAATAACTATTTTTTTATTGAAAATTTTCTGAAACTCTCTATATTGTATTGTGTTATATTAATGTTTATCCGCGATGAATTATCATAAGTTGAGATTTTAAGGTTGTTAAGCATTGTCGCTGTGGCGGTATCTATTGTCCAGTTTTCACTTTTAATTGCCGATGATAGTTTAGCGAGCGCAATCATGCCGTTGAACAGATTTGAAAAATACAACGCGGATTCATCGTCTTTGCATTCAAATTGTATAATTATTTCGAGCCCGGTTTTCATTCTGCCTGATAAAGAAAAAGAGTTCACCATATACTGAATTCTATTTGCAAGAATATTCTCAGTCTTGTCCGAAAAAGTTCTTTGTGTGTCCTGCTCTGAAGAACTTATTTTGGGGTTCATCAAAGAATCCACCTTTGCGTTTTCAGGTGGTATCTCTTTCAAAAGTTTTTCTGAACCCGGGTTCATATTCAGGAAATTCTCGAAAATACCCCCGATAAATGTTTTTTCTGTTGTGACTAACCAGAAATATTCTTTGTAAGTAATGGCGTCAATAGCTTTCAGCATTTCAACGTTATTTAAAAGTCCCCCAGTGGTTGTATCTCTTGCTTCTCTCATTAATTCAATTTGCTTCGGATAATTACTTGCGCAGATAGTGAAATTGTCTTTCAGGAAAAACAATAAACCGCTCTGCAGATGTGTGAATACAATTGTTCCGTCGGGATTAACTGATTTATTGTATGAACTGTCTTTTCCGAAGAACTTATTTGTGTAATTAAAAAGTTTGTTTTTATCAAAAATGCCTTTTAGAATAATTGCGTTTTCACCCGTCCACGAATTAGCAAAGTACATTTCATCCAATCCGTCAGACATAGTTGCTCCGGTCGCGTCTTTAAATATATTAAGAATTGTTCCGAATGTACGCTCTGAATTAATCAGTGAATCCGATATATTCGATTTCCAGAATTCAGAACTCTTCATGCTTTTAAAATTAAAATATAATACAAATTGAGGCTTCTCGGGCAGCATATTGAAATTTGATTTCAATGTCATGGAAAGCTTATCAGCAGTGGGTTTTGAACTGCACCCTGATATAAAAAGTAAAGCCGCAACTATAATATATATCCCTATGATATATATCCCTTTCAGAAAACGCGCTTGCCTTATCTTTATACCGTTATTCATACTCCTTTAATTAGTTCTATTTAATAATAATTTCTTTAAATCTGTGTTAACCTGCCTGCTGAAAGGAGGTCTGCGGCTAATATTCTTCGCCCTTAATAGTCCTTTTTATTGAAATATAATATCGCCAAAGAAAGCATTACACCCATGAAGAGTAATGAAGTAATGAGAGGCTGATAAGATACAGCGGCTCCGCCTTTTACTATATTCTCGCATATATCCTGTATTGCCCAAGCTTTAGGCAGTATATTGTAAAAAAACTTTATTATTGTTTCTGTCACCGGACCAAAAACAACTCCCTGCTTATCATTTTCAAAATAAACATTTGCGAGATACAGCAGAAAAGATACCGGAAAAAACATAAGAAGATTTATAAGAATCGTTAATATTGTACTCCTCGTCATTATTCCGATTAGTATTACCGCTGAATAAAGAATGGCGAAAATCAGTGTAAACCAGAAAATTGAATATAAAAAAGGCACGTGCCAGATTCCGGATTTCGCGGATATCACAATCCAGATGATTCCAAGCAGGAACAAAAGCGCGGTAAACACGAGAATAATTCCCGCGATAAATTGTCCGAGGACAATTTTTGTTCTTGATATGGGTTTCGAAAGCATCAGGTCAATATACCCTTTTTTCAGCATATCGGGAACAAAAGATGAAACGATTATCATAAATGAAGCGATAAGCATGAACATCGGAATCTTTGATATTATTCCGGCTTCGAATGTTACCACGGCTTCCTTCATCCCCGAGCCGCCGGTGGATTCAAGCATTGACTGAATGCCTTCGACCGTGCTGTTCGTAATAGCCAGCACGAGTAAAATTATCAAAAGCGAAAAGAAAGCAAATATTGCGAGAATTATTTTCTTTGCAAGCGCTTCTTTAAATATCCCGGTTATAAATGTTATAAGTACCATGCTTTTTCCTCAGTTTAAAAGTTCTTTTGAATTTATTGTCTCGGCTGAACCTTGTCCTGAATTTATTTCAGGACAAGGTTCAGCATCTAATTCTTTTGTTGTTCGATTAAGTTAATAAACATACTCTCAAGCGAATTCTTTTCCTGCTGTACGCTAAGTATTAATATTTTTTCCGTCCTCAGATAGTCAATAACCCCGTTGAGCTCTTCTACATCTTTTACATTGCATAAAAATTCATTCCTTCCGTTAAGCACTGCTTTATGCTGATTCAGCAATAAATTCATTATCTTATCGTTAAGTTCGTTAGTATTAAACTTATAAGTATTGGCTTTCGTAGTTATGTCTTCAACGCTTCCTTCTTTAATCAGTATCCCTTTGTTTAAAATAGCTACTCTGTCGCAGATAAGTTCAATTTCGCTTAACAAATGAGAATTCAGGAAAATCGTTTTCCCTTTAGATTTAAGGTGAATAAGAATATCTCTTATCTCTTTCCGCCCGATGGGGTCAACACCGTCTGTCGGCTCGTCGAGAAAAATGAGATCGGGATTATTTATCATTGACTGTGCCAGCCCGAGCCTTTGCATCATTCCTTTTGAATATTTTTTTATCTTAGTGTTTTTCCATTTTTCCATTCCCACCATGCCGAGATATTCCACGGTTCTTGTTTTAAGGACTTTGCTGTTCACACCGCTGAGCTTGCCGAAATAATTGATTACCTGTTCGCCCGTCAGATATTGGGGAAATCGGTGGTTCTCCGGAAGGTACCCTATTTTTTTCTTTGTGTTTACATCGCTTACGGGTCTTCCGAAAATTTTGGCATCTCCGCTTGTTGAAAAAGTTATCCCAAGAAGTATCTTAACAAGCGTTGTTTTCCCTGCTCCGTTCGGTCCGAGCAAACCGAAAATTTCGCTTGTATCAGTTGTAAACGAAACTTTTTCCAGAGCTTTGATCTTCTCTTTTGAGAAACTCTTTGCGCTGAAATGTTTCGTCAGTTCTTTAATTTCAATTACACTCATTTGTATAATTCGTTAAATATTATTATGTAAAATTATTCTTAAAGTATTCAAAATCTTTTTTGCTCATTCCGTCCGGTTTTTCGCTGTCGTTTATAAAGAGATGATTTATATTTTTCCCTTTGTCTCCGGCAATTCTAATTTCTGATATATAATCTTCAGACTTCATGATTTCGCATCCGCAAACTTTCGCTAATCTCAGTATTTCCATGTCGGATGATACGACCTTAATTTTGTTCTTCCGGTAATTATCTTCAATATATTTACGTATAATCTCATCAGCAGTTTTACATCCGGAAAAAATAATATCTTTGCTTTTAATCATGCCGCCAAAACCATCAAAAACAAAAATAACCTTTTCGCCCTTTTTAATTTTAGATTTAACAGTTTCCGTTAATGAAAGCCGGGCTGTTTCCGGATTATCTTTTAACCTGCTTTTTAAATTCGGCATTTTATGCATCAAATTATTGCCATCAATAATAACAGTTTTCATCACGCGCAATATCTACGGTCTGATTCTGTTTGGTCTTCTTGCGAAGGGTATTGCCTCGCGTATATGCTCAAGATTGCAGAGCCAGCTGACTACTCTCTCAATTCCGAGCCCAAAACCTGAATGCGGAACACTTCCGTACCTGCGTAAATCCACATACCATCCGAATTCTTCCAGAGGAAGCTGATGCTCTTCAATGCGCTCGAGAAGGAAGTCGAGATTATCCTCGCGCTGAGAGCCGCCGATTATTTCGCCGAAACCTTCGGGTGCAAGAACGTCAACTCCGAGAGCTAATTTCGGATTCTCTGGGTCGCGTTTCATATAAAAAGCTTTTGCCTCCGCAGGCCAGCGGTGTACCATTACCGGTTTATCAAAAGCTTCGACTATTGCTTCTTCGTGCGGAGCTCCAAAATCCTCACCATAAGGAAACGGGCGTATGTGCTCTTCGCCGTTTTCCGTTTTCCTGATTAAAGGTATATCCTTTTTACGGAGAATTTCAACTGCTTCGTTATATGTAATTCTTGGAAAAGGCTTCTTTACTTTCTCAAGTTTGCTTAAATCCCTTCCGAGAAAGTCAAGTTCCTGTTTTTTGTTCTTAATTACTCTCTGAACTACGTATTCGAGGAAATCCTCAATCAGGTTCATATTGTCATTAAGGTCAAAATATGCCATCTCAGGTTCCATCATCCAGAACTCGGTTATATGTCTTCTTGTCATCGAATTTTCCGCCCTGAAAGTGGGACCTAATGTATAAACTTTTCCGAGCGCGAGCGCTCCGGCTTCGGCATAAAGCTGTCCTGATTGCGATAAATAAGCTTTTCCTAAATCAAAATAATCGGTTGAAAAAAGTGTCGAAGTTCCTTCGCATGCGTTTGGAGTGAAAATCGGTGTATCGAAAAGTATAAAACCGTTATTATACATATATTCGCGTATAGACTGTATAATTTCATTCCGTATTCTCATAATTGCTGACTGCCTGGGAGACCTGAGCCATAAATGACGCCTGTCCGCAAGGAAATCCACGCCGTGCTCTTTGGGAGTTATCGGGTATGGTTCGGCAATTGCCACGATCTCAAGGTCCTTTACCTGAAGTTCATATACATCCTCTTTTTTGGGATGTCTGGTTATTAATCCTTTGACAATAACAGATGACTCCTGAGTAAGTTTTCCGAAGTCTTCCCAGACTTTTTCCGAAACTTCTTTTTTAGAAACTACTCCCTGAATCAGCCCGGTTCCGTCTCTAAATTCTGGGAACATAAGTTTCCCGGCTGAGCGTATATTGTAAAGCCATCCTTTTATTGTAACTTCCTGCTCTACGAAATCCCTGATCTTTTCTATATATACCCACATAATTGATGAAATAATTTTAATAAAAAACTCAATCACTTAACACTTAACACTTAACACTTAACACTTAACACTTAACACTTAACACTTAACACTTAACACTTAACACTTAATACTTAACACTTAAGGGCATCTCTAAAAACCACCTTTTGATGCCGTTGTTAAAAAGCAAAGCTACAGCAAATTTGGAAAACATAAAATACAT
>Ga0247841_10004377_pt1 | contig 24359 bp, 33 predicted proteins | sample LaCruzMarch2015__2_FD_192410 | JGI IMG/M metagenome (GOLD analysis project Ga0247841, IMG submission 192410) | Freshwater microbial communities from meromictic Lake La Cruz, Castile-La Mancha, Spain - LaCruzMarch2015_18m | ecosystem: Environmental > Aquatic > Freshwater > Lake | place: Spain... | reverse complement strand
CTTTTTTCAAAAAAAAAAAAAAACGGTTTTTTAGAGAAAAAGATTTAGGAAACTAACTTGTGCGCCTTGCGTTCTTTTGCGAGACGGATTTGATTTTCAAGGCATGTTTCCACCACCCTGTTTTTCTTGTTTTGCATTTTGGGCAATCTCAATTTCTTTACATAGATTCGCTTTTTTGTTTTGCGCATAACGAAGTTGAAAATAATTGTTAAACAAGAAAACAATTTTTGGCGAAGTTCTAATAAATATTCTATAATTTGCTGTAAATACCCCATCCTTACGATGCCTGCCGGCAGAATAATTTTTGTTTATGTTACCAGTAGTCAATATGCCGACAGAATCCAAAAGCCTTTCTAACTCTTTTAAAAAAGCGCGATGCTCTTGCTCAAGAAATTCGATTTTTGAAACCCCCAAACTAAAATTATTGAAATATGTACTGTTTGCTCCATCCACATAAACTGGAGTTGAAACTTCTGAAGCTAAATACCCGTCAAGGAAAGCAACTCTTGATTCTTTGGAAGAATCAAAAATCCATTTTGGCAAGCTATATTTAATTGTCACTTTGTCGCCGACTGGAGCACCAAGGGCAACAAAAAACCTTATTACCGCTCGGTCAAAACATCGAATACAATAAGAATGACCATATTCCCCACCTTCAATAATATCCAATTTATCTTTAGCAAAAGAAAATATTTGCTTAAAATCTTTTTCCCACAAATCAATGTCACGCTTATCAGCAGAAATAAATGAAAAAGTGTTTAGATTTATATCAACACACCCGTCCCCAAAAATTACTCCAAGCATGTTAAAAATTAATTTTGAATCTTTGTGATTTTCTGTGAACGGAAGAAACCCCGCTTCTTTTAGTTTTTGCACAACTTTCAATGGATTGGGAATTGCTTTTTTTTCTCCTTTAGTGTGCCACCATCTTGTTGAACCTTGTTTCACTCCAAGGAGTTTAGCAGCTTTTTTGTAACCCAGTGCGGGATTATCTTGAATGAGTTTTTTGTATTCAAAATATTTCTGACAAGAAAATTTATCTTTTTCAGAATACGTATTTATTATGTCTTGTTCAGAAACAAGAATTTTACTTTCCATTATAGAGCTCCTTTCTGGGGCTTTATAATCCATTGGAGAGTGTTTTGCCGGCGTAGCAAGCGTCGCCTGCGAAGTAATATTTTTGCTTGATGGTGAATCAGTCATCTTCATCACCTTCGGCGAAGTTTTCAAGGACCCAAAGTTCTCTTGAATCCAAATCATCAAGATTGCATCTTGCGATCCTTTTTACCGACAATATTTCCTCGTTTGAGGGTTTATTTAAATTATTTGAAAAATACATTCAAGCCACCTCCGCAAAAAATGAATTTTTTCGTAGACGGCTCTGCTGCTTTTGGAGACATTAAACCTTTAGCCAACAGGCGACCCGTTAAAAGCGGGGTAAATGTTTAAGTCGAGAAAAGCAGAGCCTAAAGAAAAAATTCAACAAAGCAGAGGTGGCAATGTTTTGAAAAATATACTAATAGTAGAAAAAAGATTAAGCCGTTGTTGGAGAAAGTTTGAACAATGAATCTTTTTCAGAAACTTTTTCTGCATTCTTATCCCCAGTCTTTGTAATTATTTTGTGTTCAGGAGTAAAAGTAGCTTTTCTTCCACCAATAGAAAGTTCAACAACTCCCCCTTCGTATGGATGTCTATTTAAAGAATAAATTCTTGAAGGAATTATTTTTTCGTCTTTCATTCCGAGAACATAAACAATTTCTTTTTTAGGTAAAACCATTGCCTCATATCCTTTTTCGTGTTTCTCAACTAAATCAGGATATTTCTTTGACATTGTTGCCCAAAGTTTTCCATAAGAAATTTCTTTCCAAACACCCTTTAGACAAACAACGAATGAATCTTCGTCAATTGACGATTGCAAGGGATCATGCCTCACATCCCCAAGAAGCGCGCCCGCTCTTGAGCCAGTTGCTTCAAAAAAAGGAGCAACTTTTTTTCCTAAATTATTAACAAGTAATTTTGGAATAACCACAGCGTCCTTTGAGCGCATCTGATTACCTAAAGCGGTTCCAACAAACAAAAATGCTCCAACAATAATTAATGCGGCGAACACCACATCAGGGTACCACTTTAATTGCCAAAGAACTGTGGAAAGAATCATCCACCCAACAGGAAGCAATAACGAAACAAACCTCATTGAGTCCTCGGATTTGTGGGATTCAAGATGCGCTGCTTCTAACAGTTTTTTTCCTTCCCCTGCCTTAAGCACCCTAACTTTTGGATTATTGGGGTCCTCAGCATTTGGATAAATCAAAACATCCTGCAACACCCCAACAGGAAGAATTTCACTCATCGCTTGCGCAAGCAAAGATTTTCCTGTACCCGGAAGACCAACTAACAAAACATTTCGCTTCTGCGCAGCGGCTTTTCTAATAATTTCAACACTCTTATCCTGACCAATAACCTGCCCAATCAAATTCTGGGGAACAGGAATTTGGGAAGTGTTCTCAAAAGTAGCAAAATCAAACTTTTTTCCAACAACCTTAATCTCAGGAACAACACTAAGTGAAGAAACTTTCTGTTTATGCTTACCAAAAGCAGAGTTCTTTTTTTTAGGCATAACCAATTAATCCAATAAAAGGTTAAAAAAGGTATTTGGGACAAGAAAAGCAACTTCTTTTTTCATCAAAATAGACTAAATGAAAGCTTTATAATGAAACTTAGAGATTAATGTAATTATGGAACCAATAAGGGTAACTTTTTTAGGCACAAGCGGAAGCGTTCCTCAAAAAGAGAAGAACTTTGCAAGCGTACTATTAGCTTACAGAGGGGATAATTTGCTTTTTGACTGCCCAGAAGGAACACAACGACAACTAATGCAATCCGAACACTCGCTAATGAGTGTGAACAACGTATTCATCTCACACATGCACGCGGACCACTTCCTCGGACTGTTTGGGTGGATATCCACCATGACACTAAACCAAAGAAAAGAGAAACTTACAATATTTTCTCCAACGGGGGGAAAAGAAAAAATACAAAGAATAATGAAAGAAGCTATTTACCCAAGTTTTCAAATAGAATACAAGGAACTCAAAAAAGGAACACTAATTGAAAATGAATTCTTTGAAGTGAAAGCATTCCCACTCAAACACGAAATAAGCTGCTTTGGGTTTGTGTTCAAAGAAGCGAATAAAGCAGGAGAATTTAACAGGAAAAAAGCTGAGGCGCTTGGAATACCTGTTGGGCCACTTTACGCGAAACTTGCGAATGGAGAAAAAGTAAAAGTTAACGGAAAAACTTTTGCTCCGAAAGATGTGATGGATTATTCAAAAAAAAGAGAGGGAAGAAAAATTGTTATTGCTGCTGATACTCGCCCAGTAAAAGAAACTATTGCCGAAGCAAAAGGCGCAGAACTCTTAATTCATGAAGCAACCTTCCTTGATAAACAAAAAGACAAAGCGATAGAGGCACTACACACCACCGTGCTTGAAGCAGCAGAAATCGCAAAAAAAGCGAATGTAAAAAAACTCGCACTCTTTCACTTCAGCGCAAGAAACACCCAAAGCGAAGAAATACTTTTAGAAGCAAAAAAAATGTTTACAAACACAATAGTTCCTAAAGAACTAGAGACAATAACAATTCAATGAAAAAACGCACTAATCAAAAATATTTTTTAAAAATAAAAAATTAATTCTTGTGCTCTTTTCTTTTTTCCCGGTAAGGCTTTGCATCCATAAAAACCTCATTCTTTGCGCTCGCAACAATATCCATCAAATCTTTTTCTTTCTGAATCATTTGTGATTCTTTCTCCTTAATCAATTTTTCAAAAACACTCTGATTAATTTCGCGCTTAAGCAATTTGCCCTCAAGCATGGACATCTCAACCCTCAAAAGCTCTGTTTCCTTAAGCAACTTTTCAATACCTGCTTTTCTATGCTTTGTGGGTTTATCAATCTTTGACAAAATCATTAAAGCCTTATCTCCAATAGAAACTTCGGACGAACGTTTGATTCTAAAAAGAGCCATCTCGGCGGAGAGAAGTTCCCCCTCCAAGTCATCCAAAATCAAATCAAAAACACTCTTCTTAATCTTGCCCTGCATGAACTTACGCTCAGCAATTTTAATCCGATCCTTAGCAGAAACAATCTCGCGCTCAATATCCTCAGCAAGCTTTTTTTCCCTATGCAAGGAAAAACCAAAAATTAGAAGTATAACTAATAACACAATTGCAACGAGAAACAAAACCTCAAGCATAGATAGAGGAACAACAGAGTGGAATTTATACCTTTCCATACAGAAAACAATTAATAAATGAAGCAAAATTCATGCGTTAAAGGGGGAATTAATTATGACTGAATACATATTGAAGGCAAGGCCGTACACTAATGAGGAAGCGAAAAAACTCCTCGCAAGCGTGATGAGCCCCGAAACTACGGACTGGCACTACAACACCCACCAAAAAGGGTACATTACCAAACGGAATGAAATTGAGAAAAAACTAAAAGACGGCGGAAAGGCTCTTCGCGAGGCGGCGAACGCAAACTTTTCTGAGTTTGGGGAACTAAAAAGAAGAGAAACGTTCAACGCTAACGGAGCGCTATTGCACGAACTCTTTTGGGAAAACCTCGGAGGAGACGGAAACATAGAAAAAGCAACCGAGTTAAAGAAAAAAATAATTGAAGACTTCGGCTCAATTGAGGACTGGAAAAGCGACTTTCGCGCAACAGCACTCAGTGCAAAGAACTCAGGATGGGCGGTACTTGCAATTGATAAACTAAGCGATGGAAAATTGCGAAACCTGTTAGTTGATGAACACGGGCACGGGGCAATTTGGGGAGCGCAACCGCTAATCGCCTGTGATGTATTCGAACACGCCTACTACCACAAAGACGGGCCAAAAAGAGCAGCGTACATTGACAATTTTATTTCAAACCTGCACTGGGGAAGAATAGAAGAGAGATACAAGAAGTAATTAAGTTGGTGAAAAAATGCGCATACCACACAACCCGAAAGAAATCCTCGCAATAGTTGATGAAAAAGACGAAGTAATTGGAAAGGATACTCGTGAAAATATTCACGCCCGAGGAGAGATACATAGGGAGGTGTATGTGCACATCATTAGCCCAAAGAAAGGGCTTCTTCTCCAAAAGCGAAAAGACAACCTGCTTTGGGACCACCCTGTTGGGGGACACGTCCCATTCAACGAAAATTATCTTGAGACTGCAATAAGAGAAAGCCAAGAAGAACTCGGGCTGAAGGTTTCAAAAGAGGAACTTATTGAAATCGAAAAAGAAAAAACTTCTTCAACAAGAATAATTAACAACAGATTCGCGAAAGTATTTCTACTAAAAAAGGATATCCCGCTGCGTGAAATTAAACTTGACAAAGGGGAAATAATCAAAGTAAAATATTTTGGGAAAATCGAGCTTTTGGAGTTGCTTAAACACCCCGAACTCATAGGCGGATCAGCGCAGAAAATTATTGAGAAGCACTTTATTAAAAAGTTAAATTAGTTTCTTGGTTTGAAATACTTCTCAAGAGACTTTGCATCCATCTCTTTTAATTTTAGGCCAAAAGCAAAGAGAACCACGATTATTATTATCACGAGCAAAACAAAAGTAAAAAACTCAATAACACCAACTTCCCACATAAAAAACACTTAATTAATAACACTTTTGGAAAATAAAAATCTGCGCTTTAACAAAAATATCAAAAAAAAACTTAAAATTTTATCGTTTGACCCATTTCCATCAAAACGGGTTTTGTTTTAAGAACGCTCTTCTCAATCCTGCGTTTAAAATCAGGAACATCAATCTTCTTTTCCTCAAAAACATCATACTGCATAGGAACAACAACATCAGGCTTCATTAATTTAGTTGCACGCACCGCGTCCACAACATCCATACTCCGCGAACTAATCGGGAGGAGAGCAACATTTGTTTTAACTTGATTAAAATCATCAAGCAAAGAAGTTACGCCAGCGTGATAAATTTTTTTACCCCCAAGTTCAAGCAAATAACCTAAAGGATAAAAACTTTTAGGGTAATGCGCGGTTTTTGCTTTAATTTTCACTCCGCGAAGAGACATTTCTCCATTCGAAACAATAGGAGCCTTCAAATTCCGCGGCAAGGAAAGCCGCTGAAGAGCAATCTCGTGAGCAACAACAAGCGCATTATGCTTAAGCGCAATCTCAGTCACGGCTTTAGGATCAAAATGCTCATTTGTCTCATTAGTAATAAAAATAAGTGAAACTTTCTTAAAATCCGAAGGCTTAACCCTAAACTTTGCCTTCCTCTTCCCCTCTGTTTTACTTGAATCAAAAACAGGGTCAATTAGGATAGTCGAGTCAGCATTAGAGATTTTGAAAAAAGAGTGCCCAAAATACTGCAGGTCAACCATAATGAAATTGTCCAACAAAGAGGATATAAATGGATAACCCAAAAAAGCCAAATAAAAAGCTTTTGACAAAAAAACGAAGACTTAAAAAAACGAACAAACAATAAAAGAGTATGCAAATAGCAAAAAAACTCCTAATATTCGCTCTTTTACTAGTAATGCTCACAAGTGTTAACGCGCTGGATTACTCCGTGTATAAACACACAATAACTATAATAATAGGGGACACAACAGACTCTGCGGTAGAGAAATTCTATATTAGTTTTCCAAGCGAAGCTGAAAAAATTGCTTTTAGAGAAAAAAGTTTGGAACTTGGAACAAACCTTGAAGAGTGGAGCAAAATAAACTCCGCCTTCGTGCCAAACCTTGGCCAAAATACTTCAAAGAAAAAAATAGGGTACACTGAAGGCGAACAAAATTATTTACAAATAAGCTACGATCTAACAGAAACACTAATGGCTAAAGGAAAAGAAGCCACAATGGTCACTGAATACACTATGAAAGTAAGCTACTTTAATTTATTTTACCAAGCGGGACTTTGGATAATCCCTGACAACACTGAAATAAATATAGAACTTCCTCCAGGGGCAGAAATAAGAGATATAATCGAACCCCAAGCGAATGTTACAAGAAATGTTGCAAGACAAGTGGTAAGCTGGCAAGGATACAAAAGCGGAAGCAAACTATCCCTAAACTATATTCTATGGAAAAAAATTGACCCAGTGTTTGATTTGAACGGAATGCTTAACTTTATTACAAAAACCACTGAGGGAAATATTATCGGGGCATTAATTATTTTAATAATAATAGGAATAATTTGGCAGAGAAAAAAAATATCACGCGCAATAGAAGAATTTGTTGAAACAAACTCGCTAATACAAGAAGAATAACTACTAAGAGAATAATTACTACAGGAAGAATTACTAATTGAATAATAAGTGCTAATTATTTATCCAAACAATGTGGCTTGCTTGCCGTGAAGCTTTTCTAAAATAATTTTCTTTTCAATAGCTTTTGATTCCTTGACAAGCTCAATTACATTTTTATCATCAGATTTTTTTTTAAGCAAAAAAGCGGTTTCTTTTTCGTCAAAATTAAAAAACCAAACAAAATCCTTTGAGTGAGATTCTTGGTTAACTAATTCGGAAATAAAAGGCAAATCAGCCAAAGCCTGCCTTCTTGAGCAATGCGTCTTGGCCCCAATCTTTGCAGCAATCCCTTTTCGCATTTCTCTTACTGAAGAAGATTTCGAAAGCGAGGATAATATTGAAGGAAAAGCCATTGGTTGGAAAAAATTGTAATCCTTCCTCCTTGAAAGCCCAACTCCGCAAGTAGAAAGAAAAATTGAGTACTTCAAAAAGCCCCAATGCTGACGATTCATTATTCTCCCGTTAAAAACATCCGCCCTTGAAAGCACACTAAAAGCATTCGCTGCATCAAGCAAATCAAACTGGCGAGGGATATTTTCTTCCACCCACAAACTAAGCATATCAAGAGAAACCTCCACTGAATCAACTGCAGTGCGAATCTCCGAAATATTTTTTCCCTTAAACACCTTCGCCATTACAGGAAAAATCTTTTCTTTTCTTTCCCTATAAGAAAGAGATTTTACATTATCCATTGTTACTTTAGGGGACAAAGATTGAACATCAAGCAAAGCGCTCCTCATATCCCCTGCACAATTCTTCGCAAGTTCCTTAATTGCCTCATCCTCAAACTCAATATGCTCAATAGCGCAAATTTCCCTTAACCTTTTTGCAATACTTAAGTAATTAATTTTCTTAAACTCTAAAACCTCGCAAGCGGGACGAATACTTGCAAGCTTTTTATCATAAGCGTCATTTGCGACCAAAATCACAGGATTGTTTGCTTCTTTAAGTATTGAAAGAACCGCACTTCCCCCTCCCCTATCCTGAGATTGTATACCGTCAATCTCGTCAAGAAGAATTAATCTTTTTGAACCAAACAAAGAAGAATTTGCTGTTGCTGCGCCCGCAACTCTTTCAATTGATTCCTTATCACGCAAATCACTCGCGTTCATCTCCAAGAGCTGCCAACCCATCTCTTTCGCAATCAAATAAACAAGCGCGGTTTTACCCACCCCCGGGTTACCAAAAAAGAAAAGAGGCTTTTGTTTTTTGCCATCCTTCCATTCATTCGCCCAAGCAATCGCACGATCCACAATCTCAACATTCCCGATAAACTCCTCAAAGTTCTTCGGGGCGTAACGATCAGTAAACAAATCAGGAACCATAAACAAACACTAGTCCGAAAGAATTAAAACAGGAAGAGAAAAAATCTAGTGTTTTCTTGCGCGAAGAGCACTTCTTGGGCAACGAGAAAGCCCGCCCCTAGTCCCCGCCCTGCGGTTTAGCGCAATCCTTGCAATATCCTGCGGAGAAAAATGCATGTTATCAATATTATTTTTTTGAGGAATAAATTTTTCTTGAGGAACACTCTTTTTGGGAGAATTTGTTGGAGAGGGGGATTCAAAAAATTTCCTTAATTGGGGCGGTCTGTTTTGAAAAGTCCGCTCCATGTCTTTCCTCATCCTGTCCTTCAATTCCTCATTAAACTTCTTTGCTTCCTCAATATCACGCTTCAATTCCTCCTTATGTTTTCGCTCAAGCTCTTTAAGTTCCTCATTAAACTTGCGATCCTCTTCCTCAATCCGAAGACGCCTCTCCTTAAACTCAGCATCCTGTTTTTGAATAACTGCTCTTTGATGAGGAATAAGCCAACCAAACATCCCCGTAGCCAACGCAATAGCCACACCAACCGCCCCGAGCGCACGCCTCCTCTGTCTTGCAACAACAGCCTTCTTTTTTTGTTCAGAAACCATACTAATAAAAGGAATACTTGAAAATAAATACTTATGCAAATCGGAATCGTGGGAAAGCCCTCTTCAGGAAAAAGTACTTTCTTCAGCGCGGCAACACTAATTGATGTGGCAATTGCAAGCTATCCATTTACTACCATCACCCCGAATAAAGGAATTGGTTTTGTTAGAGTGGAAGATGCGGGAAAATTCTTTAACGTGGTGAGCAACCCCCGACACGGGTTCTTGGTTAATGAGGATCCGAAAAACCCAATTCGGTATGTCCCCGTGGAACTAATTGATGTTGCAGGACTCGTTCCAGGGGCAAATGAGGGAAAAGGACTTGGAAATAAATTTTTGAATGATTTATCGGCTGCTGATGCACTCATACACGTGGTTGATGCAAGCGGAAGCACGGATAGTGAAGGAAAAGAATGCCCCGAAGGGAGCCATGATCCCTGCGAGGATATTAGATTTCTTGAAGAGGAAATAGAATTATGGTTCTTAAAAATAATTGAAAACAACTGGCAAAAATTCCAAAAAAGTCCTGAAAAAGATTTTAACAAAAGAGTAGCGCTCATGGCGCAAAACTTATCCGGGGTAAAAATATTAACACAACACATTGAAAGAGGAATAAGACAACTAAAACTTGATGAAAAACTATTTGGGGAATGGACACTTGAAGACAAAAAAGCTTTCGCGAGAAAATGCAGGGAATGGAGCAAACCAATAATTATCGCGGCAAATAAATGTGACCTTCCTTCGGGCGAAAAAAATGTTAAAAGAATGAAAGAAACTTTTCCTGAAAAAACAATTGTTCCCTGCAGTGCGGCAAGCGAACTCTCTTTACGAAAAGCAACAAAAGCCGGAATAATGAAATACTACCCCGGATGGGACCACTTCGAGCTCTTAAAAGAAATAAACGAAAAACAAAAAATCGGAATAGAAACAATAAAGAAAAATGTTCTAGAAAAATTCGGAGGCACAGGCGTACAAACCTGCCTTGATACGGTAATATTCAACGTGCTAGGATACTTCCCGGTTTTCCCTGCAGGCACTAAGGGGCTCGTGGATAGTTCCGGACGCACTTTAGCTGATTGCTTTTTGATGCCGGCTGGTTCTAAGGCAATTGATTTCGCTTATGCCCTGCATACTGACATGGGGGATGGATTCATCCGCGCCATAGATGTTAAGACTAAACAAGTTATTGGCAAAGACCACCCTCTTAAATCGGGCGATGCGATTGAGTTAATCTTCAAGAAACCTTAGGCACGCGCCAATCTTCAATCTTGTAATTGAACGCGTAAACATTTTCCACCCCCCTTCCAAATGTTCCTTTCTGGCAGGAAATAATATTTGCTTTCCTCAGCAGCAAAGCATATTTGTAAAAGGTTACGTGCGGTAGGTTAGTCAGCTTCAACAGGTTTTGTTTTTTTACAGAACCTTCTTTTTTTAAAGCAAAAAATATTTTATATACGGGGCATTTCTGTCTTCTTGTGTAGTTTACAAATTTTTCCAGTCTCACTAAAGCATCTTCTTCAGAAACAGGGGTTTCTTTGAAACCATTCGCCAAAGAATCAAGTCGTTGTCCTTTTTCAACATCTAAACCAAATAAGGAAATCCATTTAGTTACGTCTTTGTGTTTCAATAACCCTTCAGACTTAACAAAAAATAATGTTTGTTTAGACATTTCTCTTTTTTTGAATTTAGTTTTCAATCCTGCTTCAGAGAGTATTGATTGCACATCTTTGACCAAACTTTCGCTGGCACAGCCTAAAGAAACAACCCCGTCCATTTCGACAGAACCGTCAAAGGTCAAAACTCCACTTGCATAATCCAACCGAAAGTCTGAAACCTTTACAATTTCTGGTTCGCGAATATCATACACTTTAAGGCCATAATGAAAACCAAGATAGGTTGTAAAAAAGCGCGTTATTGCTTTTGAATCAACAATAAGCATCCAGCAATTTTTAAGTTTATCTCGCACTACGTTTCCATTAAACCCAAAACAAAATTCAAAGAATAATTTCGCTTTTAGCAACGCATTTTTATGAAAATCGATTATGCCAAGTCGCTCTTTACCGTCCTCTTCTTTTGAAATCCACCCATCTGCAGCAACAGCTCCGCACAACCAAACAAGTTCCTTAGAAATGCTTTTTGGAAACTTTGACCAATTCTTAGAATGTCCAAACTTGAAATGCTCAACTGCTTTATTAAAATTAGAATTATGATATTTTCTACGACCTTGGGGCAAAAATGAAATTAAATCTAAAACAAGATAAATTGGAAAGTAATCTTTGCTAAAAATAAACTTTTCAATTGTTGAAACATCTGATGAATGCCTTACTGATAACTGCTTTGACAAACTTTTTCTATTTACTTTAGCCACTAAACACACCTCTTGCACAAGTTCATTAAAAATAGTTCGACAAAATTTGCCTTTGAAATAAACAATTGAACGCAAGCTATCAAACTGATTTAATTTGAACAAATCAAACTCCATAGAATACCCCTCTTTTGAAGATTTATAATTCATTGGAGAGTAATCTGCCGGCGACAAATCATTCATCTTCATCACCTTCAGCAGATTGTTCAAGAACCCACAGCTCTCTTGAATCCAAATCATCCGGATTGCTTCTTGCAATCCTTCTTACTAAAGATATTTCCTCTTTAGAGGGTTTATTCAAATTGTTTGAAAAAAACATTCGAGCCACCTCCGCAAAAAATGAATTTTTTCATGGACGGCTCTGCTGCTTTTGGAGACATTAAACCTTTAGCCAACAGGCGACCCGCAAGGGGAAAGGTTTAAGTCGAGAAAAGCAGAGTCCAATGAAAAAATTCAACAAAGCGGAGGGGGCGATGGTTTTGGCACAAACCACTTAATTAAGCACGGGGATGTAATAGAACTGGTTTTTAACAAACGCTAAAAAATTAAACAAGAATTTTTTAAATTAAGCAAAATAAAACTTAATTCTTTTCTTAATTTATTTAATTCAATAATTTATTTCATGAAATACTTTATTTCATGCAACTAATTCTTCCCCTCTGAACAGAGTAACCACACTTTGTTTCATTCTGAACCACTGAAAAAGATTTCCCCTCATCATCCACTGTCTCGTAATAATTCCCAAGACACCGATCTATGACCAAATTCGTGTCATAAAGAACCTCATTCCTGCATGAAGAAGAGTTAGTGTCAAACAACTCTGATTTTAATTTCGGGCAAAACTTTTCTTTGAACTGGGAAATTAACTGCAAATTAGAATCCTTCTCAACCGAAACACAAACCTCCCAACCGCAATCAACCCCCTTAGCGGAGCATACACCCTCTTTGTAATACACTTGCGCCTTCTGCCCGTTAAAATCCAATCTCGCTTTAGTATAAGACCCGCTGATCCTCTCATAAGGGAAAGCGCACTCCATACACTCCACGTTAAACTCAAGCGCGGACAAACCAAGAACGTTCTTTAGAACATTATTAAAATTATTAAAATCATTACAAGGCAATTTAGGACAAGGGTTAAGCACGGAATAAGTTGAGTCAGAAATTTTTTTCTGGTCCTCGCTAGTGCAACCAAAAAAAAGCAAAAAAACTAAAACCGCCAAGGCTACTAAAAACACTTTACCCACTAAAAACCCCTTTCCAAAAAGAAAGAACTTACTTTTCTTCAATTATTTCAGCGATAGATTTTTCTCTGGGCTTCTCCTGCGAAACCGTGGTAGTAGTAGTAACTTCCTTAACTACAGGAACAGTTTCTGTTGTGGTGGTTGTGGTCTTAACCGCCCCAGGAAACTCTTTTGAAGTAATTGTCTTCTCTTCTCGAACAATCTTCTCCGAAATATCCTTCATCGCCCTGTCCTTCCCTTTCAATTTTTTTAAGGTGTAAAAATATGCATTAATCATCTGATCCAAATCAAGCTGACGCTTAAATCCAGTTCTTGCGACTTCCTCAAAATACAATCTAACTATCCTAAACGCTGCTTCCTCATCATTCATCATTGACCACCCTAAAAATTATTTCCTTACAACTCTCGCAATCCTTGCTAAATTCTTTTTCGGGGACGCGCTCCTTAAAGCCCGACCGTACGCGTTAACAATTCTCACTCTACCAACTAATCCTTTTCCTCTACTCACTCGCAATTTCTCAAGCGCAGATCTGCTTTGCCTGCCCTTTGAGTGAGCATCCACCAACTCGTCAACAATCCTCTGCCTCTCCAATTGAGTGGCTTTGATGTCAAGCGAAGTAAGCCTTTTCGCAATCTTTTTCCCAAAAACCTTCCACTCGGAAGCATTCGTCACCGCACGATTCACTTCCCCGCGAAACAAAGCGGGTCTTGCAACTCGTTTAACTGGTCCCACCCGCATTAAACTCACTTCTTCATTCCTGCTTCCCTTACAGCCCTATCAACTTCCGCCATCTCCACGCCCTGTCTCCTTACTCGAGCAAGCGCGTAAAAATACGCGTTAATTATTTCATCAAGAGTTAATTGTCTCTTAAAACCCAGCCTCGCGATTTCAATAAAGTAGGTTTGAACAATCTTGAAAGCAATCTCTTCCGCATCCGGATTAAACGCTTCCTTCAAATCACTCTTAGAAATCTGGTGACTTGAGACGCTTGATTCGAAAACCTCTCTTAATTCAGCCGCATCAATCCCGGGAGCAGAAACTACCCTAGTTACTGTTCTTGAAACAGGCTTGGATTTAACCTTCTTAACAATAGTTCTTGTCTTAGTCCTGTACTTAGTAATAACTTTTGGTTTTGACTGAACCTTTTTTACAACAGTCTTAGTCCTATACCTTATTTTTGGTTTAGAAGTAATTGTTCTAGTCCTATATTTTATTTTAGGCTTAGACGTAATAGTTCTAGTCCTGTACTTAATTTTAGGTTTTGATTTAATTGTGCGAGTGCGATAAATGTTTTTAGTCACAGTCTTTGTGCTCCCTTTCTTTCCAAGCTTTCCGGATTTAGCTAATTTCCAAAGAGCAATAGCCTGAGTCCATGTTTTTCCAAGGCGCATTTGCGAACCAATAAATTGATTATAAGCGCTAGGCCTTCTCTTGTTCTTTGCCTCAAGAGAACGGTAACGATTCCACTGCTTAACCGCCTGAAGGAAAGTTAATCCTGAAAGAATTTGCTTCCTAATAAAAATATTGTACTCTGAAACGTGGGCGGTTTTGAATTTCTTTTTCTTTTTTAATTTCTCAATCTCCATCTTTAGTTTTGTAATCTCAGCATCCTGCACAACGTTCTTTGCTTTCTCTTTCCTTACCTGCTTCTTTGCTTTAACTATCTCCTTACGCATTACCTTCTTTGCCGCTTTAACTTTCTTATCAACAGTTTTTGCTTCAACCATCCAGTTTCACCCACTACTAATAATAACTGGCAAAGGCAATATAAAAAGTTACGCTTTACTCACTCGAAGAAGTTAATTACAAAGTAGGGCGTTTAGGATTTGTTTTTTAGCGAAAGCACTCTTGAAGTCCCCTTTCCTTTTGATACAGGGCGAGCAATTACCACTCCCTTCTCTTCAAGCGTGGAAATCGCTAACCTAAGGGTTCGCTCAGCGAACTTCTTTGAGAGGGCATCATACACATCCCTCGAATCAACCTCTTTGCCCTCTTTCTTTTTCAAAAATAAAATAACCTCTTCCTCTTGCTCTGAAAGATTAGAAGTAATCTCAAACTTTACAGGCTTCTCCTGCATAAAACTAGCCCTAACGTGCTTCACTTGAACTTTTTTTGATGACTCCCTCTCGGCAAGACGACCCGCTTTCAATAACAAATCAACCGCTACCCGCGCATCCCCCCCAAGCTTTGCTGAATGAGCAGCGCACAAAGGAATAACATCTTCATCAAGAGCAAATTCATTAAACGCGTACTTTGAACGCTCTTTTAAAATTTCTTTTAGTTCAGCAGGAGAATACGGCTCGAAAGGAATGCTTGAGCACTGAAGAGAACTCCTCACCCGATCATCTAAATGCGCTAAGAAAAAATTATCATTCGAAATGAAAACCAACCCCATCGTGAGCTTCTGCTGCTCACCCAAACGAGAAAGATCATAAAGCAAAGACTTTAGTTCCTCATTTTTTAAGAGCTGCTCACTCTCATCAAACACCACCACCGGAACAACCTTCTTAGTTTTAAGCACCGCAACAAATTTAGAAAACAATTCCTCATAACTAATCCCCCTCGAAGGAACAGCATAACCCAAAAAGTTTGTGAGCTTTGAAAGAATCGCCTGTTTTGTTGCAAGCTCAAAACAATTAATGTACAAACATTTAGTCCTATCAGAGAACTCCTCAAGCTCATTTAACACAAACCTAAGAGAAACAGTTTTCCCAGTCCCTGGTTTTCCAAAAACAAAAACATTAGTGGGTTTTCGCCCCTGCGAAGCGGGTTTCAAGCAAAACACTAGCTCCCCAATCTCCTCATCCCTAAAAGGCAAACGCTCGGGAACAAAATCAGGGTACAAAAAACGCTCATCCTTAAAGAGAGAAACCTCAGAACGCGAAGAAAAAACATTAGCCACAAAAACCACTTAACCCAAAACGAACAACAAACTAGGCTCAAACAAAAATAAAAACAAATGCCCTTAACCAAAAAAACGCAAAACTAAACCCCAAAAAATGAAAAAGCTCCTGCAAAAACCACCGTAACAATTATTCCAGCAACAATCACTCCCGCCAAATTAGCAACAAAAAAACGTTTATAACCAAAACCGAGAAGATTCCCCGCAAGCGCCCCAGTCCAAGTTCCTGATCCTGGAAGAGGAATCGCAATAAAAATAGCCATTCCGACAAGCCCATATTTATCCACAAGTGGCTTTGCTTTCTTTTGCGAACCAACCACAAGTTTTTTATAAAAACGATCCAAAACAGGAACTTTTAAGAAAATGAAAATAATTTTATCAAAAAATAAATAAGCTAAAAAACCTAGAACCGCATTGGCCCCGACACAAACTAAAAAAACAACCGCAAGAGGCAAAGCAAACCCCTCAACCGAACCAAACAAAGGGACTCCTGAAATTGTTCCTGAAAATAATCCTATTGGAATACTCCAACGAAGCTCAAAAAGTGGAACCCAGGAAAGCAAAATCAGAACAATAATCTTTTCGATCATAAACAAAACAAAAACAAGAACTGAATAAAAACTTGCTGATACAAAATAACTGTATGCAAAATAAAGTAATCATTACAAATCCCAAGGAATACGAAATTAAAAAGCAAAAACTGATTAACGGCGGAGCGCAAAAACTTCACATCGTTACTGATTTTGACAAAACCCTTTCCAAAGCGTTTGACGGGGACAAAAAAATACACACGGTTATTGCGCAAATAAGGGAAGGAAAATACCTCTCTACGGAATACACAAACGCAGCATACGCACTCCACGCAAAATACTACCCTATAGAAACTAATCCTAACATGAGCATTGAAGAGAAAAAACCCTTAATGGAAGAATGGTGGGGAACACACATCAAAACAATCGCAGCAAACGGAATGAACAAAAAAATTGTTAAAGACATTGCTAAAAAAAGAATAATTCTAAGAGAAGGGACAAAAGAATTTTTTAAAGAGGCAAACAAAAATAAAGTGCCAATACTAATCCTCTCCGCAGCCCTCGGGGACGTGATTGATGAGATACTAAAGTTCAACAAAATCCAAAGCAAAAACATTCACACCATCTCAAACTATTTTGAGTTTGACAAAAAGGGAAACGTTCTCGGATACAAGGGCAAAATAATCCACTGCATGAATAAGAACGAGAACGAAATTGAGAACACGAAACACTACTCGAAAATAAAAAACAGGAAAAATATACTCCTACTTGGGGATTCGCTCGATGATCTTAATATGACTGAGGGAATCAAGTATGATAACATCCTCAAAGTGGGTTTCCTTAACGACAAAATTGAAGATAACCTCCCAGCTTACAAAAAAGCGTATGATGTAATAATACTAAATGATGGAACGATGAATTTTGTTAAAGAACTAATTAAAGAAATCAAGTAAAACAAGGTTAAATTTTGAACAACGCACAACTAAAGCTCAAACTCAAACAAAGCAACTGGCTTTCTTAGTCCGAAAGCATCAACGGATTCCTTTCTTAATTCCCCAATAAACCCGCTCTTACCGTTAATTATAATCTCAGCGCTATTCTCCCCGAGGAAAGAGAAAGGCTTCTTTTTCACAACGCATTCAAAACCCAAATAAGCGCAAAGCGAAATGAGAACGGATTTTATTTCAGTGAAATTAACGTTTGAGTGAGAGAGGGCAACGCACAAGTGATAGGATTGCTTTACTCCATTCTCAGCGTGCTCATCAAGCTCAAGAACGGTCCCCACTTCAAACACCCTCTGAGGGAATTCTGCACCTTTGTTCTTTGAAAACAAATCAAGCAACTGAGGAGTTAAACGCTTACGCATTACCCCGTAATTAATTGAAACAGGATTTGCTATTTCCACAAGAGCCTCTTTAGCTAAACCAATATTGTCAGCCTGAATTACTCTTGAGGTTAAATTGTAAGTCATTACTTCCTGCAAAGAAAGCCCCGCGCAAGAGCCCCTCACAAAATCAAGAAGCTTAGCTTCCTTAAGCTCGGAACCAACCACATTCATCTCGACTTTTTGCGGAGCAATATTATTGAACCCGTAAGAGATTAGCAAATCCTCAATCGCATCAACAGGGTGCATAATATCTGTTCTGTATGTTGGGTACTCAAGAGTAATTTTGTTCCCAACAATCTTTGCATTATACCTTGCGCGCTCAAAAAGGTCTAAAATTTCTTTATCCTTCAAATTAAGCCCGGTTTTTTGATTCACTATTGATTTGTCAAAAGACATCTTTTCTGTTGCGAACACTGGAGTGTAAAGAGTTTTTGCAGGGTACGGTTTTTTGTCTGCAGGGAAATTAAGTTTGCAGGAGCAAATTTTTCCCCCCCTGTCCGCGAGGCTCATGCACATTACTTCAAGAGCGGTTTCAATAGTTTCCCACTTAAAACCAGTAACTTCAATAAAAAGATTGGTTGTTTTTTCAGTAACTTTACCAGTGGTTTGAGAATTAATTATTGGAGGCATTGAAGCAACGGTTCTATTTGCATCAATCACAATCGGATACACATCCACCCCTTCGAGCAAATGCTTGTAGGCTTTACCCTTCTCATGCTGAGAAAGAATTTCACTAGGACGCAATTGCACTTTCCACTCTAACGGAACAAATTCTATCTCATCATCCTTAAAACCCTTATAATAAATCGGGGGCTGCATCTTATCAAAATCATACAAACCAATACCCAACTCTTTTCTTTTTCTTCCGTAATTCTCCCCGACTTTTTCCTGCAACTGAATCATTTGAAGGAGCAAATCTTCTGTAATTTTAATATTTTTTACAACCGCACATGCAATTAATGGCCTTACTTTTTCTAAATTTGAATTAATAAAAACAGAAACATTTCCTTTCGCAACTTTGTACTTTCTTATCCCCTTCTCTTTACCGCTTCTTGCTAAAATATCCCTTGCTAATCCCTCAGTACTCCATAAATCTGGGCGATTGGTTTCCTTGCAATCAATCCTTAACGCATCCCCTTCAAGAGAATCAATCTCTCCTTTTACATACTCTAAAGTTTCCTCAAGCTGTTCTTTTGTGAACTTCCTCTTTAGCATACTCTCAAAATCTTTTTTTGATATTTCCAAGTTCGGCATAAAAATCACCTCTGAGTCATAAAAGTCTTATTATGAGTAATAACAAATTCTAATGCGCCCACTGCATTATCTGAAAGACCGTGCTTGTACTTGAACCTGCGGGACTTGTCCCTAATCTGCTCAAGAACATTGCTTGCGCCTTCAGCAGTAGTCAACTGGGAAATAACTTCAGGAGAACTTGCAGCAACTTCAAGCAACCCTCTTCTCAAAGAAGTTATCTGCCCAAGTCTGTGCCCTGTTTGTTTAGCGAGCTCTTTATTAGCAAGTTTTTTGTCAGCAAGCAAAGCTAAAAAAGATTTTTCTTTCGCAACAGGGATGCGACGCGTAACAAATATAGTTCGCCCAGCCATTACAACAGCACCCCTTTCGCGTTTCTTAAGTAAGTTAAATCATCAGAGAAGAGATACCTAATATCTTTAATTCCGAGCTTAAACATTGCGAGTCTGTCTATCCCCATTCCCCACGCAATTGCTTCCCCTTCAATTCCTAAGTTCTTTAGCATCTCGGGACGAAACATTCCTGCTCCTGCAAATTCAATCCAGCCCATTTCAGGGTGCTTCGCGCTCAACTGAACGCTTGGTTCCGTGAAGGGATAATAATCGGGGAAGAACTTTACTTTCTCCGCGCCCGCAACTTCAATCGCAAAATCTTTTAACATTCCGAGCAAGTGACGAAAGTTCAAATCTTTACCAACAATGAATCCTTCCATTTGATTAAATTCAAGCAAGTGAGTGGCATCAAGCACATCGGGTCTGAAGCAGCGCGCGATCGCAAAATATTTTTTTGGTGAATCTACTCCTTTCACTAATTGTCTTGCGGAGTGAGCCGTCCCGTGAGCGGAAGGCATTAACTTGCTTGCAACATCAAGACTCCAATCATACCTCCAACCCTTACTTCCAGAAACTCCCCCGCTCTCGTGAGCTGATTTTATTGCGTCAACAATTTTTTTATCGGGCAAGTTCCCTTTCTTTGGATGCTTTAACTGGTAAGTGTCAGTCCAACTCCGAGCTGGATGATTTTGGGGCTGGTAAAGAACATCAAAATTAAAAAATTCTGTTACAACTAACCTTGTTTCCATTTCGGTAAAACCAAGCGAAACTAGTTTTGATCTTATTTGCTGCAAAAATTCTGTGTAAGGAGCTTTCTTTCCTAAAAACATTTGAGGAACGGGAGAAGAAACATCAAACACCCTCTCAATTCCCCCCTCTGCAAGAAGTTTTTTTGCTTCCTCGCCTGCTGGAGAAATTTTTATTTCCCTACTCACAACTTTCTTTCGCTCAACTAACCCTCTTCTAAGAAGCTCGGTCGCTGAGTCCACCGAAATTCTTTTTGAGTCAGCAATATCCCTCAAAAGATTCTGGTCAGAAAAATTTTCCTGCTCCTTTGCTACACCCGTTTCCTCAATCATTCCTTGAGCAATAATCACAAACGCTTTTCTTTTGTTTATCCCAAGAGCAGCCATGAACTCCTGCTGGGAAAGTCCTGATTCTTTTTGCAATCCTGCAAAAGAAGCTTTTCCCCCTAACCTTGTTAGCGCTTCAAGCAACACATTCTCAGGCATTCCCTTACTTAGCGCCTTCTCTCCATCCGCTGTAAGAACAAACTTCTCAACTTCAGTTTCAACAACTATGGCATAACCTTTCTCTTTTAGCCACGCTGCTGAACGCCTAACTGAATCAATTGGAACTGCTGAGGCTATTGAAAGCAACTCAAAACTAGAGAAAGAGGAGGATAAGGAGAGGAGGACCTTTCTTTCAATCTCTGAAAGCTCCTTAACTTTATCATTAATAGGCATGAGAAAATAGAGGCGAGTTGTTATTTTAAAGGTTTATTAGGTCAAAAAAGCCCACTCTATAAAGTGAATAAAAATTGGCTTTAACAGCAAAATATTTAAGGTTAAGGATAGGGGAATTGATTATGGGCGACGCACCAAAAGCACACGAAAGCTGGTACAAACAACTCCAAAAAGGAGAAATACAAAAAATGCTTGACGGAGGATTTAGCCAAATACAAGACGCGGTGGGAGACACCATCGGACACTTTGTGGCATTCTTTTTCTTCACACTAGCAATAGGGGCATTTATCGGGATACTTGTAATACAAAAATACCCAGACCAAGCACTAATGGCGGTAATACTTCCCGCACTCGCAGGCGCACTCGCATACTACAACAGAGCATTCGCAGCAGCAATATTCGCCGTACTAATTTTTGGAATCTTCCTCATTTAAGAAAGAATTATAAATTCTAAAACAGTAACTAATTCATGCAAAAAGCGCAAGGAGCAATTGAATACCTTTTACTAATCGCTGCAGCCGTAATGGTTGTTGCCGTTGTAATCTCATTCCTCGCGTCCTCGCTTGATATTTGGGGAAAAGCGCTTGATCAAGAGACGCTTGATGCGCTGTGCAAACCACGCGGCGCGGGAGGAATTGATCAAAACTCACTCCTTTGCGGATGCTACTTAAAAGATTCTTCAAGAGGAGAAACTAACTCAAACGGAACAATAACCATGGCTTCAAAAGAAAACTGCCCAGAAAAACTCCCTGAAAACTACCAAACCTATCCCCTACTTGATTGGCAATAACACAACAATTGACGAAAACGTGCAAAGCTTTTTTAATTAGCCAAAACGCGAACTCTTAATGAAAGGATTCTTTGCTTATGCTGCGACAATGGCAATGATAATAATACTTTTATTCTTTATACCAAGCATAACAAACAACACAAATGAACTCGAAAAAACAAAAAATGAATTAATCATCGCGGAAGAAGCGAACAAAGAAAGAACCCTAATTGAAAACAACACGGACAAAATAATTTACGCAAAACTTAACGAGCAAATAGGAACACAAAACTTTCAAGTACTTCTCGCCCAAAACGAAATCAACTACGCGCTTGAAAAATACCTGCGCAACAAAACAAGCGCAACAACAATACTTGGCCAAAAAATAGGGGAAACAACTAAAGATTTCCTTAATGAAAACTCAAGCGTCGCAATATTCCAGACAAAAGAAATAATTTACGCAGAGTACGTGTTCACTTCAAATTTGACAAAAAACACTACCGTAAGCGTAAAACTCGGAAACAAAATAATTAATCAATTCCAAATCCCCCCAGGAAGCACAACAAAAATAATTAAGGTGAAATGATGAACACGCTTGATGCAATACTTTCGCTTTGCGCAATACTGAGCTGCTTTGCACTAATTATAGGGGCGGTTAATGATCAAAAGACGAACGTGCTTGAAGCGAATGATTCAATCAAAGCAAAAACAAACGCCCTAATTTGCGCAGCGGTTATTGATTCCATGTTCGCAAACTCAGCGAGTGATTACTCAGGAAACATTAACTGCAAAACCCAAAACAATGCGCTCTTTGCAACCCAAAAAAACAAAACAAAAACCGCACACTCAATCGCAAGCACTAAAAAAGACACTTATCTAGAGGTGGAAAAACTTGAGCACTACAAATAAACTAAAAGAAATAACCAGCGCCCAAAATGTTGGACTAAGTAAAAGCTTTGCTTTTACGAGTCCCGCAAATGCAAAGCATTTGCATGGGCACTTTTTAAAGTATTCAAAAAGTAAAGGAATGATTTTCTCACTTGACGCAATGATTAGTTTTGTAATAATCTTAATTTGCGCACTACTTTTTGTTTTTGCGCTCAACAACTACGCGCAAAAAGCGGAGCAAAGCGTTAAAGATTTTGAACTTGAAGAAAAAGCACTAATGATTGCTGATTCTTTTGTAAAAAACCTTGATGAGAACAACACAATTCGCGGAGCAGGCATTTATGATTCTGATAAAAAAAGAGTGAGGACAAACGAACTCACAACAGAGAATATCAAAAAAGCAAAAAGCATCGAATTCGGAGAAATTTTTGTGAAAAGCCTAACTTACACAATTACTGAAAAAAGCCAAACCCTACAACTTTCATTAAAAAAATCAAACGAATGCATAAGCGCGAAAAGATTTGTGCTAATTGATGGAGAGAAAGCAATAATTCAAATCCTAACTTGCAGAGAGGGGTAAAATATGTCCAACAAAATGGGTCTAGCTATTTCTTTCAATAAAAAAGGGTTTGTGTTTTCACTAGAAGCCACGCTCGCGCTAATCCTTTTTGGTTTAATGCTCTTCACCCTGCCCCAAATACAAACAACCTCGCTAAAAGAACTAGCGATTTCCCAACAACAAAACGATTTGCTTCGCGTTTGGAGCGCAAAAGAGAGCAGCGAAAGCGAAATGAGCACTGATACGCAAAAAATGTTCGGACAAAACGCGGAGGTTTGGGTAAATAAAAAACAACTACTTCCCTCGCAAAAGAAAAAGAACGCGCTCGCAAGCGAAGGAATATTACTTGATGAAAAACTTAACGAAAAACGAGTAAAAATAATTGTTTATTATGAGTGAATGCAAATCCTAAGCTGGGCCCACAAATACTAGGACATTATTTCCATTTTTCTCAAAATTTATTGAAAAAGGCTTGTTCAAATCCTGCTTTAGAATTAACTGCGGAGAAGAGCAATCAACTTTATACTCGCGATTCTTGGATTTAATCACTACTTCATTTCCTTGCGAATAAATAGAAATGCTCTGAACTGGAGAATACTCAAAAGTCTTGCTTGACCCGTCCCCCAAAAAATTCATTAAACTAATTTGCTCTGTTGCTTCATCAAAAATCCTTTTCGCGAGCAAATCATCCCCCGCGCTCAAAAAAGCATTTGTTGTTTGGAAAATTATTGGAAGCATCACCCCAAGCACCCCAAAAAAAGCGGCAAGGATTAACAAGTACTCTAAAGAAGATTGAGCCCTTGCTGAAAAAGGGCGAGGCTTTTGTGAGAACAAAAAATCCCCTCACTCAATCTCATCAATCTTCTTTAACACACTAGTGGAAGTTTCTTTTAGTTTCTTTGAACCCTCCTCGCTAGTCGCCTGCATCTGAGAAACCAAAATTAGCACCACCGCAACAACCGCAGCGAGAACAATAATTAGTTCCACAGAGATTTGAGCTTTACTTTCTTTGAGAATTGATTCTTTTTGATTCATGAACATCACAAAAAGACATTCAATTTAGAGAGAATAAAAAGCTTCTTACGATTTCGTTGAATGACGAGCTACTTAATCATTTTTCCATCAGTTGTTGAATAGGTAACCTTTCCGGTTGGAAGAAGAGTAACAGTAAGAACTTCCCTAACATTCATTGAAGGAATAAGAGCTACTGTTTCGCGAACAACATTTTGACCCACCATCTTTACTATGGTTGTTGCTTTATCTTCCGGTCCAATCTCGCTCGCAATAACAATTTCATTCTTCCCTTTCTGCTTTAGAAGCTCTCCCCTGAAAAAAATAAGTTGCCTCTTTAAATTTGCTGCCAAACTTTCGGGCCTAGCAACGTACTTACTAACAAGCGCTCTTAAGGGTTTAGACTTCTTCCCGAAAGTTCT
>Ga0247841_10004373_pt1 | contig 24400 bp, 20 predicted proteins | sample LaCruzMarch2015__2_FD_192410 | JGI IMG/M metagenome (GOLD analysis project Ga0247841, IMG submission 192410) | Freshwater microbial communities from meromictic Lake La Cruz, Castile-La Mancha, Spain - LaCruzMarch2015_18m | ecosystem: Environmental > Aquatic > Freshwater > Lake | place: Spain... | reverse complement strand
TTTTGTAATTCAGTATTTCTTATCATAACTATTTGATTTTCTCTAAAAGGAATGCCCATACTATTAAAGTATTGAACCATCGCTTTAGCTGTTCCGCTTGTATCTTTTTTCCCTTGCTGATGACTTTCAACTATTTCTAAAGAATATCCTTTAAAAACTTCAGGAAAGGTTTCTGCAGCGTATTTCATCATTGCTTGGAAAGCAACAATGGGCTTTGCCATATTAGGTGCAATAACCGCGCAAATCTGAGAATCTTTAACTCTTTGTTCAAGTGCTTTTCTATCTCCGCCTGTCGTCCCCATGACAAAGGGCAATTCGTGTCTGCAATAGAAATCTACATTGTCATTGACTGCATTTGGTTGTGTGTAGTCTACAGAAATAAATGGAAAATTAGGGGCAGTAAGACAGTCTCTTCCATCAGGTCTTAATAATTTAATAGGAATATTATCAAAAAGAAAATACTGGCTTTGTGTTATCTCTGGTCCAGTTAAAGAGAATGCCATTAAATCCATACCATCAGTTTTTAGAACTGATTTAGAAACTTCTATTGCCATCTTTCCAGGCAAGCCGTTAACCATTACATTAATTACATTGTTTTGATCTTTCATATTTTATTATTCAAAATTTAGTTTAAAAGGATTTATCTTACATAATATATAGAAAAAAATGAGCGAGTCATAGGCCACCTTCTGTTGTTCTCCACTCTCCGAAAAGTGTGGGCAGAACATGTTAACATTCTACTATAGGAAAGGATGCTCTCATTTTATTGATTGCGCCTTTACTATCCAGGAAAAATTTTATTTTTCACTGAAGCCCGACTTTGCGGTTGCATCAACCAGGATGTTCGTTCCACTCCCACTTAAGGGACTCGTCTCTATACCAGAGCCACGCCTCACGACGCTGTTTTTTCAAACATAGTTTTGTCATTACAAGGGTTTCTTGCAATGGATGGGCGGACCTTCCTCAAGAATAAGATGATATTTTTCATCTTCTGCCCAGTTAAGAGCTATTCCCGAAAGTTAACTGACTCGCTCGGTAATATTAAAGAAAGACGGTTTTTAAGGCTTTGGATTTTATACCTCTTTCAATCAAAGAATTTTTTTGATATCCTCTTCACTCCACCCTTTTTCTCTAAAAGCTTTTATTATTTGTTCATTGCTGTATCCCTTACTTCTTACATTAAAGACAAATTCCCTGGCCTGCATCATCACTTTTTCTCTTTCATTATTTTGTTCTTTGGGTTTATTGTGTTTTACAATAAGTATTATGATAATTGCTGTTGTCACCAAAATAATCAAAGATATAATTATTATTAACATTATCTGAAGCAAACTAAATCCAGTTGTAGCTTTTTCTGGTTCTATTTTTATTACTGGTTCTGGTTCCTTTATCTCTACTTTAGGAGCAGTACAGTTCATAGTTTCTTCAGGTTTCTTCCCTGCATAACAGTATAATCTTTCTTTAGTGCAATTTCTTGTTTTAGTATTATTATCACATTCAGACCATTCACTACATACCCAATCTGTAATACAACCACCGCTATCAGGAATCAAATCAAGGGTAGTGTTTATTAGAGGAGCATCTATCGGGCTAGTGTCTTCAACAACTTCAAAATCAGAAAATCCAGATACTCTAACACTTAGAGTTCTATTGTCTTTATTATAAACTAACTCAGAGCATACACTTGCAGGGCAGATATTCCCATTATACAATATTGCCGGATTATTGAAGTCTATATTTTTAAACGTGACTTTTGCAGGAATATTTTTAAGTTCTGGAATTTTTTCAGTGTTTATGCTTATTTTTCTTGGTTTTATCAATACATTTTCATAAATTAAACTCTCATTCTTTAATATGCGACTCATATTCAATACATTCAAAAAACTTATTTTTCCATGGAGTTTTTTATCAAAAGTTATATTATTTTGCAAATCTTTTGTACCAGATAATCCTTCAATATCTAATTGAAGTGATTCTGCAAGAGCAAACGCTTCTACTTTTTCATTTACCCGCCCCCAAATATTAAATTCGTTTTTATACACCTCTTCTTGTTGCTCCTTTACTTCTACCCAATTAATTAAACAAGACCTTGAAGAAAGGTCAAAATTTTCGCAGGAGAATAATGAATATCCTTCTATATCCCCTTTACTTATCCCCAAATTTTCTAACTCAGACCCATTTATGAACATTCCAAATTCAGTTGCAACATAGTCAAATGAATGTTTATTAACAAGCACAGCATGATAATCAACATTGTTCTGGGTTATTTTTTTGTAATATTCTGAGACTATGGTTTTGTCAGAAGATATATTCAATTGATAGTATAACTGAACAGTATACCCTCCGTTTACCAAAGTGTATATATCTTGACTACTATTTTGGTCTGAGAATTTTATTAATCCAAATTGCGGTGTCTGGTTATATTGATTTAACAACAAATAAATATTGATTGGAGATTGATTCACTTCAAGGAAAACCGATTCAGGATATTGTTCAGAATATAAATGTCTCTTTGGAATTGCGCCACTACTATCCCTAACATCAATGGAAATGTTTGCGATATCATAAATTATTAATTTTTCCCTCATTTGATTATCAGAATTATCAATATCTTCTTCTCCAAGAATAGTAGCAACAATCTTTAGTGTCTTATCCTCTCTTTTCTCAGGGATAAAATTAAAATTTACATAATTATAATTTCCACTTCCAAATTCTAGATTCTCTATTATTTCACTATCTATTATTTGATCGTCTGCATAAAAAGAAACATTTACCTTTTCTATGTTTTTGTTTCCAACATTCTTAATTGCGGCATAAACCTTGGTATCTCTCCCAACAATTGCTAAATAATAGTTTAAGTATTCCACTCCGAGATCTATACCATTATTAAGAATAAATATTTGGGTTTGATCATAATTATTGCTTAAATCAGAATCATCATCAGCGGAAATATTCAAAAATAAATCTAAATATCCCTTATTATCAGACCCAAATCCTATCTCGGTAGTTGCCTTTTCATCAGCAGAAATATTTCCCAAGGACGATTCACCAATGAGATAATAATCAATCTCTCCATCTCCGCTATAATTCATCCAATAGAGCTGAACTTTAACATTTTTTGCTTCTTGATCTCCAGAATTTATAATCTTCATCCCAATATTCTTATCTTCTCCCCTTACAAATCCATCAAGAGATTCCCAGTCAAAATAACCATAAACATCTGGTCCATGTATTTTTACATTAGTATAACTTCTAACAAAGCTAGTCTCTCCAAGATTATTACTCGCGTTTAAGATTAAAACAAGAGTATAATATCCTGCTTCTTTTGGGTTCCAGGTGAAGTTTTCTTCCTTTTCATTACCTGGTTCTATATCCAATGCTTTCTCATTAATCAAAACAAGATTATCACAGGGGCTAGATAGAGAGAGAGGATTACAATAACCTTCTTGGTAATTTAGTGATATTTTTCCATTTTCAGTTTTTCTTATTCCATCATTATAAACATTAACAGTGATATTATTGTTCTGGTTTGTATAAACTGTGTTGTAATAAACATTTCCGTAAAGATATGACCCTTCTCTTCTAGCAGAAGAGTATCCCGCCACTACATTCCCTTCTCCAACATGATTTGTTGAATTTGCTATAAGAATAAGAGTGTATATTCCTTCTTCAGTTGGAATAAAAGAAGATTGTTCATCTATCTTGGTTCCAACTTTTACAGGTTTTATTACTGAACTGATTAACTGAAGATTGTTACAACTTGATTCTCCTTGAGTCATAACTTCTTCTAAATTAGTATTTGCATCAAGACCAGAATTGCCTTCGCTAATCCCATTTTCTTCATCAGATTCAAGGGAGCAATAGCCCTCTTGATAATATAAAGAAATATTCGCATCATCATCTAAGATTCCTTCATTAGACACAGAAATATTTATTTTGCTTTCTTTATTTACTATTAATAATCCCGGGTATCCCATACTGCTAACAAATGAGGAATAAGGTCCTTTAACTTGTACAGGATAATAATGAATTATTGGTTCTATTGAGGAATCTTCTGTTTTGACTTCAAGTTTTATTGTATACTCTCCCTGTTCGCTAAAACTTTTAGTTATACTATTAATATATTTCTCTCCATTTTTTAAACTGGCTATTGTCCCACTATACATTGAATCATAAGAACAATATTCTTTAATTGAATAGTCGCACTTTGAGTAAGAGATATTATACTCTATATTTTGAAGATCTCTTAAATTATTAGTCAAACTTATATTAATTGATGTTTCTTCCCCCGTTTTTAGAATAGGAAGAATATACAAACCTGCTTTTAACACTTTTATGTTTTCACAATCATAACAACCCGTATGGCTAGAATCGTGCATGAATGTTGGCCATGGAAGATTAGCAGGATTGCTCCCCCCTAAGTCCCAAACATAAATCTGGCCTCGGTATTTTCCAATAGTATTTATTAAATCCATGTCCTCATCTGAGCTTGCGATTATTTCTAATTTGCCGTCGTTATCGATATCAGAAATAGTAGCAGGTGCTTGAGCGTCAGCCTCAGTAACTTTCGGAAATCCACTTATTAAATTCCCATTAGACTTCCAAGCATAAACCCCCCCATGAGAATAATAGTTAAAATTACCATTTAAATCTAAAAATCCATTTCCTGCTGTTGTCATGATTTCATTACTTTGGTCACCATCTATATCTCCGATTATAGATGAATAATAATCATTCCATGCAGTTTTTTTAGGCCAGCCATTTAATATTGCGCCGTTATAATTTATTAAATAAGTCCAGAATCCCAATCTACTAGCAACTATTTCCAAATATCCATCATTGTTTATATCTGCTAAAGAAGGTGTAGACCAAAAATTATATCCTTCTTGAATAGGCCATCCATTTAATATTCCGCCGCTTCTATTAAACACATAAACCCCACCATTACCTTCCATTAATCCCACGATAATTTCATGATTTCCATCTTTGTTTATATCTCCCACAACTGGTGATGAAAATATTATTCCGTCAGTGTAAACCGGCCAGCCATTTACAACACTTCCATCTGAATTATAAACATAAACAACTCCGGTAGTATTCCAGCCAATAATTTCTCCATTTTCCAAAATATCCTGGCCTGCACCTTCAGACGGGCTTACAGAAACTATTTCAAAGTCTGTATCCTCATCAAAGTTGCCAATAGCAGGATATCCTTCTATGCTTCCGCTCCAGCTTGTAGAGGGTAGGCTCCAATTACTTAAGATTATTCCATTTTTGTCTAATACTGTCATCTGTTGATTCCAAGCATTATTTCCCCTGATTATTATTTCCTTATTTCCATCAGAATTCAAGTCAGCAATTATTGGTTTAGGATTTCCTGTAAACGGAATTGTTGTTTGAAATACTATCCCACCCGAGTTATTTAAGACATACAGATAAGATTCTTGAGTATTCCAAGCAGAATCCCAATCACTTGTTATGGCAATTATCTCATCATATCCATCATTGTTTATATCTCCTACTGCAGGAATATGCAAATTTCCTCCGGCTAACCCCCAGGTTCCTACGTTGAATCTCCAAGAAAGAGTGCCATCTTGATTATAAACCAAAATTTCCGGAGGATTCCCCCCAGTATAAACAATTATTTCTTTCATACTATCAAGATTTATATCTGAAACAACAGGTTCAAGAAAGCCTCCCCCATAATAATACCCCCCAAAAGTTCCTGCTTCTTTTTCAAATGTTTCTAAATCGCTACCACGAATTGTTAAAGTTTCATTTTGTTCACTATTAAAGACACCAAAATTTTTTAACAAGTTGAAATTTGAGTTTGCAGGAATAGTATAAAATTCTGATGTTGTTTTTGTATGAAGTTTTACAGAATTTTCATAATACCAATTAATTTTTTGCGGCCATCCGCTTTTCAAAGTAGAATCTAAATAAATATATTTAATATATTTTTCAGTTACTACTGAATTATTAAAATACGTTGTTAATTTTATTGTATAAAAACCGTTTAAGTTAGAAGTATCCCATGTTCCCAAAACATTTTCGGTAATTGATGTTATCCCATTATTAATTAAGGTTATTCCTGTTGAAGACCATATTTCTGGGTCCTCGCCTACACCATATTCAATCTTGTAATTAATAAAATTCTCTCCAGGAATAGTTCCGTTTATTTCTATAGCCGTTCCTGCCCTAAAAATATCATTATTGAGGGGATAAATAAGTTTTGGGGCCAAGCTAAGAGCAATATTAACATCTGTTGTGATTCCTTCTTCAACGTTAATTGTTCTAATCTCATCAAGATAATCTTCTTTCACTATTTTTATATTTCTTTGACCAATTATCAAATCAATTTGTAGTGGAGCTATTCCTCTGTAAATATAATTTCCAGTATTTATGTCTGCAACATATACCTCTGCTTCAGAAGGAGAAGAGATTAAATTTAGTTTTCCTGTTTTATCTGTTGAAGCACTGCAACCTTGATATATCACAGAATTTGAATCATCACAATCTTCTACACTATTTTCTAAGCATGAATCAGGGCAGTTTGAAGGTTTTGTTCCAAGACCCCAATTACAATAACTATCCAGGTCATTGTCCCTGCAAAGTTTTTCAGGAGTTGTCTTTAATATAGGACTTTCTATTGAATGAATAAAAAAAGTGTCTATACTAGAATCGCCAGCAAATATCTTGAAATACCCCCCCTCTCCCCATGATTGACTCCATGAGTTTTTACATATCCAATATGTCTTTCCATCATAGGTTCCATACCCAACCATAACAATTGCATGATAACCTGCAAGATCGCCATAAATATGTTGATAAATTCCACTGCTATATGAAAAGAAATCATCATAAACTGCCATACCTGTAGCAAGTGGACCTTTTTCAATAATTGCTCTCTTTATCGCTTCAGTATCACCTAGTTCTACATTACCATAGTTTGATATTTTAACTAAATCATCCTGCCAATTTGAGCATTTACTTGAACACAAGGTATCAATACCATCATAATCAAAACAACTTTCTTTGACTATGCCCGTATCACGAATATATCCTAAAGCAGAGCCTGACCCACCTCCGGCGCAACTTCCAGAATTACCACAGGAGACAAGGTCTTGCTCAGAAAGATCAAGAGCAAGAGCAGGATTATTATAATAAGCATTAATTTCTCCCTCAAGAGCTCCAACAGCAGCAAATGCCCAGCAGCTTCCGCAACCACCTTGATTTTTAACAGAAGTTAAATAATTTAGGTTACTATAATTTCTCCAGTCAAAAAAAGCAGGAAGAACAGAAGTTGTTTCTGATGAAGAAAAAAGAGATGAGCTTGTTTCAGAAAAAATCGAAGAAGTAGAAGAAGATTCATTGAGTTTAGAAATATCAAGTCCCAAAAGCTGCCTCTTATAATTTTCATCTTTAAACAGAATAGGATTATAGTTAGCTTTCCATGTAGGAGCCATACTATCAATCATATCCAATTGATAATTTGCACTCAAGGAGATATTATTTTTTGCGAGAATATCATTAATACTCGTTTCCAATAAACTTACTTTGCCTTGCTGAGAAATCATTTGTTCAGAGGATACAGAAATGCCATTACGTAATTCTTCGTTTTGTGTTGCCAAACTTTCTTTTTCTTGGATGAGCTGAACTCTCATACTGTTAAGTTCAATTATAGTCGCATCATCAAGAGGAGGAAGATTATCGAAAAAATCTTGTTGTAATTCAGAATTTGATGACTGTTCTGTATAAATTGAAGGAACAGAATCAGAAAGATCGTTAATAATCTTCCCGCTTATTTTAATATTATCGGCAAAATAAATAAATGTAACAAGACATGCGATTATAATCAGTGCTAACAAAGATGTAGCTAAAACAAACCCTCTTTTCCCGCCTTTTTTCATGAAGAACAGATGAGTATTACGTTTAAAAATATATCTTATCTTACCCTCAATCTTGCAGGATTAGTATGGTAATTTAATTTGTTAGAAGAGGTCCTATAATCTTTCCCAAGAATAACTGCCCTGATCATATACTACAAATTTTTTAAATATCCTATTAAACTTTAAGTTCAATTCAACAAACCTTACTCCACAATCTATCTGATATCTTGCCTTTTCTCTCTTCTTTCTACTACCTTTTAATTCAGCAACTAAGAAATCTTTATTCCTATAACATGCAATAATATCTGGCATAGAGATTTGTTGACAATTGTTCCTAAACCAAATACCTTCTTTCATGATCCAGGCTATATTTTTAGGTTCCTCACCTATTTCGTCAAGCCGGGATACTAAGCGTTCTAAATATTGTTCATGTGGTGTTTTCATTTTGATTTTTAAGAAAAAGTTGATTTAAATTGTTTATCAATATTCAGTATATATTAGAAGTTTTCTTAATTTATAATTTTCAATTACTCGTTCTTAGCCTTATTTTCAAGCGTTGATGTCTTGTTTCTTTCTCTTTCTATTTCGCTTAGAACAAAACGCCCTCTTGTCGTCAAAGAATAATCTGATTTAGCAAATAAAAATAATCTACGAACAGGATTATATCTTACAAGAGCGTGTTCAATGAGACTCTTTTGTGGCTCTTCATTAGGCTGACCATGCAGAGAGTCAACGTTTGTTAACATGTTGTGGGTATAATCTAATGCGATTTGGAGATGTGTGGTGTTAGGCATCGGTCATTTCATTCATAGTTAAACTAACTCTTAATCTTCATTATTTCTATAATATCTCTAGTCCCGGATTTAAGGGAGTAAAGTTGTGGAGGCCTGTGAGAAACATCTCTTTTAATTTCTTCTTCCTTTAAAATACCAAGTGAAAGTATTTTTTTAGAAAAATTTCTTTTATCAAACTGTTGATTAAAAACAACCTCGTATATTTTTTGTATTTCACCAAGGGTAAATTCTTTGGAAAGAAGAGAAAAAGCAACATTAGTGTATTCAAATTTCCATTTTAATCTTTTTAATGAATAATCAAGTATTTTTTTATGGTCAAAAGCAAGAGCAGGAATCTTTTTTATTGAAAACCATTGAACTTCTGAAACATCTGTGGCGGCCTTAAGTTTTATTTTTTCAGAATTTATCAATGCCATGTAAGCAACCGTAATCACTCTCCCCCTCGGGTCTCTTTTTGGCTCTCCAAAACTATATAATTGTTCTAAATAAACATCTTTAACTCCTGTTTCCTCTTTTAATTCCCGAATGGCTGCATCTTCTAAAGATTCATCCATCTTAACAAAACCGCCGGGAATCGCCCATTTATTCTTGAAAGGTTCTACTGCTCGTTTAACAAGAAGAACTTTAAGTTCATTATCTTGTACAGTAAATATCACAATATCCACAGTTACAGAAGGTTTTGGATAATCTTTTTCCATCATAGTGTAAAGAATACAATATATATAAACTTTCTTAATATATAAAGAATTTTAAACGAAAATTTTTAAGTAATATCTCTAAAAAATCCAATCTGTACTTAAGAATGTCGAGCTTCTAGCCTGCCTGATGTCTCGAAGAAGTTGTTGGTTTTCAGGTGTATATTTCGCACCAGCAACAGATCTTGTTGAAAGTACTTTCAAAGCATCATTAACAGATAATACTTTTTTTGCTGAATCCTTTCTTCCTCCAAACGGAAATGTATCTGGTCCTCTTTGACATTGGCTATTGAGATTAACTCTGGAAACTAGATTTACTAGAACGTCCAATGCAGGCCCCATAATTTTGGGGTCTCTTCCAAAAAGCGCAACTTGCTGGCCATATTCTGAATTGTCAATATAATCAAGAGTTTCATTAATCTCATCGAAAACAACTATTGGAACAACCGGCCCAAATTGTTCTTCTTGATAAATTCTCATATTCTGTTTTACGCCAGTTAAAACTGTTGGAGAATAAAGAGTATAAGCTTTTTGATCGCCTTTCACGTTTGCAATCTCTGCGCCCTTAATTTTTGCATCTTGAACAAGACTCTCGAGAAATTCTGGTTTGCCTGCTTCAGGAAGAGGGGTTATAGCAACGCCCGGGGTCCAGGGCATGCCCCATTTTAAATTATCAACTCTTTCACAAAACTGAGGAATAAATTGATTTGCAATACCTCTTTGAACAAAGATTATTTTATGTGCAGTGCATCTTTGACCATTATAAGACAAAGCTCCTGCAACATTTTCCGCAAGTGCTGTTTCAAGATTAGCATCATCAAAAATTATCGCCGGATTTTTTGCACTTAAGCCCTCTATACATTCTAATCTATTAGGTGTAGGATGTTGTTTTTCAAGAATATTTGCAATCTTGGCTGAACCAATAAAAGCAAGAACATCAATTTTACCAGAAGCCATAATAGGACTAATCACTTCTTTTCCATCCCCATAAACAATATTAATAACACCAGCAGGAAAACTTTCTTGATATGCTTTTAATAATGGTTTGTGAAGTAAAACACCATATTTTGCAGGTTTGAATACGATGGGATTTCCCATAATTACTGCTGGGATTAATGTTGTAAATGTTTCATTTAAAGGATAATTAAATGGACCCATGCATAATCCTGTTCCAAGCGGAGTTCTTCTAATTTGGCCAAAAACTCCTTCTTCTACAACAGGTCTAGAAGAAATTCTATCTAAGTCTTTAAGAGCAGAGATAGTAGATCTAACATAATCTATCGTTCTATCAAATTCTTTTGCAGAATCATTATATGATTTTCCAATTTCCCACATCAGTAAATTAATTACTTCATCTCTTGTCTTACTCATATTTGATAAAAATGTTTCAACATGACTTATACGTTTCTCAACAGACATCGTTGGCCAAACTCCTCTTCCTCGGTCATATGCATTAACAGCAGCATCTAAACATTCAAGAGCAGCATCTTTATTCATCAAGGGATATTCTCCAATTACTTTTTGATAAACAATATCGCCTTCTCTCATGCAAATAGGAGATAAAACTTCTTGAGTTGGTCCATTCCATTGTTTAATCTGGCCATTTACGAGATATTCTCTTTGAACAATCGGGCTGATGTGATATTTTTCAGGAATATCTTTTTCTTCAGGAAACAAGTTTCTATCGGGGTATACCATTTTAATCTAATTCATCTTAAAACTTCAAACACTTTATAAATCTTTCGAGCAGTATTAACTTTAAAGTAGTTATAAAAAAGGAATTAATTGATTCTTATCCAATCTTTTATCTGTCCTGCCAAATCATCTAGAGAATAAACAATTTTAACTTCTGGTCTTGCTAACCTTGTCTGTATCCTAACATCACTTTTTCTAGCATATTCAGAATCAACTCCTATGAACAATGGTTTTTTGTACTGGCTGCACTTTCCAAGCTCGTAAAGAGTTATAGGGCATAATGTTTCCGATGGAAACCAAAAAGAAATTGCAGAAGCTTTTTGGATATGTTCATATTCCCAACTAATTTGTTCTTCTTCAATATGGGGATTATCCATGGGAAAAAACTTTCTTCTTGGATTAATAATAGTAACATTTTCATTTCCAAGCATCTTTACTAAATCTAACTGCCAATTTCCACATCCGGTTATTCCACCTGCTAAAAATAAACTTTTTTCTATTCCAGTATATTCTTCAGGACATTCAATGTATCTCATTTTTGATAAAGCCCACTTTTTATTATATAATCTTCAACTGCTTTTGGGACCATATTTGAAATTGGTTTTCCTTGTCTTACTCTCTCCCTAATTCTTGTTGAGGAGATATTCTCTGTGGGAATATCGAGGGAGGACTCAATATTTATTCCAGGATTTATTATAGGGTAACTTTCCCTGCGTAGTACAATAAAATTTGCTTCTCTTTGCAAGTGTTCATAGCCATGCCATGTTGAAATTTGTTTTAGAATGTCTGAACCGATTATCCATGAAAAATTATGGGGATATTTTTGTTTAAGTTTTCTCAGAGTATCATAGGTATAACTTTTTCCATCTTTTCTTAATTCAAAATCTGAGAACTTTATTCTTTCCAAGCCGGCCAATGCTAATTTTACCATTGCTACCCTGTCTTCTTCTTTATCAAGAAATTTATCAAGGGGATGTTTTTTGCATGGCATGACCCAAACTTCATCCACAAGATTTTTTGCAATGACTTTGTTCATGACAGACAAATGGCTGTTATGAATCGGATTAAAACTCCCACCGAATATTCCGATTTTCATTTTTCAACACCTGCAGGTATAATAACCTTTAATGGAGCTTCACTTATCTTTATTTCTAAAACAGAATTTCTTGGAGCGTCGTATTCTAATTCTTCGGCACAATCGAGGCAAAATCCGCCCCCATGCCCCCTAAACTTAAGTCGAACATAATCTGCCTTTATTTCATGTTTATCTGGAAAAGAAGATCTGATTCTAAATTCTCTTGAGTTTCTCGGAAAGGGTATAAAAACATCTTTCCATCCTGTTGAGCCTGTGCCTGTTGCTATAACCATTCCGGAATTAGCCAAAGATATCTCTGTCGTCTTGCCGTTATAACTATAACCCATATCATATCTGGCAAATGAACGAAGCTTAACACCCTTTCCACCAACTAATGTTTCGTTCATCGGTCTTCCAACAAATTTTCCATCTAAAAAAACATTTTGTCTTGTCCATTCTTCAATTGTAAAATTTCCTGCAATGGTAGATATTATTGCTTTTTCAATATCACTGAAGCAAAGTTTGCCCCTACTTTTGGGATCATTTTTTAGATTTAGCTGAGGTTTGTCACGATTAAAATATGCAGCAGCTATGGCTGTCCCATCCCCCCCTGAAGAAAAAACATAATCATATTTTTCTACCATCCATCCAGCTATCTGCTCTCTTGTGACAATATCATACTCACAACATTCTTGTTTAAGAATATCTTCTATTATTTTATTATTCACATCTTGATTTTCTTTACTTTCATGCAGACTTACATCAGGATGATTATTATGGTAATAATATTCTAGTGAAGACATTTTTCTCAAGACTAATATTTTTGGTTTTGTCATTTTTCCTTCTTGAAAAGCGCGTCTATCGCTTCTCTCGCTTTATTAAATCGTTCATTATAATTTCCACTTATTGACATGAAAGATATGCCTCTCTCAGTATACATTTTCTTTAATTTTTCATTATTAGATTTTCTTACTGCATCTTCTCCGGCAAATCTTAATCCATCATCAACCCATTTGATGTCTGGTTCTAAATATAATACTAAATCATAATTCTGAAGTTTGATTATTTCTTCTAAAAGAGAAGATTTTCTTCCTTTGAAATACATATCAAGATAATATTGAGTCACAACTGCATCACTATCAACAAAAAGTAGTTTATTACTCTCTTCTATCTTTTTAACCTGAAGCAAAAAATGTTCAATTCCGATGTTATCAAACATTTCAGCAGTTAATTGATTGCTATATTTTTCACAATAGTCTCTACCGATCTCATGTACCCAGTTAGTATTGTAGAATTTTGCTAGTTTTTTAGTTAGAGTTGTTTTTCCACAGCTTTCTGTTCCGATAAGAGCAACTTTCTTAACAAAATATGGTCTAACATAAGTTGGAAGTTTATCCCAATGTTTATAGAGATTTTTTCTCATTTCAGTAGCAGATACTGGAACAATTTCTCTTCCATTGTCTATCACAATATGCTTAGCGTTAGGATAATATTTTTGGAAAAGTTCATTATATGATGATTCTGAACTAAAAACAAAATCTATGGGCTTGTTTATTGCTTCTTTTATCCTTCTTGCTCCATCTTCCCAATCATAATCACTATCCCATTTGTCATCTTCTATGTGAATTATTTTTATGTTGTCGAGGTCCTTGAAAGCTGCACCAAGCCAGGTAAGTCTAGCATCAGCAGGGATATACCTTATTCCATCTCTTTCACATAGTTCTCTGTCTCTATTTTTTGAAGAAGAGAGAACAACATAAAGTTCATCAACTTGATTTGATGCTGCGATTATTGCATAAGTATGACCCATATGAAAGGGTAAAAATTTTCCACCTATGAATCCAACTTTTTTTTTATTTACCATTTTTTGCCTCCTTCTCAAGTTTTCTCCAGTTATAATATCCATAGACTGCATTTACTAAAAATGCTGTCCACATAACTATCATGCTTATATCTGAACTTCCTTGAATTATTCTGTAAACCCACATGTATATCGATACTACATCTACTACTATCCACAAAAGCCATTGTTCTGTTACTCTCCGAGTCATTAATATTGTCGCAACTATTGAAAGTATGGTCGTTGTTGAATCTACAAATGGCAATCTTCCGGTTATATGTTGTAAGTATAGTCCATAAACAAATATGGCTGCTACAGAAACCATAAACCAAGATATTTTTTCTTTCAAGCCAAGATAGTTTACAGAAACATCATCTTTTGTTTTCTGTTTATTTCTGTGTTTTATCCAAAAATATAATCCTACAAACTGCATGGGGAAGTAAAAATAGGCATTAAGCATAAAATCTCCATAATACTTGTTTTGATATGCCACATAAGCATAAGCTACGATATTAACAAAGCCAAAATAATAGTTACTTATTTTTCCCTTTGCAACTAAAATTACACAAATCATTCCAGTTAGGGATGCAGTTAATCCAATCCAGCTGTCATGCCAGACAAAAAAGAGCCATATATTTACAGCTGTAAAGGCAAAAAGCCAAATTCTTTCGTATAAATTCCAGTCTTTGAAATATTCTTTAAGATAGTTTTTCATTTTTTTATCCCTCTAACCTTTTGTTCTGCTTTTTCCATCTTATCTTTTTCAAAACTTGTGATTACAAAGTCATCAACTTGAGAAGAATGTTCAGCTAGTCTTATTTCTTTATTTTCAGCGTCAGCTTTCCAAAGAAGAGCTGCATCTGCATGCTGGCCAAGATTATCTAAACCATAATTAAGTAAGTCTCTTCTTAACTCGCCTTGTATTTGCGGTCCAGTCATAGCCAGCCATAGACAAACACCGCTATCCCGATTGTAAAGAAGATCCATTTCTGTTTTAGTATCTACTATCTGTTTTGCTTTCAAAACTAATTCGAGAGTATTCTTGTATGGGAATGCTAATTCTCTAGTCTCTGCCAATTTTTTTAAGTCCATCACAAAGACTTTTCCAAAATATTTTGATTCTAATGTTACAGGAAAGTCATAGTTTGCATGTTTGTCCATGACTCTTACTCCAAATCTATAATTTTCATGCAAGTCTTCAGATGATTCAAGAGTTTTAAGAGTCATAGTGTTAGTATGTCCATTTCTTATGTGTTTAACTTCGTCATAAATTCTTTTGAAAACCTGAACAAACTCATCGCTTAGCCTTATTTCAGCTTCATCAACCATAATTTTATCTTTTCTTAATTTATCTAATATCTCTGCACATCCTTGTGGCCTAAGTTCTCCATCTGTTTGCAAGCCAAATTCAACAAGAGTAGAAGGTGTTGATAATTTGCTTAGAACATAAAGTGTGCTAAAGTCCATAAGCGGAGAAAGTATAGTTGCATCTTTTTTTCCTCTCGCAAGTATATCTCCGCCTACATCCACCGCAATGACTCCATCATAGCTTCTTTCTTTTACGAGAAGGTCTAAATCTTCTATTAATCTTTGAGTTCCTTTTCGAAAACTCAGATTATAAACTCTTGAAGAAATTCCTTCTCTTTCTAATAATTCTGGAATTTTTGAATCTACAAAACTTATAGGTATTATGTTTTTTGCATGGATATATCTTCTTACGCCAGGACTTACAATATTTATTGGCATTTCTTCAGAAAAGTTATAAGTATGAACTGCTCCAGGACTGCATACTCCTGCAACATCTGCGATTATCCCCCTATCTCTAAGATTTGCGACAACAAGGCATGCGCTAACAATATCATTGCCTCCGCCTGTCCCGATTACAAGAGGTTTCTTGTAAGTAATTTTACCGAGCATTTTTTAGCCTCCAAATTTTATATTTTTCAAGAACTTCGCCATGATCAAAGGCAATTTGTGGCAGATTATCGAGAGGAAATAATCTTAACTCTCCTGCATCATCTCCTGCCTTAGGAATACCTGAATATTTTTTAACAATATACAAATGGTCTATTACATGTCCACGTGGATCTCTAGTTGGAGAAGAATTAACACAAAGCAATTCTAAATCTTCTATTCTCGCAATAAGGTGTGTTTCTTCTTTCAATTCTCTTTTTGCGGCTACTTCTAAGCATTCTTTATCACACTCAAGAAAGCCACCCGGAAGCGCCCACATTCCGACATATGGCGGATGTTTTCTTTTAACTAAGTAAATTTGATTATCTTTTTCAACAATCATGCTTGATGTTGCAGCAGGATTTTTGAAATCTATTTTAGTTGGCATGTTATACATACTCCAAAGTTATTTTTGCCCTTGGCGGAGCTAAGACTCGCGCTTTTCCAATAGCTACTTTATTTCTTCTTTCAATATCTCTGATAAGTTCAGTAGAATCCTGAAATTTTCTAAATCCAAATTTTTTCTCATACTCGCTAATGTTTCTTTCAGCTTCTTCTATCATTTGCGGATGAATAAGAAGGTCTTCTCTTGAAAAGCCCTGTTCTATTCCATTTGCATAAAGTTCTACAACCGTTTCATATTTATATCCCAAATCTTTGAATGCAGTTTGTCCTGGCTCTAAGCCCGGAGATGAAACTCTATGAGCTAAATCTAGAAATCCAAGATATTCCGCCATCTGGCGGACCAATCTTTTAGGGAGCATTCCTAGGGGAGAAACTCTAACTGCTCCGTCTCCAAAAAGTGTATAATAGCCTACCCCAAAATCTTCATCTCTATTTCCGGTTCCTATTAATATTTTGTTTTCAAGTGCAGCTTGTCCGTGTAAAATCCCTGCTCTTAGTTCAGATATTTGATTTCCTTTGTGAAATTGACTAGCCATAACATCTGGCTGGACTAAAGTTTTTGCTTCTACAAGAGGCTGGATATTAATCAACTTATATCTTATTCCAAGTCTTTCTGCAACTTTTCTTCCATCATCTTCATCTTCTTTCGTATTAAGTTTTGAAGGAAGTAAATAGCCGACTAATTCTAATGGATATTTGACATTAAATCGATTATACAAATCAAATGCTCTTTTTGCAAGAGCAGCAGTACAAGTAGAATCTACCCCCCCACTTAATCCAATAACTCCGCCAGTTCTACCTTCTTCAACAATTTCTTTGACAAGAAAATCCCCTATCTCTTTTGATACAAGCTCCGGATTCATTCTTGCTAGTTTTATTTTAGTGTATGTCATTTTATTTTCCCTTCCAATTCTTTTATTCTAATTAAAGTAGGATTATACTCTGCTCCTGCTCCGAGATATTTTTCAAATTTTTCTTCTGCTTTTTTCCTGTCCCAAACTCTGTCCCAAAGCGGATTCCAGCTGACATAATCATAAAGCTGGTAAACTGGCGCAAAGTCTTGTTTAAAATCTTTATAGTCAATAATTATGTTCGTAGCAATGTAAACTCCCTTTTGTTTCAATTCTTTAGCTAGTCTCATCGTTTCAAAAGTAGCTTCTACATTTCTGTTCATATCTCTAAGAACATTTGAATCTGCGCTTTGAATAGGTGAATGAAAAACATTAAGCAATCCTTTTTCTGCCAAAGTCACTAAATCTTCTTCACATTGCACAGCTGTTGACGGCTCAACGTTTCTTATAGAAAAACCTTTATTATTCTTTTCAGCTATTTTTCGCCAGGCTTTTATTTGATTTACTAAGGGATTATCTGCTATAAGTAAGACATTATCAAAAGTTTGAAATTCTTTTTCAAGTCTTTCTGCGTCATATTGTTCAAATTGCCCTCTTGTTTCTCTTATAGTGCAGTAAGTGCATTTATTCGGGCATCCTTTTCCTATTCTAAGAGGATACATATTTCTGAAAAGATGGCCGTTATTCTTTTCATTATCATCTTCTTTGAAATCTTTTACCCAAAAAGGCTTTTCAAAATGAACAAGAGACCTATCCCAGATAAATTGATAACTTTCTCTAGGAGTTTCAAGTCTTTCTGCAGAATCTGTAAGTTCTATATCCTCACGTTTCCCAAGACATCCACTAATAAAATAGTTTTTATCTGGAAACTTAGCTCTATATCCTTCAACCGTTCTAAAATCATTAAGAACAGCCATATCAGTTACCTGGCATGAAAGCACAACTAAATTATTTGCTTGTGTAGGGTTCTTTGTAATTCTTTCAGGGTGTGCATTAGCCCAGCTAAGTCCGTCTGCCCATACAGACATGCAGGCAGAGCTTGTCATGAATATTTTTCCTTCTAGTTCTTGTATTGTTTTCATATTAAAATCGCTCCAGCATATCTCCAATCATATCTTAAATGTCCGTCTTGAAAAAATATTAATTGCCTTAAATCTGCTGAATAGGGTTTGTGAGTCAAACAATCAGTCATGCAAACATTTTGACCTTGATAATCATAAACAACCCCCCCAAAATCCAAGGTTCTCAATCTTACAGCATTTTTCTCCAGAAATTTCTGCATCTTCTTTTCCGTATTTTTAGAAATTAGTAGTTTTTTTGTGTTATTTGCAATTATTTTATTTTCTACTCTTTCTGGAACTTCTACTGGCTTGAGTGTAAGCTGTTCAATCTTGTTTTCAGTGCAGAACTCTATCAATTTTTTAACTTCTTCAACAGAATCAATATAATTTTTAACAAGGATACAATTAAGTCTGACAGAAAATCCTGCAAGATGTAAATTTTTTATTAATTCAGTTAATTTAAGATAAGGGGCGTTCGGGGCGTATATCTCTTTATTTTTTTCATCTTTGTAATGAACTATAGATATCACAAAAGTGCTTAATCCCCTTTCCCCCCATAGTTTTAAATTTTCTTTATATCTATCAAAATTTCTGCCCAGCACAAGAGCATTGGTTTGCAATTCAATTATTGGAAAATTATATTTGTCTAACCTTTCTAAAAAATCGGTTATTTCATCAGGGTAAAGCAAGGGTTCTCCTTTCCCAGTTATAAGAACAGTATTAACAAGATTAATTTTTGCAAGTTGGCATGCTTTTTTAAAATTTTTCCAGTTTACTCCGGGTCTTTCGCAGTTCATTCCATTTTTAGGAGTCATTTTTGATATACAAAATGGGCAATTCGCATTACAATTAGTATTTCCGGCCAGAATATTGAATGTTTGTATTTTCATATTTTTCCTTCCAAAACATCTTTTGTTGTAACGAGTTTTGCTCCTGCTTTTACCATTTCTTCAAGTGCTTTTTTACCAAAATCCGGATCAACCTTCCCCTGAAAATCTATACCTACTTCTTCTATAGCGTCTTTTATTACATATAATTCCAAAGCGCTTTGATATTTGTCTCTAAGATTCGCCATAGCAAGAACTGCTGCTTTAACACAATAATCTGTTGCAAACCCATTTACAACAATTTTCTTTAAATTATTATCTAGTGCAATTTTCATTGTCGCTTCAAAATTTGGATTTGTTGCAACATCATAGCTTTGCTTTTCAAATATTAACTGCATTCCTTTTTCAGTAGCTTGCAAATAAGTTTTAAGTTCTGCTTCACTATATGCTCTTACATCTAAGAAAGGCCCATCTTTTCTTCTTACGTAGATATCTTTCTGCGGTTCTAATTCTTTTAGTCTTAGCTGTCCTTTTGTTCCATTCATGCAATGGTCATCAAAGACTCCACCCTTGTTTCTTATTAATTCAGCATCTTCGTAAAAGTGTCTATCTACAGAACCGAGAACTAGCCAGCCATTTTTCTCTGCATATTCATGTAATACAAAAATATTCGGAAGTTTTTCTTCTGCACCATATGGCAATGCTCTTCTGGGCTTGTTTGCTCTCACAAATAATTCTCCATCTCTTAAGCTGAAATCATATTGTACATCTGTTTCATATAAGGCTATTTTTTGTTTCATGTTAATATTTGCACTCCTCCTGAGCATATGCTTCCGGATTATAACTGAAAATTTTCATAAAACGAGCTACATCTTCGGGCTTGCCCATTGTCTTTGCAGGATTATCACTTAGTTTAACAGTTCCATATCCATTTGACTCTACTGCCTTTACAACTAATGAAAGTGATTTTAAACCAAGATCATTTGTAAGATTTGTTCCCCAACCAGCTACAGGAATTATTCTTCCCTTGAACTCATTTTGAAGCCCGATTATTGTTTTTGTATCTAATCCATCACTTGGAACAAACAACTTTTTCCTTGGATCAATCCCCTTGTTTTCATAAAACTTAATCTGAGCATTTGCAAAAGCAGCCGGATTTCCTGAATCTTGTCTAAGCCCTTTCCAATTCTTTGCCTGTTCTTCGGTCATATCACTGAAGAAGAATTCAGATCCATAAGTGTCAGTTAATGCAATAGAAAGATCTACGCCGTATTCATCCCACCATTCTCTTAATACCTGATTATGAGAAGCCCGGATTTCGTCATCATTTTCATGCATTATCCCAGACATTATCATAAACGTCTCATGGGCCATAGTGCCTGTTGGTTTAAGACCATATTTTCTAGCAAGATTAACATTTGAAGTTCCGGTCATCTGATTCTGTAAACGATTTTTAAGAGTTGAAGTAACAAACTCTTGCCAATCTCTGCTAAATCTTCTTCTTGTGCCAAACTCTATGAATCTTACATCCGGATTTTGTTCAAGCAAATTTATTTTGTCTTCTAATCTTTTGTTGCCTTCTTGATAAACTGCTCTGACTTGTTCTTCGCCCATATTTTTAGTTAGAGCCCGATAATAAAGTTCGTTTACTGCTGAAAGTGCAAGAGTCTCCCAGTAAATTGCCTTGGCCCAGGGGCCAGCAAATTCAATTTTAAAATCTCCATTTTCTTTTCTTAGATCATAACCCGGAATTTGCATATTTTTAAAGAAAGTGAGATAATCCTCTTTGAACAAAGCTCTACTATTATTTTTCAAGCCCCTCATGTAATCTATTTCTCTATCAGTTGGTCTTAATCCCAGAATATGGTCAAATTCTCTTCTCAAATCTTTTTCATCTATTATCTCTGCTAATTTGACACTTTTTGTTCTGTTAGTAAATCCATATTTTACAGTGACATCAGGATATCTATGAAAAGCAAATTGCCCCATTGTCAGTTTATAATGGTCTAAATCGAGCATAGATGTTATTATTGGTCTTTTCTCATCAAAATTGAATTGTCTTGTCATTTTGTTTTTCGTTGGTTTATTTCGTGTCAGATTATTAGTGTATCTTATACACTAAGATAATGTAGATTATACACTATTTAAAGGTTTCTATTCTAGAGGAGATAGATATTTTTCTTGATTTTTTCATGTTTTCTTTGAATTTATTTAATTTTTATTTCCACCCAAACAGGATCATGGTCAGAAATATCCTTAGTTATTCCCGTCTTGAAAACTCCGCTTGTTGAATATTCTTGATAAGCATCTGTATTCATAATAATTCTGTCATAAGTGTAATCTGTTGCTGAAGAAGTTGTGTCTTCATTATCTCCAATTACCCAATTCCAACTATCTAATTCGGGATTAGCAGAGGTGTTATAATAATTACCGTCTGCATTTAAGTCTCCAAGAATAATTGAATTGCCATTTGTTGAAACTATTTTTTCAAGAGAAGCAAGTTCTGATTTAACATCACTAGGTTTAGTGTGAATGTTATAAGCTCTTAATTGATATCCATTTATATCAAATAAAACTTCTACTGGTGGTCTTTCCCATCTATCTTGAGCATCCGGATTATAATCCTTCATTTCTGCCCTAATACCTTTCTTGTAGATTATTCCGTATTGTTCTTTGCTTGGGCTTCTTCCTGCTCTGCTAGAAATTTTGCTGTCATAATTTGTAAGTATAGAACAAAGATTAGAAAATGAAGAACCGTCACTATCTCTTATCTCTTGAACAAAAGCAATATCATAATTCGTCAAAGTATTAACATAAACATTCATAATTTCTGGTTTTGATGCTTTGCTATCCCCAAATATCTGCAGGTTCCAGTTTGCTATTTTAACTTTATTCGCAGCTATATGAAGATTCTGAGGCACATTACTAGTCATAACTGGTACTGTTATGTTTCCCGAGGTTTGTTTATGTTTAAAGAAGTCTAGTAATGAATCACGACTTTGAAAAAGACAATACCCTCCTACGGATAAACCTAATGCGAGCAATAGGGGCAATAATTTTTTCATCTTATTAGTAAAGAATCTATTGATATTTGCAAATTTTTTCTCGCTTGTGTTTCATATTTATTTCTAAAAAAATCAGTTAAATATAATTTATTATTTTCTGCTCTATGAAGGAACATTTGCAATATGTTGCTTCTTCCTTGCTTAAATTGGTCTTCGCTAACCCAAGAATACTCTTTTCTTATGTTCTTTTCATACTCATCAAATTCCCGAACTGATTTTCCAAGTATTGCTAGATCAATATCTACTAAAATTCTAGCGTTCATTTCATCTGGAACTTCATTATGTTTTGTTGCTAATATCAAAGCAACTGTTCCTTTAGCTAATTCTTCAGGAAGTTTGGCTGCCAGACAAGCATCATATGCTAATTGGCCACTTTTTTCTTCATTCTGTATTGCCTTAGTGTCATAGACTACATCATGATACCAAACTGCTAATTCAACTAAATCAGATTGTTTTGTCAGATGTTTTGCAGAATCTAAATCAATTAAACAATTTCGGATATGGTCAATATTATGATAAAATCTTTGAGGTTGAGAATATGCCTCTTGCAATTTAGCAAATTCCGGATCAGGGTTACCCTGTGCTCCAATTCTTTTCCATAATTCAATAAATCTTCTTTTCATTTTACTCCTAATCTTGATACAACCTCTTCAAAAGTTTTTTTAATATTATCACTTGAATTTGCTTTTTCAGAATTATCAACAACCCAAACATTCCCTTGGTTATCTCTATCTATCATTTGTTCTAATCTTTTCTTCTTACCTTGAAAATCAAATTGGCTACTTAATCTTCTTTTTATTTGTTCAGAAGATAATCCTCTAGAATTTAACCTAGATTCTTGTGTTTGTTTGTCTGCATATACTAAAATTACATTGTTATTACATAAATACGCCAAATCTGATTCTGCAATTAACGCAGCGTCAAATAATATCAATCCCTTTTTGCCATATAACTCTCTTCTAAGCCGTACTAAAAGCGGAGTTGACATTATTGGATTTAATTTATCAAGAGCATTAGAATCAGTAAATACAATTTCTCCCAAGGTTTTTCTATCGATTGTTCCATCTGATTTTCTGACTTGTTGTCCAAATGCTTCAGCAATTTGTTTTCTAACTTCTTCATATTTTGGTTGTTTTAATTCTCCAAGAATTTGATGACCAATATGATCTAATTCAATATCATGGACAGAAATCCCTTTCTTTTTTCCTAATTCTAAAAATCTTTGGCTTACATATGATTTTCCTGCCCCGATTTCTCCTGTAACTCCTACAATATATTGCTCAGACATATGGGCTTCAAGACATTGTTTAACATATAATGGAACATATTCATGAATCAATCCTTGCTCCTTCTGTATTGCTTTTACTGTACTTGAGCTGACATGTGCTAATTCGGGTCTTGCAAAAAGAATATGTGTATCAATTCCAAGTTTTTGACTTTCTCCTACTTGATGAAGCATATTTTCGTAATCAAAATCTGATGTATTTCTTACACCCTTGACTATTACTCCAACTCCATGCTCATATGCATAATCAACTAATAATCCCTGAAATGATACTACTTCTATATTTTTAAATTTTGTAAGAGATTTTTGAGCCATTTCAGTTCTTTCTTCTAATGTGAACATGTATTTTTTATCTGGATTAGCGCCTATTCCTACAACTACCTGATCAAAAGCGCTCGAAGCTCTTGCTATTATGTCTATATGGCCATGGGTGATAGGGTCTCCTGAAAATGCATACATTGCTTTTTTTGTCATTTTATTAAGCTCAGAAATCGTCTGAGGCGAGCAAATAGGTTTTGACTACATTCTCTTTCATTACAAAGAGCTACTTGCGAGTAGATCGCCTCTTAGTTTTATTTAGATTTTCAGGTTATTTAAGGATTGCGATAAGTCAAGATAGAGTAAGAGTATCCAAAGGTAGTACAATAAATTTAAATATCGCCCCATATTTCAACCCCCATGGCATGGAAATCTGAACTCATAAAGCATTTTATAGAAATTACCTGTATTGGAAAAAATGGAAAAGAATATATTCATTCTCAAGAATATGAACGTGGGGAGTATAGTTCAGATATTAAAATTAATTTCTCCAATGATGATACAAAATTGATGATAGTTCCATATACATTGGAACGTCTTGTTTATCCCATAAATATCGCTGGAGATAATATTAATGAACTTTTTGCTGGAATAAGAGATGGAAAATCTATAACCGATATAGGGTTATATTTTACATCTGACGGGAT
>Ga0247841_10004372_pt1 | contig 24401 bp, 23 predicted proteins | sample LaCruzMarch2015__2_FD_192410 | JGI IMG/M metagenome (GOLD analysis project Ga0247841, IMG submission 192410) | Freshwater microbial communities from meromictic Lake La Cruz, Castile-La Mancha, Spain - LaCruzMarch2015_18m | ecosystem: Environmental > Aquatic > Freshwater > Lake | place: Spain... | reverse complement strand
GGATTTCATTCGCGATTAAAGGCAGATTATCGACGCCATAGAGGCCTAACAAAAGAACACAGGATTCAGTATATCAGGTGGTATTGTTATTATCACAAATGAGCAACTTTTTTTGGCATTTATACCCATTGCGAGGAGCGTAGCGACGAAGCAATCTTGTGAGTAATTACATAGCACCAGATTGCCACGCCCTTCGGGCTCGCAATGACGTTGTTAGCGCCTCTTCCTCTCGAGTAACATCTCCATAAACGACCCCGCCCTATCCTCAAACTGCGAGAGCGAGAAGTTGGCGGGGTCCATGTGGTCGGCCTCGATCACCACCGAGGGCACACCCAGCTCATCCTGCAGCGCCCGTTTGATGTCCATCTGTCCCAGCGTGATCGGCAGGCACGACTTATTGGAGTGCAGAATCACGCCGTCGATGTGGTAGTCGCGGCAGGCCTTGAGCACCATCTCCTTGCGCCTTTGCATCGAGACGCAGGACACCATGGGGTACGACTGGAGCGATTTCATGGCCAGCGCCTCCAGCGGATTGGACGTATCCAGCCGAATGGACCAGGCCGCCGAGTAGGTCTCGGCCACCACCACGCCCCCGAATTTCTCGAAGTAGTTGAAAAGCCCCAGGTTGTACCACAGCGGTATGTTATCCCAGAAAAGCCGCACCTTCTCCTCCGCGATGATGCCGGTGCCCTGCTCCGCGCGCTGCTTGACCTCGTCCCTGACCCTGGTCAGGTAGTCCACGGCGAGCTGCGTGCCCTGCCTGGTGACCATGATGAACATCAGTCCCACCTCGGCCGCAGAGATCGGCGTGGGTATGCAGCGCCGGTAGGAGGTGATCTCGTCCCACAGTGCGCAGGACTGGTCGGATAGTCGGACTACCTCCGCCAGTCGGTCGTAGTCCAGTTTTTTGCCGGTCACCTCCGTCAGGAAGGCGATGATGCGGTTGATCTCGCTGAGTGCGTAGTCGATGTGGTAGCGCTGTATATTCTCGATGGGCACCTGGGGCAGGTCGGCCTTGAATACCCGGGCGCCGGGAAAGCGTTTGGCGATGTACTGGAAATTCTTCATGGCCGGCACGCAGCCCGCGCCCGGTATAAAGATCATGTCGGGTTCCGGCAGTCCGCCCAGAGGCACATCTTCCGTCCCCATCATGCCGTTGATATAGCCCACGCAGTTACGCAGGTATCCGCACAGGTCCGGGGAAAACCCCATGGACTCGGCGGTCATGTAGTTTTTGTGGATCAGCCCGAAGGCGGCGCAGACGGGTGACCAGTTCTCGGGGAAGGACGGCTGCAGGTCCATGGCGTAGAATATCTCGATCAGTCCGTTCATGGGCGGCATCCAGCCTACGGGCTTGCCGGCCTTCTTTGCCTCGTGTCCCTCCAGGTAGAACTCGGCCACGATCTTCTGCAGTTCCCTGGCCGTGGCCAGCCTCTTGGTCGACTTCCCTGTATTTTCCATCTTATCCTGCTATCATCTCGAAGAATGCCCCGAAGCGCGTCTTGAGCTGTCCCTCGATGTTGCCGCTCTCATCCATCTCTATCGACAACACCGGTATATCGTCGTTTCTCAGCGCCTCGGACAGCGCCGGGTAGTCGGCAAGGTGCGGCGTGCAGAACTTCTGGAAGAGGAAGATGACGCCCTTCGCGCCGGACCGGTCGACCAGCTCCTTTACGCGAGGAACGCGGTCTTCGATGGTCGAGCGGGAGGGACAGGGAAAGCGGTGCATGTAGCGGTCGATCAGCCGATCTATGGGGTTAGCTCCCGAGCCGTCGGCAGGCTCGGCGAAACGGTACCCGTTGCAGAGGTCGTCGGCAACCACCCTCCCGCCCATTGCCTCGAGCAGGTCGAAGATCCACATCTGCTCCACGATGCTGCCCGATACCATTACCGGAATGCCTTTCACTGGAGTAGCTTCCCGACCGTCGAGGGCGCCGGTGAGGTTGGTGAGTAGTTTGAGGTACTCCTCGGGAGGCATGGAGAAACCGGCCTCCATTATGGTATAAAATTCGCGCGCTGAAGGAGCAAATATGTTCCTCAGCCGCAATTCGTGCAGTTTGAGCAGATTGTTCCTGATCTCCGCGTAAAGGTCGAGCGACCGGCCCAGTGTAGTCGAATCGATCCTTCCACCGGCCCCGGCCAATTTATCGATAAGTTCGTTAAGAGTATCTCTGTAGTAAGCCCTGGCGCTTTCACCCGTGTTGTAGGGCAGGGGCACCGTGTGAAAAAGCCCTATCCCCGTGTTTGCTTCCCAGATATTCATCATGCCGCACGATATATCGCAGGTGTAGCCCTGTATTACCCCTGAGAGATATTTGTATTCGCCGCGCATAGCCCTTTCCAGCGAGGTGCGCATATAGGGGCAGACGAAATTGGGCACCAGGTTGCCTGCACGTTCGACCGTTGTCATGCCGCCGTAGATCCTTACAGGCAGGAAACCTGCAGCGTGGATCAGTTCGATGGGTGTATAGGTGCAGAACCAGCCGAATACTTTCTGTCTCTTTGCATGGCGTGTGAGCCGCTCCGCCCTATTCGCTACGGTATCTGAAAAAAAACTAATATTAACAGTATCGTCAGTCAATTCGGTATTCTTCGTTATTAAATTTCACCGATTGCTAGCTTAAAAGCTTCGTTACCTGGTCGTTCCAAGCCACCTTCATAGATCGAGGCATATCGGATGAATCTAAAAGGTCTAAAAGGATTATGTTAAATTTAATTCTGCCGTTTTTACCTAAAGTAGCAAGTACCATAAGTATCCAATTATTTATATCTAGGAAATTTAACTCATGGCCTTGTGCGAAATATTGATGTGCCTGGTGAGCGGCATCCGTAGCAATGTCCGAATCTTTGACGAAAAATAAATAGTCCTCAATTTCTTTGGGAGAAATTTTCGCGTTGAACGTAGCCACTATTCGGGATTTATCTACCGGTCGTTCTGTCACTTCCGCCGCTAAAAGAATATTGCCAGAAGTTGTGATAGTGATATCACCCCCAGCCCCAGAGGCAATATCTGCAACATTGATGCCCTGCCATTCCACAATCCAGTCGAGGTTAAAATTTTGTTTAATGGCTTCAAATGTTGCGGCTACAAGCAGAACAGGAAAACGACCACCACTATGGCTTGAAAGTAATCCAGAGATTAGTGTATCGTATTGTGTTAGGCTCACACGATGCAATCTGGCAAGTGGTATATCTGCTAACTCTCGAAGCTCGGTGAATTTATAAAGCAAATACTTCAAGAAATTCTTGAGATCAGTACGACCGGAAATTGCTTCCAGATATTCAATGGCAACCAAGAAAGCGTCATAGCTGTCTTTGTCTTTTAAGCCTGAACGAATTGATGAGTCGAACTGGATGTTACGGCGAAAAACACTCAGATAAGGACCTCTCGAACTCGGAATACGCTTCTGTTGTAAAAAGGGATTAATCACTTTCTCGTCTAATTGTCTACCACTAAAGGCGGTTCCTCCTTGTTGGGAGTACGGTTGGCGAATATTTATTCCCCTATCTTGAATACGAGCGATCACGCAACCCAATAACACTTCGCGGTATGCCTGTGTTTTTGATGCAAAAAGAGCGTCTATTGAGGTGCTAGCAGTTTTGTTTAAGGAAGGAGCCAAACCAGAAGTCAAAGTAGCTTCGATCTGCGTGAATACGAAGTTTAGTAGGGATCGGGCATCTTCATAATCGATGGGCATTACCTAAGGTGTCCATAGTGTAATTCATCCACAGGACTTCCTGTCGAACTTTTTTTACAGAGTGGCAGTTTTTTGGTGGTGCCTCGTAGCAAATCCAGTCCTTGTAGAGATCGTCAATTAATGCGCAATGGTAACCAGAAAGAGCCACCATGCCTTTGCATTTTCTCAATGCGCTTGCCAGTTCGCGATGAGCGGTCTCATCCATCTCATAACCATAAGCTTTACTGTCACCACGTGTACTATGAACGTAAGGAGGGTCACAATAAAAAAGCGTCTTCGGGTTATCATATAAATTAATAACCTCTATCGCAGGCCGGTTTTCTATTTGTACTCTAAGTAAACGCAATGCTATCGCAGGCAGTGTTTCAACACTCCCTAACCACCTTGATACTACTCCAGACATGCCGGCTCGACTAGTATTTTTACAATTTGCCCAGCGGCCTATAGAAGCGGTCTGAGCCAAACCGGTGCGAGACTGGCGAGCTCTGATAAAAAACCTGCGAGCACGCTCCAAATCAGAAATGGTTTTATCACCGTCATTTAATGCCAAGTAATATTCTTCTCGAGAAAATGGTGTCAAACCTATAGACTCAATCAACGCGTCTTTATTGTCGCGAAGAATCCTAAAAAAATTGACTATTTCACCATCAATATCATTGTAAGTCTCAACCTTTGACGGATCTCGATTAAGAAGAACTGCTGCAGAACCGCCGAATGGTTCGCAGTAATAATGGCAGGCGGGCAACAAAGGCAGTAACCAATTTAGATGACTATATTTTCCCCCATACCATCCAAATGCAATGAGCTTGCATTGACGCGCAACTACGCGATGACCACGCTTGCTTCCGTCACTCTCATTAATATCTAAATAAATTGGTGATGGTAGTCCAGACATATGCTTTATCCATTTTAAAAGAACAAAATACAGCCAATCCCCGAGTTTGTCCAAATGGTACTATTTGTAGGTTATACTGTCAATCAATTCTAAATCGACTGCTCCTAATTAAGAAATAATACCTTGTCCGAGTCAGATTGCTTGACTGATATATTATGAAAAATCCGATTCTGCGCTTCAGTGATACAGTTGCTCTCTTAGGCAAATTGTTTTTCAACCATCTCAGCAGGAAACAAATTCTTGTAGCTACTCTACTATGCGTTTGTATTAAATTATTGCCATCTTCTATGCGTAGTCAAATGCAATAAGTCTCTCTATACGCTAATACTTGCTCAAGTAGTAGTTCAAAATTTCTGTAAAGTTCTTCGTAATCCCCTTGTGAATATTCAATTATATCAATATTATATGCGGTTTTAATGGCATTTTTTATCGCTTTATGGATATTTGTTGGCATGTATGCATAGTGAGGATAATTACTTTCTGCCACAATGTTTACGTTTTCAAGAACCAATTGAATATCCGGATCACTAAGGTTGTATCCGATGAAGAACAGTGTATTTGTTAAAAATAAAGCATCCAAGATTCTATAAAAATTACTGTTTTCTTTCCTTGCTTTAAAATATTGGGACCGTGTTAGCACAATCTTGTCAGGTTGCTTTATACAGCCATGAGCTTTAATAATCATTCTGACAGGTGACTTTAGAGTTGCTGCTATATTGGTATCATAATACGTGCATGTCCTGTACCCATCGTGAGCATCAGCAGAACTGTTACAGAATATCTCATATATGTCGTCATAGTTAGTAGTTATTACTATTTTGGGGTCAATCTGAAGAACAGCTTTGTGAATCCGTGATGGCTTGAAATGTGGCGTTACTAGTTTTTCCCGTAATATTCTATCAATATCCGGCTGCGAAACCTCTTTTAGCAGAATTTCTGCGGCATCAAGGTACTTATCCTTTGATAAAAGATCGTTTACAATAGGCAGATCTTCCTTTTTGGAAAGATGATTCTTTATAAGTGTCAATAATTCAAGCCAGGTCGGTGGTTTCGCACTTTCTTCAAGGTCTGACGTAGATCCAGCTGATGCTCCCGACCCCATAAATATTATGCACCTTCTGTCTGCTAACTCTTGTATTAGTGGTTCAGGCCATTTAATGTCCATATCTATTTCATATCACCAATGCTTAGATTTGCAGTGATCTTGTCAACAATCGACCCAATTATTTCACCATAATCTTCACGCTGTTTAAATTGCGAACCAACCAGGCCATCAGCACTCCTGAGGTCCAAGATTGGTGCAGAAACAGATTGTGCTAAAGGAATAAGACTGTATAGATGAGGCACATCTCCCAGTTTGGTATCTGCAATCTTTCCACGGCAGAAAGTGCTTAAAGAGCCGCTTATTTGATTAGGAACATCCTTAATTATGTCTTCATATGCCTTTGTAGGGCGCCTGATCCCTTTCTTGGATTTGGTAATATACTGTTGCATAGTATATCCTAAGTATCCTGTCTTTATATCCAAATCCTTTTTTACATGATAGTCACCTATTTTGCCTGGATCTGCCTTGCTACATACTACATAACCATTATCATATAGTTCAATCCAACTAATAAACCACTTCGCTATATTCTTAATACCCAATATACTGAAAATATCGGTCCCCATTGGGGTTATGAAATTGTTGCACCCGACGAGGACACTTCTATTTATCGATCCAAGGCTCGGACCTAGATCAAAAAAAACGAAATCGTAGTTGGGGCTAAGGATCTCGCAAAGTCGCGTATTCCAATTTGTTTTCCTGAAGCCACCTATTGTGCCCGATTTCAGTTCCCACCAGGCCAGACTCAATAGATCCTCAATAACGGAAAAACTAGGATGCCCAGGCAAGAGATCAACGCCGAATCTATTCTGGGCAGCCGGAATGATCTTGATATTTTCGTCTATATCTGCCTCACCTACTTCAATAGGCTGTAAAATATCACTAATAGTGCTGTATTTAGTTTTAGTAACTATGTCTGTGTACAGTTTTTCAGAAAACTCTTCACCCATAATAAGCTGTGTAGAGTTACATTGAGGATCGCAGTCAACCACTGCTACTTTCCTGCCTTGTCGTTTTGCAAAATAGGAGGCTATATTACAGGTTAATGTCGTTTTCCCTACCCCACCTTTGTTATTGAACATAGCAATTGAGATCATACAATCCCCCCATAAACTGCGTAATCCTTCTTCTTGGGAACTAAATTCATAGCTTCATCTTAATTGTCCGATGATATTATACATATCCACCTTACCCTTGACAGTATTTAGACATTATAACTTGGATAATGCGCTGCTTGTTACTTCATCGAACGAAACAGCAGCCTGGATTGTAATCTGATCTTCTCTGCCAATATTTTGGCCTGCAAGAACCTTTCTTTGAAACTGATCTTCTGCGATAAATGCCCAATTTATTCTCTTTCCTTTTTCCTCACATAACTCCACATATTCTCCATAAGCCAAGCCTGAATTTTCGTTTTGGCATCATTAGAAAATACCCCCCGCTTACCATAATACCCCATTGATTTGCAGATATTCTACCACCCGATACGGTATTATGGCTATATTGACATTACTGCTATACTTAAATAATCATCGGATGGGAGGTGCATAATGGCAGCCACGTGGAGAAAAAGGAAAGGTCATGACACTTGGCATTTCTGCACTAATTGTTCTGAATGGCCCACGGCAAATTATGATGAGAAATACACAAAGCCGACTGATGGGGAACTCTGCAATCAGTGCAAAGCTAAAAAAGAGGCCGGTACTTGCCAATAATCCCTAAAGATTCACAGATAATTTGATCCCGAATTCAAATACAGCTTTATCCCCGGCAAAATAAAGTTCTTGTATCTGATAATTTACGTTTGCGGTAGCAGCAAAATTATCAAAACAAGCTAAACATACAACTTTATCCCAATAGGGCCGGGGTACAATTTCTTTCCATGTGCGGTTACTTACATGAAAATCAAATTTGTCTGACTGCCCACAAACCTTACATGTTTGCCTGTTGAGCATTTTCTAATAGTTAACCGGGGAAAGGATTTAATGTACATAGATATTTGTCGCATTCTCAAATACAAAACAGGAGGATAAAATGACGCTATCAGAAGAATTGTGGTGGTTAGTGGCTATTGGAGGATTCTTAACCTTTCTTCAAGGAGCTTTGACATGGATGATATCAATGATTATTAAAAAGATTTCTAAAAAAGATATCTCAAATGAAACTATTTTGGGGATAGTCGGTTTAATCATATTCTTGATAGCTTTAGTAAGCCTATTTACTCTCCCTGCTAATCTAAAATCACCATAACCATACACTCTGCCGGGATAAAGCCGTCAAAAATATGCTCAGGCATTCAGTTAGTACGATTTGTCCGTTGTCCTTTGACCTTATAAGCTTATTATATGGAGCGCAAAACCGAGGTTGCGGTGTTCGGCGGGGGTTGTTTCTGGTGCACTGAGGCGATTTTCGCCGAGCTCAAGGGGGTAATCAAGGTCACTCCCGGTTACACGGGAGGCCGGACCGATAATCCCACCTACCAGCAGGTGTGCGGCGGCAATACCGGGCACGTGGAAGTTGCCAGGATCGAGTACGACCCCGCTCTGATCAGCTACAACGATCTCCTTGAGGTCTTCTTCTATACACACGACCCGACCACAACGAATCGCCAGGGCAACGACCACGGCGAACAATACCACTCCACTATCTTTTACACGGACGATGGACAAAAGGAGCTGGCGGAAAAGTTCATCGCGAAATTGGATGCAGGTAAGGAGTTCGGCGCGCCGATAGTTACCACACTAAAACCACTGGGCCAGTTTTACGAGGCCGAGGACTACCACCAGGGCTATTACCGTGAAAACGCGGGCCATGTGTACTGCCGGGTGGTGATCGCGCCCAAGTTAGCTAAACTCAGGGCTAAATTCAAGGACACCGCAAAGTAAGCTCCGCCGGTATGCCTTAAGATAATACATGGTATAATCGCTTTCGATGTGCGCGGCAAAAGGAAATTACGCATTCATTGATGGCAATAATTTATATCTGTCAACAAAAGTATTGGGATGGAAATTAGACAACCGTAAATTTAGGATTTATCTGAGAGATAAATACAACATCCATGTAGCTTATTATTTCATTGGATATATTGAAGATAATGAAGATCTGTACAATAACCTAAGGAAAAGTGGATTTACCCTTATTTTTAAAGAAGTTGGACATGACGATGAGGACAATGTTAAGGGTAATATTGATGCAGAATTAGTGTTACAAGCCATGATTGATATTGAAGAATATGATCAAGCTTTAATTGTAACCAGTGACGGTGATTTCGCCTGCCTGGTTAAGTATTTACTACAAAAGGGAAAATTCGATACGGTATTAGCTGCAAGTAAAGTTGGTTGTTCCAAATTATTGAGTAAAGCAGCAGGAACAAAAATAGATTTTCTTGATAATCTGAGGAATAAACTTGAATACAAAAGAAAATGAGGCAAAACCCTTTTCGGACTAACCCTAAAGCGTTCGCCTCGTCGTGATACGATGTCATTTATAGCACATTTTTGCACGTCAGTCAATATCTCGAATTGAATCAAGAATTATTCTATCGAGGGTAAGCCGTAATTTCAGGGAAGACCGGCAAATAGATTTTTGATGCAAGTTGACTGGTTTAAACAAATTTCTCGCAGAGATAGACCGCCGCCATCGCATCTTCCCCATGGCCGTCGCAGCCCATCTCTTTCGCCAGGCCCGGCGTGGTGCAGGCGCCGCCGATGATGACCTTCACCTGGTCACGCAGCCCGGCCTTCGTAATCGCCTCCACCGTGGACCGCAGAGAGACAACCATGGGTGTGAGCAGCATCGAGAGCCCCACGATCCCGGCTTTGTGCGCGCGCACCGCATCGACGATGCGCTGAGGGGCAACGTCGGACCCCAGGTCGATCACCTCAAATCCGGATGCGTTCAGCATCATGCCCACCAAGCTCTTGCCCAGGTCATGTATATCCCCCTTGACGGTCGCCAGCACGACCTTGCCTTTGCCCTGAATATCAGTTTTAGTCAACAAGGGCTCCAGCGGGACCAGCCCGGCCTTCATTACCTCACCCGCCAGCAACAGCTCGGTCAAGAAATATTCCCCTGACTGGAAGCGGTCCCCCACTATCCTCATGCCGGCGCTCAGGCCGTCGTTCAAAACAACACGGGGGTCGGCGCCCACCTTCAGGGCTGCGCTAACCTCCCCCGCCACTGCATCGATATCCAGGTTGACAACCGCATCCAGCACACCTTTTACAGCATCACGTTCGTTCATCGCTCTCCTTGCCGATCTCAGGCTAATTTCAGGGGGTATACCCCGTAGCGGTGGGTATCTTCAATCATCCAGCGGGTATTCTCGACCTTCACCGCGTTGTGAGAATTTGTCATGGCCATGATGTACCCGCCGTCCAGGGCGGCGGCCTTCAGTTGGGCCTTGACCGCTGCCTCCACCTCCTCACGCGTGCCTTCGCTCAGGACGTGGGAGATGTCCATGTTGCCTAAGATGCACATACGCTTCCCATACAGCTTTTTCACCTCAGTAATGTCTATGCCGGCAGTCGGCTCCAGCGAGTGCACGCCGTCGAAGCCCCAGTCGGCGAACAGGCCCAGCAGCAGGTTCACGTTGCCGCAGGAATGTATGACGATCTTGATGCCGCGCTTGTGGGCCTCTTCGCATATCCTGCGCAGGCTGGGTCCGAAAAACTCATCCAGCACGCGCGGTGGCATCTGCGGGCCACTCTTGTGGCCCATGTCGTCGGAATAGATGAAGGCCGGCATACCCGCATCGGCCGTGGCGTTAATGGTCGCCAGGTAAATGGCCTCGTAGTATTTAACCATTTTCCGCACAAAGTCGGGGTTGCGGCGCAGGATCACGGAGAAGTTGGTCAGCCCCATCGACTGAGAGGCAGACTCCCACAACCCGGAGAACAGGCTGCCCATCAGGTAGATCTTGTCCCCGTAGCGTTTCTGCAGGTCGGCGAATACACGGTATATGGTCTTATAAAACTTGTCGGGATCGGGGTGGTGCCAGGCCTCCCACAGCTCCGGCGTGGTCAGCAACCCCTCCCGGTACATGGGCGTATCCACGTTTCCATCCGGGTCGGCCACCAGGTCGTACAGCTTGCCCCAGATGTCGGTGGACTGCCTGTTGCCCCTCAAATTGAAAATGGACGAGTACATCAGCCACGAGCAGTCGTAGCCCAGGGCGATGTCGGCCTCCAGCTTCTTGGACATGAATTTCTCCGTCTCGCTGGTCATCCAGCCCACGCGGTTGATCAGCGGGGAGGCGAGCTTGAACAGCGCCCCGGTCACACCTTCCCGGATCATGCTCAACGGCAGGGCCCCGTCTTTATTGCCCAGGATCTCGTAAATCTGGTTCTGCTCCTCGGTGCAGGAGAAGATGGGCACGCGGTCCGGCACTCCCAGGTTTAATGCGGTTGCGGTACGCTCGTGGCTGTTCATAGGCTGCTCCTACCTCCCTGATTTCCCATTTGAAATACATACCGGGCGACTATTTTAATTAGCCCGGCCCCGATAGTATCCCTTTGCCCGATGACTGTCAATGAAGGGTAATTAACCATCACCAGAAGAAAAAGTCGATTGACATTTCCGGTTATAAAGTGTATTTATATTGTATTCGGTAACACTGCAATGGTAACGGAAAATGTGCCTCAGGCAAGAGCAATCCGGTTATTGCTCCAAGATATCGTCGGGCGTCTGAATAAATCATACGCTCCCGAAAAGATCATCCTTTATGGCTCATACGCCTATGGAAACCCGAGCTCAGACAGCGACATCGACCTGCTAATAATTAAAGATACCGTTAAAAGGCATGTGGATAGATTTGTGGAGGTCAAGCAAATAATCTATCAACCGGGCCGCAATATACCGATATCTCCCTTAGTATATACACCAAAAGAGATTGAGGAGCGGCTGAAAATGGGAGATGACTTCGTGGCTGAGATTTTGGCCAGAGGCCAGGTACTTTATGCCCGATGATAATATGCAGAAAGCCATAACACAGGAGTGGTTCCTGCGTGGGGAACATGATTTTCAGAGTGCAGACATACTTCTAAAACAAAATGGGCACGCAGACACCATAGCCGTATTAATTCAACAGGCAGTAGAAAAATACGTAAAAGGTTTCCTGCTTGGAAGAGGTTGGAAGCTGCGAAAGATACACGACCTGGAACTTCTCGTCGAGGAAGCAACCAAATACGATAAGACCTTTATCCCGTTTCTGGATTTAGCCAGGCGGCTTTCGGCATTTTATATGGCAGACCGATATCCACCCGGACCAACCCGCGATTATTCCCGAGAAGAAATAAAGACGATTTTTACAGAAGCATCCACTTTGATAACCAGGTTCAAAGATTTATCAACCTGGCAATAACTCGAAATTCTTCACATTTGTTGATAACCACCCGGTTGCCCTGCACCCTCTTACTTACTGCGGATACCTTCGCTGACCAGCGTAAACATCCTCATGCTCTCTTTCTCCAGGTCAAAACCCCCGTTGGTCAGGCACCAGTCGAAGATCACTCCCCGCATCGTCCGTATCACCGTACGCGTAACCTCGTCGGCGGTCATGTCGTTTCGTATCTCACCCTTTTTTTGACCCTGTACCACCGCCGCTTTGATCAACGTATACAGGGACCTTTCCTCAGAGGCCACCTGCGAGGATTCGCCCCTCTCGGCGCCGATCTGCAATCCAGTTTTTAATGTTTTAACAGCAGCGAAAGTTTACCGAGAACCTCGGAGATGGTCACATCAGGCAGGGCGCATATCAGTTCAGCATCGTGCGCCTGCCAATCAAGACTTTTGACCTGGTCAGCTAAGATTGCCCCTGCTATCGGCAGACCTTGAGGTATGAGAACCTCAAACGGATAGCCCTTAACCTGGCTGGTTACAGGACAAAGTATGGCCAGTCCCGTTCTTTCATTATAGTTTCGGGGTGAGATAACTGATGCCGGACGCCGCCCAGCCTGCTCGTGACCTGCCTGCGGATTCAAAGTAATCCACACTATATCGCCACGTTGCGGAACATACTGGTGAGATATCACCACGTTTCCTTTCCGATTACACGGCCGGTATCAACTTCGTGATGCAAGTTATCCCCGGTGACCTCTGCAAGAAGCTGCTCCAAGTCCAGTCCCGATTTAATAACCGGCGTTATCACGAGTTTGCCATCCATGAGGACAACCTCAACGTCGGTCTCATTCTGGAGCCCCACTTCGACAGCGAAAGCTTTGGGGATGCGTAAAGCTAAACTATTACCCCATTTTTGAATACGTGTTTTCATGCCCGTCTCCATTAAAAGTATCTACATTGAAGATACATCTGCGATCACTGTTTGTTAAGGCAGCACTGGCCCACGAGACTTCAGTTTTTAGCTGCGTCCTTTTCCAGCTGTTCCAGTATCAATTCGACTGCCATACCCGCGACCTCCCCGGCCAGCGAGGAGCATCTCTCAAGTACGCCGGCCTTGACCGCGGCCTCGAGCTCGGACGGCTCCATCAGGTTGAAAAAGCGGCCGTAGAACTTGGTCTGAAGCTCATGGCAGCGGCATACACCGTACTCTCCCATGAACCTGCTCTCAAGCTGACGGCAAAGCAGCAGTGCTTTCATCATCTTGCCACGGCGGTGGAACTCCTCTTTCCTGCGCCCGAAAAGATAACTGATGGCCATCACAGCGCCCGACAGCGCCCCGCAGTGGCCGTCACCGGTTAACCCGATGCCGTCGGCAAAGCCGGTGGCCGCACGGAAAACTACGTCGTTTTCCATGCCCAGCGACTCCGTCACAGCCGCGAAAACGCTCTGCGCGCAGTTGCCGTTCTCCATCTCGTATTTCTTCGCCAGCGCAAATGCCCTGTCCTTGGTCTCCTGCCGCGATTTCTCCATCTTTATAACTCCTTCACTCGTTGCGAGCAATTTTAACACAGCCGGCAACACCTTGGCTCCCATACCCATTATTCTTTAACGCACCCGCCAACTAATGTTGTATAATCCAATAACGCTCCCCAAGGTCCGCTTCAAGCAGGTGACGATAAATGATTGAAATAATGTTGATCGCCATCGCAATCCCCGCAGTATTGATAAAGTGGGCGATTCAGTGCGCCGGCCGATAACATTACACATGAAAAACATCGGAACTATTACCCCTGCGGAATGCGCCCGCATCCGCGGGATACTCTTCGACATCGATGACACCTTCACGCACGAGGGCAAAATGGTGCCCGCAGCCTTCCAGGCGCTGTGGGACCTGCGTGAAGCGGGCCTGATCACGGTCCCGCTCACCGGACGCCCGGCCGGGTGGTGCGACCACTTCGCCCGCATGTGGCCGGTGGACGGCGTGGTCGGCGAGAACGGCGCCTTCTATTACTATTACGACCACAAGGCGGGCAAACTGCGCCATCGCTACATCTTCACACCAGAACAAATAGCCGACAAACGGGGCGAACTGAAAGCTATTAAACAGGAGGTGCTGCGCAGGGTGCCGGCCGCCGGCGTGGCGTCCGACCAGCCCTTCAGGCTGTTCGACCTGGCCATCGACTTCCGCGAGGACGTCAAACCGCTCAGCGAGGCCGAGATCGACCAGATCTGCCGCATCTTCGCGGAGCACGGCGCCTCGTATAAAATAAGCTCTATCCACGTCAACGGCTGGTTCGGCGACTACAATAAACTGTCCACGGCCCGGCTGTTTTTAGAGGAACGGTTCTCCATGAAATGGCAGGTGGCTTCTGGAACAATGCTCTTCGCGGGGGACTCCCCCAACGACGAGCCCATGTTCGAGGCGCTCGAACTGACCGTGGGGGTGGCCAACATAAAACATTTCAGCTCGAAAATGAAGCACCTGCCGAAGTATATCACCGGCAGTAGCGGCGGGCACGGCTTCGCCGAGATGTCCCGCATCATACTTGATAAAAGAAAACGGTCTTAAGGAGCAGACAAGTGAGCACTAAACCGGTTGTATCGATAGTCAAGGGCAGGTTCCCGCCCGACAGGCAGGAGATAGACACTATGGTCCGCAGGGCCGTCGACCTGGCGGGCGGTCTGCAGGGTAAGATCAAAAAGGGCAGCCACGTCGTGCTCAAGCCCAACCTATTCGCACCCTATCCCCCGCCCATCTCGGTTGACCGCCGGGTCATCTCCAGCATGGTCAGGCTGGCGCGCGAGGCCGGGGCCAAACGCGTCACCGTGATCGAGGGCGTCAGCGTGGGCACGATGATGAAACGCGTCAGGCCGTCGGCCACGCCCTGCGGCATGAACAGGGGTTTCAAGACGGCCGAGATCATGCGCATGCTGGGCATCAAACGCGAGGTGGAGGAGGCCGGCGGCGAGGTCCTGGGCGTCGAGGACGCCGAAAAAGTCGAAGTCGATATCAAGGGCGGCATAGCGCTGCACCATGTCAACTACCCCAAGGTGGTGCTGGATGCCGACTGCTTTATCAATATGCCGGCACTGAAAACCCACACCATGACCATGGTGACGCTGTCCATCAAGAACCTGCAGGGACTGCTGGACGAGCGCGGCAGGTACTATTCGCACCGCGACGACCTGAACCAGCACATGGTCGATATCAGCAAGATCAGGAAGCCGGACCTGGTACTGCTGGACGGCTTGCTGGGCATGGAGGGCATGGGCGCCGGCGAGGGCGGCACACCGGTGGAGATGGGCGTGATCATGGCGAGCTACGATACCGTGGCCCTGGACTCCATCGCCTCGATGTGCATGGGTATCGATAATCCACTGATTGTCGCTACTACCAGACTGGCGGCACACGACGGGCTGGGCACGGCCAACCCCTTCCTGATCGAGGTCGTCGGCGAGACCGTGGCCGCGGTCAAGAAGAAGTTCCAGCTACCGGCCACCTATACCATGCCCATAGATAGTCTGGTCACAGGCGTCTACCCCAACATCGACATCTACATCGGCGGCGCCTGCTCGACCTGCTGGCTGATGGCTGCATTAGCATGTAGTCAGCTGGCCAAAGTGCCGCAGCATGTCTCGTTGATCGTGGGAGTCGATCCCAAGATTCCACCGAAACTGAAGACCGACCTGGCGCACACCTTCTTCCTGGGGGAATGCGCCCTGGCCACGGGCGGTGACCTGCTGGAGCTGAGGAACGCCATGCAGCTGGCGGGTATCGACCGCTTCCTGGGCGGCTGCCCGCCCTACGAGCAGAGCCTGGTCAAACTCGAGGACATTATGATCGAGATGGGCTACCTCGACCCGCAGGATCTGGTAAACAAGGCCGGCAAGCACAGGGAGGAGTTCTTTCATTATTATCATAAGTATGACCCGACCTGGGAGCCGGAACTGGCGTAGTCATTGCGGTGAGCCGAAGGCGACGCGTGTGAGTAATCGTCATTGCGAGGAGCCCGCAGGCGACGCGGCAATCTGGTGTTGTCGCAATTCCCTACACCAGATTGCTTCGCTTCGCTCGCAATGACGAGTAAATAAAGGGCTCGCAATGACAAGTAATCCATAATTTAAAGGAGGTTGATATGGCTGAGAAAAAGTATGTGATCGCGATCGACTCCGGCACGCAGAGCGTGCGGGCCGTGATCTTCGACCGGCAGGGCAACCAGGTTGCCATCGAACAGGCCGAGCATGAGCCCTATTTTTCGCTGCACCCGGGCTGGGCCGAGCAAAACTCGCAGGACTACTGGACCAAATTGTGCTTCTGCACTAAGGGAGTTATGGCCAAGGCCAAGATCCCGGCGGACGAGATCACGGGCCTGGGCATCACCACTCAGCGCTCGGCTTCCTTCCCCGTCGACCGGGAGGGCAACCCGCTGCGCCCGGCCATCATCTGGCTGGACCAGCGCGTAACCGAGAACGCCCCACCCATCAGCATGAAGGCGCGCATGATATTCAGCGCCATGGGGCTGGGGGACGCCATGGACAAGGCGCACCGCGAGTCCAAATTCCTCTGGATCCAGGAGCACGAGCCCGAGATCTACAAAAACACCTACAAGTTCCTGCAGATCTCCGGATGGCTGGTCAAGAAGATCACGGGTGAATTCAAGGACTCTTTAGGCATGATGGTGGGCGCCTGGCCGATGGATTACAAGGCGCTCAAGTGGCACGCCCTGGAGCTGGCCTACGAGACGCTGGCCGTCAAGCGCGAGCACTGCGTGGACCTCTTCCCGCCGGACACCGTACTGGGCCATGTCACAAAAAAGGCCGCTGAAGAGACCGGCCTGCCGGAGGGGCTGCCAGTGGTGGTGGGCGCGGGGGATAAGCAGTCCGAGCTGCTGGGCGCGGGCGCCATCGACCCGGCCGTCGGCGTGATCAGCTACGGCACCGCCACCTGCATGGAGGTGATCAGCTACAAGTACATCTCCGAGAAGCATATGAAGTTCTACACCTGGCCCTCGGCCCTGCCCAACGCCTGGGACCTCGAGATGTTCATCTTCCGCGGTTTCTGGATGGTCACCTGGTTCAAACAGGAGTTCGGCCACCGGGAGGCGCTGGAGGCCGAGAAACGCGGCGTGGCGCCGGAGGTGGTGCTGGACGAGGTCATCAGCAAGATACCGCCCGGCTCGCTGGGCCTGATGCTCCAGCCCTACTGGACGCCCATGATCTACGACAAGTACGCCAAGGGCTCCATCATCGGCTTCGGCGAGGTGCACACGCGGGCGCACCTCTACCGGGCTATCCTGGAGGGAATAGGCTACGAGCTGAAGCGCATGTACGATGAAACGCGCAGGAAGACGGGCATCCCCATCAAGGAGATACGCGTGGGCGGTGGAGGCTCCAAGAGCGACGTGGCGGTGCAGATAGCCGCCGACCTTTTCAACCTGCCGGTCTCGCGTATGGCTACATCCGAGATATGCGCGCTGGGTGCGGCCATTGACGCGGCGGTGGGCACGGGCATGTTCGGCTCGTTCAAGGAGGCGGTTGCCTCCATGGTCAAGAAGGGAAAGACCTTCCAGCCCAACCCCGACAGCCACCACATATACCAGCAGCTATATGAAGAGGTATACCTCAAGACCTACAAGTCGCTGGAGCCCCAGTATAGAAAAATAGCCAAGATCACCGGGTACCCGGTCATACACAAGTCGGCTAAGTAGTCTGGCCGGCGGCCTTGATCATCTCGCTCAGCTTGCGGCTACCCTCGTAGAGCGTGCGCTTGCAGGTGGCGAAGTCCACGTGGTAGAGGCCGAACCTGGCCTCGAAGCCGTGGGCCCACTCGAAGTTGTCCATCAGGGTCCAGTATAAATAGCCTTTGACGTTGATGCCATCTGCGATGGCCTTGTTTATCACCAGCAGGTGGTCCTCGATATACTTGGCCCTCTTGGTGTCGGCGGCATCCGCGATGCCGTTCTCCGTAATGTAGATGGGCTTGGACGTATATGAGGCGATCAGCTTGAGTGAACGGTACATGCCCTCGGGATAGATGGCCCAGCCCATGTCGGTCAGCTTTGACCACGGGCTTAACGTGATCTCGGTAAACTGCTCCTTGGCGAAGGGCTTGAAGACGCGGTAGTGGTTGGTGTAGTAGTTCAGCCCGATGAAATCGAAGGCGTCCTTCTGTCCGCCCCTGAATTTCTCGCTGACCACGCCGGGTATGGAGAAATCGAAGCGCCCCTTTACCAGGTAATCGAAGTGCGAGTTGTTCATGTTGTTGTTGAGCATGCGCGCGATCAGGATGTCCAGCAGGTTCCACTGGTTCGGTGGATCGAACAGCGCCACGTGCACCACCAGCCCCACCTGCGCGTCGGGCCTAATTTTTTTAATAGTCTTATAGGCCACCGTGTGCGCCAGCAGCATGTTGCGGTAGACCCTGGCCGCCTTGACGGCATCCTTGAGCGCCGGGGGAAACTCGGCGTTGAAATAGCTCAGGACGGCGTAGATGGCCGGCTCGTTGATGGTGCACCATATCTTGACCTTTGGCCCCAGCTTGTTTACCACGCGCTCCACGAACCTGGCGAAGATTGCGGGCGAATCGTCCTGCAGGAAGGCCCCCTTATCCTCGAACCAGATGGGGTTGCTGAAGTGGTGCAGCGTGACCATGGGCTCGATGCCATTGGCCAGCATCTCCTTCACTTCCTGCTCGTAGTGGTCCAGCGCTGATTCATCGAACTCACCCTGTTTAGGCTCGATCTTGCTCCACTCGACGGAGAAGCGGTAGGCGTTGAACGAGAGGGCTTTCATCAGCTGAACGTCCTCTTTGTAGCGGTTCCAGGCATCGCAGCATAGGCCGGCCTTCTGGCCGTTGAGGATGCGCGGCTTGCCCTGCTCGTCTACGGCGGACTCGAACTGATACCAGTTATTGTTGGTGCAGTTGCCCTCTATCTGGTGGGAGGCCGTGGCGCTGCCCCACAGGAAGTCCTTGCCGAAGCGCAGCGGGGCCTGCTTCAACTTGTTGAAATCGAACTTCAGGTTGAGCCAGCGGTCCCTCAGGCTGAGGACCAGTACGATGTATACGATGACCAGCGCCGCGATGACCAGTGCCACGACTAACAGTGCATTCATATCCGCTCTTTACCTCCCTATGCACATTCTGGGCTGTCAGCCATAATAGGGTTTGGCACATCCGATGTCAAGGGACTTAGCGAGTATTGACAATCCGAGATATCCGATATAGTATGGTTCACAATTATCCCCGGCCGCCGCCAGGCGGCTGAAATCAAGCACGGTAACGGCAGTTGAATATGAGGCAGGTAGGCTCCAGGTGGATAAGATAAAGATCGGTTTCGTGCCCGCGCACCGTGAGCCGTTCGACGATGGTTGGGCGGTGCAGATGCGCAAACGCTGCCTGGACGCCCTGTCACATATCAAAGGCCTTCAAGTGGTTGCGCCCGATGCGAAGCTGACGCAGGGAGGGCTGGTGCGCGACGACGGCGACGCCGACAAAACGATACGCCTGTTCCACGACGAGAAGATAGACGGGCTGCTCATCGGCACCATGACCTTCGGTGACGAGGTGTCGGCACTGGCCGTGGCGTCGGCCTTCCGTGACCTCCCCATCTTACTGTTCGGCACAAAGGAAGGAGAATTCACCTCCGACGGTGGGCGCCGGTCGGACTCGTTCTGCGGGACCCTGGCGGTCTCATCCGGCCTGCACCGCAGGAAGATACCCTTCCTCTTCTCAGGCATTCTCTTCCCCGAGGACAGCAGCTTCACGTCGGACATTAATAATCATATTGCCGTCTGCTCCATCGTCAAAGGTTTCATCGGCGCCAGGATCGGACTGGTGGGGCCACGCCCGGAGCGCTTTGAGACCTGCATCAGCAACGAGGATGCGCTCATACAGCAGTTCGACCAGAGGGTTGTGCCCACCTCGATACTGGATATCATGCTGCGGGTGGAAGGGCTAAAAGAAAATGCACCCGAGCTGCAGCCGATTATTAGAGAAATGAAAAAAGAGGTTGACCTGTCCGCTCTGAGTGTTGGAAAGGTGAGGAATATCGCCGGCCTGCAGTACGCGCTGAGACAATTCGCCGAGGAAAAAGGGCTCTCGGCCCTGGCCGTTCAATGCTGGACGGCCATCCAGCAGGCCTACGAAATATCCGCCTGCTATGCGCTGGGACGTGTAACCGACAGCGGCCTGATGACGGCCTGCGAGGTGGACGTCTACGGCGCGCTGACCATGCTGGTCCAGAACCTGGCCACGCTGAAAAAGGTGCCCCCGCATTTTATAGACTGGACCATCAGGCATCAGACAAAGAAGAACGTCTTCCTCTCCTGGCACTGCGGCAATGCCCCTGTCTCGCTGGCCTGTAGAGCGCAGGGGATCACCATACGACCCCACAGTATACTGAGCAAGCAGCTGGGCAAGGAACGCGCCCTGGGGACCGCCGAGTTTCAACTCAAGCCGGGGGTCGTAACGCTCTGCCGGCTGACCGAGTATGACGGCGAATTCAAGATGCTGGTGACAAAGGGCGAGATCGTGGAATCGTCACAACACCTGAGGGGGTCATGGAGCTGGGTAAAGGTGCCCGACCTGGACGGGCTTTACCGGACGCTGGTGGAAGAGGGCTTCACGCACCACGCCAGCCAGGTCCACGGGGACTACACGGTACCCATCGAGGACGCCTGCGAGCTCCTGGGCATACAGGTTGTTTTCGTTTAACAAAGATACGTACGGACGTTGCGCCCGGTATCAGCCGGGGATGACCGCTGAAATAATATAAGGGGTTGAAAATGGAAGATAAGAAACTGCCACTAAGTACCAAGCTCGGCTACGGATGCTGCGATTTCGGGGGCAACCTGTTCTTCACTGCCACGGCCTTCGTGCTGATGAATTTCCTCACGGATACCGTGGGCCTGGCGGCCGCCCTGGCGGGCATCGCCCTCATGGTCGGGCGCATCTGGGACGCCTTCTACGACCCGATCATCGGCTTCATCTCCGACAGGACTGTAAATAAAATGGGCCGGCGCAGGCCCTACATGCTGGGAGGCGCAATCCCGCTGTTTATCGCCGTGGTACTGATGTTTACGAACCCGGCGCTGATCGCCGGCGCAGGCGTCAGCCAGGCCACACTGTTCATTTATGCCCTGGTGGTCTACATCATCCTGTGCACGACGTACTCCACGGTGAATATACCCTATTCTTCACTGGGACCTGAGCTGACCGCCGACTATCACGAGAGGACCTCGCTCAACGGCTACCGCTTCGGGTTTGCCGCAGTCGGCACACTGCTTGGAGCAGGGTTGGCCCTTCCAATCGTGGCCATGGCCCCGGACAAAAGCCTGGGCTTCGTGCTGATGGGACTCATCTTCGGCGGCGTGATGATGATATCCGCCCTGGTCACGGTCTTTACCGTCAAGGAACCGGCCCATATCCGGCCGGCCCAGACCTTGGGCTTCATCGATACCTACAAAGCGGTGTTCAAGAATAAGCCCTATTTGCTGATACTGGCAACCTACATCGTGCATATCCTGGCCATCACCGTGGCCAGCGCCATCGTGATCTATTACTTCAAGTACATACTGGGTGACGAGGGCGCCACTACCTTTGCCATGCTCATACTGATCGCCACCGGCATGATCTTCATACCGGTCAGCGTGGCCATGAGCAAGAAGGTGGGCAAGAAGCTGGTGTACGGGCTAGGCTTCGTCATCATGGCCATCATGCTGATGGTCATCTTCATCTTCGGCCAGACCATGGGCGTGACCTTCACCCTGGTCTGTATGTTCTTCGCCGGAACGGGCTTCGGGCTGCTCTACGCCATGCCCTACGCCATCGTTGCCGACGCGATCGAATTCGACTACCTGAACACCGGCGAGCGCCGCGAGGGCGCCTTCTTCGGCATCTGGACCTGGGGATTGAAGATCGGCCAGGCCCTGGCCATCTTCCTGATGGGCATAATGCTGGAGGCCATGGGCTACGTGCCCAACGTCATGCCGCAGTCCGCCAGCTCACAGCTGGCCATCACCCTCTTCCTGGGACCCATCTCAGCAGGCCTCTTCCTGCTGGCTGCCGTGTTCCTCTATTTCTACCCCATCACGGAGGCGAAGTACAAGGAGATACAGGCGGGAATCGCCGAGATGGAGGCTAAGAAGGGCGTCGTTCCCCAAGCTTGAAGTCGAGGACCTCGGGGAACCTCTGCCTGATATCCAGCATGGCGCCCAGCGTGAGCACCACGGTCCAGGCCACACAGATGTGGAAACGTCCCTTGGTGCCCAGTATCCTGTGCATGTAGTCCCAGTTGGTCTGGTTCACCTGCTCGGGCTGCCATCCCAGGAAATCGCTGCTTTTCCCCAGCATGTCCCGCGGGCTTGAGATAAGCTGGCCGCAGGCGCCGATCATGACCAGCGCGCATCTCTTCCAGAGGTCCTCGCCTGTGGCCTGCCATAGTCTGAGGAAGTCGAAGGCGATGAAAAAGCCCCAGAAATCCAGGTGGTGATGGGCCACCGAGACCGTCGTCATGCCCAGCGTTTTAAAATCCCTCCTGCCCAGGGAGCTGCGCGGGTCGAAAGCGATATTGTAGGTGAACACCCAGCTCAATATGTAGCCCGCGCAAAGCCTGGCATATTTCAAATAGAATTCGTTGTGCGACCTCTCGTACAGGTCCATGAAAGCCCTCAATAATGCCACGCCCGCCTCCTTGTCCACGCAGTCGGCATCCAGCGTATCGGCATAGAAGGCTCCTTTATCAACCAGCGACGCGTAATGTCTGCCCGCCTTCTCCAGCGCCCTGTCGATATCGTCCCGTTTGCCCGTTGTCTTCTCCAGTTCGACCAGCAGGCTGATGATATAGGCGCCGTTGGTGCCCAGGGTATTCATGGGTTTGCCCGAGATGTCCCACCACCTGCCGAAACTGCCCTCTTCCACGCCACTTAGCTGGTGCTCGAGATAAAAACCCGCGTTTTTCACCGCCAGGTCCAAAAACTCCGACCTGTCACGTCCCTCTTCCTTCAAGATTTTATACAGCCTCAGGTAGTTGAACATGACCTCGCCGTTGCAGCGAGCGTTGGCGCCGCCCTGCAGCTCGGGAGGGGTCCCGACGCCCATGTACCCGCCCCAGCGGCCGTCCTTGAGCGAGTAGCAGTCGCGGTGCATCCCATTGGGCAGCGCGCCCGCCAGGAAAAATTGACCGATCCTGTCGGCGATGTCCGTATATTTACCGTTGCCGGTCTCCTTCCCGGCGCGCGCAAAGATGATAGCGCCCTCCAGCCCCTTAACCAGGAATGACCCGGCTGCGAACTCATAAAAAGATTGGAAGGGAACGTTGCCCCTGCCCATTTTAACGGCAGTGATTTTATCGTCGTCTATCAGCAGGTAACGGAGGTGGTTGAATTTCAGCGATGCAATCTCGGACCAGTCGGCCACTGCCGGGCCTCCGCCGGGCATCGTGAACTCACCCAGTGCGAGCTCCGCCAGGCGCATGAATATCTCGTTAACATGCGAGCAGCGGCCGTAGGCGATATAGAAGGTGCGCGAGTATTCGAAGGAGGCCTTGTTAACTTTGAATAACTTCTCGCTGCCCTTGTTCAAGCCGCCGATGACTATACCTTTTTCCGTATAGGTGCGCGGCTCTTCGGTATAGGGGACCCTGATCTCGAAGGCGGGCTTTGAACCCCGCAGGCAGGTCTTGACGCTGGATATCTCAGAGTCGTCCCGGGCCGGTGCTGTAAACACGGCCCGCCAGTCCGAGCCGTCGTGGAGGATGGAGCAGGAGGGCACGGGTATCCTGTCCTCCCTGAACGACCAGCCCACATCGATATCACCGCGGGGGAAGCGTCCGCTGCCCATGGCGTTTTTATCGTACATAACGGACGGCACCACCCACTGTTTTAATTGGGGCGGCGGGCAATACCCGAATCCCAACTGCCAGCTTCCCGGTTGCGTAATCTTCCAGCGCCTGTCTACCTTAACCAATCCTTCGCTAAATGTGAGCCGATCCTCCATCTCCGCATGCTTGAAGAAAGCCTTTACCGTATTCCCCGGGCCGGTGACGACCTGCTCCGCATCCAGCCAGTCGTTTCCCCGTCTTATGGAGTAATACAGCTCACCCAGCTCCACGCCCCCGCCGGTCAATATAACAGCCTTTCCATCCTGCTTCAGCTCCAGTTCCATCTCACTCTCCTTTGCGGAACCCTTGCGTACCTTCTCAATATTATGTCATTGCGAGCGTTTTTTCTCGTCATTGCGGGTATAAATGCCAAAAAAAGTTGCTCATTTGTGATAATAACAATACCACCTGATATACTGAATCCTGTGTTCTTTTGTTAGGCCTCTATGGCGTCGATAATCTGCCTTTAATCGCGAATGAAATCC
>Ga0247841_10004370_pt1 | contig 24420 bp, 18 predicted proteins | sample LaCruzMarch2015__2_FD_192410 | JGI IMG/M metagenome (GOLD analysis project Ga0247841, IMG submission 192410) | Freshwater microbial communities from meromictic Lake La Cruz, Castile-La Mancha, Spain - LaCruzMarch2015_18m | ecosystem: Environmental > Aquatic > Freshwater > Lake | place: Spain... | reverse complement strand
CTACAAGAGACTTAATCAATTCTACAAACACAACTTTAACATCTCTTTTCTTGAACTTCACAGGGCTTTCTTATGATACATACTTCTTCAACGCCACTGCCTGCGATACTTCTGGAAACTGCAATGCCACTGAAACAAGAAATGTTACAATAGGCGCTTCGATAGTAGACATATCTCTTCCTGCAAACCTCACCAGTTTTGGAAGTCTCACGCCCGGCCAGCAATCAGTTAATCTCACAGGAATAACAATAAGAAATAACGGCAATGTCAATCTGAACATAGAAATAAACGCAACAGACATATGGACAGGAACACATTCATGGCCTGGCATAAACTATCTTTTTAGAGCAGGAGACGCGGGAAAAGGAAATGAGACGAACGGGACATACAGCAATAACAGCCTGCTGACATGGACACAGATGTCTTCAGCCAAGCAGACAGTTATTTACTCTCTTAACTGGAGCGATGAAAGAGACACAGCTGCCCTGCATCTTAACGTTACTGTCCCTTCTGACGAGCAGGAAGGAGTAAAAGAGAGCACGATATATATCACTGCTGTTGAGGCTTAGTTAAAAAGAATATTAATAACAGAAAATGGTGAAAGCGATAAATAGAACCCAAAAAATAATACCTTGCATAGCCTTGCTTATTTTGCTCTTCTATTTTGTTTTTTCACTTTCAAATATTTCTGCACTTGGAATAAGTCCGGGAAAGATAATGATTAATTTTTCTTCAGGCATGGAGAAAACACTTGATTTTTCTGTTGTAAATAATGAAAATAATAATATTGAGGTAAAGCCTTATACTGGGGGGGAATTAGTCCAATATCTTTCGTGCCAAAAAGAACCGTTAAAAGTAACTGCAAACAGTGCAAAGCAGTTCTCATGTAAATTAACTCTTCCAAAGAATATGGAAGCTGGAATATATGAAGGCCGGGTCGGCATTTCTGAACTCTCTTTGGGAGAGAACAATGTAAATGTAGTTCTTTCAGTTGAGTCAAGAATTTTGATATTTATTCCAGAAAAAAAGATTAACAGAATTGATATAGCTCTTTTTGTGTTGTTTTTGCTGATAATTGCTGTTATAATTGTTATAAACGCTACAAAAAAGAAAAATAAATAAGGTTTATATACTAAAAACTTCTTTTAAAAGAAGGTAAAAAAGAGTAAAAATGAAAGACAGTACCAAAAGAAAATGCAGAATGGAAAAGAAATATATTATTGCATTTATTTTCCTAATAACCCTTTTTATTATTTTTGCCTGTCAAGAGATAACTAGCTCGAGTTCTGGAGCAGGTTCTGTATACATAGAGATTGTAGATTTAACATCTCCCAATATTAGTTTGATATCTCCCTCGATAGATTATTCTACAACTTCTACAACAATAAATTTTGTTTATAATGTTTCTGACTCAAACAATGTTTCAAATTGCAGCTTGATAATAAATAATGTTATAGACCAGACAAATACAACAATCAACAAATCACAATCACAAACATTTGTGAAAGTATTCTCTCTTGGAACATATTCAACTTATATAAACTGTACAGATGTAAGAGGAAATAAAGGAAATAGCAGGGCGATAGTTATTACTGTTACTTCTTCTCTTCCTCCTGATGATGGAGGCGGCGGGGGTGGCGGAGGTGGTGGAGCAACAACAAAAAAAGTTTCGATGAATATAATTGTTCCCCCTACTATCTCTCTTGCGGAAACAGGCAAAACAGAATTTTCAATAACTCTTGAAAATAACGGGGAAGTTAATTTTGATGATGTTTCAATCGGCGGTTATCTCCTTGGAGATTCAAAACTAATCAGCGCACCAGTAACTTTTAATGCAAGTTTCATAAAATTGCTGGAAAAAGGCAAGAAAGAAACAGTATTTATTACAACCTATATTGAAGACCCGGAAATTTTGCTTTATGAAGTTGTGATAAACGTCACTTCAAAAACTCCGGTTTATAATACTCACAACAAAGTTTTCATAAACTTCTTAGTCAAAGACGAAACAAATGTCGTAAAAATAATTGCTTTTACTGAAGGGCTAATCAATGAGAATACTGAATGTGCAGAATTGAAAGACATGCTTAATGATGCAAAGGAAGAACTTGCAGCAGGAAATTTAGAAGAGGCAGGTAAGAAAGCCCAGGCAGCCATAGAATCATGTAAGAGAACAATAGAAGGACTTGAAAAGCCACAGGCAGTAACATCAAAAGAGGATAATACTGTCAAATATGTTATTCTTGCTATATCTCTGGCGATAATACTTGGATTTTTATTTAATATTTACAGGCGGATAAAATTCAGGGGATGGAAGAATTTTTTCCATAAAAATAAATAAACAAATTCATCAAAAAAATAATGTTGCCCCATATTAGAATGGTGTGGTTTGAATGGCACTTGTTTTTAGAACCAAAAAATTCCTGTCGGAATTTTAGGGTCTAGGAAATTGTATAATTTCCCCGATGCCCAGAAATTTTTAATTTCTGACATGAAAAATAACCTAAAACCAAAATATTAAAAAAATGAAAAAAGAAAAAAGAGTAAATTTAAATGAAATAAAGAATTTTTCCGAGAAAATAAAACAAATGAAATCGGAAATATCTAAAATCATAGTTGGGCAGGAGAAGGTTGTAAACTCTATTATCCGAGCACTGATATGCAATGGTCATGTGCTTGTAGAAGGAGTCCCGGGAATAGCAAAAACACTTATAATAAAAGTTATCGGTGCTGTAAGCGGATGTAATGTAAATAGGGTGCAATTCACTGTTGATTTGCTTCCTACAGATATTGTTGGATTGACTATATACCGGCCAGGTGACGGATTCGAGGTTGTTAAAGGCCCTGTATTTACAAACTTGTTGATTGCGGATGAAATAAACCGGAGCCCGCCAAAAACCCAATCTGCACTTCTTGAATCAATGCAGGAAAAACAAGTCACAATAGGCAGGCAAACATTCTTTCTTCCGAAGCCATTTTTTGTAATGGCAACAGAAAACCCAATTGAGCAGTCAGGAGTTTATAATCTTCCTGAAGCCCAGGTTGACAGGTTCTTATTTAAGGTTATTATAGACTATACCAGTAAGAAAGATGAGAAGGATATACTGAGGAAAAACACTGATTTTTTTAGTATGAATGACTTTAATCTAAAAAAAATAACTAATCCTGCTGAAATAATAAAGATGCAGGAACGAGTAAAAGAGGTTTATGTCAGCGAGCAGATAAGAGATTATATACTGGATATTGTTTATTCAACAAGGGATAAAAAAAAGAGCTACGCAAAATATATTGAATGGGGTGCTTCTCCAAGAGCAACAATGGGATTATTTATCGCTTCACAAGCAGAAGCGTTAATGAACGGAAGAGATTTTGTTACTCCGCAAGATATCAAGAATGTTGCTTTTGATGTTTTAAGGCACAGAATCCTGCTTGGTTATGAGGCAGAAGCAGAAAACATTTCTACAGATAATATAATCAAAAAAATTCTTGAAGAGACAGCGGTTCCTTAATAAAATGAAAAATCCAATGATTTTTCAATTATTCGCATATGAAAACCAACATTTTCAATTCCTCGTTTTAAGAGGTAAAACTTCGGATTGCAGAGGACAAACTTCATAAAATGGCAGGGCTTAATGTTAATATCCCGAAGACAATCAAAATATTTGATTATGCAATGAAGAAAAAAATGCTTGTTAAAAGTGTTTTTTATAAGAGAATTTTTGGGGGAAAAGGTCTTGAGTTTGATTCCTACAGAGGTTATTCTCCTAATGATGATTCAAGCCTTATTGATTGGAAGGCAACGATGAAGAATAATGCTGAGCCTCTTGTAAAACAGTATATTGAAGAAAGGGATTTGGGCATTTTTTTCCTTATTGATGTCGGAGACAATATGGTTCTTGGCTCAGGAGAGAAATTGAAAAATGAATTTGTTGCAGAGATTTCCTCCTCTCTGGCTCATCTTGTTCTCGTTGCAGGAGATAAAGCCGGCTTTGCTCTTTACAGTGACAGAATTGTATCAATAAAAAAACCATCTGCTGGAATAAGCCAATTTTATTCTTTTGTTAAGGAAATTACAAATGTAAAAAATTACGGCGGGAAGTCTGATCTGACTAAAGCCCTTAAATTCATAATGCCTTATTTAAAAGATATTTCTGCAGTTTTTATTATCTCAGATTTTTTGAGGATTGATGACGAATGCCTTAATGAACTGAAAAAATTCATGTTTATAAAAGAAACAATAGGATTAATGGTAAGAGATATCAATGACAACCAGATTTTAGATGTAGATGCAGAGATTGTTGTTGAGAATATAGACACAGGAGAGCAAATGGTGATAAATCCCCGATTAATAAAACAAGAATATGAAAAAAATGCTCTTGAACAAAAGCAAAAAGTTTTTGATGCTTTCAAAAAAACCGGCTCTGACATTGTTGAGTTTTATACAAACACTGATTTTATATCCCCCCTTACCAATTTTTTGAAAAAAAGAATAAAAAACAGGATTGTTTCAAAAAAGAGATAAAATCAAAAAAATCTTCAATGCTAATCCGTTGGATTTTTTGGATGAAGGAAATTCGTAAGAATTTCCTGCCCTGAAAATTAGTAAATTTTCAGTAATCCAAAATTAAACACAAAAGAATACCACACTTTAAAAAGTTTGGTTTCAATTTATGGACATGATAATATTCACAAAACCCCAATACCTTATATTTTTGTTTGTTATACCTCTGATGATATTCTTCCATATCTCCTCTATTGTCAGCGCCAAGAAAAAAGCGGTAAAATTTGCGAATTTTGAAGCAATTGAAAGGATAGGGGGGGTAGAGATATTCTCGAAAAATTTTACCATACTTTATCTTAGTGTGATTATTGTGATTCTTCTTATACTCTCATTATCCGGAATGAGCTTTACAAAAGAAGTTGACACAAGCAAATTGTCTTTTGTTCTGGCGATAGATGCATCAAGAAGCATGGGCACGACAGATTTGCCTCCCACGAGACTGGAATCTGCAAAAACCGCTGCTGTTGATTTTTTAAAAATGGTGCCAGAAAAAACAAGAATAGGAGTCATTTCTTTTGCAGGAACAGTAATGATAGAGCATGAAGTTACAGATGATACGGCTATCCTAAAAGACGTTATAAATAACATAGAACTTAAGAAAACGGGGGGGACAAATGCATTTGATGCACTGATAACTGCTTCAAACCTCCTAATCAATGATGAGGCAAAATCAATAATCTTGATTAGTGATGGGAACATGAATGTCAATGCATTACAGAGTATTCTTGATTACAGCCAGAAGAATAATATAATGATATATTGTTTGGGTGTTGGAACAGAAGAAGGCGGAGAAGAGGAAATGGGCGCTTTCTTCAAAGCTTCACAGGAAGGATTAGAAATTATAGCAGAGAAAACCGGCGGAAAATATTATCATATCTCCAATGTAGAAGATTTTTACTCTTCAATGAATAATATGATTGAAACAACAAAAAAAATCGCAGTTTTCAGCATGTCTTTTTATATGACCCTTGGTGCTGTGATACTTCTTGTCATAGTTTTTTTCCTGATTAATACGAGATATAGAACTCTGCCGTAATCTTAATTATGCCCCTTGGCACTCTTTACTATACTGTCAAATTCATTTATCATTTCAAGCGCATTTTCTTTGCTTATCTCTGCTCCAGAATAAATAAGATAATCCATTTTCTCGCAGAATTCTGCCATTTTCTGCTCTTTTTTGCTTTTTAATTTCTCTGCTATCTCCAGATAAGTTCTTTCTTTATTTTCATTAAAGTAATCTTTGAAGAACTTTTTTGATATGTCTCTAAGCATGATCAGGCTTTCTTTTGGAGTTTTTGCCCTGCCTTCCAGTTTAATAGATTTTTCAAGAAATTCTCTTCTTTCTTTCTTCTTTTTTTCCTCTTGGTTTAATTGTCTTATTCTTAAAAATATAAAAATAAGAGCCAGTATTAAAACTATGATAACAACAGGGATTATAATTAGTATAGGTGTGATCATCTTCTCTTTTTATTTTTATAGTAAACGACTTTAGTTTTTCCTCACCTGTTTGTCGTTTCGGTCTGACAAAGGCGCAAAATGTGAGGAAACAAAAGCATCCTTTGCTATAAAAGCTAGAGATACTATAAAAATCTTTTTATAGCCTGTTTCCTAAGGAGTATGATGAAAAAAGGGGAAGTAATGGAAGCATTTAGCCGTTATGCAAAATACTATTTTGTTGTTATTTTTATAATTCTAATTATTGTTCTTGCCTATTATTATCTTCTTTTTAATTTTAGAACAGGTGACATAGTATACAAGAAAAATTCCAATACTCTTGGAGAAATAAACGGAATTTCATTTGTAAAGTTTGGATATCTCGTTTACTGGAGTGATGGAACATATACCCCTGAATTTGTTTTTAATCTTGAGAGGGCAGAGCAGATAAAAGAAAGCAATTTTAGCCAAGATGGTAATCAGAACAAAACACTGCCTTATCTACCTCCGGCTGATTTAAAAAACATAACCTTTTCTGAAATATTATATAATGAACTTTCAAGGGAGAAAGTTGATGATTTAGAGGGCATATATGAGCAAATACCCGATGTAAAAAAATCGGAATTTTGTTTACCCAGTTTAAAATGTGGTGACTGGAGCGAGTGCCAGGTTAATTATAATTTTGAATCACTTTTAAATTATGATAAAATTGAAGGATTAGAGTATAAATTCTGTACAGACCTAAACAAATGCTTGCCTGACATAGTCGGTTCAAGAGGTTGTTTGTCAAAAATAAATATAACTGTAAGCAAGGCTTTTTGGTGCGGGACAGAATATACTGAAATCAGGGATAAGAATGGAAAAGTTCTTGCCAGGCTGGATACTAAAAACCGGGCAGGTTACATGGACATCCGTATTAATCTTGGAAGTGACTATTGCAGTTATTGCTATGACCACAAGATGGATTATGACGAAACAGGTTTGGATTGCGGGGGGAGTTGTAGGGATTGTATAAAAAATGGACAATAAGATATAAAAATACATTTTGATTGAATAAATTATCACCATGGCTAAAGAAAAAAGAGTTGAAGAGCTTAAAAAGAGGAGAAGAAATACCGGCAAAAGAAAAAAGCAAGTTCTGAAAAAAGATAAACAAGTAAGGGGACTTAGAGAAAATGAGGAGATGCAAGTTCCTGAACCTCCAAAAATTGAAGGAAAAACAAATTCCTTCCTTGATAATGTCCGAAATGTTTTTAGAACTGCACCAGAGGAAATTCAGGAGAATTCCCTTCATCCAAAGAACCCAACGAAAAAACAAAAGGTTTTTTTTGATTTTAAGAAAAGAATGAATCGTTTTAATCTGCCAAAAATAAAGCTTTCTAAACATAAAACAGCAGAAGAAAAACAAGGACTAAAAATTGAAGAAGATAAAAAGAAAACTCTTGAAATAAAAAACCCAGCTATCCGAGAATTTTTTAGAGCACCTGAAAAAAAAGAACTAAAAAAAGAAGAGATTGCTGTGGAAAAACTTTCATCTGAAGAAAAAAATGACCTTTTTGAGGAGTTAAAACGGCTTGAGGATAAGATGGGCAAAAGCAGAGAAGAGATTGAAGAGCTCCAGAGAATAAAAAACATGTTTTATAGTGGGAAAAAAGAAATACGAAATATTGTTTCAAGCAATTCTGAAGTGTCAGAGGATATAATAGAAAAGGAAAAGAGCAGGGAGGAATTCTCAACTAAAATAATAAACCTGGTAAGCAAGATACATGCCGAGGAAAAAAAGAGGAGAGAGATGGAGGAGAGGAAAAAAAGGCTTAAAGAAACTAAGGGACAGGATGGAAGCAAAAAAACTTTTCTTTCTTTATTTTCCAGAACAAGCCCCAAAAAAGAAAAAGTGGTTATTGAGAGAATTCCTTCTGCAGAAAAACACGAAATTTTTGAAAATTTAAAAAGGCTTGATGAAAAGATTGACAAGAACAAAGAAGAAGTGTATAACCGCGTGATTATGGAGGCAGCAGAATCAAAAAGGATGATTGAAGCTGAGAAAGAAGAAATAAAAAAACAAATGATTGAACTTCTTGCGGAATCAATAGACAAGCTTGATACCCGGGATAGGGAAATAAAAGAGGAGCTTTATGAAGAGCTCCAGAGAATAAAAAGCAGGTTTTACGGAGAGAAAAAAGAAATACGAAATATTGTTTCAAGCAACTCTGAAGAGTCAAGAAAGATAATAGAAAACGAAAAAGAAAAGATTAAAGAGGAATTTTTGACGAAGATAGCCCATCTGAGAAATAAAATAAATGCCGAGGAAAAAAAGGCAAGAGAAATGGAAGGGGAGAATAAAAGAATTGAAGAGCTTAAAGAGATGACTGAAAATATTGGCAAAAAAGAAAAACCAACTCTGAAAAAAAGTGATCAGACAGAAAGCAAGAAAAAAGAGGAGACTAACCTGGAAAAAGAGCCTGAAGAAACTAATGAATCTAAGATAAACAAAAAAACTTTTTCTTCTTTATTTTCTAACCTAAATGGGCCGCATAAAAAAAGCGAGCCGAAACCTGTGGTAATTAAAAAAGCAGATACAGAAGAAAAAGAGGACATTATCACAAGTATACCTGAACTTCCAAAATTTCCTGATTTAGAACTGCCAAAATATCCGGAGATAAATAACCTTGAAGAATATGACACAAAAAAATTCACAAGAAAGATTGAGACGCAGGGGGATTACGAGAAGAGCATAAAAAACCTCATTGCTCCAAAAACCATGTCACAATCTGATCTGGAATTTGAGAAAACGATTCAGAAGGAGATAAAAAAAGGCATTGATAATGCTACAAAGAAGAAATCTGACAAAAAACATGCAAACTCTGAAATTGTCAATGTCCCGAGTGTTATATCAAAAAAATCAGTTTATATTGGAGAACCGGATTTTAAAAATGCAAGAGAAGAGATAGAGAAAACAAAAAAAAGCGTTAATAGTTTTGAAAAAAACTTTTCAGAAAAAGCGCAAATTGAAAAGAGAGAGCATGAGAAAATCAGTAGAATCCTGGAAGATGCTGAAAAAATAAGGGTTAATTTTTCAAAGATAACTTCAGGTGTTCTCGGAAAAGTTAGAATATAAAACTATAAAAACTTGTTTATTGTCCCTTATTTATGTTTAAAAAAGGGCAGATAACTATTTTTATTATAATCGCGATACTTCTTGTAGCTGCAGTGGGCATAGTTCTTGTTTTAAGAAATTCTATGAAGACAGGAGATGAAGATTTGCCTGTTGGAACAGAAAATGTTGAGAATTATGTAAAAAACTGCCTTAAAATTATAGCTGAGAATGGGATTGTCCTTATGGGAAGGCAAGGAGGATATTATAAGTTTTCTTCTGAGCCAAACATAGCTTACTCTGGAAATGATTCTGAGCCAGGAGTATTATTCACTGATCTTGGAAATATAAATGTGCCATATTATCTTTATGATTCAAAAAATACAATGCCCCCCATAGAAAAAGTTGAAGAGCAGCTTTCCTTTTATGTTGAAGAGAATTTAAACAACTGTATTAAAGATTTTGATATATTCAAGCAAAAAGGGTTTATAATTGATGCCGGGAGTATTGATGCTGCGACAAATATTCTTGATGATAAAGTAATGGTTTCATTAGATTATCCTGTCACTATGAAAAAAGCAGATATAATACGGGAGAAAACAACTTATAATATCGAAGTTCCAATACGGATGGGTTTAATTTATAACATAACGGATTATTTGACCAATGTTCAGGCATCAAACCCCCGGGCTATATGTTTTGATTGCCTGCTCCAGGCAAGGAATAATGGTTTCTATACCCAGATGTTGATATACGATAACAATACAATAATCTTTGTTTTTACAGATACAGATACAAAATTAAATAATACAAATTTTGACTTCATATTTGCAAACAAATACTAAAATGAGGCATAAAAATCTGGTCCTGCTGCTTGGAATTTTTTTTGTTTTGATAGCATGTTTTATCTTTATTTCTGCCTCAGATAATGATTGGATTAATGGGTTTAATAATCAAACAGGAGAGGCAGAAGATGGCGCGATTATTCCTGATAACTATTATGGAGAAATTAAATGTCTGGATTATCCCTGCTCTTTTAAAATAAGCGGTGAAAAATTTAAGTGGGATACTCTTGACGGCAGGTGGATAGGCATTGCTGATAAAAAACAAGAAGCGGATATGCCGGGGATGGAGATAGCACTTATAAAAAATGAGAATACTACAAGAGAAGAGAGGTTCATATATCTGAATTACACTATTTACTTTGCCCTAAGCTCTGAAGGTTATTCTCTCTGGAGGAATATTACTGTTCCCTGCCCTAACTGCACTTTCTTCCCAGGAGACTATAACGGAGATGGTATCAGCGACATCTTTGGATTAAGTAATTCAGAGAAAAAAATATACTTTTCTTTGTCACCTGACTGGGTATGGAATAATGCTCCCTTATCTCTTTGTTCTGAAGGTGAAAACTGTAATCTTCTTCCTGTATCCGGAGATTTTGACGCAGACAAAAAAAGTGATTTTATTGCTTATAACCCTTCATCAGGAGATATTACTTATTTGTTAAGCTCACAAAATTATCTTAGTCTGGGAACTGTGCAGACTTTATGCAAGGATTGCCAATTTGTTCCTGGAGACTATAACAGAGATGGAATAAGTGACTTTATGGGTTATAATCAGGAATCTAAAATTATCAGCTTTGCTTTATCTCCAAATTTTGAATGGCAATCTGTTGAGACAACTTGCATTAATTGCACTTTCTTCCCAGGAGACTATAACGGAGATGGTATCAGCGACATCTTTGGATTAAGTAATTCAGAGAAAAAAATATACTTTTCTTTGTCACCTGACTGGGTATGGAATAATGCTCCCTTATCTCTTTGTTCTGAAGGTGAAAACTGTAATCTTCTTCCTGTATCCGGAGATTTTGACGCAGACAAAAAAAGTGATTTTATTGCTTATAACCCTTCATCAGGAGATATTACTTATTTGTTAAGCTCACAAAATTATCTTAGTCTGGGAACTGTGCAGACTTTATGCAAAGATTGTGAGGTTATTCCGGGTGATTATGATGGTGATGGGTTAAGTGATTTGATTTTATACGGGCTGCAATCTGTGCCTATACCCTCTGTGGCCAAAAACGAAAAAAATATTTCCCAGTATTCTAGTAGAAAAACTTTTTTGGTATCAGATACGAATTGGAAAGATGTTCTTCAGATGGTTTCTGCAACAATATGGACCGGGAATGAAACATGGTGCCAGAGAGGTTATAATACTGCCCAAAATGTCTGTGCTTATCCAACTCTTATATTTCATAAAGAGGACCATGGTTTTGATATTGATTCTGCCATTTATTTCATGCAACAATATCTGCCAGACAAGCTTACAATTGTTGGAGAAACACCGCAGGAACTTGATAACCTGCTTGTAGCCCAGCCAGAGCTTGGCGCAGGAATCAATGAAGTAAATATCAACAGGATAGACCCATCTAGTTATTTATCTTATTGGGAATATTTTGACACTGTTGTTTATGTTCAGGAAGACTATGAACTAGCTTTGGTTGCATCGACTTATGCTTCATTAATCAACGCTCCGCTTATAATAAAAGGGACAAAATGGGACACAGCCGGAGTTTTTGAAGACCGGGATGTAATCTGTGTTGGGAATGTTAATCCTTCAGGAACAACATGCATAGAGAAATATAATTTAAGTGAATTGCAGAAAAAATATATTGATTTAACTCATACTGACAAAATTATCCTGACAAATCCAATGGATTTAAGCATAGCTGTTACAAGCAGTTTTTCTCCTGAAAAGTCTTCTAATCCAATTTATAAGATTTATGGAAAAACATCACTTATTGCACCTTTCCTTGCAGGTTCTAAACATGAGATAATATTTACAACAAGAAGGTCTGATTCTGAGAATATAAGCTCTGACTTAAAGAGTGACATACAAACATTTATGCCATACATAATTAATAATAGCAAAGGTATTTTAAAAGTTAAAGATGCGGAAGGATTATCTGCTCAGAACGGGAAATTTTTTATATATGGATATTTAACAATCATCGCTTCTGGTGATTCTATCCCATTTAGAGAATATACTTACAATAATGAGCCAGATTATATTTATAGATCTTTAGACCAGACTGAATATTCAGACCTATCTAATGATGATGGCTATCCAGATTTATCTACTGGAAGAATACAAGGAATTACTTTATCTGATGTTTCAGGATATCTTGCCAGAGATATATTCTATAATCAACTTGTAAGGACAAATAAAGTAGAATTTCTTGCCAGCTCTTTTGAAGAGATGATTGATCATGCGAATCTATGGGCGAATAAATTTAGATTAATAGGATACAATGCACATTGTAGTATAATACCAACCCAGTATTCTGGGACAGATTTTGATTGTGACATAACCGGTAGTAGTTATGATTGGATTGAGCCCTATAAAAATAATGAATTTGTAATGTATATGGACCATGGTGATTCTAACTGGGCAGGAATACCTTCAAGGAACATACCGCTTCTTTCTAATTCTATGATTTTTAATAATGCTTGTTCGACTTGCTCTACTTACAATAGTTTCTCTTTTTGCAATTGGGCCATTAGAAAAGGGGCATTAGCTCATTTTGGAGCAGTTTCAGTGGCATTTGCGGGAAATTTTATCTATAAAAAATCTCTTGAGGGTATTTACAAGGAAAATTTAACCATTGGGAATTCTTTTACAAAATCATACAGAAACGATATGGAAAATTATATGACTACTCTGACTGGAGACCCTACTTTGAATATAAACCCCCAATATAACTTGGATGGAGATTTGCCATGGTATTAGTGATTGGGAAAACAAACCATAAACCTCTTTTGGCCTTTATGTTTATCATGATTTTTATATTATGCTCCAGCTTCGTTGAAGCTGTTGCCCAGATAGATATAGATGTGAATGCTGTTTTTAATGAAGGAGAGCCAATTAAATTCTTATATAATCTCATTTCTGACAAGGATGAAACGATAAAGTATATTTCTGGAATAAACTGTGAATCAATCCCGAAAGCATTATTAGAGCTTAAAGAGCTGCCTTTAAAAGAGAATCAACCTTATTTGGAGGAATATTCTTATGGCATTCTTCAGGACATTTTTCCCACCCAGAATTGCACTGCTTATGTTTCCATATTAGAGCCGTATCAATTTTCTGCCTCAAAACCCTTTATTATTCTGGCAAAAACAAGATTTTTTGATTTTAATGTTGACATCTGCAGGGAGGAGTTATGCATTCAGAAAGCAAAGGTGTTTGTAAGGGGTGAGGATATATACCTCATTTATAATTCCTCTGCTGAAGATTTGACGATTAATGCTTTTTTAAAATATCCTGATGGCAATATCCAAACATTTTCCTTGCCAACTTCAATAAAAGCAGAGCAAATAGGAACTTATGAAATTGAAGCTTTAGCTTCAAAAGAAGGATATAAAAATATGACCATTAAAAAACAATTTGGAGTAATAGAAAAAGAACCAAACATAAAATTAGAAAGGGAACAGGATATAACTGTAAGTGATTCATCTTTATCAGGAAAAGATTTTGGAAAGAATGACTCTTTGGGTGCCACAAAAACATCTTCAGGCATCAAAACAAATGAAGAATCTGATTATAACAAAGAGGTAATTCTGCTTATTTTCATAATGATTATTATAATTGTAATTTTCTTATTTGTTATTTACAAAATCAGCTCGAAAAGATATAAGGCGCAGGACTTAGCCAAGCATCAGGCAGAAAAAATGAACGATTTTAACAAAGAAAAAGTTGAAGAGTTAATGCGAAGGAGAGGCTGGATCAGATAACTTCTTTTAATCTTTTAAAATATAAAAAATAGCATCTCAGCGTCTAAAATGCCTAAAAAATGGCAGAAAGGTTTTTAAACATCTTTTGCTTTTTGATATTGTTTCAGGAGATTTTTTTTAAAAAATTCTGAACATATAATAAAACAACATTAAAATTTTTTAAAAAAATAAGTTTACAAAGATTTAAAAACAACAATCTAAATAAAATAATGTTAAAAAAGTTTTGATGTCAGAAATTAAAAATTTCTGAGCATTCTAAAAACCTCGAGAATAAACAAGAGGGTTTTTTGACAAAAAAAGGGAGAAAAAACATAAATAATGCCTGAAGAAAAAAAACATGAGTATAATGCCGATAGTATAAAGGTTCTTGAAGGTTTAGAAGGCGTAAGGCGAAGACCGGCTATGTACATTGGCGGAACAAGCAAGGATGGACTTCATCATCTTGTTTATGAGATTGTTGATAATTCTGTTGACGAGGCAATGGCAGGATATTGCAAGAATATTCATGTTAAAATAAATAAAGATGGAAGCGTGACTGTTAATGATGATGGCAGAGGTGTTCCTGTTGAGATGAATAAACAGTATAAGATGTCTGCTATGCAGGTGGTATTTACAAAACTTCATGCAGGAGGAAAATTTGATAAAGATTCTTATAAAATTTCAGGGGGTTTGCATGGAGTCGGAGCGAGTGTTGTAAATGCTCTTTCAAAAAAGTTTATTGCAAGAGTCAGGAGAGACGGTAAGATTTATGAGCAGGTGTACAAGCGGGGAAATGTTGTAGATGATATCAAAGCAGTTGGAAAGTATAATGAAAAAGAAAGCACAGGAACAGAAATAACTTTTTTTCCTGATGAAGAAATATTTTCTACACTTGTATTTGATTTTGCTGTTTTAAAGAAAAGACTTCAGGAGATTGCATTTCTGAATGCAGGACTGAAAATAACCCTTGAAGATGAAATTTCTTCTAAAAAAGAAGAGCTTTATTATGCTGGCGGATTAATGGAGTTTATACAGCATATTACTCATTCAAAATCACCCTTACACAAACCGATTTATTTTAAAAAAGAAATAGAATCAACAACAGTAGAGGTTGCAGTTCAGTATACAGATAGTTATAATGAGAATATTTTTGGTTTTGTCAATACTATAAACACTACTGAGGGTGGAACACATATTTCAGGGTTTAAATCTGCTTTAACAGGGGTTGTAAACAATTATGCCAAGAAGAAAGGAATGCTCAAAGATGTGGATATAGACGGAGATGATGCTAGGGAAGGAATTACTGCAATATTGAGCTTGAAGATTGCTAATCCCCAGTTTGAAGGACAAACAAAAACAAAACTTGGAAATTCTGAAATAAAAGGTGTAGTTGATTCTTCTGTTACAACTGCTCTTTCAGAATATTTTGAAGAAAATCCTAATATCGCCAATAAAATAGTCCAAAAAATTATTGCTGCTGCAAAAGCAAGAGAAGCAGCAAAGAAAGCAAGAGATTTAGTAAGAAGAAAAAGTGCTCTTGGATTTAGCGGATTGCCCGGAAAGCTTGCTGATTGCTCTACTAAGAAATTTGAGAAGACAGAAATCTATATTGTTGAGGGAGATTCTGCTGCAGGTTCATCAAAAATGGCCCGTGATAAAGAATTCCAGGCAATATTGCCACTTAGAGGAAAAATTTTAAATGTTGAAAAAGCAAATCCAATAAAAGCACTTTCATCTGAGGAAATTATTAACCTTATCACTGCTATGGGCACAGGTGTAAAAGAGAATTTTATCAAAGAAAAATTAAGATATAATAAAATAATAATCATGTGTGATGCAGATGTTGATGGCCAGCATATCACAACACTTTTGCTTACATTCTTCTTTAGATACACCCCGCAATTGATTGAAAATGGAAACGTCTATATCGCTGTTCCCCCCCTTTATAGAGTAAGAAAAGGCAAAGATATGTATGTTTTTTCAGATGATGAACTGAAAAAAACTATGGATAAGATTGGTGGAAAAGCAGATGTCCAGAGATTTAAGGGATTAGGAGAAATGAACCCTGAACAATTATGGGAGACGACAATGAATCCCAAGACAAGGATTTTGAAAAAAGTTAGTATTGAAGATGCTGTTGAAGCAGATGAGACATTCAGCATGCTTATGGGTGATGAAGTTGGCCCAAGAAGAGAATTTATCACAACAAATGCGCATATTGCGGAGGTTGATATATAATCCATCTTTCTTTGAGAAAGAAAGATGAATGCACAAAGAAAAACTAAAAATGGAAAAACCAAAACTTATAGATAAAATATGGGGAAATGAAGAGTGGCTTGCAAATACTGAAAGATATTGCGGTAAGATTCTTACTTTAAAACCAGGATTTTCATGCAGTTATCATTATCACAAGAATAAAGATGAAACTTTCTATGTGCTAGACGGAAAAGTCTATTTAATGCTTGAGGGAGAAGAAATGGTTTTAAACGCAGGAGATTCGCAAAGAATTATGCCTGGACAAAAACACAAGTTTGCAAGTCTTCAAGGATTAAGCAGATTAATAGAGATATCAACGCATCATGATGAGGAAGATAGTTATAGGGAAATAGAAAGTGGGCCCATAGATGTCGTAGTACTTAGAAAGAGACTAGGAGTTTAACATGACACCAAAAAAACAAGAAGACGAAGAAAACGGAAACGGAAAAGAAGAACTGGAAAAAGGCTTGAAAGAAGAGATTAAAGATAAGAATGTTCTTGAAGACGAAAAATATGAATCTGAAGTTTTGGAAAAAACTTCTCTAAATCTTAAAGATCTTGATGAAGACAGAGTTATCGGTGCAGAAATATCCGGGGAGATGAAGAGGAGTTATATTGATTATGCCATGAGTGTCATTGTTAGCCGTGCTCTCCCTTCTGTTGAGGATGGATTAAAGCCGGTTCATAGAAGAATACTCTATGCTATGAAACTTCTTGGATTAGAAAAAGGCATGACTAAAAAGTGCGCAAGAATTGTTGGAGACACAATGGGTAAATTTCACCCTCATGGAGACATGGCAATTTATGACGCGATGGTAAGAATGGCACAGGATTTTTCATTAAGATACCCTCTTGTTCATGGCCAGGGAAATTTTGGAAGCGTTGACGGAGATAGTGCGGCTGCGTCAAGATATACAGAAGCGAAACTTGACAAGATGGCTGTTGAATTATTGCAGGATATTGATAAAGACACTGTAAAGTTTACACCAAATTTTGATAATTCCATAGAAGAGCCGATTATGCTTCCTGGAAAAGTTCCTAACTTGCTGATTAATGGCTCAAGTGGAATTGCTGTTGGAATGACAACAAATATCCCCCCACATAATCTTAGTGAAGTTTGTGATGCTATTTCTGCCGTGATTGACAAGCCGGCTATAACAACAGACGAGCTTATGGAAATTGTCAAAGGCCCTGATTTTCCCACAGGAGGAATAATTGTTTCTGAAAACCTGAAAGAAATTTATGATAAAGGAAAAGGAAGCGTAACAATAAGAGGAAAAGTCAGCACAGAAGAAGGAGACAGGGATAAGGACAGCATAATTATTTCTGAAATTCCTTATCAGGTTAATAAGTCAGAATTAATAAAACAGATTGCAGAATTAGTAAGAGACAAAAAACTTCCAGATGTTTCTGATATCAGAGATGAATCTGCAAAAGGGAAAATAAGAGTTGTTATTGAACTGAAAAAAGGAGCAGATTCTAAATTTACTATAAACCGATTATACAAATCTACTAATCTGCAAACAAAGTTTGATGTTGTGACTCTTGCTCTTGTTAATGGTGTTCCCCAAGTTTTAACTTTGAAACATATGATTAATTGTTATATTGATTATAGAAAAAAAGTTCTTAAAAACAGAACAAAGTTTCAATTAAAAGAAGCAGAAGACCGGGAGCATATTGTTCAAGGATTTTTAATTGCATTAAAAAGTATAGACGAGGTTATTGCCGTTATAAAGAGAAGCAGGGAAGAAGCAGCTGAAAACCTGATTAAAAAGTTTTCTTTGAGCAAGAAACAAGCAGAAGCTATTCTTGAAATGAAGCTGCGGCAATTGACTGCCCTTGAGCACGAAAAACTTAAAAAAGAAGAGGAGGAATTAAGGGCTTTGATAAAAGAACTTAAAGAAATACTTGGAGACGAGAAGCTTGTATTAAAATTAATAAAAAAAGATGTTTCAGAGTTGAAGAAAACATATGGTGATGAAAGACGTTCAAGAATAATAAGTAGGATTGCCGAATTTGCTGAAAAAGATTTAGTTAAAAAAGAAGAGGTTATTGTTTCTATAACAGACAAAGGATATATTAAAAGAATGCCTTATCAGGCTTATAGAGAACAGAAAAGAGGGGGGAAGGGGGTTATTGGCGCAGACTTGTCAACAGGAGATTTTGTCAAGCAGGTTATATCCTGTTCAACACACGATTATCTTTTGCTTTTCACACAACGTGGAAGATTATTCTGGCTTAAAGCATATCAGGTTCCTGAAACTCAGAGATATGGAAGAGGACAGGCACTTGTAAATCTTCTTAATCTTAAAGAAGATGCTGTTTCATCTGTTATCCCTGTAAAAGATTTTAGCAAGGGATTTTTGTTCATGGCGACAAAATTAGGAATTGTAAAAAAAATGAAACTTGAAATGTTTGCGAAACCTAGAAATTCCGGAATAAGAGCAATAAGTCTTCCTCTTGATAATACAGATAGTTTGATTGAAGTTAGTATTATACAGCCTAAGCAAGAAGTTATGATGACAACTGCAGAAGGCCAGGCAATTAGATTTAATTCTGACGAAGTTAGGGATATGGGAAGAGCAAGTTATGGTGTCACAGGAATAAAACTTGAGAAAGGTGATGAAGTCGTGTCCCTTGTAGTTGTCGGCGATCCTTTAAAAGAATCTGTTTTGACGGTTACACAGGACGGATATGGAAAGAGAAGTTTGATAGATGATTATAGAGTTACAGGAAGAGCATGCAAGGGGGTTATTAATTTAAAAGTTACAGGCAAGAATGGAAAAGTTGTCAAGACAATTAATGCATCAGATAGTAATCAGATTATTGTTTCAACGCAAAAAGGAATAATGATAAAGACGCCTGTAAAGTCTATTCGAGTGATGGGGAGAGCGACACAGGGCGTAAGAATAATAAGGTTGAATGAAGGCGATCATATTTCTGATGTGGCGGGGTTGAGCAGAGAGGAAGACGAGGAATCTGACGAGACTAAAATTTAGTTCTTAATTTTAATCTGGACATTGCTACAAGAATGTTTAAAGTCGATACTTTCTCAAAACCATCTCCTAATTTATATAATAATCCTCTTTTATGAAATCTGTCCATGATTGCATGATGTGTTTGTTCATCTAATACTTGCCCATAGAAGAATAATTTATTCTTCTTGTCTTTATCATGTGTTAGACAAACCATGAAAGGTTCTTTTGCTTCGGGTAATTTCATTGTTAATTGTAATTTATAAGATTTATCCCAAACAACATTATCCACATCAGCAAGAGCATATTCCTGCCTTTGGTTTAAAGCTGCTGTGCCCTCTTTTGTCGGAATTGAGACATTTGACCAATTATAAGTATGTGAATCTTCACAAGTGAGAACTCTGGAATCAACAGGACTTCTGAACGATTTAACGATTTTTTCTAATTGTTCTGCAGCACTTTTAAAATCATCTAATTTAAATCTGCCGATATATTTATCCTGACTAAATCTTAAATAATCATTTTGATTCATTTTAATTTTTTAGAATTCTAAGGCGATTCTTTACCATCGCCCCTTGATTTTAATAAATAAACTCTTACTTAAAAACCTTTCTGAATGAGGGGGTTGAGTAGAGAAGAAGATGTAAAGAAATTGTTAATTATAAAATTTAGAAGAGATTTTTAAAAGAAGAATATAATCCCATCAATGCTTTTCAGTGATATTAATTTTATCTCTTAATTTAGCTGCTGTTTCGTAATCTTCAACAGATATTGCTTTGCTAAGTTTTTTTCTTAATTCCAAGATACTTTCTTGGTCGCAAACAGAATTTTCTAATTTGTTATTAATCAAAGGGTTATAAAGATTTAATCTTACAATTTTTGATTCATCGAGTCCGACAAATCCTGAAAATGGCTTTGCTGAAATTTGCCATTCATGTTTTTTGTTAAAAAAACTGAAATTTAAATTAATCTCATAGTCACTTTTTCCAGCACCAATTCTTTTTATCGGCAATGCATATGTTCCAAGTGGTGCTTTTTTGATAGGCATATCTAACTTTAAGTAAGGTGTTTGTTCTCTATCAAAAGCTAACGCTCAAGGAAGAGTATATCCTGCTTCCCCGACTTTCATATTCCCAATTGTGCCTTCGAAATTTGGTCTTCCTTTTATTCCCATGTTAATATAAGAAAATGCTCGTTTATAAATTCTTTGTTATTTACTACTTTCAAGTTACTATAAGACGAAAGATTTAAATAGCATCAGTTTGTTTAGATACTATGGAAAACAAAACCAAAGTAATTTATGATAAATGGAATCCAAATGAAGAAGGAGCTACTTTTGTTGCGATACAAACTGAGAATAATCCCCCATATGTTTGGAGAGTATATTTCAAGGGAGAATTATTACCAAACTTGCCTCATGATATGTTGATGGCACCAATAAGGGCTGCTAGAAATCTTTTTGATTTTAAAGAAGGAAAGTTAGCAGATATTGTAAGAGAATAATTCTATAATCCCACGGAAATTTTATGCTCGTATAAGAACAGATACAAAAGCATTTATAATCTTCAAGGTTTATATTAAATCATGGCAGAAACAATTATCAAAGCAAAATTTTTCAGGGACTGGGTCTGGATTTGGTTTATTTTCTTTTTAGTTATGGGAATTCCCAGTCTTATTTTCAGTATAGGCTGGCTTATTTATTCATTAATCTATCTGAAAGGAATAGTAATGTTTATGATGGTTTTTGTAGCTTTATCTCTTGTTATTCTTGCTTGGAGCTTCTTTTTTGGATTTTTGTATGCATTAAACAAAAAAATCATATTCTCCCAAAACTATATTGAATATTCTTATCCTGCTTACTCTCTTTTTGGAACCAAAAAATTTAGAGTTCAGAAAAAAGATATTTTAGCAGTAGCATTAGGATTTGTTGCCATGCGGAAGATATTTCCAGAGGGAATGAAATCAAAAACAATTTCAATGATTCCAATAAAGTTGTTTATAGAAATAGGCTATATTAAAGATGGCAAGATGCTTTCAGTTCAGCTTCCGAAGTTTAATAATCCCCGATATTTTTCTGAAATAAAAAAACTTATCCGAGATACAAAGCTTAAGAAAACAGAATTGGCTTTTATATTTAAAAAATAAGACTGGAAAATAATGATGGATTAGTCTACACTTTTTGATTTAAAATTATGGCGGAATGGCTGCTTAAGTCAGGTATAATCGGGTTATACTACAAGTTATACCACAAATTTAACTTTTTTTAAGTTTTAGACATATTTAAATAGTTTTAATACGACCAATTATCAAAAAGAAGCAGGGTATAAAGCATGGTTTACAAGATTTATATAAAAAAAGGTGGAAAAAAGTTTGGCCCATATTATTATGAAAGCTATAGGGATAAGAATGGAAATGTTAAGAAAAGATATATTGAGAAGAAAAACAAATCCTGGTTTTCAATCAATATCTTTATTATTATTCTGTCTTTGTGTGTATTGACAATACTTCTTTTTTTGATTATACCACAAAAAGAGGCTATTCAAAAACAAGATTTTGATGAGAGTACTTCTATAAAATCATTAGGAAGCAAATTGCATTCTTTTTTTACAGGTTTTGTAACTTTGAGCGGGGATGTTGAGATATCTGAAAGCCCTGCTCTTTCAGAGCCTTCTAATAATGAGCCAGAACAATCTTTTCCTGATAATCCTTCAGAAGAACAAACGCCTTCTGAAAACATCAATGAATCAACGAACATTATAGCATCTGAAAATGGAACATCAGATATCGAATTAAATATTTCTGAATTGATTAATAAATCAATAAGTAACAGGACAATAATTAATGAAACTTTTGATAATGGAACTGCCTCTAATGAGATGATGGCTAATGAAAGTTTAATTAATCAAACCATTTTAATCGAAAATCAAACAATAGTCAATAACACCATCTTAACTGAAAATCAGACAATTCTTAATGAAACTTTATTGAATGAAACTATAAATGAACCAGTAAAGAACAATACATTACAAAACTTGACTATAACAAAAAAAGAGCCAAGGATAGAATTATCCAGAAGCACCATAAGACTCGGCCAGCCGGTAAAATGGACTCAGAATATAACTCTAGATTCTGACGAAAACATAACTATAGAGATTCCCCTTGAAGCAGAAAATATTATTATAAAGGAGATAGATAATGGCAATGAAAAAAATGTTCCAGCAGAGATAATTGATGAAGAGGATAAGAGTTCTAAGACTATTTCAATAACTGGCGCAGTGATTATGAATTTTGAGAATAAACAGAACAAGAATTTTTTCTCCCGGTTAAAAAATATATTTGGCACCTTGACAGGAAAAGCAATAGATTCCCAAGAAATAACTTTGAGTGACGATGCAACAGAATATGTCGTAGAATATTACACAGAAGCGCCTGTTGCAGCAGAAAAAGATACTTCTTACGGAAAAGAAGTTGTCATCTCTGCTCCAACAGAACTAAACTACACAGACGTCCTCTCTTTTACAAATATTCCTGAAATATTCAGTGTTGGAGAAGAAAGCAAGATAAATATTTTCTGGAAAGAAAACAATTCTTACGTTCTTTTTGACGCTTATGATACAGACGGAAATGACAAGCTTGATTATGTCGAGTGGATAACTCCGCATCTTTCTAACCAGACATTCCAAATAATACTTATAACAAATGCAACACATCTTGATGAGAATAGAAGTTTTATCGAGGATGTTTCTGATTATGTCAAGGAAAGAGATAATAATTTTACTTTGATTCCTTCAGGAGATTATTTAAGAGTTACTTTTGAGCAGAATCTTACAAACAAAAAAGATATAACGATTTATGCAAAGGCGAGCACGAATGCGATAATAGAAGTTTATGAGAAAGACAAGAATGAGACGATTGCAACATTCGCGAATGTTTCTGAAGACAAAGAGTATAAGATTTATTTGACAAATTTGTCTGAGAATTATAACCAGGATGTTTTTGATTTAAAAGTTCTTGGAGATGTGGAGTTTGATTGGGTGGTGGATCCTACTTGTTATGCTACAGGCGGCACAATTACTCAGGTTGGAAGTTATTGTATTCATACTTTTACAAGCAGTGGTTCGTTCGTGACCACTGGCGATACATTAAGTTGTGATGTCCTAGTCGTTGGTGGCGGCGGAGGTGGATATAGGTGTGGTGGTAGTGGTCTTTATGGCGGAGGTGGTGGAGGAGCGGGCGGATTCTTGGAGAGTAGTTCATATTCAGCATCTGGAACAATTACTGTAACAGTTGGCGGGGGTGGCGGAGATGCAGCAGATGGTGGGAATTCTGTGTTTGGTTCTTTGACTGCTTATAAAGGAGGTGCCGGAGGTGATAATGGATATGGTACTCTTGGAAGTGGTGGCGGTGCACGTTGTACTAGTTCTCCGGGCAGTGGCACACCAGGTCAAGGATATGACGGTGGAGCTGGTAATACTTATGGTGGCGGTGGCGGCGGAGGTGCAAGTTCTGTCGGGCATGTGGCAGTAAGTGGGGGTGCAGGTGGTGATGGAGGTGCTGGTAAAAGTAGTTCAATCAGTGGAACTTTAACTTATTATGCAGGTGGCGGCGGAGGTGGTAGGTATAGTGGAACAGCAGCAGTAGGAGGAATTGGTGGTGGTGGAGCTGGGTCAGTATACCCCGCTGCTAGTGCTACTTCAGGAACACCAAATACAGGGGGTGGCGGAGGTTCTTGTTATACTCTTTCTTGTGGTGATGATGGTGATGGCGGTTCTGGAATCGTTATTGTGCGTTATTTATTAGATACAACCAACCCGAGCGTTTCTGCAAGCAATTCTGGTTCTACATGGTATAATTCTCAAAGAAGTGCAACAGTTTCAGCAAGTGATACTGGCGGTTCTTCTTTAGCTGAGGTTCGTTATAATTGGGGCAGTAATGCTATGAATGGAGCTTGCACTAGCGGAGGAACAGTAACCACTAACGGCGCCAGCTTAAACGCTCCTGCTGGTGGAACTACATTATATTTATGTGCACGAGACAATGCAGGTAATACTAACACTTGGAATGGAGTCTATAATTGGGAAAATACTGCACCAACTTTATCTGCAAGTGGTTCTTCTTCTACGTGGTATAATTCTCAGAGAACTGCAGTTGTATCATCAAGCGATACTGGCGGTTCTAGTTTAGCAGAAACTAGATATAGTTTTGGCAGTAATGCTATGAATGGAGCTTGCACTAGCGGAGGAACAGTAACCACTAACGGCGCCAGCTTAAACGCTCCTGCTGGTGGAACTACATTATATTTATGTGCACGAGACAATGCAGGTAATACTA
>Ga0247841_10004369_pt1 | contig 24427 bp, 20 predicted proteins | sample LaCruzMarch2015__2_FD_192410 | JGI IMG/M metagenome (GOLD analysis project Ga0247841, IMG submission 192410) | Freshwater microbial communities from meromictic Lake La Cruz, Castile-La Mancha, Spain - LaCruzMarch2015_18m | ecosystem: Environmental > Aquatic > Freshwater > Lake | place: Spain... | reverse complement strand
CACCGAACCGCCCGGAGTGTTTATGTATATACTTATATCTTTATCCTGGTCTTCCATCTGGAGGAACAAAAGCTGAGCTATGATTATATTCGCGACATTGTCATCCACGGCTGTGCCGATGAATATTATCCTGTCCTTCAAAAGCCTGGAATATATATCATAAGCCCTCTCGCCTCTGCCGGTCGTCTCTATTACCATAGGAACAAGTATGCTCATATTACGCCTCCTTTATTCTTCGGTCACTTTCGCGTTCTTGATCAAAAATTCTATCGTCTTCCCTTCTCTCAGCTGCTCTTTAAGATCGTCAAGGAGTTCTTCGCTCGTATAATGTTCCTTGACCTCGGCTTCCGATTTTCCGGTCTCAGCAGCTATCGCCTTATAGGCCTCTTCGACATCCTTTTCCCCGGCTTCTATATTTTCGGCTCTTGCTATCGCATCCAGTATAAATAATAATCTGACCCGGCGCACAGCATCGTTTTTGAACTTACCCCTCAGCTCTTCGTCTTTCTTATCAAGATCTTCTTTGCGGAAACCTTTCTCCGTCAAATGCCTCTTGGCGTTTTCCACCATATATCCCAGCTGCCGGTTTACAAAACCGGCCGGCACGGCGAAATCATTGTCGTCGATCAGTTTGCCTAAAACTTTATTCTCGATCTCTACCTCGGAGTTGTGCTTGGCCTGTTGTTCAAGGCCGGCCTGGATATCCTTCTTAAGGCTTTCCATGTTATCTTTGCCGAGCTCTTTGGCAAGCGCATCATCCAGCTCCGGAAGCTGACGCACCTTTATATCCTTAACCTTCACATGGTATATGGCCTTATTTCCGGCAAGATCCTTATTGGGATAATCCTTAGAAAGGGTGACTTCTATGTCTTTCTCGTCGCCCCTCTTCATACCAACCATACCGTCTGAAAGCCCTAATGCTATGGTGTCCTTATCGAGGAAGAGCCAGAGATCTTCCCTTTTTCTGTGGATCGGTTTACCATTCGCCAGGCAATCAAGATCGCTGACGGCATAATCGCCCATCTGAAGCGCCCTGTCGCCCGGAGATTCATACTTGGCGCGCATCTGCTTTATATTCTCGAGGGTCTTATCGATATCCGCTTTATCTATCGCCGCTTTTTTGCGTGTAACGGCTATGCCCTTGTAATTCTTCACATTGAATTTAGGGCGCGTGTCTACCCTGGCCTTGAACGACATGGCCTTGCCCTCTTCAAAGATCACATCGGATATTTCGGGCGAGCCGATCGGTATTATACCGTGCTCTTTCAGCGCGGCCGCGTAAGCATCGGGGAGTATTCGTTTGATCGCTTCTTCAGACGCGTTCTTAGCGTAATGTTTCTTTACAAGTTCCTTAGGGGCTTTGCCTGTCCTGAAGCCTGGTATGGCGGCAACTTTGATTATCTCGTTATAGACATCTTCGAACGCTTTGTCTACGAACTCCTTAGGAACATCTATTTCAAACAGCGTTGAACACGCTTCTACTGATTTGGCTTTTGATCTCGACATGACATCCTTTTCTTTATAAGGGCAGTATTATATCACAAACCGCCCTACATTGTAAATTTTTCACCCAAATATAATTTTCTGGCCTGCGGATCCGATATAAGATCTTCCTTGGTGCCGGATATGAGTATCTTGCCTTCAGCCATGAGATAAGCCCTGTCGGTTATGGTAAGCGTCTCCCGCACGTTATGGTCTGTCAGAAGTATCCCCAGCCCCTTATCGCGCAGCTCCTTTATGATCTCCTGGCACTCGGCAACCGCTATCGGATCTATGCCGCTGAACGGCTCGTCAAGCAGTATGAATAGAGGGTTGGTAACCAGCGCTCGCGTTATTTCGACCCGTCTCTTCTCACCACCCGAAAGCGTATATGCCTTATTCTTCCGAAGGTGCGTGATCTTGAGTTCATTTAAGAGCTCATCGCAGCGCCTTTTACGTTCGCGCGGGGAGAATCCGAGCGTCTCTAACACCGCTTTAATATTTTCCTCTACGGTAAGCTTCCGGAATATCGAAGGATCCTGGGAAAGATATCCGATACCGAACCGGGCGCGCATGTGAAGCGGCATCTTCGTTATATCCTGCTTGTCGAATACTATCCTGCCGAAGTCGGGCTCGATTATACCCGTTATCATGTAAAATGTGGTCGTCTTACCGGCGCCATTTGGACCCAAAAGGCCTACTATCTCCCCGCGTTTTACATTTATATCCACGGAATTAACTACGCGCCGCGACCCGTACTCTTTTATGAGGCCTGTCGTCTCCAAGAGGTGCATTATTTCCTCTCCCCAAAAAGGTTCCCCGAAAGGCCGCCTTCCTGGTATATGACAAGTTTTGGTTTTCCGGTCAAAACTATCTTCCTCTCGGATTCCACATATACCGCCTTGTCGCTATAAGTTATGTTCTCGCCCTGTTTTATCTTCACATTCCCCTCGGCAACTATCTCTTTTACCCGGCGGGTAGAAGGATCGAGATTGATCGTTATCTTGTCAGCGTCGATATCTCCGTCGTCGCCCACCACTTTTACATTTTTTGAAAAATACGCCTGATTATTTTCATAGTTAAATTCCACTTCGCCGTCGCAGGTTATCGTAGTCTTTTTCTTCTTCGACTTGTCATCAACTTTAGGCGTATTGTCTTTGGAGTCTGCGGGCGCTCCTATCATATCCCCGGCAAAACTTTTCGTGCTGATTATCGTCGCCTTGACGTCGTTCTCCAGAACTACGTTATTCTTCGTCTTGTCGTACACTCCGTCCTTGGCGGTTATCGTTGCTTCGGAATCATTGCCGTAGGCCTTAGCCACTATATCATTTAATTTCATCTGCGTCTGGGAAACGGATTCGGCAGACTTTCCTGTCACATCCCACTTCTTTTGTCCGTTATCGGATAGCCCCTCGAGATTGAACGCCAGCACCTTCTGCTGTACACCTTCTTTCCCGTTTCCTTGCGTAGCTTCTGCCGCAGAGGCGCCATCATCTTTTCCGCATATTGAAAGGGCGAGCGCCATGGCCAGCATAACTATCAGAACTTTTTTATCCATTTTCTTTTGTCTTCCATCTGCGATGCATCCATACCCACTGATCCGGATACTTCCTTATGTAGGACTCCAGGACATACGACCAGCGCTGGGTATTGGCCACTACATCGGCTTCTCTATTACCGGTATCTACAAGCTCGATCGGTTCATTTACTATAAGTCTGTGCTTACTGCCGTCTCTTATCATAACGACCGGCACGAGCGATGCTCCCGTGGCTTTCGCCAGGACTGCGGGGCCGGCAGGCGTATAGGCCTTTCTGCCTAGAAAATCGATAAATACACCTTCCACTGAATCGACATCCTGGTCGGCCACTATGCCGACTATACCATTAGACTTTAATACTTTGAGTATCTTCCTGGGCGAATCGTCCCTGTACACGATATTGACATCATGATACCGCCGCAAGTTATTCAAGTATTCATCGTACTTATGGAAATATATCCTCTTGCCTACTGCAACGCCGGGGTAACCTTTTATCCTGAGCGTGATCGCCATCATCTCCCAGTTACCGATATGGCCGGTTACGACTACTATACCTTTACCTCTTAAAAGTTCACGATCAAGTATCTCTCTCCCCTCGAATTTGAGAAGGCTATCGATATTCGCCTTCGAGATCTTCGGGAACCTGACAAGCTCAACGGCGTTCTTCGCTATATTCTTAAATACCTGTATGGCGATACGGCGGATCTCTTTATCCGTCTTCTCGGTGCCAAAAACCGACCGGAGATTTTCGAGCGTTATCTTGGCATATTTACGCGCTACCCAAAACGCCAAAAGCCCTATGATATCGGCTAGAGTCAGAGCGATCGAAACCGGGATTATGTATACCAGAAAAGCGAGGCACCTCGCCAGATAGTATAGAACATAACGCCTGATCTTGAATTTCATATAATATTGCCCACTATATAATATTGAGGTCTTTTTGTCAACGAGTAACATCCCGCTTGATCCGCTAAATTAAAAAAGGCAGGACGCCCTTAAGGGTGCCCTGCCTCTGTGAATAACCTTACTTCTTCTTATTCGCGCGTTTATGCGGCAGCGTCGAAGAGTTTTCTAAGCGCAGCCGTTCTAGCCGTGCCATCCATTTCAGCCGAGAAACTCACTATCTTCGGCAGAACCCTTATGAACCACATGTCCATGATGCCGCTCGCAGGGTTCTTGCCCGTTACTATCCTGTAGGCGCGCTCGAACATATCCTTATTATCTCTCATAGCAGCCAGGCCCATCAAGACTATATAATTTATGTTGACGAATTGAATGCCGTCCTTGAGCTCGTCGGGCCGCGCAAGATCAACCCCCATCACCTTAAACCGGTCGGCGGCTCCTCTGACCTTGCCCGAAAGCTTTTCGACCATTACACTATCCGTAATACCTACGACGCTGTAACCCCGCTCCATTTGCTTATTAATCTCCGCAGCCAGAACGCTAGAGTCGGACGAATCGACCATCACAACTGCATCGCCGTATATCCTCCTCAGATCCTGCAGCATCACCTGATACCTCGCCTCAAGTTCCGCGTTACCTGAAACGGCCTTATCGATAAGCGGCTTCTGCAGTACAACTGCTACATTGATTTGCTTTGTACTGGCGAGCACCGGTGCTGCGATTTGGGATGAAGCCTGTGATACATCCTCCGTCATTTCTGCTATCGGAGAAATATCCGCTTTTTGCACGCTCCTATTTGCATCAAGGGCGGCACGCGCTTCTTCCTCATCCGCTATAGTCAGCCCGTTGGCGGCGGCTTCTCTCACAGCGCTGTATTCCTTAGGCAGTTCATCCTTACCTAGCGGCAGCCACGTATATTCGTATGTATACTCATAGGTATCACCCGTGCCAAGTTTGGCCATCCCGGTATCCAAAGGCTTACCGTCCTCATCTCTCCATACTGTAGTGCCCGTCCTGTCGAGCGGGTTGTTTAACTGGTTAGTGGGCTCTACCGAAACCGACCTGCCGTTGGGATGAGTAAATACCTGCGCAGATTTAAGCCCGCCTCTCTCTACTTTACCGTATTTTCTTACAATCTTATCATGCACCCTAAGTCTCATCTTGCAATTGAACGCCGGGTAGAATATCTCTACGATAAATGACCCGTCCGGATTCTTCTTTATCCTGGTCCAGCTGTCATCCAAAAAAGTTCCTATCTTCCGCGGCGTATTGTAATCGAAGGCTTCATATCCCGGCCTCGATACAGGAACTATCTCGCCTGTAGGAAGACACTTGGTATAGTCCGGCTTGCCGGCGGCATCTGTATGGATCGGACAAACATGTGTGGCAGGAAGCCACATCCACACATCCGGGGAGAGATTGCGGAAGTATTCGTGGCGAGTAGCCGTTACCCATATAGGCTCCTTGCCTAAATTGGTCTGACTCAAGGAAAGATGCACATCATTAGTATCCCCTAGCGATACAAAGGTATGTGCTCTGGTATCTGATGGTAGTGGCCACTTAGCATTGTATCCGGCCGGTGTAGACCCTTCCATCTTGACATCGCCTTGGACCATTACGCCCTGATATTCGGTTTCCTGGCCAGAGGCCCATGAATACACTGCAGTCACCCAATTTTTTATCCAATGACCCACGCCATGAAGATGGCATTGACCCGATAGGGGTGCATCCTCAGGATTATTCGCCTGAAATAGCGCCGTGGTCCCATTGGGATACGTGATTTCGATTTTACCGTCAACAACTACACCGGTATACCTGTTAACATTTGGAAATACCCAGCTACCTCCCAAATCCTGTGTAAAAGCGGCATTACCGTATGGATTTTGAGGCGGAGGATTTGCCGGGTCATAATCTGCAACTTTACCATCCACAAGTTCGTGGATCGGCTTTGCGGCCATCATTTCAACAGGTTCATCCCGGCCGGGAAATAGGACCTTTACGGATATCATGGCAAATCCGGCGCCGGGGGCGATGATCGCCTCTACTACCTGCGGCGCCGTCATCTTCTTCCTATCCTTTGGATCTATTAAACGCGCAAGGCGTATGAGATTTTTGCCGTTTATCCTTTCTTTCATTACTTCGTACTGATATGCAGGCTTGATAAGCTTTTCTGACATGAGAGCTGAAAATTTGTTAGTCTCACTTTTTACTATATTGTTGCCGCCGGCCCAGAATACCGGTGCCTGGAAAAGCGTATATACATCTTTATGAACGCCTCTCGCGACATCTACATCCAGAGCCATCTCTCTCGGGATAAGGTGTTCCTTTGGACAGAATTCATGCGCCAGTACTTCAGCCAGCGCCGGGATTGAAAGAAAAGCCACATACTCTATTCCAAGAGACACCGATGACTTCTTGTCCCAGGCCGATCTATTGTATCCATATACAAAATCGTGGTCCCATTTATGTATGACATTGAAGAACTTAAGAGCCGACTCGCTGCCGTTTAAGTCGGCACGTAAATTTTTTAATCGAAAGATCGTTTCCGTTCTCATTTGATCGAGCTCTTTCGCGGATATCTTTGCTCTTTCGGACAGATCCGGGAAGCTATACTTACCCAATTTTTCGAGAGCATAGTCGATAGCCGACAGTACCTTCTCCAATGTTTTGCCATCGACTAAAGAGGTATCTAAAGTTTTTGGAAGGTCCCCCCTTAGCACCGCGGCCAAGGCATCCCCTTCGCCAATCCCCTCTATGGCTGCTCCCGCGACATCACCCAGTACTCGGGGCTGGGTCGTTCCGGGAGCCGTAGCCAGCGTGCTTTGGGCTGCATCATTTCCGAAAGCGATGCCGCTCATCGAAAAAACCACTGCCATCATCAATATCAATATATTTTTTGCCGTTTTCATTTTACATCTCTCCTTTGTAAAAGCCTTTTCAAACGAAAAATAGGACGTCCTAAAATAATATAACAAGTTTTAGGTTCGTCCTATTCATAAGCTTTCTCGTCTTTTAACTCTCCTTCTTGATTTCTAAAATCTTAACAGCAAGTATAGCATTTTAATGATTTTTGTCAAATAACTATTTTATATCTTAACTTATGTATATTTTTCCAGGATCCGTATGGCTAGAATATGGCTGGATAGGCTCTTTCTACTTGAGGTACTTCGACGTGACGAGGTCCCACTTGTTCTGGGATTTAAGGATGAGGTCGCAGACTTCACGGACGGCGCCCTTCCCACCCGCTCTGGAGGTGATAAGATGGGCGTCCTTCTTTACTTCGTCGACCGCATTCGGTACGGCGACGGCAAAACCGACGCGCTTTAGGACCGGTATATCTATGAGATCATCTCCTACAAAACATATCTCTTCCGGAGCAATCTTGAAGCGCTTCAATATATCTTCAAATGGTACGAGTTTATCTATATGCCCCTGGTAGGCTTTCGCCACACGCATGTCGCGAGCCCTCAACGTCACTATACGCGACTTCTTTGCCGTAATTATAACGCTCGGAATGCCGGCACCTCTTAAAAGGCTTATACCGAAACCGTCTTGAACGTCGAAGAACTTAAGTTCATCCCCGTAAATAGAATATATTATACGGCCATCCGTCATCACACCGTCTATATCAATTATGAGAAGTTTTACCTTCTTTGCACGGTCTAATACGGCCTGGCTGATCGTCTGTGTCATATTTTATCTATTATGGGTTTTGTAATTAAACTAGGCCGGCTTTCAGCAGGTCCTGTACATCCAGAAGTCCTATAGGACGGTATTTATCGTCCACAACGGGCAGCTCGTCTATCTTCTTCGAACGCAGTATATCGAAAGCTTCGGCCGCAAGCCGGTCGCCCTTTATAGTCGCGGGTCTCTTTGTCATCACGCTTCGGACTTTCTTATTGATAAGATCCGGCTCAGTCTCCAGGTTTCGTCTAAGATCACCATCTGTGAATATTCCGACGACCTTTCCATTCTTATCCACAACGCTTGCCGACCCCGCACGCGATTTCGTTATCGCCAACAGTACCTTTTTTACAGGCATAGAATCCCTGACTATCGGGTTTTCGCTGCCCTTACGCATTATGTCGGAAACTTTAAGTATCAAGCGTTTACCCAATATACCGCCCGGATGATAAAAAGCGAAATCCTTCTCCTTAAAACCTTTCTTCTCCAATAGAGCGACTGCCAGCGCATCACCCATTGCAAGCATCGCCGTAGTGGATGTGGTAGGAGCAAGCCCCATCGGACACGCTTCGCGCTTAACAGAAACGTCTATGGTGTGATCTGCGTTCCTGGCAAGCGTAGATTTAGGGTTGCCGGTCATAGCTACCAGTTCTGCGCCTATCTTCTTAACTATAGGAAGAATCCTTATTATCTCTTCGGTCTCGCCGCTATTGGAAAGGGCGAGAACCAGATCATCTTTGGTAACCCTGCCGAGGTCTCCGTGCAAACCTTCGGCGGGATGCAGATATAAAGACGGCGTACCGGTCGAGGATAGCGTAGCCGAGATCTTCTGGGCTATAAAACCGGGTTTCCCCATACCGGTTACTACGACCTTGCCCTTTATCCTGTACATGGCATTCACGGCCTTTTCAAAATTGCTGTCCAGTTTTTTGATCAGGCAGGACAATGCATCGCGTTCTACAGTAAGAACCCTCTTAGCTATGGCTTTATACATTTCAGGCTACTGCCTCTCTGACCAGCTTGACCTTCTTAAGTATCGCTTCGAGATCCGATAGTTTGATCATATTAGGCCCGTCGCTCGGAGCCCGGTCCGGATCCTCGTGCGCTTCTACGAATATACCGTCTGCACCGCACGCGGAGGCGCAAAGGGCAAGATAAGGTATAAATTTCCTGTCGCCTCCCGACTTATCACCCATACCGCCAGGCATCTGTACCGAGTGTGTCGCATCATATATTACGGGATAACCAAATTCCTTCATTATAGGTATGGCCCTGAAATCGCTTACAAGATTATTGTATCCGAAGCTTACGCCCCTGTCGGTAAGGATTATCTTCCTGCATCCTACGGATTCCGCTTTCTTGATGACATTTTTCATATCCCAGGGCGCCAGAAATTGTCCCTTCTTTATATTTACAACCTTGCCCGAGCGCGCGGCTTCAAGTATAAGATCGGTCTGGCGCGATAAAAACGCCGGTATCTGTATCACGTCGAGGACTTTAGCGGCTTCTTTAACTTCGCTTTTACAGTGAACGTCGGATAATACGGGCACTTTCAACTCTGACTTTACTTTCTTTAGTATACGCAGTCCTTCCTTAAGGCCGGGCCCTCTGTACGAATCTACCGAAGTGCGGTTTGCTTTATCAAAACTCGATTTGTATATAAAGGAGAACCCGGCACGCTTGGCTATGCCCTTAAGTTCCTTGGCATGGCGTAAAGCGCTCGCCTCGGATTCTATCACGCAAGGCCCGGCTATGAGTAGAGGCGGAAACTTGGCGCCTATCTTTATACCGTCTACTTCGATTGTCCTCATCTCTCTCTTTCTTTTAAAAGCGCATCTTCGGCACGCTTTAAGTCTTCCGGCCTGTCAACCCCTACCGTATCAAACTTCGTCTCGACCGTCTTAATTTTGTAGCCATATTCCAGGACTCTAAGCTGCTCGAGCTTTTCCGCATTCTCAAGCGACGACTTCGGCAGGTTCCTGAAAGTAAAGAGGAAGTCCTTTGTAAACGCGTAAAGCCCTATATGTTTGTAATATGTCGGGCGCTTCTTCTCGTCCGACTCGCCGGTACGGTTGTACGGTATCGAGTATCTTGAGAAATAGAGAGCGTAGCCATTTTTATCTACAACCACCTTTACGACGTTTGAATTTGTAAGTTCCGATTCGTCCTCGATCTTCTTTATCATCGTTGCCATCTGGGCAATTTTCTCTTCCTTAAGCGCTATAACAAGATTGTCTATCATTATCGGCTTTACAAGAGGCTCATCACCCTGGATATTCACAGCTATATCCACATCGAGGGGATTTACAACCTCGGCGAGCCTGTCTGTCCCGGAAGGCTGGTTCGGAGAGGTATAGATCGCTTTACCTCCGAAAGCCTCCACAGCTTTAAGTATCCTCTCGTCGTCGCAAGCCACTATCAGACTATCGAGAGTCTTAGCTTTACGCGCATTCTCCCAGACGTGCTGTATCACCGGTTTCCCCAGGAGGTTCGCAAGGATTTTACCCTCAAACCTTGTGGCGCCCCATCTGGCCGGTATTACTCCTATAGCCTTCATCGGTCAAGCTCCCTTTCTATCCTATCTATAAGTTCTGCGGGATCTACAACGGCTATCCCCACTTTGCCAACGACTATCCCTGCCGCGCAATTTGCTATATACGCAGACTTCACAGGATCTCCGCCCGACGCCAGGCCGAGCGTATAAGCCGCTATCACCGTATCGCCGGCACCGGACACATCAAAAACCTCCTGCGCAACCGTCGGTATGTGCTTCATCGGCTTTCCTTTGCTAAAGACCGCCATACCGTTCTCTCCGAGCGTCACAAGGGCTATCTTACAGCCTACTTTAGACAATAACGCCGCGCCCGCCTTCTTCAAAGTCTTATCGTCTTTTATCTCGAAACCGACAGCGCGCGATGCTTCATGATTATTGGGCGTTATTACCGTTATCCCCCTGTAATATTTAAAATGCTCCTCTTTCGGATCCACCGATATTATCCTGTTGGATCGTTTGGCAAGCGGCACAACCTTTTGTAGAAGCTTCGGCGTTATTACTCCCTTGCCGTAATCCTCTATTATTACCGCATCCACCTTCCCCATCAACATCTTTATACTATCGATCATACGGCGTACCATAGACTCGCTTAAGTGGTCGGTCTTTTCTTTATCTATCCTGACGACCTGCTGGTGGCCGGCAACTACGCGCGTCTTTAATGTGGTAGGCCGAGTTCCGTCGACAAGGACGCCGGAAGTGTCGATCCCCTTCTGTTCCAAGGAATTCTTTAGTATTGCACCCCGCTCGTCATCACCTATCACGCCTACGGAATATACTTTGGCGCCCAGGGAGCTTAAATTGTTGGCTACGTTCGACGCTCCACCCGGCATGAAACTCTCTTTCTTTACCCAGACAACCGGCACAGGCGCTTCGGGTGATATCCTCGAGACGTCTCCCCATATGAACTCATCGAGTATAAGGTCACCGACCACCATCACACTACGGCCTTTAAAGGCCCTCACTATCTTTTCAAGACTTTTAAAATTCTGCGATTTCATTTTATATATTCTCTATTATCGACCGGTACAAAAGCGGTATCGATATCTCATGATGTCCTATTATATTGTAACTCTTTCCGCCCATCGAGGTAGGCCTGGACAATACATTCTGATACGGCCTGTACTGATTTATCATATCAAAGTTTGCGGCCGTAAAAGCCGAAGGCTTGGAATGCAGGTTCCGCGAAACTGTGACCGCTTTCAGGAAGACTTCCGGAAGTATCACCGCCGAACCTAAATTCAGAACCACTCCGCCTTCCAGGTTCGAGACGCTATATATGAAATTCTTAAAATCCAGCAGAGAGCCCTCTCCTATCGCCTGTCCGTTTGCCGAAGGATGCTGATGTATTATATCTGTTCCTATCGCCACATGCACAGTGATCGGCACGTTCAACGCATAGCCGCTGGCCAATATGCTTAAATTCCTGTGGGGTAATTTCGCCTTGGAGATTGCGCCGCCAAGCGACTCCCCGATACCGGTACCCCGTCGGAAACCTGCTTCTATAGCGCCATTTATAAAACTAGCAGTCTCGGCGGCCATACCGAAAGATCCGTCCACGATGCCTTCGCCTACATCCTCGCTAGTCCTGCCTATCATGGCTATCTCGGTATCATGTATTATACCGGCGCCGTTAAGCGCTATAGCCCTTATCACCTTACGCTTCATCAGGTCTATTATCAGGGGAGACAGGCCGCATTTTATTACATGCGCCCCCATCATGACCATAACCATACGTTTCTTACGATAAGCGGAAACTATCGCACCGACAAGGGACTTAAGATTGTTCGCAGCTAATATATCAGGCAGGGAATCGTAGAAATCCTTGAAGGACTCGCCTTTTTTGGCCGTCTTAGCAAAGTCCCTGATGGCGACCTTACATTTACGCCCATCGAGGGCAATCGTCTTTATCTTTCTTAGGTCGGCTCTGTGTCTTGACATATATATTCCCCATTAGAAGGAGGTTATTTTAACATACATCCGAACTTAGCGTCAAATACAATAACGATAACACCTATACATTGAAACGTATATTGAGCATATCGCCGTCTTCTACGGTATAATCCTTTCCCTTTAGATAAAGTTTACCGGAAGACCTAAGATTGCTCTCCCCGCCCATCGATTCCCATTCGGAATATTTCATTACCTCGGCCCTTATAAAACCTTTCTCAAGGTCGGAATGTATCGCCCCGGCAGCTTCAGGCGCACTGGAACCGCGTTTTACGGTCCATTGCCTCACTTCGTCTTCGCCAACGGTAAAGAATGATATGAGGTCGAGCGTCTTTATACAGAGCCGCGTGAGCGCATTTATCGCAGGCTCTTTTATCCCCAGCTCTTTTAAAAACTCCCGCCTCTCCTCCTCGGATTCAAGCGAGGCGACTTCATCTTCCAATTTAGCCGATACCTGCATAATATCTATACCGGAAGGGAGAAGCTCTCCTCTTATTTGCTCAAGAGCCTTGGTGTCCTTAAGGCTCTTATCCGAGACATTCAGCACCACCAGTAAAGCTTTTCTCGTTACAAAAGGATAGCTGGATATCACCTTCTTATCATCGGCGCTTATATCCAGGAGTCTCAAGGGAAGCGTCTTATCCAGATGGGTCTTGAGTTTCAACAGGACTTCCTTTTCCCTGACCGCGGTCTCTTCCTTGGTCTTCGAAATCGTCTTCTCGAGCTTCTCAAGTCTCTTCTCTATAAAAATAAGGTCATGCAGTATCAGCTCGCCATTCACAAAGTCTATATCACGCCTGGGATCGACCGAGCCTTCTATGTGATATACGGCGTCGTCCTCGAACGCCCGGACTACGTGCACAACGGCATCGAGCTCATTTATATCCGAAAATATGGTGCCCTTAGCTATCGTATCTTTTTCTATCTTTGGCAGACACTCTATGTCTATCCTGGCTCTCACCTCTTTCTTCGGCTTATAGGCCTCCACCAGCTTATCAAACCTCTGGTCCTTTATCTCAGCTACGCCTTTTATCGTCTTGCCGGAAGCTATCTCCCCTTCCGTCGGCTTATGCTTTGTCAATAATTCAAACAGCGTCTTCTTGCCGACCTGCGGCAACCCTATCATCCCTAGTCTCATATTCTACCTTTCTAATGACGGTACTTTTGTGTTACCGCCCTCCGCTCGCCGTAAATTTGGAATAGGCTTCCAAATTTACTGTGGTAAAATTTTGATGGCCGCTGAACCTGCCATACAACACAGTGGCAGGTGGAACTTAAGTCCCACCTGCTGAATTTGGCTCTTTATGGAACAGTTTCAGCGTCCTGCTAAATCGCCAATATGTATCAAAATTTTACAACATTCGCTCCGGGCTTATAACACAAAAGTACCACCGGCAGCGTAGTATAAAATTTTTCCCAAAGTAAAAAGGCTACCCGGCCACGTGGGTTGAGCCGTAAATTTTGCGGTGACATTCACCAATACATAGCTTTAATTTAAAATACCGCATAGCTTCATAAACCTTAACAATCCTTGACGAGCAAAATTAGGCGAAGCCCACTGGCCGGGTCAAGCCTTTTAATTCCTGCTCCCGCAAAAATTTCAGCGGAGCAGCTCTTCAGCGGCCTTTACAACCTCATCGACCGTTATGGCTTTGAGGCACTTGAACCCGACCGCGCAATTATGGGCCAGGCACTCCAGGCATCCCACATTCTTGTGTATCACTACATCGCCTTTATTTGACGGGCCCCAGCGCCTGGGCGAGAGTCCTCTGTCACTCCTCCCGAAGATCGCTATAACCGGCGTACCGACAGCGCATGCAACATGCACCGGACCCGAATCGTTCGATATGAAAAGTTTTGAGCGTTTCAATACCCCTGCCATTTCTCCCACTGTAGTCCTGCCGGAAAGATCCAAACATCTCTCTTTCGTGAAAGAGGCCATCCCCTCCCCGGGCTTTTTGTCAGATTGACCGGATATTATTACTATCTTAACCCCGCGCCGTTTGGCAAGGATATCTGCTGCTTCGGCAAATCTTTCGGCCGGCCATCTCTTAGACGGACAGCTTGCGCCGGGGTTTATGGCAACCACTGTATCGCTTTCAGATATCCCTCCTTTTGCGAGCGCCTCGTGCGCCCGGGCCTGATTATCCGGACTTACGGGCACATGCATCGTGCGGTCCTTCGCGCTTATCCCTATGTACCGCAGTATACCTAACGTATAATCGATCTCATGTTTCAAACCTAAATGCTTCTTATCCGGGATCCTGTCAGTCAAAAGGATCCCCATCTTCCTCTTTCTGTCAAACCCCAGCCTCTTAGGTATACCGGAAAGAAACACTATCCAATTCGTTCTCAGCGTCGGATGCAAGACTACTGCAAGATCAAACTTCTCACTCCTCAATTTTTTTATAAATCGAATATTTCCTAAGAGACCCATTGCCTTGTCGTAAATAATGACTTCATCGACCGAAGGGTTGCCCAGAGCTATATCTTTTACATAGGGCCGCACCATGAATGCTATATGGCTCTTCGGGTAGGCATCGCGCAGGGCTTTAAGCACCGGCGTGGAAAGGACAACATCCCCCATCCTGTCCAGCCGCACTACCAGGATATTCTTGTAATCATGAGTTTTATTCATATCCCTCTACCATAACCTTAACGTTATCAAATACCTCTTCAGCCGATACCAGCTTCATGCATTCATGGTTATATTCGCATTCCGCTTTTTCACACGGGGCGCAATGCAATTTTTTGTTTACTACGAGATCAAACTCGCCTGTGGGCCCATATCTCCTGGGATCCGTGGGCCCGAATATCGCCATGACTTTGGTTCCTACCGCGCAGGCGATGTGCAGCGGAGCGCTGTCGTTTGTAATCAATAAACGCGACCTTTTAATAAGCGCGGCCAGCTGCCTTATATTGGTCTTATTGACAAAGTTATTATAAGGGCCTTTCATCTTAATTACCGTACCGGCAACAACTTCCTTATCATTATCGGTACCTACAAATATGACTTTCATACCGCACTCCGATACGATCCTGTCGGCTACTATCGCGAAACCTTCCGGAGACCATCTCTTTATATGGCTCTTGGCTCCCGGGTTTATCACGACAAATGAGCCGGATATATTCTCCTTGGCGATCAGAGCGGATATATACTCATCATCTTCTCTGGGTATATGTATGTATGAAGAGGGTTTCTTGATATCTATTCCGAAAGATCTGAGGCGGTAAAGATGTTTGTTACGGCTGTGCAGAGGACCCTTCGGAAATCTCTGTATGGTCGATGTCCTGAACTTCGGCCCTATCAGCATCGGGAATACCGTATTCCGCAGGTCGCAAACCAGGTCGTATCTGAGTTTCTTAAGTTTCAGCTGCAGCCGCCTCTTCTCGCTTATAGGCAGGTGTTTGTCGTATATTATGAGTTTGAAGACGGCCGGATCGCGCTCAAATATCTCGCGGCCGGCAGGCCCTACCATAACATCTATCCTGGCTTTCGGAAAATGCTCATTCAACGCCTTTATTACCGGAGTCGTTAGTATGATATCACCGGCATTGGATAAAGTTATTACAAGTATCCGCCCGACCTCTGCTTCATTTATTATCATCTTTATCTCTATCCGGTTTTTAACAACTTTGCCGCTTCGCCGAAAACCTCTTCGACGCTTATCGCCTTCATGCACCTGTTATCCTTGCATGTAACATCATAGCACGGTATATCGCATTCAATAGCGCTCTTCACGACACGATAATCGCCCCTGCCGTAAGGCCCTGTCATACCGGCCGATGTCGGGCCGAATAGCGCTATAACTTTCGCGCCCATGGCGACAGCTATATGCATGGAACCGGTATCGTTGGCTACAACAAGAGACGACCTTTCAAAGATTGCGCCGAGCTCTTTTAAATTCGTGCCGCCGCACGTCACAATAGCAGGGCACTTCATCATGCTTCTAATGCTTTCTGCAAGCCCGCGCTCTTTCGTGCCCCCGGTTATGACGATCTTCGCACTGTACTTCCGGGCCAGCATATCTGCAAGCGCGGCAAAACTTTCTTTAGGCCACCTTTTGGGGTCCCAGTTACCCCCGGGGCATAAAGCAATAAATTTTTCTTCGGAACTTATGCCGCGCGCGAATAGGTAATCTTTTATGTAGCGCCTGTCGGAGTCTTTAATAAAAAACTCATAATGCAGATCTCTGATTGTGTTCGCCTTTTTACCGGCAATATTTAAAAAATACTCGACACTATGCACTCCCGGATCCGGCTCTTCGACAGCTTTGGTCAGAAGTTTCTCCCTGTTCTTTGTCGGATAACCTATCCTTACCTTCGCGCCGGTCAGGTATCCTATGAGCGCTTTTGTAAACGACCTGTGCAATATATACACAGTATCAAAATGGCTGCGGCGTAAACTCCTTATGAGTCTTAACTTGCCGAGTATTCCTTTATGCAGGCCTTCCTCATCATAAAACACTATCTCGTTTATTGCGGTGCTGCCTTCCAGGATCTCTTTAGTCCTGGGATGCACAAGACAGGCTATATAGCCATCCGGATTGTCATCACGCACTGCGCGTATAAAAGGCGTAGAGAATAATACATCTCCCAGCCAATTAACTTCGATAATGAGTATCCGTTTCTTCATCTCTATCTGGTACTTTTCAGTTCCTTGTATACATTCATGATATCGTCTGCCATTCTGTCGAGCGTAAAGCGCGACTGTACAAGCCTGCGGCCATTTTGCCCCATTCGTATCCTTAAGTTTTCGTCCGCCAGAAGTTCCATGATCGCCCTGGCTATAGCACCGGAATCCCCGACATCCACAAGGATACCGTTCTCCCTGTCTTTTATAATGTCCTCTATGCCGCCTGTCCTTGAAGCGATGCAGGGCTTTGCAGCCGCAAGCGCTTCGAGAAGCGCTATCCCGAGGCCCTCTTTTACCGAAGGAAATACAAATATATCCATAGCAGAAAGCGCTTCCCTGGTATCCAGCACCGAATCCACAAAAGATATCCTGTCATCTATCCCGAGCGCCATCGCCAGGCTCTTTATAGAAGGCCCTTCGGGGCCGCTGCCTACCATAAGTCCCGCGGCGTCCGGCCTGACTTTAAGCACTTCGGACATAGCTTGCAGAAAAAATTTCTGTCCCTTTACGGGAGAGAGCCTGCCGATAGTTCCTATCACTGTCTTGTTGCTCAAACCTAGATATTTCTTTGTCTTTGCGATCTCCTCATATGAAAATTCCCTTGAGAATTTATATATATCTATTCCGCTATATACAAGCTCTATCCTCCTATCCTCTACCCCAAGATCCTCTTTTAAATGTTCATATACGGCCGCGCTTATAGCTATAACTTTGTCACCCCAGGTGTCGATAACAGACCTCAGGCGCCTTTTGAAATAACCGTGACAGGTAGTTACCATGGGTATGCCGGTCATACGGGAAGCAATGACCCCTGCTACCTGCGATACCCTGGTATGAGCATGTATTATATCTACTTCCTCATCCAGGGCTATACGTTTTATGGCAAAAGCCGCCCGGAATACCTTTGGTGAAAATTCGAATTTGGTATTTATATCAAGTTTCTCGTGCGGTATATCTATCTTATCAAGGCTCTTTTCGATATCTCCGCCCGAGGAAGCAACGATCGTATCCACTCCCTTATCCTTAAGAGCCCTGGACAACTCGAATATGTAGTTGGTAATGCCTCCTATATTCATGTCCGTAGTAACCTGCAATACCTTCATACGGAGACCTCATTTACAGGTGTATTCTTCTGCAAAAGATAGGGTTTGATAGCGCTGAATACCTCTTCAACGGTTATCTTTTTCATACAGTTGCTTTTTTTAGAACAGTTCGGGTTATAGCATGGGGCGCAATCTAGATCCGCTGCTTTTGATAAGATAATACAATTATCCGGCACGGCGACGTGCCTCTTGGGATCGGTCGGGCCGAATAACGCTATGCAGGGCGTCCCTACAGCGCAGGCTATATGCATCGGTGCCGAATCAGGTGTAAGATATGCCCTAAAACGCTTGATAAGCGCGGCAAGTTCGTTAATAGATGTCCTGCCCGCAGCTACAAGAGGCTTGGACCTGGTCATCTTCGCAACGGCCTCGGCGAAAGCCGTGTCGTCGCTTGAACCTGTGAGTACGCTTCGTACATTAAATTCTTTAGCCAGCCTATCGCAGAGTTCCGCAATATAGGCCGCCGGCCAGTTCTTCGAAGTCCAGCGAGAGGACGCCCTGACGTTTATGCCTACGAGCGCCTGTCCCTGGAAAGCCCACGCTTCTTTTAAAATGGCTTCCACCTTCAGTTCGTCGGAATCCGAAGGCCACATCTCAAGTGTCTTGTCCATATTCTTTACGCCGCAAAGTTTTAATACACGCAGCTGATGTTCCAGGGGATCGAGATATGGAGCATCGTCCTTAACCGAATTATTCAAGAGAAACGATAGCTTCCTGTTATCGTAACCATATCTGGATGCAGCAAGACCGAGCGCTCCAAGCAGATGGCTCTTCCTGTTGTTCTGCAGATCTATTACGATGTCGAACATCTCCCTCTGCAGCTGCCTTGAAAGAGCCCATAACCCATTTATATTTTTATGCCTCCCCCTGAAATCACATACGACAAGCTCATTCACATAGGGGCACCTGTCAAGAACTTCCCTGGCTTGCAGGCCCACGAGCACTTTTATGATGGTATTTGGAAATCTCTGCCTTATCGCACGAAGCGATGGTACCGCAAGTATGACGTCTCCTATAGCGCTTATCTTTATGACCAATATACTCACGGCCTTCAACGCTTCTTCATAAACCCGGACTATCTTCTCCATCATCATATCGGATTTGAAGTACGTATCGACCTTCCTTTTGGCCTCCGCAGCAAGCTTGGTTCCAAGCGATCTATCTCCATGAAGCAAGAGCAGCTTTTCTGCCATATCTTTAGAATCATGGGGAGCGCAAAAGAGCCCGTTCAAGCCGTCATCGATTATATCGACCACTCCTCCGACCTTGGTCGCAACGACCGGCACTCCGCAGGCCTGAGCTTCTATTATGGTTCTGCCGAAAGCTTCCGGCGTTACCGTCGCGGATACCAGGACGTCAAGTTTCGCCATGACAGAAGGGACATCGCCCGTAGCAGGCACAAACTCTACCACCCCTCCCAGGCCGAACCTGCGGACCAGGAGCTCGAGTGACTCTTTATATTTCTCCTTCGGCGCATCACCTACTATAAACGCTTTGAGCCTCGGTATCTTGCGATTAAGTATCGACACAGCCCTTATGAAATCGGCATGGCCTTTAAGCGGAGTGATCCTGGAGACCATCCCTACGGTAAAATATTCCGAATAGATCAAGGAGTGGTCGGTAAATTTAAAACGGTTTACGTCAACGCCCTGGGGTATAAGCCGCACCCTGTCATATGGCACATTAAAATTATCCATCATATGTTTTGCCATTATGTTCGAGGCGACTATGACGCGCTTTCCCCAGCCCATCGATTCGCTTAAGAGATGTTTTTTGTAATAACCGTGTGCCGTGGTTATGAGTACCCGGTTGGACAATTTGCAGGCGAAATAGGCTATTAGAGCCGGAACCCGCGAGTGAGCATGCACTATATCGATATCCTCTTTACGGATTATCGCCCGGAGCTTACCTATCATAGATATGATTGTGAATAAGGACTTTTTACCTACCGGAAGGGTATAATGCCGGGAACCTGCCCGATCGAGCTCGCGCACCAACCGGCCGCCGCCGGAGACGACTATAGCCCTATGGCCATGCTGCGCCAGATAACATGCCAGTTCGACCGTTCCGGTCTCCACGCCGCCTATATCGAGGGACGGCAATATTTGCAGTATGTTCATATGAGCCGTCTCACCGCCTCAAAGACCCGTTTGTTTTCATCCATATGTTTTATTGACAGCGGGTTATTCCATACACGCTTGAGAATCGAGGCAATATCTCCCGCTTCGCATACAGTTATATAGCCCTCTCTCTCCAGCACCTTGAGGGCCCTCTCGTGCTTTGTCGCACCGGGCCTCTTCTTGTTAAGTCTGAAGACCACGACCGGCTTGCCGGAATTGATAGCTTCCGATATCATCGATATCGACTCGCCCGACACCAATATCACCTTGCTTAAACTCAATATGCCCCCCACGGTCTCCGGGGGGTTCTTGACGTTTGCCACGACCAGCAGCTTCAAATGTCCGGATGATTTCGAATTTTCCTTAAATATCTCTTCGGCCTCTTTCGGCGTTCTCCGGGATGTGGTCAGAAGTATATCTGCGCCGGACTTGCTGCAAAAATCATTGAGACTTTGCATTACCGACGAAGCTAGTTCGCCCGTAAGAGAATATTCAGGATTATCCCCGCCTATGAAAACACCCACAGCGCCGCCGGGGCCCGTGTGTATCCGCCTAGCCAGGATATCGCCGTTCTTACGCACGTTCTCTTCGTTTATCATATTAGGAGCCAGCTCGGTCTGCACGACATTTTTCTTCTTCGGCGGCCTGTCATGCTCCGGTATCAGCGCCAGATCAAATTTATTAAGGCCCAGGAATATACCGGGCCGCATGATCACTACATTCTTAGCATTATTCTCCTTGGACATAAATATGTTAACACTCCCCAGGCTCGACCCGCAGGATATGACAAAATCCGAATAGGTCTTCATAAGTATTTCGTATGTATCTTTATCGAGACACATCCTCATACATTTCATGCATCCGTGGCATCGCCAGCCGGCAAATGTTGCCGCCGCCCCCAATAAAGACCTTGCCCATGGGCTTTTGAATTTTATTTTGATCACAATTATTTTGGTATCTTCCGGCGTGTAGCCCTGGATTACTCTGGACTTCCTTATATCCTCGGCAATGGCCATAGACTGGTTCAGGTGCCCGGCCTTGCCGTCGTCCAATACGAGAACTGTTCTTACAGGCGTCGACTTCCATCGCTTGTGAAGCCACAGCCACTGGTCCGGGTTCTTTCTGATATACGATTCAAGTAAAGCTGTGAATTCTGCGACACCCTGCCTTATATCATCCTTTGAAGACGAAAGATCCTTAAGATCTATGCACTCTTCGAGGAATAGCTTATGGCAGGCTCCTTTCGTCCTAACTATAAAATTCGGCAATATAAGGGAGTTTGTCCTCTGGGCTATCTCAAACGGGCCGGAATTACACGAGACAGGGCGGCCGAAGAAATCTACAAATATGCCGTTCTTACCGGCATCCTGATCCGAGAGTATGCCCACTATGTTCTTTTCGTAGAGCGCCCTCAATATGCTCTTCGTCTGCATCCCCTTCCTTATCACTTTACATCCGTTGGATTCCCTCAGGCGGTTCAAAAGCTCGTTTAGGCGCTTCATCTTCTGTTCACGCGCCAGCACCATTATCGGAAAGCCTTCTACTGAACTGACGAGACTCGATAGCTCCCAGTCCCCGAAGTGCCCGGTAAGCAGTATCGTCCCGCGGCCGGACTTCGCGGCGTTACGTATGCGATCCATATTTACAACTTCCACATAACTGTCTACATACTTGCGGTTAACCTTGGTAAGGTTAAGGAGCTCTACGAACGTCAGCACAAGGTTCTGATAGACCCGTTTTGTAATGGCCTTCAGTTCCTTCGGAGACTTCTCCTTTGCGAATGCGGCTTTAAGATTGCCATAGGCTATCAGGCGCCTCTTCTTATTAAAGAAAAAAGCTATCCGGCCTATCTGCCTTCCCAGCCATAGCGAAGCGTTTATAGGAACGAAGCCTAATATGAAGTTAGCGACCCTGACGGTTATATAGGCTATGTAGTCTACCAATTAAGGCCTCCCTGCCTTTTGTTATGTCGATAGCAATTACGAGAACGAGAACCGTATGGTCAGGAAATGTTATGCTCATCCTTGCCAATTTTACGGCATCTTTTTCCGTAGTCACTATAAAATCGAACGCCCTTTCGGAAAACCTGTTCATTATGCGCGATTTATCGGATTCATTGTAATTATGATGATCGCCGAAAGCTATATGCTCCACTACAGCCGCACCCAGGCTCCTTACGGTATCCTCGAAATACCCCGGATCACCTATGCTGGACAATAATATTACGCGCCTTCCGGCTACGCGCGAAAGGTCCACGTCCTTCCTCTGTTTCGTATCATAGAAATGCCGCGGCCTGTGTACTGCCTCCAGGATTTCAACATCACCCCTGATACTTCTTATCTGGGCCTTCAATAGCTCTGTACTGGGCGCATTTGAATCGACTTTAGTCAATACCACAATACCGGCTCTTTTAAGAGAGCTCTTTGGCTCCCTTAGCACGCCCCTCGGGAACAAGTAACCGTTACCAAAGGGGTTGCGTGAATCGATAAGGACTATATCCAGATCGCGGTCAAGCTCCCAGTGCTGAAAACCGTCATCAAGTATCGCCGTGCTGCTGCCGTATAGTTTTATAGAACGGAGCGCCGACCGAGACCTGTCCTCTCCTACAAGTATAGGAGTATCCTTGACCTTCAATTTCAACATCGCGCTTTCATCCCAGCCGTAGCCGCGTATGAGAACTACCGGTTCCTTCTTAAGCTCTTCCCTGAATATTCGTACAAGCTCTACTACAAAAGGTGTCTTCCCTGTACCGCCAAGCGTAATATTACCTACGCTTATCACTTTCATCGGCACAGAGTGTTTTTCGAATATCTTATATTTATAGAGGAGTGCCCTCACCGTCAGGGCAATACCATACAAGACGGAAACTAAGGCCAAAGCCGCTTTTAATACCTCAAACAGCCACCCGTTCCTTTTGTCCGTCATTAATGAATAGAAAAAATCCCGCATATCTCCTTTATATTCCTCTCCGTGGCACCTAGGTTCCGGCTTATAGCCAGGCCGGCGCATCTTGTCATCTCCGAACGCCGTTTCGAATCTCCAAGCAGTATCTTTAGACTGCCGAATAGTTCTTCCGGGTCTTTGGCAAGTATCGCCGCGCCATTATCGAGGAACACAGACACTATCTCCCGGAAATTAAACATGTACGGGCCAAATATCACGGGCTTTCCCAGAGCCGCAGGTTCGATCGGGTTCTGCCCCCCATGTGCGACCAGGCTGCCGCCTATAAATACGATAGTCGATATTGAATATATGTCGCGCAGCTTTCCTATGCTATCAAGTATGAATATCTGATAATCACCTTTCACATCCCGCTTACCTGCCGGCGTGCCGGATATTGAAGAGAACCGTACCGGCTCCAGACCAAGCGATCTGACCGCCTCTTCAACCTCCTTTGTGCGTTCAATATGGCGCGGCGCTATCAAAAGTTTAAGCTTCGGGAATTCCGCGGAGAGCTTCTTGAATATCCGAAGGATTATAGCTTCCTCTCCCCTGTGGGTGCTGCCGGCAACCACAAGAGAATCACCATCGGTCAAACCCATCATTTTCCTGAATTCTTCTGACCTGCCCGTATCAACGGATGTCCCCGCATCGAACTTCATATTCCCAGTTATCCTCACCCTGTCTTTCGGAGCACCCAGCGATATTATCCTTTCGGCATCTCGGGAGGACTGCATGCAAAATACACTCACCCTTTTCATAGTATTCGATAAGAATGGCTTTGCCAGCTTATACTTACCGAAGGACCTGTCCGATATCCGTCCGTTTACAATAGCCGAAGGTATACCGCGGGAAGAGATCTCTTTTATCATATTCGGCCATATCTCCGTCTCAATCATTATGTAAAGGCTCGGATTTACCAGTGAAACGGCCCTCCTGATTATCCAGCTTAAATCTAGAGGGAAATATACTATAACGGCGTCACTTCCAAACAGTTTCCTGGCAAGATCATTGCCGGTCCTGGTTATGGTCGACAACACTATCTTCTTATCCGGGAAGCTTGCCTTAAGTTTATCTATGAGACTCTTGCAGGCCGCGACCTCACCCACGGAAACGGCCTGTATCCATATGGCCCCTTTTGAAGAGACGAGCGCGTTTCGCTTGTCCGGAGTATAATGCCCAAACCTCTCGCCAAAATCCGCATGCAGTTTGCCTTTGAATATCAAAGTCGGCAGGTAGAAGAGCGAAAATATTAAAAATGCGGCATCATATAACATAATTTACGCCCGCGGATGAGCTTTGTCATAAGCTTCCCTCAGGCGCTCCATAGTTACGTGTGTGTATATCTGGGTCGTCGAAAGGTTCATGTGCCCCAATAGTTCCTGAACGCTGCGCAGATCGGCGCCCCTATCCAGAAGATGGGTCGCGAAGCTGTGCCGAAGCGAGTGCGGAGATATGTGCTCGTTTATACTGGCGGCCTTTATATGCTTATCTATAATACGCCGCACGCTCCTGTCGGTAAG